>OBLU010004899.1_pt1 | contig 12046 bp, 11 predicted proteins | sample 1518681 | NCBI WGS metagenome assembly OBLU01 (sample SAMEA3539304, study PRJEB22396) | soil metagenome | biome: tundra; feature: field; material: soil | place: USA | collected 2010-05 | depth 0.15 m | reverse complement strand
GAGCGAAGCCGATACAGAGGGCCGCTCCCTGACACCCGAGAGGTTCCGCGAGACCGGAGAGCGGCTGGACGAGGTGGCTGGCCGGGAAATCCCACGCACAATCCGCCTGCGGTGCAATGGCGACCCTCAGGAGAAGGTTGACCTCTTACATCGATTCGCCGAAGTCGGCTGCGTGCAAGCAGCGTGCTCTTTCTTGAGCGGCTCGCCGACCTTCGGGGAGTTCGACCGGGTAGCCACCCGCTTTTTCGAGCTCGCCGATAGTCTCCACAAGGCTTGAGCGGGTCTGCTCCAGAAAGGCCGGCGAGAGCTGTCCCCTCTTATGGAATTGGTCGCCCTTGCGTCAATCGTCAATCGTAAAACCCACGATCATCGAGCAGCAGCTCGCGGGTGGCGCAGCGTTCTATCTCGACAACCTGGTGTGCCGCGGTCATCGACGCGTAGGCGTCCAAGTCGAAAAAGGCCACTGCTTCGTCCAGCGTATGGAAGGAGAGCTCCAATAAGGCATCGTGGAGACGGCCGATGCCTTCTGCGGCCAAGGAAAGTTCATTTGGGACGGAGACGGCCAGCCTCGCTAGGCGTGCGGAGAGCCAAGCGTCTGTCAGCAATTCGGTGGCAAGTCCTTCCACGAGTCTGCCAGGGAAGTTCGCCAGCGTAGGCGCTTCATCAGCCCGATTCATCACCGAGAAGATCTTGAAGAGTGCGGGACCTTCGTCCTTCAGCACCGTTTCGGTGCATCGGAACGAAAGCTCGCTCACCGGAGCCTGGAACGTCTCCAGCTCGTCCCGTCGCATGGCGTCCATCGCCTCGCTCTTGGCAGCACCCCGGAAGGAATCGATGCTGCTGAACCACGCGATTCCGATGCCGTCATAGCGCGCAGTGACGGACAGCGCGGCCGGCGGGTCACGCAAAGGGTCGCACTGCGTATAGCGGGTCACCGGGTCCCAGACCTCGGGCAGCGACATGGCGAGCGCGGCGTGCCGACGCCAGCGAGGGCGGAACCGCTCACCGAGCCCCGGATTGCGCTGGGCGAAATAGACTGACTTGTGACTCACTGTCTCCCGTCCTATACGGCGCGGCGCAAATAGACTCTACGCGCTGAGGCGCGGATGACAATGGCTCGACCCGCCTGTTGCACACCAGTAATATTTCCGCCCGTTCAAAAACGAAACCGCAGATCCTGCCCCGCCTGAGCGTTGCTGTACAGATCGAGCACCGTGTGAGGGCCCGAAGGACCGAGCAAGTTGTCCGAGTTGGTCTGGAGGTGGGCCCTCCAGAAGCTCTCTGCGTCGGCGTCCCGACGTTCTGCGAGCAGCTTGACAAAGTCTTCATGCTCCTTGAGGGCGGCCGACCGCAGGTAATCGTGCTCTCGATCTTTATTGACGGCGGCCTCGTGGCGTCGTACCACCTCGTCAAGAAGTCGTGCCATCAAGGCGAGCGTTCGGTTGCCAGCAAGCGTCATGACGAGCTGATGGAAGTCGGCCTGACTCTCGGCAAACGCGATGGGTTCGGATAGAAGTTGGCGACTCTTCTCGAGGCCCTCTTGCAATTTGGCCATATCGTCGCCATCCCATGTTCTGGCGAAGAGACCGGCCGCCGGAGGCTCGAACATCATGCGGGCATGGGAAACGTCTTCCAGCGTGGTCTGATCGAGCTGCAGGAGGATGCCGACGGCGCGACCGGCGGCGGCCACGTTTGGAAGCTGGACGCGGGCTCCCCCGGTACCGCGACGAACCTCGATCAGCGTCTCCGATTCGAGAATCCGGAGGGCCTCTCGGATCGTCGGCTTCGAAACTCCGAGGCGTTCTATGAGGACAGCCGACGGTGGCAGCGAATCACCCTGCTTGAGGACCCCCGTCACGATGTCGCGCCGAATGTATTCAGCGACAACCTCTGCCATTTTCGGGACTCTCAGGGGCCGGGCAAGCTGGCCATATGTTTCCGCCGAAGCGCTCACTTCCTTGAGTGCGTCGACCACAACTCGATCATACCGTGCTCAACCACCAATACCTGAATAGATGGCTTTGACAATGCTCTTCAGAGCGGGACTCGAACCTCCTTCTCCGGCGATTTCGTTCCACATCGCGTCATCGGACACGCCATGGATATCGGGCCGCAGATCTACGAGACTGCTGGCGGGTCGTAGCTTTCCGGCCGGGCTGTCTCGAAGATCGATAGCTTCGCCATGGCCTCGAGCTGTTCGACGTAGTGGCCAGCCGAATGATGGAGGAGATGCAACTGGAGCATGGTCGCACCGGCCTCCACCAGCTGCTCGCCTTGGTGAACAGCTCCCTTCGGATCGCCGGACGGATCCATTGGCTGATCATTCGACAGGATTACTTCGAGCGGCTGTTCCCGAGTTTCCCACTCTGGAGTTTTTCGCACTTCACTGATCATTGCTCCGAGTTGATCGGCAGAAAGGCCGAACGGCATCCAGCCATCGCCAAATTCGGCAGCTCGACGGAGCGAGCGCACTGTGCGCCCGCCGATCCATAGCGGCATACGCGCCTGGACTGCGGGCGGATCGAGGATCAAGTCGGAGTACTGGTAGTACGTGCCGTCGAAGCTCGGCTGTCGCTGTGACAACGATGTCCGTAGCGCCCGTAGTGCCTCATCGGCTCTCTGCCCCCGGTCAGCGAAAGGTACCTCGAGAAGATCAAACTCCTGCTTCAGCGAACCGACACCGAGGCCGAGGATCAAGCGGCCATCGCATATTCGATCGAGTGTTCCATAGCGCTTCGCGATCTCGAGAGGGTGATGGTAACCAAGGACCAGCACATTGGTTGCGAGGTGGATCACCGTGGTGACGGCGGACAGATAGCCAAATGTCGCCAGGGGGTCCCAGTAACGCCCACCGCGTGTCGCGGCAATTTCACTTGGAATCACTATGTGTTCGCTACAGGTCACATGGTCGTAGCCAAAGTGTTCGGCCGCCCTCACCACCTTGGCGATGTCGCCAATGGTGCCCTCCACCTCCCAGGAGGCGGAATAGATGGGCAGCATGATGACGACGGGTGTGTGAATGCCGCAACGCACGGCCGACGTCATTGCGAGAGCGCGCTGGGTAGGAGTCGTGGGAAGAGACGACGATCCAACCGATGCCCCGTCGCTCTAGGCCACTCGTCGCCGTCGAGCAGGGGACCCATCGAGACTCCGGGTTTCCAGGCTCTCGCTGGTGTGTGACCGGTCATGTCGGCGCTCACCGCCTCCTCCGATCTCCTCGTTCAACGTTTTGAAGGCTAGTTTAGCTAACTACATAATACAACTGAGAACAAGAAGATGGGGGCGCAGAATGAGTGTCTTGGTCGGGCAGCGAGTCCTTGTCACCGGTGCGACCGGGCTGATCGGGGGGCCTGTGACCGAATATCTCGCCGCCCACAATGAAGTCTTCGCGCTGGCTCGCTTCAGCGACCCTGAGGCTCGAATCCGATTGGAGGCGGCGGGTGCGAATCCGATCGTGGCAGATATCAAATTGCTCACAGCCAACGATATTCCCGAAGGACTGGACTACGTCATCCACGCGGGAGCGATGACCGCCTCTACTTCGGAGCGATCGAGGGCCGACACGTTCGAGACCAACGTCCAAGCGACTGGTCGCCTGATGCGCATGGTGGGACCGGTAAAAGGATTTGTTTACTGCAGTTCCGGTTCGGTGTACGACTATGACGGCCCGCGCCCCCTGGCCGAGGACTCCCGATTTGGACTCCACAACGGAATTCCGACGTACTCGGCCAGCAAGATCGCCGCTGAATCCCTCGTGGAATTCCTTTCTCGAGAAGAGCAGATTCCCACCACCGTGATTCGGATTTTTACGGTGTACGGTCCGGCAGGGGGGACCGTGACGAGTCGAGTTGACCTCGTAGAGAGTGGCGAGACGATCCCTGTCTACCCCGGCGGGCCCAACCACCACTCACCCATGTACATCGATGACGCAGTTGAAAAGGTAGAGGCGGCCGCGATGATGGCATCGGTCCCACCCCTCATCGTCAACTTTGGCGGGAGTGAAACCAGCTCGGTCCAGGACTACACAAAGATGGCGGCCGACATTCTGGGTCTCGAAGTCTCCTATCGGGAAAGCGACTCCGCCTACTACCCCATATGGGCGGACGTGACGAAGATGCACGCCACGCTTGGTGAGTGCAAGGTGAGCGTCGCAGAGGGTGTCCGGCGTGTCATCGAAGCGAGGGAAGTGCGCAGGGCTACCTCAGGAATCCACGGGATCCCTGGTTGAGAAGGCTCGACACAACATGGTTCTGCTGATTGACATGGCCGAACCGACTCCGACTGACTTGCCGGTCTAGGAGCGCGGGCGACAACGACCTGCGCCGGCGCGGCTACCGTCCGGCGTCCATGCTGGCTCCGCCGTCGGGAAAGAGTGTTTGCCCAGTCATGAATCCAGAGTCATCGCTCGCCAAAAACGCGCCGACCAATGTCCAGTTCCGCTCGACCGAAGTGTCCGAGTGGGACGGCTTCCAGCATCGTTTGCTGGGCCTCTTCGGATAGCGAATGAAACCACTGAAGGGACGTCTCCGACCAGTCCCAGGCCCGCGGGCAGATCGCGTTCACACGGATGCCAACTGGCCTCATTCCCTTGCCGCCACTCGCGTCGCAGCCCGAATGCCCTCTTTGGCAATCCCATAGGAAAGGAAGGTCGCCATGCCTTGAACGCCCGCTATCGACCCGAAGTTGATTATGGACCCGCCCCGCCCTTCCATATGCGGATAACACGCCCTCATGAAGTGAACTGTGCTGAGCACCCCGCCCTCGAATTGATGCCGATTGTGGTCATCATCGGTATCGAGAAATAGGAGCCCGGTCGGCGTAGGCCGGTCGTGAGCATTGTTCACGAGAACATCGATGGCACCAAAGTGGTCAAGCATCGCCTGGACGGTGCGCGCAATGTCATCCTGCTTCGTTACGTCACACACAGAACTGAGGGCTCGCCCTCCCAACTCCTCAACCTCCTCGGCCACCAGTGTAAGATTTTCGGCAGAACGCGCGGCAATGGTGACGGCAGCTCCCTCACGGGCAAAGGCACGTGCAATTCCACGACCAATGCCGGCGCTCGCTCCGGTGACTATCGCGACTTTCTCCGTTAGGCGCTCCACCGCGTTCGGAGATGGATTTAGAAGCCGATGTCGACGATTTCCCCGTCGAATGGACCCGATACGCGCCGTGCGGCCTGGAGGAGCAGTTCGGGGTCAAGGCCCGCAAGATGGCCGTCGATCAACCGCTGATAGTTACTGATGAGGCCTTCGACGTGGGGAGACAACCGCATGTAGTCGAAACCGCCAGCGTGCAAACCCTTTTGCTGTTTCGGCAGATTCGAGTAGTCCTGGCCCGGGATCATTGGCCAGCGCGGGTCATCTGGTGCCATTGGAATTGGAGTCGGTGGGGCCAATGGCTCGGTGCCGGGGCGGTAGCGGGTAAGCGACCACAACTCGAAGAGGCACTCTTCGGGACCGAGCGGCCGAATCCTGTAGGACGACGCGCTCGAGAATGTCGGGAGTAGGAAGTAGTTGGGGAAGCAGAAGAACACCGCCCGATTGAGAACTTTCTCATTGATCATGTGAAGGTCGGGGCAATCGATGCCCGCCCGTTCGTTCCAGGCCATGACGGCCGTGTTCAGCTCGCGGTACCACACCTCAGTGGCGCCGGCCAGGTCCTTCGGCAGCTCGAGATTGCGCAGACCCTCGGCGATGCGCACGTCCTTTTCGTGGATTTCGCCCTGCATTCCTTCGCTCACCACGCGCATGAATGAGATTTGCTCATCGATGAAGGCTTTTGAGTCGATTTCGGGGCTTTTGGCGGATCTGCGACCGGCGTCGAACGCAGATCTCAAGCCGGTGCTGACGTCGCGATAGACCTCAGCTGTCCCGGCAGCGATGTAGGGCGAGAGCTGGGGGTGGGTTTCCCGGGAGTGGTAACCCTCCATAAACGCCTCCATGGCGAGCTTCCAGTTCACCGGCAGACGGCCGGCCAGATGCCACTCCGGCCAGAGCGTCTCTGCCTTCCAGGCGTCGAACATGGAGGCGAAGGGCTCAATGCTCTCGCGCAGTCCCGGCGCATTGTTGTCGAGATTGATGAACGCGCAGCCATTGGATATCTCGACCCGGCACGGAGCGAGCGCTACGTCGGCCGGTTGGCGGTTGGACTCATCGAACAGATCGGGCTGGTAGATGAAGGTGTTGGCCCCGTTGAGCCCATAACACCAGCCATGGAAGGGGCAGATGAATCCAGACCGACAGTTCCCGCGATCCTTGACGAGCTCCACGCCACGGTGGCGGCACGCGTTGTGATATGCGCGCACCGTCGTCTGGTCCACCCGCACGACGATGATCGACTTGTCGAGGATCTCGTATTCGACGTAGTCACCGGGGTTCGGGATTTCAGCCAGGCGGCATGCCATCTGCCAGACATGGGGCCACAAGAGCTCGCACTCCATGGCATAGAACTCCGGGTCGTAGTATCGCTGGGAGGGGATACGGTCAGCCCGCTCCACTGCGTAAGGGACCGTAAGAGCCGTTCGTGACTTGTTTGTCAGTGTCATCGCAACCCCCCAATGGTGCTTCAGGCTGTTGATCAGACCGATCGAAACAGTCTGTTCATTTTCTGGAAGGTAGCTCTGTCTAGTGGCAAACATAACGTAGCTAGCTTTTCTGGCCTTGCGCTCCAACAGCGCGATTGATAGCGTGAAGGTCTCCAAACCGAAATCTAACGGACATCTGTTGGACCGAATCTGTGGGGGGCATATCGTGAGGCGGATTTTGCGTCAGGCTTGTGCGATCTCGGCGGCAATGATCGTCGCCGCCGGGGTCCTTTCAGTCCTCGGATCTGGAGTTGAATCGGCATCGGCCGCGGAGCCTCCGATCACAGTCGGGATCGTGTGCAGCTGTAGCGGTGCCTTTGCAGGTCAGCTCGGCGTCGGGCCACCCGCCTACCAGGCCTGGGCAAAGTGGCAGAACTCCAAGGGCGGCATTGATGGCCACAAGGTGGACGTCATCGTCAAAGACGATGCCCTGAACCCGGCGACTTCGAGTACCGAGGTACATGCGCTGATCTCCCAAAATCACGTGCAGGCTCTGGTCGACGACACCGACGTGGATGCGGCGTGGGCTGCCTACGCGAAACAATCGGGAGTTCCCGTGATCGCCGGACTCTCGTTTCCGCAGAATTTCACCACCAATTCCGATTTCTTCGCCGACGGAGAGACTCTGGATGCCTACAACGAGGGGTACGTCGATGCGGCAAAAGCCGTAAAGGCGAAGAACATCGGCGAGGTCTACTGTGCCGAGGCAGCGACCTGTCAGGAGGGGCTGACTGCGTTCTTCTCCACGGCGAAGGCCCTGGGACTCCCGGCGTCGTTCAGTGAGGCCGCCTCGGCGTCAGCGCCGAACTACACGGCCCAGTGCGTGGCTGCTCAGCAGGCCGGTGTCCAGGCCCTAGAGCTGGCTCTTGCCGATACCACGGCGGCGAGCGTCGCCGGCGATTGCAACAAGCAGGGCTACAACCCGTGGTACATAGTGGATCCGGCCGCCAACTACCCGAGCCTTCCGGGTCTTCAAACTAAGATGATTAGTACGTCCGGCGCGATCCCGTTCAACATCAAGAACACCCCTGGCACCAAAACGATGTACGCCGCACTCAATAAGTACGAGCCTTCTTTGGTGAAATCGGTGAACTTCAATGAATACGTCGTGCAGTTTTGGGCAGCGGGACTACTCCTGACGGCGGCCGGGGAGGCCGCCGGGTTGAAGTCCGGTGCGGTGACGTCGGCTGAACTCATCAAGGGTCTGTACAAGATAAAGAACGACACCCTTGGCGGACTAACGCCGCCTCTGACCTTCCACAAGGGAGTACCAAACCCGGTCGACTGCTGGTTCTATCAGGGCACCAAGGACGGAAAATTCACCACTCCGTTCGGACTCAAGCCGGTGTGCCAAAAGCCTCCGAAGGCGCTCGCCTAGAGGGAGACCAGGTACCGAGATCGGGTTGGCCGCCACAAGAGACTCATGCAGGAAGGTGAGTTCGACGACCAGTCGTCGAACTCACCTGGAGACCGATTGATCGATACCGATGGGCTGATGGCCCGCGCCAAAAATCGACCGGTATCGAGGACCTCCCAACTGTCGGTACGTGGCCGCACGCGAGTTCGGAGGAAGCGCTCCCGACTCATTCGACCTTGGTGGACCGAGACACAACATATGAGCATTCTGAAGGATGACGTGCAGCTCGTATCGGTGAATGACCACCTCGTCGAGCCGACGCGACTCTTTGAAGACCGTCTACCCGCACGATTGGCCGGCACCGCTCCGTTGCTTGTAACGGACACTGATGGGAAACGCATGTGGGCAATCGGAGACCAGCGGTTCAGCGTGGTCTCAACCGCCGTGCTCGTGGAAACCGTCGGTCAGGGTCATCAGACCGAACGCGTGGCCAACATGTGGAGAGCTGCCGAAGAACCAAGTACCCGCCTTCAGGCAATGGACGTCGACGGTGTGACCGTGCACACGATCTTTCCTCATTGCATCGGTTTTGCCGGTGAGCGTCTGAGGTTCTTGGCAGACAAAAGCATCTGGGAGGCCTGCATCCGAACCTATAACGACTACGTCATCGACGGGTACTGCTCAGGGGCACCCGATCGACTTGTTCCCATCGGCATCGTGCCTCTAGGAGATCCTTCGTCGGCTGCAAGCCATGTTGACCGACTCGTCGAGCGAGGCGTTCGTGGGATTTCATTCCCCACCAGTCCCGCTTCTATCGGCCTGACCTCGATCTACGATCCCGCGTGGGATCGCTTCTTCGATGCTCTCGAAGCTGCAGATATCCCCGTGTTCATGCACATCGCCAGTGCCGCGAGTCAAAGCTTTGACCCGGCCGCGCCGTTCGAGGTTCCGCTGACTCTTGCCAATCTCGATTTGCTTGTCGCCGCAATCGAGCTGGCGTTTTCGCCCGTTTTGGTACACCATCCTCATTTGCGAATCGTCCTCCTTGAGGGAGGCATGGGATGGCTGTCGTACTTGACCGAGCGCATCGAGTATTTCTGGGCACGCCAGGGTGGAACGGTATCCGGGTGGCCGGAGCAGGGGCTCTCAGGCCCGGCCCAACGACCGACTCGCCAGGTTATGGCCGGCTTCATCGAGGACCCAGCCGGAATAAGTGACCGCCATGACATTGGAGTCGACCGCATCATGTGGATGAGTGATTTCCCCCATGCTGATTCAGCGTGGCCCCACAGCGCCGAACGACTGAGTCGGCTCCTCGCGGACGTGGACCCGACCGAGACCGCAGCGATGGTCGAGGGAAATGCCCGTCGCTTTGCTCCATCTCCCCCGCCCGTCCACTGCATAGCGACTTCCGTCGGCAATGTTTCGACACGTGAATGTGAAAAGAGGGAGCGGGGTCCCTGCGTGTCTAGTTGCGCCCGTTGATCACAAGTCGCGAAAAGACCCCCAATTCTTGGCGAGCCCGCTCGAACTCCCCTTGAGGTAGTTGCACCCACATGTCCGTGACGCCGATCTCTGTGCAACGACCTACGTATTCCCGGGCTTCCCCGTAATCCCCTCTGAGTGTTCCCATGCTCAATCCGCCCGCCATGCTGTGGTGTTCCTCAACTTCATCGTTAAGAGAAAATAGGGGGATGGTCCTGAACACAGCAAAGCCATCCAGACTCCGGCCTGCGGACGCTAAATCGCTCTTGAGCAATTCCAGATCCGATAGGAATTGCGACCATGAGCTGGGCATAGGTATCCAGCCGTCGCCAAGCCGTGCTGCACGCCTTATCGATGCCCGCACACCTCCCCCGATATAGATTGGCGGTCGTGGCCTTTGAAGAGGCTTCGGATAGAAGCTTACGTCCTTAAAGCGAAACGTATCGCCTTCGAATGTTGAGGGGCCATCTGCCCATAGGGCGTTCATCAGGCCGAGGTACTCCTCCATCAGTGCGACTCTGTTGTGAAAATCAACATGCAAAATATCGAATTGTGATTCGAGCCAGCCGGGCGCAACGCCCAGTCTCACCCTGCCATCGCAAGTATGGTCCAGTGTCGCTATCTGTTTCGCGAGAGTGAAGGGGTTGTTTTGCGGGAGGATCACAATGTCAAAATGAAGTCGAATGGTCTCCGTAGCATGGCCGAGCTCGTTGGCTAGAATAAATGGGTCCCACCACACCTGACCCATGCTGGCCTCGAGATCGACAGGGAATACCGTGTGCTGGGGAATGTTCACAAAGGCGTAGCCCAGTTCCTCTGCCTGCTTAACGAACTGGATAATCGCCTTTAGACTTGGGAAAGTGGAGTAGGGGTAGAGGTGTATGCCGAATCCCGGTTCAGTTCCCATAAAAAAGTCTCCTCCGTGAAAATGAACATTTACGTGTTGGCCTCTTCGAACTTCTCCTTCACCCAGCCGGGACCATCGAAATTCGTGGTGAAGGCAATGTCGAACAGAAGCTGGTTGTATTTCCATCCTTCTTCCGTTCGCACGAATCGACCCTCGTAATGCAATCCCATCCAGTAGGCCATCTCCCGATCGGCAACTGATCCCCCGACGAGTCCATTCCAACGACCGATAGCCGTGTCGCCTTTCACGTCGATGACTTCATTTCCTAAGACGTGTAGTGCGATCCCGGTGAATTGGCGGCTTTGGCCATTCTCGTCTTCGTTATGTGAACGGAGAATTCGTTCCGCAAAATCACGGATTGCGGTTCTCCCCTCAACGCAATAGCTGCGGTCCACATCCGCCCACACGGCGTCCTCAGTGAAGAGGTCAGCCAGTTGTGCTGCGTTCGCCTCCGGATCGTCATCGCTCTTGAACCCGGCATCCCAATAGAGGCCATAGAGGGACTTGAGTCTCTTAATGGTCTCGACGTCCTCAAGAATCTGGAGTCGCTCCTCGACAGTAAGCGCTATTGTCATTGTCTCTCCTTCGTCATCGGGCATCAACGTTCAAATCGTCCACTCAGCTCTATCAGGGGGCCTGGGAGCTTCAACTTAGTGAACCTCGCTTGCTTCTGCTCTACGGATCTGGGGAACGACGTCGGTAGCAAACTCCTCCAGTCGACGGATCAAGTCATCCTGCGAGTCCCAGGCGAAGCCCAAATTAATGAGGCCTGCGCCCATTCGTCTTTCCTCTAGGACCGCCTGGACAACCTGCTCATTCGATGGCGCGGCGACTCTCTGCACCCAATTCTCAGCGGCGACGTGACGGGATACCTGTTGGCGCGCAGGGTCGATGCTCATGTCGACCCAGCCGACCAGCCACAGGCTTTCCGGATCCCTCCCGGCCCTGGCAGCCGCTGCCTTGATGTCAGCAAAGCCCTGTCCCCGCTCTTGAAGCGTTCCCACCATTGGAATCCATCCCGCGCCAAATTCGACTGTGCGACGTGCTGGCAGAGCGCCCGAGCCCCCGATGAAAAATGGGGCTCTCCTGACCGATCCGTGGGTGGGTTTGGCGAGCCGATGGAGCTCGGACTTCCCGATCTCGTCCGTGCGGGCAAAGATGAGGCGATGGCACGGACCACGCCCGACTGGGAACCCGAGAACGAAGAGGACTACGAGTTTGCCCGTTCGGAGCTGAAGAGCCGGTTCGCACAGTGGCTCGCGGTCGTCGGGATCGAGTCCCGTGGCGACGACGGGGAGGCTCCGATCCACTACAAGTGGGCCTATGTCGACGGTCACCTGACTCGCTGGAGGTGCCGTGACCTCGACGAGATCTATCTCGAACTGCACCCGGCCAAAGTGATGCTCGAAGACGACGATCTCGATGAGGTACTCGAGGAAGCCAAGAACTTCATCGGTTTCTTGGACGAGACCGGGCTGCTCGACCCCGAGAGCGATCCGGCCGACGTGCTGGTTGACCATCTTGACGCGATCGAGAAACAGTTCCGCCTCAACATGGCCGACGCCTCGCGTTATAGCTTCGGCAAACGACTGTGGACGACGGCTGTCGGCGAAGGGGTCCGTCTCGACGACCGGGCTTCGGTCGAGGCCTTCATGGCCAACTTCAACGCCCGGCCGATCGCCGAACGCGACGCCATCTTGGGTCCGGGCCT
>OBLU010004897.1_pt1 | contig 12049 bp, 7 predicted proteins | sample 1518681 | NCBI WGS metagenome assembly OBLU01 (sample SAMEA3539304, study PRJEB22396) | soil metagenome | biome: tundra; feature: field; material: soil | place: USA | collected 2010-05 | depth 0.15 m | reverse complement strand
CCTGATGTACGTGCTTCCACGCAGCGGAGTGCTGGTTTCAATGGAGCCTAAGATTACCAAAGCCGCGCCGTCCGCCCCTAAAGCTCCAACCGCCCACGAAGTTGCTCCTCCACACGCTCCTGTTTCGATTTGAGCTTGGGTCAGTTTGATGGTGGGGTGGGATGCCAGCCCCATGTCTGGACCGCAGCTGACGCCCTCGCCGGCTTGATGGGATTCGATGAAGCTCATTGCGTTCCAGAAGAGCGGGTCCAGGGGGACCAGGGGGACCCGCGCAGACCAGGGGGTCTGCCGCACGATTGTGCCGAATACCCAGTTTCAACTTGCTCCACACGCGAAACTGGCCGGCTATTCCGATTTTGGAGTCGCGCGCTCCACGGGATAGCCTTTGGTGACCCAATCGGTCGACATATTGGTGGGGATCGTTACCAGCTTCAGGCGCGTGAAACCCATTTCGTGTAGCAACCGGAAAGCCGGGCGCACGTTGGGACAACGATCCCATGGGCAACAGCCGCAATAGATGATCAGCTCCTGGCTGCGCGGAAGTTTCGCGGCAGTTTGTTTCAACAGTTCCAGGCCCTCGGGCTTGGAGGCTGGTCCGGCCAATTCGGCGCCGGAAATATGCGCGCCACGGTAGAGGATCGGGAAGCCGACATACAGGATTTTCGGTTTCAGCCCGCTACCGCTGATTCGCGCGGCCAACGCCTGCGGTTCGATCAGATCGGAGTCCTTCCATGGGTCGGGTGCGTTGGCCGGCGTTTGCGCAAGGAGCGCGAGCGACAAAAGGCTGACGGGCACAATCGCGTTGCGCATTCAGCCCGCCAAGCCCCGTTTTGACTTGAGCTCGGCCAGGAGCTTGTCCACTTCATCCTGTTTTTCAAGCGAAGCCAACTGATCTTCCACCGAATCGGCGGTCAGCTCCGCCTTGGCCTGGCTGAGCGCTTCGTTGCGCTGCACTTTGCTCTTCATGCGATCGAACGCGGCGGAGCCGGAATCGTTGCCGATGGCCATGCGAGCATCGCCCGCCTTGTTCAAAGCGCGGGCGCGCCGATGCTGGGCAATCAGAACGTCGCTCTTGGCTTGCGCTTCGGTCAGCTTTTGATCGAGCTTATGCAGCGCGGATTTCAGATTCTCCACTTGCACGGTCTGGTCGGCTACCTGCTGCGCGAAGTTCTCGGCCAGCGCCTTGAAACTCAGCGAGCGTTCCAGCGCGCCGCGAGCCAGGTCGTCCTGCTTTTTGTCCACCGCAAGCTCCGCCTTGTGGACCCATTCGGCGCTCTTATCCTGGTTCTCCTTCCGTTTCTTCTCGAGCAGGTGCTGGTCGGCGATTGCGATCGCCACCTGCGTCTTGACCTGCAGGAGTTGATTTTGCATATCGAGAATCACCTGTTTGATCATTTTTTCAGGCTCCTCGGCCTTGTCGATCAGATCATTCAGATTGGCTCGGACTAGTGTTGAGACTCGCTCCATTAATGCCATAAAAAAACCTCGTTTCTCGTTTCTCGTTTCTGGTCCCCTTGCTCACGCGCGGGGCTACAATTCAGTTGCCATCCGACTTCGGAGATTTGTCGCCGATGGCTTTCACTTTTCCAAGTAGATCGGACATTTTCATGCCCGAAAGTGTTTCAAACAGGGCCGGGATCTGGGCCGCCATTTGCGTAATGTCGCCGGTGATCTTGTGCATGCCGGCCGAATCGCCATTGCCGGTTGAGACTATGGTGATCTTGTCGATATTGGCGAGCGGCGCAGACAATGCTCGCACTACTTCCGGCAATCCGGTGAGCAGTTTGTCGATGACCGCGGCCTGGTTGTATTCCTGGAAGGCCTCGGCTTTGACGTTCATGGCCTTGGCTTCGGCTTCGCCCTTCTTCAGGATGATTTCTGCTTCCGCTTCGCCCTGCGCGCGGATGGCGAAGGCATGACCCTCCGCTTCTGCCGTGAGCCGCATTTTTTCGGCGGATGCCAAAGTCTCGATGCGTCCGCGCTCCACTTCGGCCACTTTCAACGTGGAAGCAATCAGTTCGTTCTCGCGGCGCTTGATTTCCGCCTCCGCCACTTTGATTTGCTGTTCCTTCTCCACCTGCTGGATCTTCACCTGTTCAAGGACCACCTGCTGCTGCATGATATTGGTCTGGATGTCGTAGGCCTTGTCGGCTTGCGCCTGCTGCTTCTTGGTGGTTTCGAGATACAGCGCTCGCTTCACTTCCAAATCGCGGGTGGCTTCGGCTTGTTTGGCTTGCGACAATGTTTCCGCGAGCACGCGTTCCTGGTCCGCCTGGGCTCTGGCGACAGCGGCTGCGCGCGTAGCTTCGGCGCGCTTGATGGCGGTATCGCGTTCGGCCTCGGCAGCGGCGATATCCGCATCGCGCTTGATGCGCGCGATATCCGGACGTCCCATATTGGAGATATATTCGTTCTTGTCCCGGACTTCCTTGATGGTGAACGAAATCACTTCCAGGCCCATCTTGCTCATATCGCTAGCGCAGGTTCCGCGCATGCGATCGCCCACCATCTCCGGCTCCTTGACAATCTGTTCCACCGAAAGCTGGCCGATTATTCCACGCAGATGGCCCTCCATCACCAGGCGAATTAGCCCCTCGCGGTCCTGATCGCTTTTCGAAAGGAACTGTTCGGAAGCGGTTTTGATGGATTCCGGATCCGATTTCACCTTGATCTGCGCGACAGCTTCAACAGTCACGGCCACGCCCTGTTTGGTATACAGATCCTGTGGCGGCGCGACATCAAACGACATCAGCTCGAGCGAAAGCTCGCGATAACTTTGCAGCATGGGCAAAATCAACGTGCCATGCCCGATGACGATCCGGGTGCCGCGGAAGCCGTACACCACGAGCGCTTCATTGGGCCCGGCTTTTCGGTAGAGCCGGGCGAACATGGCCATGAGAAACATGACGACCAAAACCATCAGCCCGGCGATGATGAATACTTCGGATGAAATCCGCATTTTCAATTCTCCTTATGGTCCGAGGAACCCGGACCGGCGGTCTCACTGAGTTCTTCCCAACGGCGCACATACGCGATACCTTTCTCGAATCGCGTGACCACCACTTCCACGCCCTTGGCGATAGCTTCGCCGTTCTCACCGCGGATGGCGGCGGCACGGCGCGCTCCGGCTTGCGAAAAAATCATCTCCCCGGTGCCGCTTTCGCGCACCGTGCTGCTGACATTTCCGAGCACTCCGATCATGTCGTAGTCCTCCGGGTCGAGCTCTTTTTCGTCAGCCAGCAACACCTTCACCAGGAACCAGAAGATGGCGGCCGCACCACCCAATCCGCTCACAAACGAGATGGTCAGGGCCAACAGCACCCAGATGTTCGAATAGCGCGTGAGCAGATAGCCCGTGCCTCCGAACCACGCAAGAAAAGCCGCCACAGTTCCAAAATTCACGGGCGAGTTCTGGCCCCCACCCGAGCCGTGGCTTGCGTGAAAGTGCAGTCCCGGCACATGCAGAAATCCAAAACCTGCCACAAACGAAAGCAGGCTGAAGAAGAAACCGATCAAGAAGCAGCCGAAATAGAAGCTTTCCCAACTCATATCGCTTGCCTCCTTGCCGTTGCGGCCGGTTCCGGCCGCAGCACTTGAAAGAGACGGTCCGCCAAACCCGGAGTATCGAGGATGGCCTCCAGCAGCAACAGACACTTGCGCGAATCGTCGCGCCGGGCGAGGGTGAGCAGCGCCTGGCCGATTTCCGGATCGCGCCGAAAACGTTCCGCTCCCTCAATGAGCCACAGGTCCAGTTGATCTTCGATCCCGCGCACGTCTGAAATAAGTTCGGTATGAAAACCTTCCGGATCGTCCACCAGGTAGCCGGGATGGACCTTGAAGAAGCGCGCCAGCAACATGCGGGTGGAGTTGGTCAAATGCGGGCGTGCGCCACTTTCGATCTGCGACAGGTAGGACTGGCTGATGGACTGGCGCAGATCCCGCTTCAAGGCGCGGACCACCTCCTGCTGGGTCATCTCGCGATCAAGGCCTCGGAGGGTGCCTTCCACCTGGCGCAGGTAGCGGATTTTTTCGCCCAGCTTCATAATATTGCAATCCGATATAATCATATTGCAATTTGCGATGCGTGTCAAGAGGGTGGTTGTGGCCGGGCGGCGGGCTTCGAGGTTGGGCTGAGACTTGGCCGATAGCGGCCGGCTAGCGCTGAAGCGCCGCGTCTGGCCCTAGCCGTGCCGGCGCTTGAATCGGGCCTTCATCTTGGAGACAAAAGCAGAAGGCGACCACCATGGTCCGGTGAGCGATGGATTCACCCAACTCTGAACGCCGTCTTGAAATTCGATTGGACCCCAAGGTGTCTCCTCCAGCGAGAAACACGGGTAGTCGGCCAAACATCGCCAGCCGTGACTCGTCAACAACTGGCGGAGTTCGTTTTCTATTTCCCGGCCATGCGTCCCGATGTGAAGTCGCTTCACTTTTGCGTCCAACTCGCGGATGGACGAGCGGATGACGCCCAACTCCGCGCCCTGTAGGTCAGAGTCGATCAGGTCGACTTGATCCAGGCCGTCTAAAATACTCACCAGCGTGATAGCCGTTACGGTAATGGATATGGCGCCACTGACGTGACGCCGAACTTGGTGCCTGCCGTAGGGAGCTTCTTCCACCTGGATGTCCACCTCATAGTCCTTCGCTAATCTCTGTCCATACCACGCGCCTGGCGCGATCTCCTCGCATTCCGTTCCCACGTAGAACGAAACTTCTCCTTGGCACGTCACTGACTGCGGCATATAGTAGGGAGTGCTGGTTGGGGTCGACATCATTGTCGGCGAAGTGCAGGCGCATCCACTCGAAATGCGTCGGTTCGGCCTCGACGGCAATCAACCGAAACGGCAAGTTCGGGTTATAGTGCCGAACAGCGCTAGCGGCCCGCACCGCCCAGCGTCCCATTCCCGCACCGAGCTCAATCATGGTGTAGGACTTTCTTGCGGCAACCACGGACTCCAAAAGATCGATCCACTCGATATAATCTTCGTCAAACGCAGGATAGGGACACTGCACGATCGAATTCCCGACGGGCTGCGGCCCAGGTGTTCGCCCGTAAAACTCGTGTCGAGCCTTGGTTCCGAGGAAACCGTCAACGGTCTGTCCGGCGAGAACCGGGCCATGATATGGCTTAAAACGTGAAAAAATTTTGTGATGCTGACGCACAGAAAATTCGTTTATGGGTAATTCTTATTATGCACTCTCGCAGAACATCCTGGCCCACGGTTGGCCGCTCACAGGCACAACTTCCAGAGCGCCGGGAGGGACGAGTGCCTAGGTTGGGATCGAAGCCATAGGGTTCCAAGCAGCAAATGCAGAGTCAATCAGGGGCATAAGTGGTTGATCCTATTAACTGGGCGTCGTCTCAGGAGACCACGAAGACAAACTGGTTACTTTATTTGACAATGTAGCAAATTTGCCTGATTGTGGATCTAACAACCTAGCCTCATCATGAAGCAATGGGATCATAAGGGGAGTTGTGTATTCATGCTCTATCGCGTTCTAAAGCCGAGGCGGACGGCGTTACTCGGCGGCATGGCCGTATTTTGCGCGGCGGCGTTGTACTCGCAGCCGAGCGTCCTGACCTGGCACAATGACAACGCCCGGACGGGTCAGAATCTCCAAGAGACCATCCTTACTACGGCCAACGTAAACGTGTCGACCTTCGGAAAGCTGTTCACGATTGGGGTGGACGGCCTGGTGGACGGGCAGCCGCTATACGTGCCAGGTTTGACAATTCCCGGTCAAGGCGTGCACAACGTGCTCTATATAGCCACCGAACACGACAGCGTGTACGCGTTCGATGCCGATAGCGGCGCACTGCTAAAACAAGTAACGCTCCTGGAGGGAAGCGAAACTTCGTCCGATGACCGGGGTTGCTCCCAGGTTACTCCCGAGATCGGGGTCACGGCCACCCCGGTGATCGATCCGCACAGCGGGCCGCACGGGACTATCTACGTAGTGGCGATGAGCAAACTGACTTCCGGCAGTACCGTGACATATTATCAGCGCGTGCATGCTCTGGACTTGACCACTTTAGCGGAAGAGTTCGGTGGCCCGGTGGAAGTGGCGGCGACCTATCCCGGAACGGGCGATGAGTCGACGTTCCTTCCGGCGCAGCACAAGGACCGCGCGGCACTTCTGCTCGCGAATGGCATAGTGTATACAAGCTGGTCGTCCCACTGCGATGACACTCCGTACACGAGTTGGGTGATCGGGTACAACGAGTCGACCTTGGCGCAGGAGACCGTGCTGAATCTCGTGCCCAACGGCACCCAAGGTGGGATCTGGGCCTCGGGCTCGGGTCCGCAGGCGGATACCGCTGGAAATGTATATGTGCCCACCGGCAATGGAACCTTCGATACCACCCTGACCGGCGCAGGGTTTCCCTCGGGAAACGATTATGGTAACGCCTACGTGAAAATGTCCAACAGCGGGGGACAACTGGCGGTGGCGGACTACTTCACGATGTCCAGCACGGTATCGGAATCAGGTACCGACACCGACCTGGGATCGGGTGGGGGCATGCTGTTGCCGCCGTTGAACGATACCAACGGGCGCTCGCGGAATCTGGCGGTGGTGGCGGGCAAGGACGCTAACATTTACGTCATGGACACAGCCAACCTCGGCAAGTTCAATCCCAACGCGGACGAAATGTACCAGCAACTCACGGGCGCGTTGCCGGGCGGAATGTGGGGTAGTCCGGCATGGTTTAACGGCACGTTGTATTACGGAGATTCGGGAAACGCCCTAAAGGCCTTTGCGTTCGTGAACGGCCAGTTCGAGTCGAGCCCGGTGTCTCAAACTTCGGTGACCTTCCCCTATCCGGGAACCACGCCGTCGGTTTCGGCGAACGGAACATCCGACGGGATCGTGTGGGCCACGATCGGGTCTGGAAGCGCGGTGCTGCACGCCTACAACGCGAGCAGTCTTAGCGAGGAACTGTACAACAGTAACCAAGCGGCGAACGCGCGAGATCAGTTTGGAGGCGGCAACAAGTTCGTTTTTCCCACCATCGTAAACGGCAAGGTATATGTGGCATCGATCGATGGAGTAAATACTAAGCCGGGCAGCGTTGCGGCATTCGGGCTGCTGGGAGAGCCGCCCGCAGTGGTCTCGGTGTCGCCGAACTCGGGGAGCGGGTCGTCGCAGACTTTTGCGTTTGCGTTTTCAGATCCCAATGGAGCTACTGACATCGCTTCCACTCAGATGGTTATCAACTCCGCTCTGGCGGTGGCGGGGAGCTGCTATTTGTACTACGCGCGCGCCAGCAATGCGATTTATCTGGCCACGGATGCGGGAGCTTGGCAGGGCTTTCTGACTGTCGGCACGGCGGGAACCATCGAGAACAGCCAATGCGTGGTGAATGCGGGAGCTTCGACGGTGACGGCCTCGGGGAACAATTTGACGTTGAATCTGGCGCTGAGCTTCACCGCCGCGTTTGCAGGAGCGAAGAACATCTACATGGAAGTGCAGAACGCCACGCTGGACAGCGGTTGGGCACAACGCGGCGCCTGGACAGCGGTGGCTCCGCTGAGTCCGAGCTATGCGCTGGGCATGACACCGGCATCGCGGAGTGTGGCTGCGGGAGCCAACACGACCTATACAGTTACGGTGACCGGCAGCAATGGATTTAGCGGGACGGTGAACCTGGGAGTATCGGGGCTGCCAGCGGGAGTGACCGGGAGTTTCAATCCGACATCGGTGGCGGGCTCGGGATCGAGCACGCTGACCATCAATGCGGGGGCCAGCGCGGCGGCCGGCAGTTATACAGCCACGGTGACGGGGACCAGCGGGTCGTTGAGTGAGGGCACCAGCGCGGGGCTGACGATTACGGGCAGCAGCAGCAGCGGACCACCGGTGACGGTCTCGGTGACACCCAACTCGGGGAGCGGCGCGTCACAGACCTTCGCGTTTGCGTTTTCGGACCCCAACGGAGCTACTGATATCGTTTCCTCGCAGATTGTCATCAACTCGACTTTAGCGGCGGCCGGGAGCTGCTATTTTTACTACGCGCGCGCAACCAACGCGATTTATCTGGCCAATGATGCGGGAGCGTGGCAGGGCAACTTGACGGTTGGCACGGCGGGGACCATGCAGAACAGCCAGTGCGTGGTGAATGCGGGCGCTTCGTCGGTGACGGCCTCTGGGAACAATCTGACGTTGAATCTGGCGCTGAGCTTCACTACCGCGTTTGCGGGAGCGAAGAACATCTACATGGAAGTGCAGAACGCCACCGAGGACAGCGGATGGGCACAACGCGGCGCCTGGACGGTAACGAGCGGCTCATCGGGTAACTCTTCGTCTCCACCGTCCCCCGTTTCAGTTACACCGAACTCGGGAGCCGGTTCGTCGCAGACTTTCGCGTTTGCGTTTTCAGACCCCAACGGAGCTACTGACATCGTTTCCACTCAGATGGTTGTCAACTCGACTCTGGCGGCGGCGGGGAGCTGCTATTTGTACTACGCGCGCGCAGCCAACGCGATTTATCTGGCCACGGACGCGGGAGCATGGCAGGGATTTCTGACTGTCGGCACGGCGGGAACCATGCAGAACAGCCAGTGCGTGGTGAATGCAGGCGCTTCGTCTGTCACCGCGTTGGGTGATAACCTGACGTTGAATCTGGCGCTGAGCTTCAACGCTGGATTTGCGGGTGCGAAAAACATCTATATGGAAGTGCAGAACGCCACGCTGGACAGCGGTTGGGCACAACGCGGCACCTGGACGGTTTCATCGGGCGGCGCTGCCCCCTCACCGCCTGCTTCGGTCTCAGTGACGCCCAACTCGGGAAGCGGTTCGTCACAGACCTTTGCGTTTGCGTTTTCGGACTCGAGTGGAGCTACCGACATCGTCTCCACCCAGATGGTGATCAACTCCACTCTGGCGGCGGCGGGGAGCTGCTACTTCTACTACGTGCCCGCAAGCAAATTGATCTATCTGGCCACCGATGCGGGAGCGTGGCAGGGATTTCTGACCATCGGCACGGCGGGCACCATGCAGAACAGCCATTGCACCGTAGATGCGGGGGCCTCGTCGGTGACCAGTTCCGGGAATAACCTGACGTTGAATCTGGCGCTGAGCTTCAACGCTGGATTTGCCGGTGCGAAGAACATCTACATGGAAGTGCAGAACGCCACGCTGGACAGCGGTTGGGCACAACGCGGCGCCTGGACGGTACCGTAGACACATCGTCACCTGGTTAGAGAATGTTCTGACAGCCGGCAATTTGTAGGTCCTGCTCACTAACTTAGAGTTTGCTCAAGACGCAGTCAGAATAGCCATACACACGACGCATCCTTAAAGGATGTATCGACGGCTCGATACTCCAGGGCATATCACTCGAAGGGCAACGCCGAAGGAATGGAGATTTCCGTGACATCCAAGACACCAATCAATAGGTGTTTGTTAATCGATAAGAAGTGGAGGGTGTTGCGAGAAAAATGGAGAACATTTCATATCACGCCACCGTTCGGGCATGTTGCTTCGCTCTCGGCGTTTTTATTTTCTGGCCAACACCATCTCGCGCGAGCGAAATGGATGGCGCCGAGCGGAAGGAGGCGATGGCAAAGTGGAAAAGCCCGCTGCTCTTCGCGCGCAGCTCTGGAAGTGCTGATGGGTCGATTCAATACGTAGGGGCCGCACCGGGAATCCGGGCGTCCTTTGAGAGGGATCGCATTGCGTTCCGCGTTCACGGATCGGTCTTCCAGCTTCAGTTCCTGGCGTCCAGCAACCAGACGCAGCCCGAGGGCGAAGATCTACAGCCGACTCGCGTCAACTATCTAGCCGGTGACCAGCCGCAAGGGTGGTCGCTAGATCTTCCCACCTACCAGAAGGTTGTGTACCACGGCCTCTATCCTGGCATCGATGCTGAATTCAGTTTTGCGGGAGGGCACATGAAGTCTGAATTCGTGGTCGCGCCCGGCTCTGACCCGGCTCGCATCCGCTTCCAATACGTCGGGCTAGGGTCCCCCCACATCAACCAGCAAGGCGACGCTACGTTCGAACTGGAACAAGGCGGATTTCGCGAAGAAGCACCGGAGGTCTATCAATGGAAGCAGGGAACCAAGGTCCGGGTACCTGCACGGTTCGCTCTGTCAGGCGAGGGCGTGATCAGTTTTGAATTGGGGGCGTTCGACCAAGCGTTTCCGCTCGTCATTGATCCGGTGGTGTCCTACAGTTCCTATGTGGGAGGAATTGGCGACAGTGCCGCAACAGCTATCGCGGCCGATTCGAACGGGAACACCTATGTTACGGGATGGACAGACTCGCTCAACTTCCCGCTGCTGGGTCCTCTCCAGGGAAAAAACGCCGGCAGCGTGGATGTATTTGTTCTCAAACTGAACGGCGCCGGGAACACGTTGCTGTATGCCACCTACATCGGAGGGAGCGGCGACGACCGCGGTTATGGCATCGCCATCGACGGTGCAGGCGAGGCCTATGTTACCGGCACCACGACATCCAGTAACTTCCCGACGCACACGCCTATCCAGGCCGGACTGCGTGGTTCGCGAAACGCCTTCGCGCTCAAGCTCAATGCGGCTGGGAATGGGTTCATATTCAGTACGTATTTGGGTGGCTCCGCGCAGGACAATGGGAACGCCATCGCCGTAGATAGTCAGGGCAATGCCTACTTAACGGGCGACACGACGTCTTCGAATTTCCCAACTCTCGGGGCGATCCAGGCGGCCAACCAGGGGCAGCAAGACGCGTTTGTCGCCGAGCTGAGCGGGACCGGAACGTTGGTTTACAGCACGTACCTGGGTGGGAATGGTAATGACCGCGGCGCTGCAATTGCGGTGGATGGCTCCGGAAACGCCTATGTAACGGGCGGAACTTTTTCCAACAATTTTCCAACCGCCAATCCCTTGCAAGCCGCCAGCGGTGGTGGCCAGGATTGTTTCATTGCCAAACTGGCTCCGGGAGGAACCCGCCTGGTGTACAGCACTTACCTAGGTGGGAGTGGCGGGGCACTGGGAAGCCCGGAGTCCGGCTCTGGAATCGCGGTAGATGGGCAGGGCGAGGCATACATAACAGGCTCGACGAGTTCATCGAATTTCCCGGCCGCGTCGCCATTTCAACTGCTACCGGGAGGCGGGACAGAAAGCGCTTTCGTTGCGAAATTGAATCCTTCGGGATCGGCACTGGTTTATAGCACGTACCTCGGTGGGAGCGTCATGGACTTCGGCACTTCCATCGCGATCGACTTGGCCGGTGATGCTTACGCAGCCGGTTACACAGCATCAGGGGATTTTCCATTAGCCGCTCCGGTACAAGGCGCGCTTGCGGGCGAGTATAACGCGTTTATCGTCGAGTTGAGCGCGACCGGCCAAAGTTTGAACTTCTCGACATTCTATGGTGGAAGTGGACTGGATGCAGCTAATGGAATTGCCTTGGATGGCGCCGGAAACGTCTATGTGGCGGGACAGACGCAATCTTCTAATTTCCCGATCGTGGGTGGCGTGCAATCCTCGATGCTTGGATCGATCGACGCATTCGTTCTGAAACTGAATATAGGGTCACTCCCGAACTATTCGCTGGGCATGACGCCGAGCTCGCAGAGTGTGGGAGCGGGAGGCAGCACCACCTACACAGTCACGGTGACCGGCAGCAATGGGTTCAGCGGGACGGTGAACCTGGGGGTATCAGGACTGCCGTCGGGAGTCACGGGGAGTTTCAACCCGACATCGGTGGCAGGCTCCGGATCGAGCACGCTGACCATCACTGCGGGGGCCAGCGCGGCGGCCGGCAGTTACACAGCCACGGTGACGGGGACCAGCGGATCATTGAGTCACAATACCAGTGCGGGGTTGACGATTACGGGCGGCGGCAGCAGCGGACCACCGGTGACGGTCTCGGTGACGCCGAACTCGGGGAGCGGCGCATCAGGGACCTTCGCGTTTGCGTTTTCGGACCCGAATGGAGCAACCGATATAGTTTCCACGCAGCTGGTAATCAACGCCAGTCTGGGGACAGCCGGTAGCTGCTACTTCTACTACTCGCGTGCCGGCAACGCGATTTATCTGGCCACGGATGCGGGAGCATGGCAGGGCTA
>OBLU010004896.1_pt1 | contig 12050 bp, 12 predicted proteins | sample 1518681 | NCBI WGS metagenome assembly OBLU01 (sample SAMEA3539304, study PRJEB22396) | soil metagenome | biome: tundra; feature: field; material: soil | place: USA | collected 2010-05 | depth 0.15 m | reverse complement strand
CCGACGACCAGCAGCTCCTCCAGCGCTTCAAGCGCGAGATCAATCTCAACCGGAAGATCAAGCACCCGAACGTGGCGCGCATCCACGACTTCGGGATGAGCGGCGATTTCCCCTACATCACGATGGAATACGTCCCGGGCAAGGACCTGAGGACGATCATCCAGCTCGAAGGAAAGCTGCCGCAGGCACGCGCGGTCTCGATCCTCCGGCAGATCGCTCTCGGGACCGAGGCCGCGCACAAGCTCGGCATCATCCATCGCGATCTCAAGTCGCAGAATGTCATGGTCGAGGACAGCGGGGCCGTCGCCATCCTCGACTTCGGCCTCGCGCGCGGACAGACGACCGAACAGCTCACGCTCGACAGCGTCATGGTGGGCACGCCCCACTACATGTCGCCCGAGCAGGCGCTGGGACGCCCGACGGACGCACGCAGCGACGTCTACTCCATCGGCGTCATGGCCTACGAGATCCTGACGGGTAAGGTGCCTTACGACGGCGAGTCCCCGCTCGTGATCGCGATGAAGCACGTCTCCGAGCCCGCTCCCAACGACCTGCGCAAGGAGCCGAACGTCTCGCCCGAGCTCATCGCCATCGTTTACAAGGCGCTCGAGAAGAACCCAGCACGGCGCTTCGCCTCGGCGGCCGACCTCGAGGCCGAGCTCGCGATGCTCCGCCCCTTCGAGTCGGGCGTGCAGGCGGTGTCGGGGCCGCGCGGTGCCGCCCCGGTTCAGGCCACCTCGATTCCGAGCGCGCCGGGGACGCCAGTCCCGAGACCCGTCAGCCGGGAGTCGCATCCCGAGCTCGGGTCGATGGCGACTCCCTCCATGCCCTCGCCCGCGCTGCCCGTCGTCTCTGGCACCCCGCCCGTCGAGGCGAAGCTCCGTCCACCCGTCGTCCTGGTCGTCGATGGCGACGCGAAGGAACGCAAGCGCCTCGCGGACGTGCTCGGCCGGCACGCCTGTCGCGCGCTCGAGGCCAAGGACGGTCCCGAGGCGCTCGAGCGGCTGCTCAAGGACACCGTCGACCTCGTCCTCATGGACATCGCGCTGCCCGGAATGGACGGCTTCGACGTCACGCGTGTGATCAAGGCTCAGGCCGCCACGATGGCGCTGCCCGTCGTCCTCACCTCGGCGCGCCTCGACCGCAGCCACTTCGCGTTCGCGATCCAGACGGGGGCCACCGACGTCCTCGCCAAGCCGCTGCAGTCGGAGGCCGTCGTCGGGCGGCTCTGGCACATCCTCACGCACCACGGCTTCCAGCCGCCCGCGGGCAACGAGCCCGTGCTTGCCGCGATGAAGAAGACGCTGCCGTCGGCGATGACACCGCCTTCCGGGCCGGGGAAGAGTAGCCGGTAGCGGAATCCCCTCAGAGCAGAGGCTTGAGGTCCACGAGCCGCGTTACGAAGACCACGGGCTCGGGCGCGCCCCTGCCGTGCCGGTCGAAAAGAATCGGAAACCAGCCCGCGGCCTTCGAGCCCACGACGTCCGTCGCGAAAGAATCCCCGACGTAGACGCGACGGCGCTCTTGCCCGCCGGCGGCCTTCGCCGCGGCGTCGAAGATGACACGCGACGGCTTCATCGCGCCGACGTCCTCTGAGAGGACGATGTGTCGGGCCCAGCGATCGAGGCCGAAGCGCGCGACTTTCGCCCGCTGCAACTCGCGGAAGCCGTTGGAGAGAATCCCCACGACGCCCGCGCGTGACGCGTACTCGAGCACGTCTTCGGCGCCCTCGATGAGGCGCCAGTTGCGGACGTACACGTCCCTGTAGAAGGCTCCCATCGCCGCACCGCCCGCGGCGTCGAGACCGAGATCGGCGAGCGGGAGCGCGAAGCGGCGCTCGGAGAGCGTCTTGCGGTCGATCTCGCCCTTTCCGTACTCGTGCCAGAGGCGCAAGTTGTTCCGGCGATACGCGGCGAGCCAATCTTCGAACGCGACGCTTCCGAAGAGCGACGCGTGAAAGGCGTGCGTCTCGCGATGAGCGCCCTCCTCGGCCGCGTGATGGTCGACGAGCGTATCGTCGAGGTCGAAGAAGAAGAGAGGCTTCGCGAGGCTAGGCCCTTGGCCGGTCACGGCTGAACGCCGGGCAGGTGGAAAGGCCCGAACGTGGCGAGCAGGAGCACCGCCACGCTGATCAGCACGGTCAGGTACGTGATCCGGTCGCCCGTCGCGAAGAGCACTGGGTCTTCGTGCATCACGCCCCGGTTGACGAGCACCCAGATCCTGCTGATCCAATACAGGAACACGGGCACGAGCAGCCAGAGCCACGCCGGGCTTGCGTAGAACCGCCTCACCGTGTCGCTCTGCAGGTAGAGCGCGAGGACGATCGCGGCCATGTACGCGCTCGTGATGCCGCAGGTCTGCACGGTGAGGTGATCTCGGGTGAGGTAGGCCCGCCCAGGCGCCCCCATCGCGTCCGCTTTCTTCAGCCGGACCAGCTCGGAGCCCCGTTTGCAGAACGCGAGACTCAGGAACGTGAACACCGAGAATGCGAGAAACCACGGGGAGAGGAGCAGGCCCGTGGCGGCGCCTCCGAGGAGGACGCGAAGCGTGTAGAGGGACGACAGCGTGAACACGTCGATGAGCACGCGGCGCTTCAGAGAGAAGGAGTAGGCGGTCGTCGCGATCAGATAGACGCCGATGAGCATCACGGCATCCGGCGGGAGCTTCAGGGAGATCGCGAGCCCGGCAGCCATCAGGGTGAGCGACAGGAGCCCGGCGAGAGGGATCGGGAGGCTTCCGCTCGCGAGGGGCCTTCCGCGCTTGTCGGGATGGACGCGGTCGGAATCCAGATCCAGAAGATCGTTGACGAGGTAGATGCTCGACGCGCAAAACGAGATCGCCATGAACGCGAGCACGCCGGCGGCCAGAATCCCGACGTCCTGAAGCTTGTGCGCGGTGACGATCGGGATGAAAACGAGGAGATTCTTGACCCAGTGGCGGACCCGGATCGCCTTGACGAGGGTCTTCAGGGTCACGGGAGCGAGCGGGAACGACTCCGCCAGATTTCCGTCCTGCCGCAGCTCACTCTCGATTGCGGGCGGCGCGTTCACGGCGATGGCCCGCCGCGCCTTCTTCCAAACGGGCCTGTCCGTCGCCCCGTTTCCGGCGTAGTCGAATCCCTTGTCGCCGAAGCGCTCCACGAGCGCGCGCGCCTTCGTCTCGCCCGCGAGGTTCGTCGAGCCGTCGCTTCCCATCACCTCGTCGAAAAGCTCGAGGTGCGCGGCCACCTGCTCCGCCCACCGGAGGTCGGAGGCGGTGACGAGGACGAGGCGCCGGCCCCGGCTCTTCTCCCCGCGCAGAAATTCGATCAGGCGCTCGTCGTAGGGAAGGGAGGAAGGCTCGAGCGCGACGCGGTTCGCGACCTCTCTCTTGAAGCCCGCCTTGCCCCTGGAGAGCCAGAACGGGGCTTGGATCAGCAGGAAGAACCGCTCTCTCGAAAGCCGCGCCAGCCCCTCGTAGAGAAGATCGCTCCTGATCAGGGTCCCGTCGAGATCGACACAAAGGGGAATGCCGGCACTCGAGGAGTCCTCGGACTCCTGGCTTTCCATCATGCCGGTTCCTCCCGAACGAAACCTCGCCGCCAAGCGGAGATTCTATGCCTGCCGTTCACGCAACACCCGCCTGCGGCGCTAGACTTCGCGCGCTGGTCATTGCGGCGGGATCGCGGTTAGGGCCCTATGAGGTGCTTTCTGCCCTTGGCGCGGGCGGCATGGGCGAGGTGTACCGGGCGAAAGATACGAAGCTCGGGCGCGACGTCGCGCTGAAGGTGCTGACGGAAGAGTTCTTCCAGGACGACGGACGAGTCGCCCGCTTCGAAAGGGAGGCGCGGAGCCTGGCCGCGCTGAACCATCCCAACATCGCGGTCATTCACTCCTTCGAGGAGATCGCCGGACGGCACGTGCTCGTCATGGAGCTGGTCGAGGGCGACACGCTTCGCCTCGCCTTTCCGGCGGAGCCGCTGCCGGCGAAGAAGCTTCTCGAGATCGGCGTGCAGATCGCCGAGGGTCTCGCGAAAGCGCATGCCGCCGGCATCGTTCACCGCGATCTGAAACCGGAGAACGTCATCGTCTCTCGCGACGGCTGGGTGAAGATCCTCGACTTCGGCCTCGCGAAGCTCGCGGAAACACCCGCGCAGGATCTCTCCGGCGTGGCCACCGCGTCCGGCACGGTCCCGGGCATGGTCATGGGCACGGTCGGATACATGTCTCCGGAGCAGGCGAGCGGCAAGCCGGCGGACTTCCGCTCGGACCAGTTCTCTCTCGGCACGATCCTCTACGAGATGGCGACGGGGCGACGCGCCTTTCAGCGCGACAGCACGGCCGAGACGCTCGTGGCCGTCATCCGCGAAGAGCCCGAGCCGATCGCGAAACTGAACCCGCGCCTGCCGGCGCCGCTGCGCTGGATCGTGGAACGCTGCCTCGCGAAGGACGCGGACGGCCGCTATGCCTCCACGCGCGACCTGGCGCGGGACCTCGCCACGCTCCGCGACCACCTGTCGGAGGCCGTGTCCGGCGAGATCGCCGCGACCGACACGGGCGTGGCGCCGGCAGAGGAGCTCCCGACGTTCCAGCGCCTCAGCTTCCGGCGCGGCACGATCCTCCAGGCGCGGTTCGCTCCCGACGGCCGCACCGTCGTCTATGGCGCCGCATGGGAAGGCGATCCCAGCCGCCTTTTCTCGACGCGTCCGGAGAGTCCGGAGTCGAGCGCGCTGACGCTGCCGGACGCCGAGATCCTCTCGATCTCGCGCACCGGACAGATGGCGATCTCGCTCGAGCGCCGCTGGGCCGGCCGTTTCATCTGGAGCGGCACGCTCGCCCAGGTGCCGCTTTCGGGCGGGGCGCCACGCGAGCTCCTGGAGAACGTCCACTGGGCGGATTGGGCACCGGACGGCTCGAGTCTCGCCATCGTGCGCTCGGTCGCGGGAAAGACGCGGCTGGAATATCCGATCGGAAAGGTCCTGTACGAGACGGCCGGATGGATCAGCCACCCGCGGGTCTCGCCGAAAGGGGACAAGGTCGCGTTTCTGGATCATCCGGTGCTGGGCGACGACTCGGGTTCCGTCATGATCGTGGGCCGCGACGGGAAGAGCGCATCTCTCTCGAGCGAGTGGATCACGGCCTACGGCCTGGCGTGGTCGGGCGACGGCGACGAGATCTGGTTCACCGCCACGCGCGTGGGGGTCGCGCGTTCGGTCTGGGCCGTGTCGCTGAATCGGCAGGAGCGGCTTCTCGTCCGAACGCCGGGCGAGCTCACGATCCAGGACGTCTCGACGGACGGGCGCGTCCTGATGACGAGCGACAACGGAAAGGTGGGGATCATCGGCCGGCCTCCGGGCTCGGAAAAGGACCGCGACCTCTCGCTCCTCGACTGGTCGCTCGCGCGGGACCTTTCGCAGGACGGCAAACTCCTGCTCTTCGACGAGACGGGTGAGGGCGGCGGCGCGTATCACGCCGTCTACGTCCGAAAGACGGACGGCTCTCCGGCCGTGCGGCTGGGTGAAGGCTGGGCGGGCAGCTTCTCGCCCGACGGCCGCTGGGTTGCGACGACCAGCATGGCGTCGGGCGGGCGCGCGATTCACCTGCTCCCGACGAAAGCCGGCGAGCCGCGGACCCTGCCGAGGCACAACCTCGGCATTCACCGGGACTGGTGGCTTCCGGATGGAAAACGGATCCTCGTCGCGGCGAACGCTCCCGGCGAGGGGCTGCGCCTCTTCGTGCAGGAAGAGGGCGGTGCAGCCCCGCGCCCCATCACACCGGAAGGGATCGCCATCGGATTCTTCCCCGTGTCTCCCGACGCACGCATCGTCGTCGCCCAGGGGGCAGACGGGCTGTTCTACGGATACCCGCTCGAGGGCGGTGACCCCGAGTACATTCCCGGCCTCGTCGCCGAAGATCGCCCGATCCGCTTCTCGCCGGACGGCAAATCGCTTTATGCCTACCGGCGAGGCGAGCTGCCGGCGCGCGTGTTCCGCCTGCGTCTCGACTCCGGCGCCAAGGAGACCGCCGCCGAGCTGATGCCCGCAGATCCGGCGGGCGTCGTTGAGATCGTCTCGGTACTTCTCACGCCCGACGCGACCTCGCATGCCTACAGCTACCACCGCATCCTGTCGGATCTTTTCCTCGTGGAGGGATTGAAATAGGCCGTCCGCCGAACGATCAGGCCGCTGCCGCCCTCACCGGGACGATCTCGCCGAGCGCCGCGGCAATGGCCTCCGTCTGCGGCCGTGTTCCGATGCTGACCCTCAGCCAGTTCGGGAGCGACGGGAATTTCCTTCCGACGAGGATTTTCCTCGCCCGGAACGCCTGAATGACGGGCGCCACGTCTCCGCCCACGTCGATCATGACGAAGTTCGTCTCCGACGGCATCGTGCGCCGGCCCTGCTTCGCGAGCTCGGAGACGAGCCAGCGGCGCGTGTCGTTCAAGGTCTTCTTCTGGCGCGGCACGAGATCCGGATCGGCGAGACACTCGAGAGCCGCGGCGAGCACCGCCGAATTCGTGTTGCTCCACGAAGCGAAGGGGACCATCGCCTTGATCTTCGGCTCGGCGCCGATCGCGTACCCGAGACGCAGACCGGCCATCCCGTAGATCTTCGAGAACGTGCGGGCCACGACGACGTTCGGGTGCGCCGCGATCAGCTCGCACGAGCTCCGATAACGCGGGTCCTCCACGAAGTGGTGATAGGCCTCGTCGACGAGAATGGTTGTTTCGGCCTGCACCCGCGAGGCGAAGGCCGCCATCTCGTCGCCCGAGACGATCGTGCCGGTCGGATTGTTCGGGTTGCAGACGTAGAGGAGGCCGGTCGACCCGTCGCAGGCCTCCGCCATCCGCGGCAGGTCGTGGCGGAAGTCGGCCGTCAGGGGCACTTTCACGCCATTCGCGTGGAGCACTTTCGCGAACATGAGGACCGCCTCGAACGTCGGCTCGGCGGCAACGACCCTCTTGCCGGGGCCGCTGAAGGCCATGTCCGCCATGCGCAGGACCTCGGAGGAGCCGCAGCCGAGGACGACCTGCTCCGGCGCGACGCCGTGGTGCTTCGCGATCGCCGCGCGGACTTCCTCCTCGAGCCCGTCGGGATACCGGTTTGGGGCCGCCTTCGCCGCGGCCTCGAGCGCTTTCGCGGAAGGGCCGTATGGGTTTTCGTTCGAGTTCAGGAGAACGGCGTCGAGCGGCCGTGCGCGGCGTCCGGTCGCCGCCTCGGCCGTGCGGCGAACGAGTGGAGAGTCCAGCAGGGCCGCTCCGGCGGCGGCGCCGAGGGTTCCGGCGAAGGTGCGACGGGAGATGGCGAGCGGCATGTGAACCTCTTCTTCGCGCGGCTTTGCGCATCATCTTTTGTTTCGGGTCAGCGGCGGTCGCGATCAGTCGAGCGTGAACCGTGGCCCCGAAGCCGGCGGGCGCGAGGCGTGCTGCTCCTTCGTCCACGTGAACTGCTTCAGGAACCGCGCGTATTCCTCCAGTGAGATCGGACCGGGGCGGCTCTGCTCGAGCGCCTCGGACTCTTCGGGGGAAAAGGAGAAAGCGTCGTCGGGCAGCGGCTCAGGACGGGGCCTTGAGGCGATGGTAGAGCTCGAGGAGTCCGTTTCTTTCGAAGGTTTCACGAACCTCAGTTTGATCGATTTCGGGCCGATTGAGAAGAATCCGCAAATCCTCGCTGTCCCGGAAGACCCGGATCGGCTTGTTCTTGATCGCCTTGACCTTCATCGCGACGAGGTGCTCTGGAGCGGGGACGAGAACGGGGATCCCGTCCGGGCCCGTACGGGACACCGCTGCCGCGAAAAGGCGATCGCGCGTCAGCCCTTCCACCCACAGGAGGTCCAGCCTTCCGAGCGCCGGATCAGGATGCTCGAGATTCGTGAAGCCTTCCGAGTCGCTATATGCCTCGAAGCCCTCGGCGACGATCCGTTCCAGAAGAGCGCTCCGCGCCGCCTCGTCCACGAGGAGATCCAGGTCGAGCGTCGTCCGCGCCGATCCCCACGCGGCGGCCGCAAAGCCTCCCGCGAGCATCCACCGCGCGCCGGTCGCCTCGAAGTGAGGCCGGAGAACCGTGAGGAGCCGCGCGGCGTCCATGAACGGATGATGTCACTTGGGCGACGCCAGCCGCTCCTGTACTGCGCGCAGCTTTCATGACCCTCGCCGCGGGCACGAAGCTCGGTCCTTACGAGATCCTCCCGCCTCAGCTTTACTTATGCATATAAATAAGCCATATTGATACATATGAGGACGACACTGATCCTGAACGATGAGCTGCTCGAAAAGGCACGGAGGCTGACGGGCCTGAAGGAGAAGACGGCGATGGTCCACGCGGGTCTGGAAGCTCTCGTCGCCCGCGAAAGCGCGCGGCGACTCGCCGCGCTCGGCGGCTCCGAAAAGGGCCTGCGCTTCGTGCGGCGCCGGCGCCCGCCGTCCGGTCGGAGAACGGGTTGACGCTCGTCGACACGTCCGTCTGGGTCGATCACCTGAGGCGCGGAAACGCCCGTCTCGGTCGGCTTCTCGAGGAGGGGCTCGTTCTGATTCACCCGTTCATCGTCGGCGAGCTGGCTCTCGGACGAATGCGGCGACGGCCCGAGATCCTCGGACTTCTCGACGAGCTGCCGCGGGCCGAAGCCGCCCAGCACGGCGAGGTCCTGGAGTTCGTCGAGCGACAAGGCCTCGCCGGCAGCGGCATCGGATGGGTCGATGTTCACCTTCTCGTCTCGGCAGCGCTCAGCGGTGTCGGCATCTGGACCCTGGACCGGCGTCTGGCCGTGACCGCGCAACGGCTCTCGCTTCTCGCATGAGCATCGCCTCCGGCACGCGTCTCCGTGAGCGGCGTCATCTCGGGGTTGGGTGCTTTAGTCCCCGCCGGGAGCGGGCACATCCACGCTGTCCACGATCGCCACGATGAGCGATCTCACCGGCGCTTTCGGGTCCGCGAGGATCTGGCGCGCGGAGTTTCCCTCGTCCTCCACGAGGACGGTCTCGCCCACGCCGGCTCCGACCATGTCGAGCGCGAGGATGTATCGGGTTCCATCGAGCGTCCCATCCGGTAGGACCGCTCCCACGAGGAGCTGCTTTTTCCCGGCGTAGAAGGGGTGCTGGACGGTACTGACGACCGTTCCGAGGACGCGTCCGAGGATCATCGGGCCGACTCCGGACTCTTCAAGGCGTGTTGGTCGACGATTCCCACGACCGCGTGGTCCACCGGTATGAACCAGGGGTCGTGGAGGAGGGCGGCCTCGCGGGACGCCTCCCACGTGACGAGGTCGCCGGAGGAGGCCTGCGCCGACGCGTCGGTGGCGACGAACGGCTCGCCGTCATCTTGCAGTTCCGCGGTGAGGGGCCGGACGATCAGGAGCTTGAGCCCCTTCATCGCGTCGGGCTTCACCGTCGCCACCAGCGTGCCGATGACTCTCCCCAGCTTCATCCCCGGAACTCCCTGAAAAAGCGGCTGCCCGAGCCGAGAGCTTCCCGGACGGCCGGATCGGCCCGCGGGATGACCGCGGTCGAGAAGTCCTGCGCGCCCGCCTTCTCGAAGGAGGCCCGCGCCAGATCGATCGCGGCCTCCACGTCGTGCGTCTCGCCCCAGAGGCTCGCGATGGCCTTCCCGCCGAGGCCGTCCCCGACGCGTAGTTCCACCAGGTCGACGAGCGCCCCCTTGAGGGCTGCGTCGACGGCGCGGACCAGCACAGGAGGCGTCGCGGCCTGCAGGATGCCGAGAGTATCGCCAGGGGCCGGCCAGCGGATCACGCCCGTGCGGACGGCCTGTGCCAGGCGAGCCTCGGCGTGCGGGAGGAGCACCTCGTCGACGACGTGGGAGCCCGCGGTGTCGAGCGCCCGGCGCCACGAACGCTCCACCGGCCCGACCTCGCCGCCGAACAGGATCAGGTAGCGGCCGCAGTGGATCGTGCCCGTCTGGAGCACCTCCACCTCCGCCTCCTTGGCCAGAGCGTCGAGAACGCGCAGGCCCGGCGGGACCTCGCCAAGGAGAAGCATCGCGAGGGCGGGGCCGGGGCTCTGCATCATCACGTCCTCGTCACACGATCCGGAAATGGTCGACGAGCGTGCAGCGACGCCAGCGGGAGAATGACCGCGGGCTCGTCATCCCCTCACCCGTCGGGGAGGCGATGGTGAACGAGGTGTGCCCTTCGCCGCCGTACCCAAGGCCAGCCAGGTTAGGCCCGTTTTTCACGAAGATCGAGCAGTTGCAGCGGCGCGCCATCGCCGAGAGGGCCGCGAGGTCGTGCGAGTGCATGGTGGCGGTGTGGAAGCACGCGCCCTCGGCCGCGACGCCGAGGTCGATCGCCTCGTCCACGTTTCTCACTCGCGTCAGCGGGAGGACCGGCATCATCTGCTCGGTCCAGATGAGGGGGTGCTCGTTCGGCACTTCCACGAGGACCGTCCGCACCTCAGGCCCCGCGGTGATGCCCAGCTCGCCGAGGATGACCGAAGCGTTCTTGCCGATGTACTTCTTGTTGACCACCGCGTGGCCGCGCGGCCCCGCCCCCTTCTCGAAGATCACGTTCTCCAGGCGGGGAAGCTCGCTGGCGGGAAGCTCGTAGGCCCCGGCCTTCTTCATCGCCCCCTTCAGCGCGTCGGCGATCGAGGCGACGGCGATGACCTCCTTCTCGTCCGTGCAGATGACGTTGTTGTCGAACGAGTGCCCGAACACGACGTCGCGCCCGGCCTTCTCGATGTCGGCGGTTTCGTCCACGATGGCCGGTGGGTTGCCCGGCCCGGCGCAGATGGCCCGTTTGCCGGAGTTCATTGCGGCGGCCACGACGGCGCCGCCGCCCGTGACGACCAGCAGCCGGATCCGAGGGTGCTTCATCAGCTCTCCCGCGGACTGGATGGTCGGCTCGGCCGTGCAGGTGACCGTGTTGGGCGGTCCCCCCGCCTTCACGATCGCCGCGGCGAGGAGGCGGACCGTCTCCAGAGAGACCCGCCTGGCCGAGGGGTGCGGGTTGAACACCACGGTGTTCCCCGCGGCCACCATTCCGATCGAGTTGCAGATGATCGTGGAGGAGGGGTTCGTGACCGGCGTGATCGCCCCGATGACGCCGAACGGAGCGGGCTCGATCAGGGCGAGGCCGTGATCCCCCGTGATGGCCGTAGGCGTCAGTTCTTCAGGGCCCGGCGTTTTCCTGGCGACGAGAAGGATTTTCTGAACCTTGTCCTCCACCCGCCCCAGGCCCGTCTCTTCGACGGCCAGCGCCGCGAGGGAATGCGCGTTCTGCCGCATGGTGTCGCGCATCGATTCGATGACCTCGTGTCGCTTCTCGAGGCCGAGGGCATCGAGGGCCTTGAACGCAACGGCCGCCGCCGCAACGGCGTCGTCGAGGGTCGAGAAAACGCCGCCTCCGGCCGAAGGCGGCGGGGACCCCGCGCCCGCATCCGGCGCGAGCTCGCGCGCGATGAGCTCGGCCAGGCGGCGGATCTGCTCGGGGCTGTAAGCCTGGCTCATCAATCAACCCGCCGCATGGTCAGGTGTCTTTGTACCCGTGCTCGGACGAGCTCTTCTCGAAGAGGGTCTGGCCGCCGATCTCCCAGGTGTCCACGATCGCCATGATGACCGCGTCGCAAGGGCGGTCCTTGGTGACCTCGGTCTGGCGGGCGGAGGAGCCCGACGCATAGAGCACGTACTCGCCAGGGCCACAGCCCACCGCGTCGTTGGCGACCACGAAGCCCCCCTCCTTGAGGTTCTCGGGGTTCACCTGCCGGAGCAGGAGAAACTTGAGCCCCTCGATCCTGGGGTCCTTCCGTGTCGCCACGACGGTCCCGACGACTTTTGCCAGGAGCATGGCTACACCACGCCTCCGGTTACTTCTTGCCGCCGTGCGAGCCGATCTCCTTCTCGACCTCAGCCTTACGGCCGAGCGGGAGGACGAGGTCGACGTTGACGTGCGGGCGGGCGATGATGTGAGTGGTGACGATGTCGCCGACGCGAGACGCCCCGTTCTGCCCCGCGTCCACGGCCGCCTTCACGGCCGCGACGTCGCCCCGGATGATGGCGGTCACATAGCCGCCCCCCGTCTTCTCGTAGCTCACGAGCTCCACCTTCGCGGCCTTCACCATCG
>OBLU010004894.1_pt1 | contig 12053 bp, 10 predicted proteins | sample 1518681 | NCBI WGS metagenome assembly OBLU01 (sample SAMEA3539304, study PRJEB22396) | soil metagenome | biome: tundra; feature: field; material: soil | place: USA | collected 2010-05 | depth 0.15 m | reverse complement strand
GGTCCTCACGCGCCCCGACCGTCCGCGCGGGCGCGGGCGCAAGCTCGGCGCTCCCCCGGTGGCGGAGGCCGCCGGCCGGCTTGGAATCGCGCTGGCCCAGCCGGCGAAGGTGAACGAGCCGCCCTCGCGCGAGCTGATCGCGCGAGCAGATCCCGAGGCGGTGATCGTGTGCGCGTTCGGAGCGCTGATCCGCGAGCCGCTGCTGTCCGAGCACGAGCTGCTGAATGTGCACCCGTCGCTGCTGCCGCGCTGGCGCGGCGCCGCCCCGGTCGAGCGCGCGATCATGGCCGGCGATGAGCGCACCGGGGCCTCGATCATGCGCCTGACCGCCGGCCTTGACAGCGGACCGGTGTGCCTGGCCGAGTCGGTCGCGATCGAGCCGACCGACACCTACGGCTCGCTCGCCGAGCGTCTGCAGGCACTCGGCGGAGAGCTGATCTTGCGCGTGCTCGACCTGACCGCGCGCGGGGAGCCGCCGGCGTTCGCCGAGCAGGACGAGTCGGGCGCGACCTACGCTGAGAAGATCGCCCCCGCCGACCGGCTGCTGGACCCGGCCCTGGGGGCGGTCGAACTGGAGCGCACCGTCCGGGCGTTGCACCCACACATCGGCGCGCGCCTCGAGCTCGAGGACGGGACGCTGCTGGGAGTGCACGCCGCGCTGGTCGCGGACCGGCCTGAAGGCGATGGCTCGGGCGATGGGCCGCCCGCTGGCACGCTCGCGCGGGACGGAGAGCGGCTGCTGTATGGCACCGGCGATGGGGTGCTGGAGCTCCTCTGCGTTCAGCGGCCGGGAGGCCGCGCCATGGACGCCGGCGCGTATCTGCGCGGCCACGGACTGTCGGAGGACTGATGGCCGCCGCTGGCCCCGATCGTGCCGGCGCGAGGGGCGTGAGCACCCCCTCCTCGGGTTCGAGGTCGGCGACGGTCGCCCCGGCCCGCGTGTGCGCGTACGCGGTCTTGCGCCGGGTGTTCGAGGATGGTGCGTACGCCGACAAGGCGCTGCAGGCGCAGGCACAGGGTCTGGACGCGCGCGATCGCGCGCTGGCGATGCGCCTGGCCTATGGTGCGGTCCAGCGCCGGGGCACGCTCGATCACCTGATCGGGCTGCTGGCGCAGCGCTCGCCGCGCCGCCTGGACGCGCCTTTGCTGGCGGCGCTGCGGCTCGGCTGCTACGAGCTGCTGTATCTGCGCGGCGCTCCCGACCACGCGGTCGTCGCCGACGCGGTCGAGCTGGCCAAGTCGGGCGCCCGGGGAGGGCATGGCCTCGTCAACGCCGTGCTGCGCCGCGCCACGCGCGAGGGGGCGGACCTGCTGGACGGCCTGCGTGAGGACACCCCCGAGCAGGCTGCCGTCAAGCACTCCCACCCCGAGTGGATCGCCCGGCTGTGGTGGGATGAGCTCGGCGCGGACCAGGCGCGCGCACTGATGGCTTACGACAACGAGCCCGGCGAGGTGGCGCTGCGCGCGAACACGCTCGTGACCGACGCGCTCACGCTGGCGGGCGAGCTGGCGGCGGGCGGGGAGGCGGTGGGCGGCGCGGCGTCCGTGAGGACCCACCCCGATCCGGACATCCCCGAGGCGCTCGTGCTCGAAGACCCATTTGACATGCACGCCTCGCGAGCGTGGCGAGAGGGTGCGTTCATAGCGCAGTCGCGCGCGGCGATGCTCGTCGCGCGCGTGCTGGCCCCCGAGCCGGGAGAGCGCGTGCTCGATCTGTGCGCCGCGCCGGGTGGTAAGAGCACGCATCTGGCGGCGCTGATGGGCGGGACGGGAGAGGTCGTGGCGGTCGAGCGCGATCGGCGCCGGGCGGGAGCGCTCCTGCGCACCGCACAGCGCCTGCATGCTCGCAACGTGCGCGTCGAGCTCGCCGACGGCGCCCAGCCCCGGCCGGAGGGCGCCTCCTTCGACCGCGTGCTCGTCGATCCGCCGTGCTCGGGTCTGGGAACCCTGCAGGCGCGGGCGGACCTGCGCTGGCGGATGCAGCCCGCGCGCCTGGGAGAGCTCGAGCGCACCCAGGGGATGATCCTTGCGGCGGGCGCCGATGCTGTCCGTCCGGGCGGCGTGCTGGTCTACTCTACGTGCACGATCTCCCCGACCGAGAACGAGCGCCGCATCGTCACCTTCCTGGACGCCAACCCCGGCTTCTCACTCGATGACCTCGGCGCTGAGCTGCCTGCCCTGCGGCACCCGTCACCCGACGCGCCCGAGACCGTGCTGACCCTGCCCCATCGCGACCGCACCGCGGGCTTCTTCATCGCCCGCCTGCGCCGGGAGGACTGAGGCGATGGCGCGCGAACCGCAGGCGCCCGCCAAAGCCCAGGTCGAGCTCGGGCCGCTCTGCCCGAACTGCGGCGAGCCGTGGCTGCGCCCGACGAACCTGCCGGGGCGCTATCGCTGCGTGTACTGCCTGCACCGCTTCGAGCTGACCTCGGTATGCCCGAACTGCGGCGAGCACTCGACGATCGTGCGCATGTCCTCGACGGCGATCCTCAAGTGCAACAACTGCGGTGACTCGATGCTGCAGGCGATATGACAAACATGACATCGCGCGTGGGTCAGAAAGGACGACAGAGGTGAGTGGCCCGGCGAGTCAGCTGCTGAGCGGGGTGCGGGTCGCGCCGTCGATCCTGTCCGCGGACTTCGCGCGGCTGCGCGAGCAGGTGGGAGAGGTGCTGGACGCGGGCGCGCGGGTGATCCATGTGGACGTGATGGACGGCCACTTCGTACCGCCGATCACCGTCGGGCCGCTGGTCGTGGGCGCGCTGCGCGAGCAGACCCACGGGGCGGGCGCGATGCTCGACGTGCACCTGATGATCGAGCGCCCCGAGCGCCATGTTCCGGAGTTCGTGCAGGCGGGCGCCGACTCGATCACCTTCCATGCCGAGGCCACTCCGCACGTCGCCTACACGGCCGATCTGATCCGTCGGAGCGGGGCGGGCGTCGGCGTGGCGATCAACCCGGCAACGCCCGTGGGGGCGCTCGCCGAGGTGACTGGCGTGATCGACATGGCGCTGTGCATGACCGTCAACCCGGGCTGGGGCGGGCAGCCGTTCATCGCCCATTCTCTGGATAAGATCGAGCGCGTCAGGGCGATCATGGGCGCCAATGTGGCGGTGCAGGTTGACGGCGGGATCGACCCCGAGACGGCGCCAGGGTGCAGGCAGGCGGGTGCGAACGTGTTCGTCGCGGGCTCGGCGATCTTCGGCTCAGACGATCCGGGCGAGGCCTACCGCGCGATCGCGCGCGCGGCCGGCGCGGGCTGAGCCACGCCGGCGCGCCCGGCCGATCGAGAACCCTGGCGGTAGAGCGTCCACAGCATCAGCGCGAGCAGCGCGGTGGCGCCGGCGTAGCCGATCTCCGCGCGCAGCACCTGTTCGCCGATGGCTGGAGTGAACATCCACGCGAGGAACGCGACGGCGGCGATCAGCCAGCAGATCGCGGCGGCACGTGCGCGGTTGCGAGCGAGCGCGGCCTGGTTGAGCGCACCGGACGCGAGATGCATGCCCATGCCGAGGCCGATCACGGCGAGGCCAAAGCGGTTGTAGGCGTAGTGCTGTCCGAACAGGTGTCTCATCACGAAGGGGCCGATCATCAGCAGACTGAGGGCCACGGCGGCGGCGAAGGCGGCGATCGCGAGCACGGTGATATGGATCGCGCGGGCGAACGCCGCGTGCCCCTCCTTGGCCTCGAGACCTGTGAGGTGAGGCAGCAGCGAGGTCTGGATCGCCTGGAACAGCTGCAGCGGGGCGCGTGCGATCAGCATCACGTTGAACACGATCCCGGCGAGCGACTGGTTCGAGGTGGCGTAGACGGTCAGCACCGCGGCGTTCAGCAGGGTCTGCTCTGAGAGCATGATCCCCGAGACCCACAGCGCGAAGCGACCGCCGCGCCGCAGCGAGAGCTCACCATGTGCGGCTGTCTCCTGCACACCCTCGGTGCCCGGCCCGGCGAGCGCCGCGTCGGCCTCGTCCACGGTGATCGGTCCGGTTGCGTCATGGCGCTCGCGCCCGCGACGGGCGAAGGCGGCGGGCACTACGACCAGCGAGAGCAGTGGCGCGGCGGCGATGCCGAGCGCCACTGCGGTCTGGCCGCTTGCGATTCCCAGCGCGACGGCCAGCGCGAAGCAGATGCGCGAGCTGGCCTCCATCAGGACGAGGCCGCCGTAGAGCGCGAAGTACTCGTGCCCGGCGAGCCAGCCGCGGGCGAAGTAGCTGCCGGCGTAGGCGAGCGTGCCGACGAGCAGCACGTAGTACAGCGCCGAGTAGCCGCCGAACACGTCTTCGATCAGCTCCGTGCGCAGGGCCAGTGCGACGGCGAGGGACGCGAGCGCGAACCCGGTCTGGATCGCGATCGGGACGCGCAGCGGGTGCTCGGTGTGCCCATGGGCGCGGCGCTCGGCGATCGTGCGCGAGAGCAACTGTTCGACCGGCCGGTAGATGACCGAGATGACGACGAACATGACCGACCACAGCACGTCCACGCGTTCCGCCTCGGCTGCGCCGAGCACGTGGCTGGCGATCGAGAAGAACGCGAACGTCAGCAGGCCGGTCGCGGCGATCCCGATGGAAAGGATGCGCGCGCCGCTGCCGTATGAGCGCGGTCCGCCGGACCCGCCCGGAGCCCGCCCGCCCTGCGTCCGTCCGCCCTGCGTCCGTCCGCCCTGCGCGGCCTGCTCGGCGGTTGTCTGGGTGGACCCGGCCGCGAGGTCAGCGCACACGCTGGGGGTGTCCTCGCGCGCCGGACCGGGGCTAGAGCCGGACAAGCAGCATCGTCCACGGGAAAGGCGAGCGCACCTCGGCAACCTGGCCGTAGCGCCCCAGCAGCTGCACGAACGCCCGCCGGGACCAGTGGTTCAGATGCCCGGGTGTGTTGCCGAGCTCCGGCCAGTACGCGCCGCGGGCCATGTTCAGCATCCGCCACAACGGCTCGCGCGGGACCGACACGAGCAGGTGGCGCTGAGCGCAGCGCGCCATCTCGCCCAGCGTGTGCTCGGGGTCGGGGACGTGCTCGAGCACCTCGATCGCCGTGGCGAGGTCGAACTCGCCGTCGGCGAACGGCAGGTTCTCGGCTCCCATCACTCGGTACTCGAGGTTCGGTGCGCGTCGCTCAGACCATCCGGCCTGGATCGACTCCTCCTCAAGGTCGATCCCGACGACGCGCCTGGACTCGCCGAGCCGCTGCGCCCACCTGTGCACGAGCACCCCCTCGCCACAGCCCACATCCAGCAGCGAGCTTGGGTCGGCACGCGCGAGGAGCTCATCCAGCGCGCCCTCGAACCCGGACATCATGCGCCGCACGAGCGGGTTGGTCGAGCCGTACTTGTCGTAGGTGTTGCCGGTGACGATCCCCTCCTCGGACACGGTGACGGCCCCGGTCATACCTTCACCGTCTCACGCTCGGGCGCCTCTGCTGGTGTGGTGTTCGCCTCGTAGTGCGACGGCGGGACGCCCAGCTGCAGCTCGATGCGGCGCACCCGCTCGAACGTCCGCTGAACCATCACGCGCTGGGCGGCGAGCAGGTCGCCGATCACGCCCAGCGCCCACAAAACGACCGCGGCGATGAACAGGACCGCGCCGAGGATCAGCGACTGCACGTGGCCCTTGCCGGCGCCTTCGGCGTAGGCCACGACGAAGCGGATCCAGACTCCGACCGAGGCCAGGCCGATCAGCAGGGCCAGGCTCCAGAACACCCGCAGCGGCTCGTACTGGGCGTAGATGCGAAATATCGACACCGCGTTGCGGCGCACGTAGGCGCCCATCGAGGGGAACAGGCGCGACTCGCGCGTGGAGGGGTTGGTGCGGACGGGGACGTGGTCGATCGCCACCAGCAGCTTGCCCGCCTGGATGATCGTCTCAAGCGTATAGGTGAACCGCGAGACGACCATCATCTGGATCGCCGCCTCGCGGTTGTAGGCCCTGAAGCCGGAGGTCGTGTCTGGCACCGAGGTCGAGGACGCCTGGCGCACGACCCACGAGCCGAGGCGCTGCAGGGTCTTCTTCAGAGGGGAGAAGTGCTCGATCCCGCTCACCTCCCGGTCCCCGACCACCATGTCGGCCCGCCCATCGAGGATCGGGCGCACGAGCCTTGAGACATCCGGCCCGTAGTACTGGTTGTCGGCGTCGGTGTTGACGATCACGTCCGCGCCCAGCTTCAGCGCCGTGTCGATACCCGCCTGAAACCCCGTCGCGAGACCCTTGTTGTTCGTCAGCCTCACCAGGTGGTCTACCCCGTGGGCGCGGGCCACCGCGACCGTGGCGTCGGTGCAGCCGTCGTCGATCACCAGCCACTCCACGACGTCGAACCCCTCTACCTCGCGCGGCAGCTCGGCGAGCGTCTGCGGAAGCTGGTCGGCCTCGTTGTAACAGGGGATCTGGATGATGAGCTTCATTGGGGTGAACCCTACCCCGCAAGGCTTCCTCGTCAGGGCGGCTGCTTGCAAGGATAGGCTCTGCAGCCCATGGCCAGCGCGACGCTTCCCACCACGCGGCAGGACTCGACTCCGCCGCGGCGGTTGCGGACGCTCGACGCGTCGAGTTGGGCGAAGATTGGGTTCGCGATCATCTGCGTGGGGGCGCTCGTCGGCTACCTCGCCTACCCCACCTACCCGACCTACGACTCGTTCTATGCGCTGCTGTGGGGCCGGGACCTGCTGCACCTGCACATGCCGGACTTTCGCGTCTACCGGGGGCCCACAGAGCATCCGCTGGCGATCGCGTTCGGGGTCGTGTGCTCGGTCTTCGGCCAGTCCGGCGCCCGGCTGATGGTGCTCGGGTCGATCGCCTCGTTCGTCGCGGTCGTGGCCGGCTGCTACCGGCTGGGACGGCTGTGCTGCGGCCCGGTCGTCGGATTGTTCGCCGCGGTGCTCGTGCTGAGCCGCTTCTTCATCGAGAACCTCGCCGCGCAGGGGTATCTGGACATCTCCTTCCTCGCCCTGATCGTGTGGGCGATCGTGCTTGAGGTCGAACGCCCGCGCCGTGGACGGGCCGTCTTGCTGACGCTCGCCGCCGCCGGGCTCTTGCGCCCCGACGCATGGGTGCTGAGCGGCGTCTACTGGCTGTGGTGCGTGTGGCCCCGGCGTGGGGACGCGGCGATCGACACCGATCAAAGATCGGCCAGCCTCTGGTTGCGGTACCTCGGCCTCGCCCTGATCGCGCCCGTCGTGTGGGTGTGCGTGGATGCGATCGTGACCGGCGATCCGCTGTACTCGCTGAGCTCGACCGCGGGTCTGGCCCAGGAACTGGAACGCACCCAGGGGCTGACGAGCGTCGTCGCGTCGGTGTGGAGGTTCGGGGTGCGGATCGACAAGCTGCCCGTGATCCTCGGCGCGCTCGTCGGCGTGCCGATCGCGGTGTGGATGGCGCCGCGGCGCGTGCTCACGCCGCTGGCGGCGCTCGTCCTGCTGATCGCGGTGTTCGTCGCCGAGGGCGCCGTCGGGGCGTCGGTGGTCGACCGCTATCTGATGGGCGCCTCGATCGTGGCGCTGCTGTTCTGCGCGGTCGCGATCGGCGGCTGGACGATGCTACAGCCCGGCACGGCGCTGCGCCGGGTGTGGATGGTCGGCGCCGCCGCGCTGGTCATCTACGGCGGCGCGTCGGTCGCCACGACGCTCAGCCTGTCGAGCCTGCGCACGACCCTGGCCTATCACGAGGACTTCCACGAGGGGCTGGCCGCGGCGCTCTCCAGCCCGCGTGTGCACGCGGCGCTGAAGCGCTGTGAGCTCCTGTCGCTGCCCGACAACAAGCTGATCCCCGACGCGCGCTGGATCCTCGACAGTGTCGGCCAGCACAACATCGTGGCGCGCAGCCAGGCGCGCGCGGACGCCAGGCGAGGCGCCCACCAGCTGGAGGATCGCCTGAGCAGGGGCAGCGTCGCGGTCTACCCGCTCGGCAGCGCCGTCTTCTTCGAGGCGATCGTCGACGTCGGCGACGATCCCCGCGACCAGGTCCCCCAGGCGGGATATCGCCGCATCTACACGAGCCGCTACTACGCCGTGTATGACAACTGCTGAGGGTTCTTCCCAGGAGTCGGAGCCGCCCGCCCGGCAGGGGTCCAGATCGAGCGGGGACATCCACCACGGGAACATCGCCCGCGGGGGCATCACCGGCGGGGGCGTCCAGGACGGAGGCGTTCAGTGCGGGAGCGCCCGGACGCGTTCCCGGCGCTGGGCGTGGGGCGGGCTGGCGGTCGTGCTCGCCGGTGGGCTCGGATTGCGCCTGTGGGGCATCAGGCAGGGCCTGCCCTACGCGTACAACGCCGATGAGGCCGACCATTTCGTGCCGCACGCGATCGGCATGTTCGGGCACAGCCTGAACCCGGAATACTTCGCCAACCCGCCCGCGTACACGTACGTGCTGCACTACCTGTTCGCGCTCGCCTACGGGGGCACGGCCGGGGTGCAGCATGCGATCGCGGCGCACCCCGCGGATGTCTACACGCTCGCCCGCGTGGCTGCCGCGGTGCTCGGCACGGTCGCGCTGTGGCTGCTGTACGCGACGGGTGCACGGTTGTTCGGCCGCGGCGTGGGGCTGCTCGCGGCCGCGATCGAGGCGGTGGCGTTCCTGCCGGTGTTCTACTCCCACCTGGCCCTCAACGACGTGCCCACGCTGGCGCCGCTGACGCTGTCGCTGATGGGTGCCGCGGGGGTGCTGCGCAAAGGCCGCGCGCGCGACCATCTGCTGGCGGGCGCCGGGCTGGGGCTGGCCTGCGCGACCAAGTACACCGCGGGGATCGTGCTCGTGCCATACCTGGCCGCGGTCGCGGCGCGCTACCTGAACGTGGCGGCGCAGCGGGGGTCGGCGAGCGCCGGGCGCCGCGCGGTGGAGGGGATCGCGCTGACCGGGGCGGCGGCGCTGATCGCGTTTTTGATCGCCAACCCGTACGCGATCCTCGACTACTCCGACTTTCACGCCGAACTGGTTCACCAGTCGACGCTCTCAGCCGAAGCCCAGGGCAAGCTCGGGGCGCCGAGGGAGGGCGGGCTGGCCTACTACCTGTGGACGCTGACCTGGGGCCTGGGCTGGGCGCCCGCGCTGGCCGCGCTGGGGGGCGCTGTGAGCGTGTGGCGGCGAGAGCGCGCGCTCGGTTGGCTGCTCGTGCCCGCGCCGCTGCTGTATCTCGCGTTCATGGGCATCCAGGGCCGCTACTTCGGCCGCTGGCTCTTGCCGATCTTCCCGATCCTGTGCCTGCTCGCGGCGTTGTTCGCGCTGGGACTGGTGGATGCGCTCGTGCGCCTGGCGAGCCGCTCGCGCCGGGAGAGCGCGAGCGGCGTCGACGACGCGGCGGACGGCGTGGGGCGGCGTATGGGCTGCTCGCCGCTGCGGGTGGGACTCACGGCGCTGCTCGTCGCGGTCCTGCTCGCGCAGGGGCTCTTCTACAGCATCCATTCCGGAAAAGTGCTCGCGCGCGCGGACACCCGCAACCAGACGCGCGAGTGGATGCTCGCGCACATTCCGCCCGGCGCGCCGATCGTGGTCGAGCCGGTCGCGCCCGGCGCGTGGGGCAGGCGCTGGAAGAAGTACCCGTCGCTGTGGTCGCAGATATCGCCCACGGGCACGCTGGAGCCGGGCTTCACGCACGAAGTCGGGATCGAGGACTACGAGCGCACGCTCGCTCCGGCCCTGATCGGCTACTACGAAAGTCACGGCTACTGCTGGATCGTCAGCGGCTCGACCGAGTCCGGACGTGCGTACGCCGACCCGAAAGCCGTGCCGCGGGCGATCGCCTACTACCGCGAACTGGCGCGGCGGGGCGAAGTCGTCTATCGCTCATCCCCGTATGCCCCCGGGCGGGGACCGGTCAAGTTCGACTTCGACTGGAGCTTCGACTACTACCCGCTCGCCTACCACCGTCCGGGGCCGCTGATGACCGTGTATCGGCTGCATAACGGGCGTTGCGGGCGATGATCTTTCTCACTCTGGAACGGGGGCGCGCATGCGCGCCCCCGCGAGTAGGCGCATGCGCCTACTCGACCGGACGGTGCATGCACCGTCCGGGGGACCGCGCATGCGCGGTCCCCGCCCCTCATCCGGTCCCCGACGTGCGCGGGGTTATCCTGGATGCACAGATGAGCACCTGCACGGACACCGATAGGGAGCACATGGCGCGGGCGATCGAGCTGGCCCGCAACGGCGGGGGCATGGTCAGGCCCAACCCTGTAGTCGGCGCGGTGGTGGCGCGCGCGGGGGAGGTGCTCGGCGAGGGCTGGCACGAACGGTTCGGCGCGGCGCACGCGGAGGTCAACGCGATCGAGGCGTGCGGGATGACCGATCTGAGCGACGCGACGCTGTACGTGTCGCTGGAGCCGTGCTGTCACGAGGGCAAGACGCCGCCGTGCACGGACGCGATCGTGCAGGCCGGGATCAGGCGTGTGGTCGTCGGCTCGGACGATCCAACCGAGAAGGCGGCGGGACGCGGCCTGGGGATCCTGCGCGACGAGGGCGTCGAGATCGTGCTCGCCGACGGCGAGCTCGCCACGAGCGCGCGGCTGCTGAACCAGGCGTTTCGCAAGCGCGCGCGGGTTGGGCGCCCGTGGGTGCTGTTCAAGTCCGCGATGACCCTCGACGGCAAGGTCGCCACGCGCACGGGGGACTCGCAGTGGATCAGCGGCGAGCACAGCCGCGAGCTGGCCCACCAGTGGCGCGCGTCGGTGGACGCGGTCGTCGTCGGTATCGGCACGGCGCTGGCCGACGACCCACGGCTCACCGCGCGCCCGGACGGTCTCACCGACGAGCTCGAGCGATACCAGCCCAGGAGGGTCGTGTTCGACTCGCTCGCGCGCCTGTCGCCCGGCTCCCAGCTCGTGTCGGCGGCGCTGGAGATCCCGCTCACGGTCGTCGTATCGCGCGCGGCGGCGCGGGCGGACACCGACGCGCTGGAGGCCGCCGGCGTGCAGGTGCTCGTGGCGACCGGCGAGAACGAGCCCGCACGGGTGCGCTCGGCGCTGGAGCAGCTCGGGGCGATCGGCGTCTCATCGGCATTGCTGGAGGGCGGCCCGCATCTGGCGGGCGCGTTCCTGGACGCGGGCGAGATCGACGAAATCCGGCTGTTCCTGGCGCCGCTCTTGCTCGGCGGGAGCGCCGCGCGCGACCCGCTGGAGGGCAAGGGCGTGGAGCAGATCTCCGAGGCGCTGCGCGCGCTGACCTGCGAATGCGAGCGCGTCGGCGAGGATCTGCTGATCAGCGCGAGACTGCGCGAGTGGTGATCGAGGCGGCATGTTTACCGGCCTGATCGCGGACCTCGGCAGCGTCACGGCACTCGAGCGAAACGGCGAGGGAGCGACGCTCGAGATCTCCACGCGCCTGGCGAGCGATCTGCGGCAGGGCGACTCGATCGCCGTCGACGGTGTGTGCCTGACCGCGACCGGCGTCCGCGACGGGGGGTTCGTGGCGGCGGCGATGATCGAGACGCTGCGCCGCTGCACGCTGGACGAGCTGACGCCCGGGGCGAGGGTCAACCTCGAGCTGGCCCTGCGCGCCGACGGGCGTCTGGGTGGGCACGTCGTGCAGGGTCACGTGGACGGCACGGGCACGGTCAGCGAGATCCGCGAGGAGGGGTTCTCGCGCGTGCTGAGGATCGACTGCGAGCCGGGTGTGGAGCGCTATCTGATCGAGAAGGGCTCCGTCGCGGTAGACGGTGTCAGCCTGACCGTGAGCACGCTGTCCAAGGACGGGTTCGAGGTTTCGCTGATCCCGGAGACGCAGCAGCGCACCAACCTGGGGGCGGCATCCGTCGGGGATCGGGTCAACCTGGAGGCGGACGTCCTCGCCAAGCACGTAGAGCGATTGATGGAGGCCTCACGCGTATGACCCGATCCAAGGCAGCCACGACGACGGACAGGCGCGGCGCCACAACCACTCCGTTCGCCACGATCGAGGAGGCGCTGGAGGAGATCCGCGCCGGGCGGATGGTCGTGGTGTGCGACGACGAGAACCGCGAGAACGAGGGAGATCTGACGCTCGCCGCGCAGTTCGCCACGCCCGAGGCGATCAACTTCATGGCCAAGGAGGGGCGCGGGCTGATCTGCCTGTCGCTGACGCCCGACCGCTGCGACGAGC
>OBLU010004890.1_pt1 | contig 12056 bp, 7 predicted proteins | sample 1518681 | NCBI WGS metagenome assembly OBLU01 (sample SAMEA3539304, study PRJEB22396) | soil metagenome | biome: tundra; feature: field; material: soil | place: USA | collected 2010-05 | depth 0.15 m | reverse complement strand
GCCCAAAGCGGCGAGCCGAGTGGCACGCAGAGCGGGAGCGCGAGCAACAGCGCCAAGCCGAGGGCGGTGTGCCGGCGCCAGCGCCAGTGCGAATGCCAGTGGACGTCCAGCCTCATTTCTTCTCCTCCTTCTCTATCTCTTTGGCGAACATTTCCTTGAGCAGGGTGGTGCGGATGTCTTCCAGGCGGCGGATGGCATGTTCGACCGGAGGCTGGTCCTCGAAGGCTAGAGTGCGCTTGATGTCACGCAGCTTCTCCGCCATTTTTCGGACATCGATCTCGACATGCTTGAGGTGCTTCTTGTTTTGGGCTACGGCGTCGCGAGCTTTCTCGGAGTAGGTAACGATGTCATCGACGGCGGCGCGGGCTGGGTCGACTTGGCCATCGTTGTAGAGCTTGTCGGCATTGCGGAGCTGATACTGTGCGATCCGGATGGCGAGTTCGGCGCGGTCCTCGGGATGCGCGGCGCTTTCGAAGCGTGCTTTGAGCTCGTCTACGGTTTCGTCCTTGGCCGCGCCGTAAGAGCAGGCAAGGGCAAGGGCAACGACGAGCATATAAAAGGCCAAGCAGCGCATGGCAGTCAACGCTTCTTCGGTTCAATGGCGATCAGGCGGTGGGTAGCTTGCCACTCCTGATCAGGATACTTCCCGTTGGCAACATCCAGAAAGTGATGATAATCGACGGCGGCGTGTTTGTAGTCGCGCAAGTGGTCATACGCGGAGGCGCGAAGAAAAAAACAGAGTGGCGGCATCTCCTCATTTAACATGGTGCGCCCATTGAGGGCTCTGATCGTGAGGTCGTAGTTCTTGTTCTCGCTGGCGGCAAAGGCCAGATCGACGTAGACCTCGGGCCAATCGCGCTTCAGTCGGACCGCCACCAGAAACTCCTGTTGCGCTTCCGGGAATTTCTTCTGAAGCAGCAGAGCCTTCCCCAGCCCGCGATGCAATTCGGCGTCATTCGGGTGAGCGGTAAGCAGCGTGCGATAAGTTGCTTCCGCGAGATCATTCTTTCCGGCACTTGCATAAAGGTCGGCGAGGTCACGCTGCGCGTCGGCGTCGGCCGGGGCGAGTTTCAGCGCAGTCTGGAGTTCCGCGATGGCGTCGTCGTTCTTGCCCTGCGCGGCGAGTACGCGCGCCAGTTGGAGATGAATACCGGCGTCATCGGGGCGCTCGGCAGCCAGCCGGCGCAGCAGGGGTTCTGCTTCGCCCAGGCGGCCGGACTTCATGTACAGGTTGGTGAGGCCGATGGCGGCTTCCGTGGTTTGTGGATCAGTCGAGTGCGGATCAAGCGTCATTACTTGTTTGTATTCGGCCTCGGCATCCGAAAATTCTTTTTGCCGCTCGTGCAGGAGACCGGCAGAGAGATGCGGTTCAGGATCCTTCGGGGTGAGATCGGAAGCTTTGCGGTAAGCCGCGAGTGCATCTTCGGGTTTCTTATACTCCAGCAGATGCGCGAGCGCGAGCCAGGCGCGGGCTCGACCTTCTTCCGTGTGCTCGGTGGGTTTGAGCGTTGTGGCGGCGCGCAGGAATTGCTCGGCGTCGGGATTATGGGCGCGCGCGAGCATCAGGCCAAGGTTCAGATTGGATTCAAAAACGTCGGGCTTGGCGGCGACCGACTTGCGATACGCGGCAATGGATTCGTCGGTGCGGGCGAGGCGGTTCAGAACAAATCCGAGATCGAACCACGCCTGATAATTATTGGGATCCTTGTCGATCGCCTTTTTCAGCAGCGTTTCCGCGCCGGCGAAATCGTTTTTCTGGATGGCATCTTCGGCCTGCGCGATTTCCGGGGGTGTGTCGTCGATGCGCTCTTTGTAATGGCGGACCGTGGTGTGGGTTTGCCCGAGGCCGCCGGCCGTTAGCCATGCCGTAAGAGCGATGACCATGATCGCGTTAGTGAACCGGCGGTTCATGCGCGGGCCGTCTTTGCGGCGGTGCCGGGCTGGGGCGCCCGGCGCTCTACTTATTCTACTGGTCGCCATTTCGGTTCAAGACTTGCTTCAGATACTGTCCAGTGTAGGAGTTCTCGAGCTCAGCGATCGCTTCGGGCGGGCCCGAGCCGACAAGGTTCCCGCCGCGATCGCCGCCTTCCGGACCGAGATCGATGACCCAGTCCGCGGTTTTGATGACCTCGAGATTGTGTTCGATTACGACAATGGAGCCTCCCGCATCGATGAGACGGCGAAAAGCGAAAAGTAGTTTGCTGACATCGTCGAAGTGCAGACCGGTCGTCGGCTCATCGAAAATGTAAAGCATGCGGAGCTTGCGTTTGCGCCCGTCGCCGCTCTCTGCAGGGCGGCTCACCGGACGAGTTCCGGGCTGAAGGTGCGCGGCCAGCTTCATGCGCTGCGCTTCGCCTCCGGAGAGCGTGGTGGCCGACTGGCCGAGACGCAGGTAACCGAGGCCGACTTCGTCGAGCACGCGCAATTTTTCCGTGAGCCGGGGAACGTCGGCGAAGAACCTGAGCGCTTCGCGAATCGTGAGGTTCAGGACTTCGTGAATGTTCTTGCCTTTGTAGTGGATTTCAAGCACCTGCGGCTTGTAGCGCGTGCCCTTGCATTCGTCGCAGATCAGCTCCACGTCGGCCAAAAACTGCATTTCGACGGTGACGATGCCGTCACCCTGGCAGTTTTCGCAGCGGCCGCCGGGCACATTAAAAGAAAAATGCCCGGCAGGGAAGCCGCGCTTCTTGGCTTCCGGCAGCGAAGCAAAAAGTTCGCGGATGATGTCGAAAGCCTTGATGTAGGTGACCGGATTCGAGCGCGGAGTGCGGCCGATGGGCGATTGATCGACGAGGACGACCTCGTCGAGAAACTCGTCGCCTTCAATGCTGTCGCACAAAATGGAGCCGGAAGCGCTGCCGTTGGTCTGCCGCTTCGCCGTGGCCAACGCCTGATACAGGACGTCGTGGAGTAATGACGATTTTCCCGAGCCGGAGACGCCGGTAATCGCCACCAGCATGCCGAGCGGAATTTCAAGATCGATGTGCTTCAGGTTGTGCGCGCGGGCGCCGGTGATGCGGAGTTTGTGCGACCCCGGTTGGCGGCGTCGCGATGGAATCTGGATTTGAAGTTCGTTGGCGAGGTAACGCCCGGTCAGCGAGTGCGGCATCTTTAGGATCTCGCTGTAGGTGCCGGAGCCGACGACTTTTCCGCCATTTTCTCCGGCGCCCGGGCCGAGGTCGAGAATGCGGTCGGCGGCGCGCATGATGTCGGGATCGTGCTCGACCACGAGGATCGTGTTTCCCAGGTCGCGCAAGTCATGCAGGATCTTGATGAGCCGGTGCGTGTCGCGGCTGTGGAGGCCGATGGAAGGCTCGTCGAGCACGTACAGTGTGCCGACCAGACGCGAACCGAGAGATGTCGCGAGCTGAATGCGCTGAGCTTCTCCGCCCGATAGCGTAGAGGCGAGACGGTCAAGCGTCAGGTATTCGAGCCCGACTTCGTTGAGAAAACGCAGGCGCTCCCGAAGTTCGATAAGCAGCTTGTCGGCGATCGCAGCTTGCTCGGTCGAGAGCGTAAGTTGACCGAAGAAGCGGGCTGCCTCTTCAACCGTCATACTGCACACCTGGCAGATATTCTTGCCATCGATTTTTACCTGGCGCGCCTCCGCGCGCAGGCGAGTGCCGCCGCAAGAAAAGCAAAGCGAGTATCCGCGATAGCGACTGAGAAAAACGCGGACGTGGAGCTTGTACTTCTTGCGCTCAAGATGCTGGAAGAAGCCACGGATGCCGCCGAACCCGCGGCCACCATCACTGCTGCCATCGACGATCAGCCGCTGCTGCTCGGCATTGAGTTCATACCAGGGCACGTCCAGCGGAATTTCCGCCTGGCGCGCGAAGCGCTTGAACTCGGTGAACAGCGGCCTGTACTTGGGTTTCGTCCAGGGCTCGATCGCACCTTCGTTCAAGGTCTTGCTCTTGTCGGGGATGACGAGGTCGAGATCGATGTCGATAGTGTTGCCGAAGCCCTGGCAACGCGGACAGGCGCCATAAGGATTGTTGAATGAAAACAGGCGCGGCTCGGGCTCTTCGTAGCGGCTGCCGTCGTTCTTGCACTCGAAGCGCTGGGAAAAGCGCAGCCGCTGAGGAGTTTCGCCTTCACCGCCGCCATCCCCATTCCCACTGCGAAGCGCGGTTTCGAAAATGACCTCGCCCGCTTCGCGATAACCAATCTCGATGGCATCGACAATGCGGGAGCGCTGGTCGGCGGAGACGACGAGGCGATCCACTAAACCAGAGACAGGTTCGGAAAAGTTGACGTCGAGCAGTGACTCCGGGGTCGAGAACTCGAAGACCTGGCCGTTCTGAAAAAGCCGGTTGAAGCCGCGCTTGCGCAGATCGAAGAGCCGCGTCCTCATCGCGTCGGAAATCGAACCAAAGCCCGCAGCGGAGGGCAGCGTCGACCCGTCCGGCTTTTTCTTCCCGCGAGACTTCCTGGCGCCTTTGTCTTCCGCAGTCGGCGGCGCAGGCCCCGCAGGAATGTGCGGCTGAATCGGAAAGAACACATTCAACCGAGTGCCCTCGCCCAGAGCGAGCAGGCGGTCGGCGACTTCGTCCACCGTATCTTTTTTCACTTCCTGACCGCATTGCAGGCAGTAAGTGCGTCCGACGCGGGCGAAGAGCAGGCGCAGGTAATCGAAGATCTCAGTGGCAGTGGCGACGGTAGAGCGCGGATTGCGGGTGGAATTCTTCTGCTTGATGGCAACGGCGGGCGCGATACCGTCGATCAGATCGACGTCGGGCTTCTCAATCCGCTCCAGAAACTGGCGCGCGTATGCGGACAGCGACTCGACGTAACGGCGCTGGCCTTCGGCGTAGATCGTGTCGAAGGCAAGCGACGACTTGCCGGAACCGGAGACCCCGGTGACGACGGTCAGAGTGTTGTGCTCAATCTCAAAATCAATGTTCTTGAGGTTATGAACCCGGGCCCCGCGAACCACAATGCTATCTGTCGACATCTTCCCCTGGCACTACAGATGGATCAAAACGCGCAACCGAATCTTTCTATTATAAAGCGTGGCTCATAAAGCGCGGTTGGCCGGAAGACGGGCTGGCCGGTGGAGCGCCGGGCGTCCCCGCCGGGCCGTTGCAAACCAAAGCTAACTTGTAGAGAGCTTCAAATTGGCCTGGTTAAGCGTAGAGAAACGGCCGGTTTCCGCTGCTTCTCCAGAAGTAGGCAAGGATGATCACACTTGCGACCGCTGCGTACGCACACCACAGCGAGGTGAACGCGCATCACGGCTCGTCTCCGCTGCGAGGATTACACCGAACATCGCGGAACGCAAAGCATTTTTTATTAGCCGTCGATGCTTTCGTTCGCTGCCCACTCATTCGCAAAGAACGCGAATGAGTGGGGCACCCGCACCCGCATCCATCGGGATGAGTCAAAGATCATACGTCGGTCTTACGACGAGAACAACTCCGTGAGACGAGTGATGCGCAGCAGTTCCAGCATGCGAGGTGGAATGTTGGCGAATTCAAGGATGCATAGGCCTTGCTTGATTGCGGACACCTTGAGGCCAACCAGCGCTCCGAGGCCCGCGCTATCCAAATGTCTTACATCACTAACGTCGATAACGATGCGACCGCCAAGAGGGATGAGGGGCCTCACCAGTTCTTTTAACTCACTCGCAGTGACGCTGACCAGATCGCCATGACACTTGATGGTCGTCACTTGATTCCCGTGTTCATCTTTATCTTTCGACTTCTCAAGTTCACAGTGGAACAAACCATCTCGTGCCATCGCTCTACCGTCTCCTTTAGGCCTGTAAAATTTTCAGATCGTATGACCCAGCTCTTAATGGTATGCCTAAAGGCACACCCTGACACAAATCGTACCTGCGCCACGGGTTGTTAGGAGGGTTAGAATCGCAGAGCATGTCGTTCACTTCTTCTTCCAATAACGAACGCGAGCGCTGGAACCAGAAATATCTCGAAGCGGCCGGCGCAGAGACATGGACGGTCCCCGATCCCTTCCTGGCACGGGCGTTTTCCGGATATATTCTGCCGCTGTTTCCGCACCCAGGAAGCGCGCTCGACCTTGCGGGAGGAGCGGGACGGCATGCGATCTGGCTGGCGAAACAGGGCTGGGAAGTCACGCTCATTGATGTCTCCGACGCCGGAGTCGAACAGGCACGGCAGAATGCCGGACCGCTCGCGTCCCACATGCACTTTGTAGTAGACGATCTCACCCACTTCAAGGCTTCGCAAACCCAGTTCGAAGCAGGGTTCGAAGTGGTGATGGCGTTTTTCTATCTGGAGCGAGAGAACTTTTCGGAGATCATGAAAGCGGTGCGGCCGGGCGGACTGCTCGTCTACAAGACGCTCACGTTGGCGCAGTTGAAACTGCCGGGCGGCCCGAAGAATCCGGCGCACTTGCTGGAGCCGGGCGAACTCTTGCGACTGGCGGACGGGTTGCGCGTATTGCATTACCGCGAAGAGGTGGCGGAGAAAGCGACGGCGGAGTTGGTGGCGAGAAAGGGAATCTGAGCCTTCCCGAATCCAAAATATTGCTTCGTGCGCCAAGAATCTTCTGGCCGATGTAGTTCAAGCGCATTCAGCTCGGGCGGGCACTTGATATTTTATGGGACACGCGGCAGGCAAGAGAGATGGTGCCCGGAACAGGACTTGAACCTGCACACCTTGCGGTACACGGTCCTAAGCCGTGCGCGTCTGCCAATTCCGCCATCCGGGCTTCGTGCTTCATTGTAACTCCGCAGGCTGAGGATTCGTGATCGCTGCTTCCGCATTGGGTTCTATCCTTCGTTAAGCCCGCGTTTTTCCAGGCTCTGAGCGGCAATGGCAGCCGTGCCCTCCCAAAAATACATCAGAACCTGCGGCGGCGGCGGACAAACTCCGCCTTCGGCGCTACACTAACTTTTTGCTTGGTGCAAAAAAGCTGGGGATTCGCCGCTGAAAAAGGAGATTCCTTTTGACCGTTGACACGAATGAGCATCCCTTCATCGATCGTGACCATCAACTCCCGGCTCACGGTTCGGAATCTCACCGACGCAAAGTCATGTGGATCATCATAGGGATTCTATTGTTGCTCGCTGTCGTGCTGGCAGTTGTGCTTATATGGCGCCACCACGAGGCCGCGAACAAACCCAAGCCCGCGCCGCCGAAGATCACGATTACTTCCGCGACGGCTAAGACAGGTGACATCGGCGTTTACCTTGACTCCATCGGTACGGTTACTCCGGTCTATACCGATTCGATTACCAGCCAGGTGACGGGCTCGGTTGTGGCCGTGCATTTTAAGGAGGGTCAACTGGTAAGTAAGGGCGATCCGCTGATTGACATCGATTCGCGTCCGTATCGCGCGACTCTTTTGCAGGCGCAAGGTACGCTCGAGCGCGACGAGAACGTGCTTGCCCAAGCCCGGATGGATCTGGAGCGCTACCGTGAAGCGTGGTCGCGCAATGCGATTGCAAAGCAACAGATGGATGACCAGGAAAAGCTTGTACTGCAGGACGAGGGCACGGTAAAAAACGACCAGGGAACGGTGCAATATGACGAGGTTCAGGTCGGCTTCTGTCATATCACCGCGCCCATTTCCGGGCGGGTGGGTTTACGGCTGGTGGATCCGGGCAATCTGGTGCAGTCGGCTGGAACCGTAACCCTAGCAGTCATTACGCAGCTAGAGCCTATCACCGTAATTTCCACAATTCCGGAAGACAGTCTGGGCCCAGTTGAAGTTCGCTTGCGCGCGAAGGCTACGCTGGCCGTCGATGCCTTCGATCGCACTGCGCTGACGAAAATCGCAAGCGGGAAGCTGCTGACACTCGACAACCAGATTGACACTGCGACGGGGACGGTAAAAGCGCGGTCCGTCTTCGACAATAAGAATGATGCACTCTTCCCCAACCAGTTTGTTAACACGCGGCTGCTGGTGAATACGTTGCAGGGGGTGACGCTGATTCCGGCCTCCGCCATTCAACAAAATGGCCAAGCGTCGTTCGTGTATGTGATCCAAAACAATATCGCGCATATGCGCGCCATAAAGCCGGGAGTTACGGACGGCGGTATGACGCAGGTTGACGGCATCAATTCTGGAGACGTTGTCGCCAACAGCAGCTTCGATAAGTTGCAGGAGAACACGGCGGTCATAATTTCGAATAAGGATTCGAACCAGACTTCGAACAAGAGTTCGACCAAGCCGACCCCGGCCGCCACGAATGGGAGCAGCGCCCCGTGAGCCCATCGCGTCCGTTTATCTTGCGGCCAGTTGCCACCTCTTTGCTGATGGCCGCGATCCTCTTGGTCGGTATTGTTGGCTATACCCAACTACCGGTCTCCGCATTGCCGCAAGTCGATTATCCGACCATTCAGGTACTCACCTTTTATCCCGGAGCAAGTCCGACGGTGATGTCGACGACGGTGACGGCGCCACTGGAGCGCCAATTCGGCCAACTCCAGGGTTTGAGCCAGATGACCTCCACCAGTTCCGGTGGATGTTCCGTCATTGTGCTGCAGTTCAACCTGGCTCTGAATATTGATGTAGCTGAGGAAGAGGTGCAGTCTGCCATCAACGCTTCGCAGAGTCTTTTGCCATCCATTCTGCCCGCGCCGCCGACTTACAGCAAAACCAATCCAGCCGATGCCCCTGTGCTCACCCTGGCCATCACCTCGAGTTCCATCCCGCTTTCTCAGGTCGAGGACCTGGTGGACACGCGCCTTGCGCCTAAGATCTCGCAGCTCAACGGGGTCGGGCTTGTAACCATCAGCGGCGGCCAAAAGCCCGCAGTCCGCATTCAGGCCAACCCTACGGCACTGTCATCCTACGGCATCAACCTGGAAGACCTGCGCAGTGCGCTGACCCAGGCCAGTGTGAACGCCGCCAAAGGGAACTTCGATGGGCCGCACCAGGATTATCAGATCGACGCCAACGATCAGCTGGTCACCACCGACGACTATCGGAAAGTTGTAGTTGCGTTCCGTAACGGTGCGCCGGTGATGCTGCCCGACGTAGCAGGCATCGTGAATGGGGTAGAGAACAACAATCAGGCGGCGTGGATGAACCAGACCCCTGCGGTCATCCTGAACGTGCAACGCCAGCCAGGGGCCAACACCATCCGCGTGGTCCAGAGCATCAAGCAACTCATGCCGCAGCTTGAGGCGAATCTGCCCACGGGCATTCAGGTAGCAACGCTTACCGATCTTACAACCGCCATTGAAGCATCCGTTTCCGACGTTAAGTTCGAGTTGTATTTGACGATCGGACTCGTCGTTATGGTCATCTTCCTTTTCTTGCGGAGTGTATATGCCACCATCATTCCGGCTGTGGCCGTGCCCCTGTCACTGATCGGAACTTTCGCGGCGATGTACCTCCTGGGTTACAGCCTGGATAACTTATCGCTGATGGCGCTGACCATCTCCACCGGCTTCGTGGTGGACGATGCCATCGTGATGATCGAAAACATCTCGCGCTACATCGAGGCGGGCGATCCACCCATGGAAGCGGCGCTCAAGGGCGCGGAGCAAATTGGCTTCACCATTCTCTCGCTAACCGTGTCACTCATTGCCGTGCTGATTCCGCTCTTATTCATGGGCGACGTGGTGGGGCGCCTGTTCCGCGAGTTTGCCGTGACCCTGGCCGTTACCATCATCGTTTCGGCAGTGGTCTCCCTTACGCTCACACCGATGATGAGCGCGCGAATCTTGCGGCACAGGCCAAAGGAGCAGCAGGGGCGCATCTATCAAGCCTCAGAGCGTGCTTTCGAGGGGATGATCGCGTTCTATGGACGGACGCTGAAGGTTGTTCTTCGCTACCAGACGATTACTTTAATGGTCGCCATGGCCACACTGCTGCTTACGGTTTTCCTATACATCGTCATTCCCAAAGGATTTTTTCCGGTGCAGGACACGGGCGTCATCCAGGGCATATCGCAGGCGCCGCAGACGATTGGCTCAAAAGCCATGGCCAAGAAGCAACTGGAGCTGGCAAAGGCAGTTCTGGATGACCCGGCGGTGGAAAGCCTCTCGTCGTTTATCGGCGCCGATGGTACGAATACGACGACGAATAGCGGCAGGATGTCGATCAATTTAAAGCCGCTCGACCAGCGCAAGATCAGTGCGTCTGACCTCATCCGCAGGCTCAGCTCCAGAGTGAACCAGGTTCAGGGAATCCAGCTGTTTATGGAACCGGTGCAGAACATCACCGTGGATGACCGGGTCAGCCGCACGCAATATCAGTACACGCTCGAAGATCCCGATGCCAATGAACTCAACGACTGGACCAATCGTTTCGTCGACCAACTGAAGCAGTTGCCGGAACTGGAAGACGTGGCCACCGACCAGCAAACGGGAGGGCTGGCTGTATCTCTGGTGATCGACCGGGTCACCGCCTCGCGACTGGGCATCGCGCCCACGACCATCGATAACACGCTGTACGACGCCTTCGGTCAGCGGCAGATCAGCACCATGTATACGCAGGTGAATCAGTACCACGTTGTGCTGGAGAGTGAACCCCAATTTCAGAAGGATCCGAATAATCTGAACCGTATCTACATCCAGTCCAATGCGTCCGTCGGCGCAACCGGTGCCGGAGCCGCTTCCTCTTTCGCGTCCTCCGGTTCGTCCTCCGCGGGATCGAATGCGCTGACCGCCTCCGCCCGCTACACTCCATCGGCAAATACCCTGGCTCCTCCTGCGAACGCTCTTTCCCCGAGCGCCTCCTCGCCGTCGAGCACGGGAGCAAACTCTGCCGGCGCCACCAGTTCGGCCACCAGCAATGCCGTGCCGTTGAGTGCTTTCGTGCACTTCGAGAAGACGACAGAGGCGCTCTCCATTAACCACCAGGGTCAATTTCCGGCCATCACCGTATCGTTCAATCTCGCGCCGAATGCCGCGCTGGGCGACGCCATAACGGCGGTCGACAAGGTGCAGAAAGACATGCACATGCCTGCCACCCTCCAAGCCGGTTTTCAAGGTACTGCGGCATCGTTTACGAATTCGCTGGCCAATGAACCGTTGCTCATTCTGGCCGCGCTGGTCACGGTCTACATCGTGCTTGGTGTTTTGTACGAGAGCTTCATCCACCCGATTACGATTCTGTCGACGCTGCCGTCGGCGGGCGTGGGCGCTTTCCTTGCGCTGATTCTCTTCCGTCAGGATTTGAGCGTGGTCGCGATCATCGGCATCGTGCTGCTGATCGGCATCGTGAAAAAGAACGGCATTATGATGGTTGACTTTGCGCTGGAGGGCGAACGCAAGCACGGGAAGAACGCGACGGATGCAATTTACGACGCGTGTCTGCTCCGCTTCCGCCCCATTATGATGACCACCATGGCCGCGCTGCTGGCGGGGCTGCCGCTGGCGCTCGGAACTGGTTTCGGTTCCGAGTTGCGCCGGCCGCTGGGCATCGCCATGGTGGGCGGTCTGCTGCTGAGCCAGGTGCTCACGCTTTACACCACGCCCGTCATCTACATCTTTTTTGACAATCTGGCGCAGCGCTTTGCGCACAAATCGAATCAGCCCTCGAACCAACCGAAGACCGGAGGCGAAGAGAAGACCGGAGGCGGAGAACAGGCAGGGCCGGCATGAACGTCTCCGCACCCTTCATTCAACGTCCGGTGGCAACGACGCTGCTCACCGTGGCGGTTGCCCTGGCCGGGGCGATTGCCTTTGAGGTGCTGCCGGTGGCGCCCCTGCCGGAGGTCGACTTTCCGACCATCTCAGTCGGTGCAGGCTTGCCCGGAGCCAGCGCCAACATTATGGCGTCGTCCGTTGCCACTCCCCTGGAGCGGCAGTTAGGTCATATTGCCGGGGTGACGGAGATGACGTCCGCCAGTTCGCTCGGCAGCACATCGATCACCATTCAGTTCGACCTCAGCCGCGACATAGACGGCGCGGCGCGCGATGTGGAGGCTGCCATCAATGCGGCGCGAACCTATCTGCCCGCCAACCTGCCGGGCAATCCGACTTATCGCAAGGTCAATCCCGCCGATTCGCCGATCATGATCCTCGGCCTTACATCCGACAAATACGGTCCCGATAAAATGTATGACGAAGCCTCCACCGTCCTCGCGCAAAAGTTGTCGCAGATACAGGGCGTGG
>OBLU010004889.1_pt1 | contig 12058 bp, 11 predicted proteins | sample 1518681 | NCBI WGS metagenome assembly OBLU01 (sample SAMEA3539304, study PRJEB22396) | soil metagenome | biome: tundra; feature: field; material: soil | place: USA | collected 2010-05 | depth 0.15 m | reverse complement strand
CAGCGGTGATCGGCGCGATCGCGCGGTGGCTCGGCGTCCCACGAGGTGAGGTGACCATACGCTCCGGCCGTTTCGCCCGGACGAAGATCGTCGAGGTGGCTGGTGACGTCGCCCTCCCACGCTCTGACGCTCCCGGCTGACCGCCGTCATCCTGGCGCACTCGAGCCACGATCCTCGCAAAGCGGATCAGGGTCGCCGCGCCGGTATTTGGTCGTGGGAGATGCGGGGAACACTAGGAGTAAGGAGGCACGCGCCAACGACAGTCTGGAACCGCAAGCGATTAGGAAGGCGACCGACGCAGTCACCCACCCCGTCTTGTGCGTCGTGCCTCCGAATAGGTGGGCACGGCATTGGGCTTGTGTGGTCAGCGCCCATTCGGGCCTCTTGCTACCAGACCACGTCAGGGTCAAGAGGTCAAGGGCGCCGGGTGCCGTCCAGGTTGTCCCAGGACGTCGCCTCAGCTGCTCCTGTCCTGCATCTCCCATGCGTGGTCGAGCGCGTGCCACGCAAGGCGTCGAGCGCCATAGCGCGGTGCCCATCCGCGTTCGCGACCGGGCTGCCCAGTTCGATCGGCACGGATCACCTCGAGGATCGCCTGACGCATCGCGTTGACGGCCATGGCGTCGCCTCCAGGTGGCCGCCCGCGCACGCCGAGCTTTCCTGCGTACGCGTGCTCGGCGTCGGCGACGTGCTGATACATGACATCGCGATCGCGGCCGCCACCGCGCGGACCCTTGCGGAGCTGCGCAGGCGCGGACGCAACGACCTCGTCCAGCAGTGTCCAGGCGGCCTCGAGCAGCGTCGCCACGCGAGCGGCCTCCTTCGCTGACGCGGGTCCAACCTCGACCCTCGCCGCGATGCTGGGAGCTCCGAACTCGGTCGTAGCGTTCCCTTGAACTTCCTCGACGACCACAAACGATTGGACACCCGTCACCGCCGGCAGCCGGAGCCCCGCCTTGGTCGCCACCGCGGCGTAGCGCGGTGCGTAGACGGCGAGCGCCTCGAGCGCGGCCTCCGGTGTCCGCGCACTCCGGCACCAGCCGGGCCACTCGAGCGCCGACGCAAACGAGCGCTTCGGCATCACCTCGACGACGACGCCGATGTGCGAACCCGCCTTGACCATGGCGGCGGAGTCTGACAAATGCAGACGCTGCCGCAATGGTCGCAGAGGATCAAACCGTTACGCGGCTGCGGAGACCTCGGTCATGACGGGCTCGAGGGCCACGTTGATGGCCTCCTCGACGCGGCTCGCCAGATGGAACGTCATCACGTCGCGCACGCTCTCGGGCACATCCTCGATGTCCTTCTCGTTGCGCCGCGGCAGGATGACCTCACGCAACCCCATGCGATGGGCCGCGAGGACCTTCTGCTTGACGCCGCCGATTGGCAGGACGAGACCCTGAAGGGTCACCTCCCCGGTCATCGCCACGCTGCTGCGCATCGGCCGTCCGGTCAGGAGGCTGACCATCGCGGTCGTCATCGCGACACCCGCCGAGGGACCGTCCTTCGGCACGGCACCAGCCGGCACGTGCACGTGGATGCTCTGGCGCGCAGCCTCGGGATCGATTCCCAGGGCGACCGCATGAGCACGGACATACGACAGAGCGATCTGCGCCGATTCCTTCATGACGTCGCCGAGCTGGCCGGTGAGCGTGAGCGTCCCGTCGCCCGGGGCATTGGCCGCTTCGATGAACAGAACGTCACCGCCGGTGCCCGTGACGGCGAGGCCCGTGGCGACGCCGGCGACGGCAGTCCTCTCGGCAACCTCGTTGTCGAACTTCGGCTTGCCGAGGAGCTCTCGCACCTGCGCCGGTGTGATCTCCAGAGGCGGAACGAGGTCGCCCCCCGCGATCCGTGTCGCGACCTTGCGGGTCATCTTGCCGAGCTCGCGCTCGAGGTTGCGCACGCCCGCCTCGCGTGTGTGGTCGGTGATGACCGCGAGGATCGCATCGTCGGTGACGGTCACCTCATCGGGTCGGAGCCCCGCATGCTCCACCTGGCGGCGGAGGAGATGATCGCGCGCGATCGCCACCTTCTCGTTCTCGGTGTATCCGTCGAGGCGGATCAGCTCCATGCGGTCGAGCAGCGGGGCGGGGATCGTCTCCCACACGTTCGCCGTCGGGATGAAGAGCACCTCAGAGAGGTCGAGGTCGACCTCGAGGTAATGGTCGCGGAAGGTGCTGTTCTGCGCGGGATCGAGCACCTCGAGCAGCGCCGAGGACGGGTCGCCCCGCCAGTCACTGCCAACCTTGTCAATTTCGTCGAGCATGATCACGGGATTCTTGGTCCCGGCTTCCTTCAGGGCGCGCACGATCCGTCCCGGCAGCGCGCCGACATACGTGCGCCGGTGCCCGCGAATGTCGGCCTCGTCGTGGATGCCGCCGAGAGAGATGCGAGCGAACTTCCGGCCGAGCGCCCGCGCGACTGACTCACCGAGTGACGTCTTCCCGACACCGGGAGGTCCGACCAGCGTGATGATCGCGCCGGATCCACTGCCCAGCACGGTAATGCCGCGCTCGCTGCGCAGCTTCCTAACCGCCAGGAACTCGATGATGCGTTGCTTCACGTCCTCGAGGCCGGTGTGATCCTCGTCGAGGATGCGTCGAGCCTCGCCGAGGTCGAGGTTGTCCTCGGAGCGCACGTTCCAGGGGATCTCGAACATCCAGTCGAGGTATGTCCTGATCCACCCGTGCTCCGGGCTCTGCTCACTGGTCCGCTCAAAGCGATCCAGCTCGCGTTCGACCTCGGTGCGCACGTTCTCCGGCATCCCGGCGTTCTCGAGGCGGCTCCGGTACCCGGCGGCGACGTCGTCACCGCCCTCGCCGAGCTGCTTCTTGATCGCCTCGAGCTGCTGACGCAGCAGGAAGTCTCGCTGCGTCTTCTCCATCCCCTCGTTGACCTCGGTGCGTACCTTCTCGCGCACCGACGCGTCGGCGAGGACATCCTTCGTCCAACCGATGAGGAGCGTGAGGCGCTGCTCGATGTCGAGTGTCTCGAGAACCTCGACCTTCTGCTCGATGCTGAAATCGGGCGAGTAGCCGGCCAGGTCGGCAAGGTGTCCGGGGTGGCGCACCGACCGAACCGCCTCGATGGCGCGGCCCGCGCCGCGCAGCTCGAGCAGGTTCTCGATCAGGGCGCGGTACTCGCGCGCCAGCTCACGGGCGGCGTCGCTCGGCTCTCCATCGGGCAGCGGCTCGACCTGGACCCAGAGCGCCCCGCCGATGTCCGATTGACCGCCTCCGAGGCGGGCGCGATGCAGGCCCTTGAGGATGGAGACCTCCGCCCCCGAAGGGAGCTGTCCGGACTCAACGACCTGCGCGACCGTGCCGATCGCCGAGAACTGACCGTCAACACGCGGCACCAGGAGGATCAGGCGGTTGCCCTTCTGCGCCGCCGACAGGGCGGCCCGCTGCGGGTCACTCTCCACGGCGAGGGTGGCGGTCATCCCTGGCAGCACGACGACGTCGTCCAGTTGCAGGATCGGAAGCAGTTCGGAGGTCAGTTCAGCCATGTTCAATCTCTGTGGGCCGGTCGCCGGAAGCGGCGGGCGGCGCGTTGGTTTACGGAATCCATATACCCGCGGTCAGGATTTCTGAACCGGCGTCGCCCGCCTATCGATGCGAGGCGGGAACCCCCAGCTCGCGGCTGAACAGGGCGTGGAATGCGCCGCCGAGCACCTGACGAATGTCGTCCTGGGGCCAGCTGCGACGCAGGAGTTCCTCGGTGATCAGGGGAAGGCCGGAGGGGCCCTCCAGCCCGGGTACGTACGTGATGACGGTCCCACCGCCGTCCATCGACTGTGCCACGGGCCCGTGGATCTCACAGGCAATCTCCTGATAGAAGTCCGGCCCGAGGCCGACGTGGTCTACTCCGACCAGCGACGCCACGTGCTCGATGTGATCGGCCACTCGCGCAAGCGTGTGGACCTGCTCGTCGATGAAGGTGGCCAGCACGTTGATCCCCACGACGCCGCCCGTCGCCGCGAGGGCGCGAAGCCGCTCATCGGTCAGGTTGCGGTGATGCGCTCGGAGCGCATACGCGGATGAGTGCGACGCGATGACCGGGCGGGTTGCAAGCTCGAGCATGTGGTCGGTGCAGCTCGCACCGAGGTGGGAGACGTCGAGCATGATGCCGAGCCTTTCGCAGATCGCGACCGACTCGACACCGGCCTGGGTCAGCCGGCTGCCGGTGGCGTCCTCGGCTGATCCATCGGCCAGCATCGTTCGCCGGAAATGCGTGAAGGACGCTATCCGCACGCCGAGTCGATGCAGGGCCTCGAAGAGTGACGTGTCGGTGCCCACGGCCTCGCAGCCCTCCAGGGCCAGCACGAACGCGATCAGCCCTTCGGCAAGGGCCGTATCCACCTCGGCGCCCGAGAGGCAGATCCGCACGGCGTCGGGGTTCGCCGCGGCGATGCGCCAGCCGCTCTCGAGCATGCGGAGGGTCTGGCGCAGGGCGCCCTCGGGCCGGAAGTCGTCATCGATGAAGACCGGCAGCACCTGGATCTTGACGCCGCCGGCGCGCAGTTGGGGGAGCCACGCCTTCCGGAAGTAGGCACCCTGCTCCGACGGCACTCGCCGTGTGCAGAGCATGAGCAGGTCGTTGTGCGTGTCGACGACGATCGACCGGTCGTGCAGTGCCGCGGCAGCAGCGCTGATGTCGGGCATGTCTCGTCCTGTCACTCCTGCGCCAAGCGCACCTGGAAGCGCACCATCGCAGCCTAGTCCCTTCACCGGCGTGAACATACCTGGAGATCCCGAAGATGCGTGCCCTGACCACGACCGGCGACGACGACCTGCTCCGTATCACCGACCTTCCCGATCCCGAGCCGGCCGCTGGCGAGGCGCTGGTGCGCGTGCAGGCGACCAGTCTCAACCGCGGCGAGGTTTCACGCGCCAAGAACGCTCCAGCCGGCCAGCAGGTCGGCTGGGACGTTGTGGGTGTCGTCGAGCGAGCGGCGAAAGACGGGAGCGGTCCTCCCGCCGGCACCACCGTGGTCGGCCTCGTCAGCAACGGCTCCTGGTCGGAGCTGGTCGCGGTGCCGGTGGGCTATCTCGCCGTCGTTCCGGACGGTGTCACGCCTGCGCAGGCTGCATGCATGCCCGTCGCCGGCATGACCGCGTTCCGGGCGCTCGCTCTGGGAGGATTCCCGGTTGGCAACAGCGTGCTGATCACCGGCGCCTCAGGGGGTGTCGGGCACCTCGCCGTCCAGCTGGCGCGAGCCGCGCAGATGGACGTGACCGGCCTGATCCGCACTCCCGAGGCCAGCACCGTCGCCGCCGCCGCGTGTCATCAAATCGTCCGTGATATCCGCGACGCGCAGGGCCCGTACAACCACGTTCTCGACGGTGTCGGTGGCGAGGTGCTCACGCGGTGCGTCGATGTCGTCGCGCCGCACGGGATGGTCGTCTCCTATGCGTCGACGCTCATGGAGCCGGCAATGCTCGGTCCTCGCTGGTTCGGCGCACACGTCGGCGCGACGTTGCGCGCCATGTTGCTCTTCGATGAGCTGCGCTTCACGCAGAGTGCGTCGTCGGATCTCGCCAGGTTGTGCGCTCTCATCGCGGCAGGCGTCCTGGTGCCCCTCATCGACGTTGCAGCGGACTGGACCCGGGGCGGGGAGCTGGCTCGTGACCTCCTGGCGAGAAACGTCACAGGGAAGGTCGTTTTGACGATCGGTCAACACTGACGGACCACCGTTCAGTGTGGAGGTAGGTGATGGCGCAAATCGTGGTCGTCGGCAACCAGACATACAAGAAGCGGAATGTCATCGCGGTGTGGCTGGGGTTGCCGTTCATCACGCTCGGCATCTACTCGTACGTGTGGATCTACAAGGTCAACGACGAGGCGCGACGGTTTCTTGGCGACAACTCCATCAGGCCCGCGCTTTCGGTGCTGGCCTTCATCCCGGGCTTCATCTTGATCGTCCCGCCGTTCGTCTGCATCTACAGGACGGGCGTCCGCATCGCGCGCATGGAGGCGGCGGCGGGGAGCCCGAACCGGGCTGAGCCGGTGGTCGGGCTGGTGCTGGGCTTTGTCTTCGGCTTGTACTCGCTCTACTATCAGGACCATCTCAACGGCCTGTGGGATCGGTACGTCGGGTCAGGCAGTGTCCCCCCGCCGGCGTTGCCGCCGCCGCCGCCAGCATTCCGTTAGGGCGGTGCCGGTGTCGCGCCACCACCTGGTCCGACCTTTGCGCGGCTGCTTCGCGCACGCACGCGCGATGGCTGACACCGCCTGACAGCATCGTCGGGCTGGAGCGAAGAACGCGATCGATGGTATTCTTAAGCGGTCGCGTCGTTTCGCGGCACCGGTGATGGGTCTCACCGTCCTCGGCCAATCGGCCTGATGGGCCCTACCAGTACATCTGGTAGGAGGATTCCTGTGAGCTGTTGCCCTTTGCACATCGGCGTGCTCGCCGCGCTCAACAACAGCTATGGCATCGCCACGCTCTGGATTGCACTGGCATTTGTGGCGAGCGTCATCTCGGTGCGGGTGGGGCTGTCGGTCGCGCTCGTGGAGATCCTGCTCGGGGTCCTCGGCGGCAATCTTCTCGGCATGTCGTCCAACCAATGGATCGACTTCCTCGCGGGATTCGGGTCGGTGCTGCTGACGTTCCTCGCGGGCGCGGAGATCGATCCGGGGTCGTTCCGCCGTTTCCTGAAACCAAGCCTGGTCATCGGAACCGTCGGTTTCATCGCCCCGTGCGTCGCGGCGTGGGCGTTCGCGCTCCTGGTGCTCCACTGGCCGCTCCACGGCAGCGAGATTGCCGGGATCTCACTCTCGACGACCTCGGTTGCGGTCGTGTATGCGGTCATGCTCGAAACCGGGCTCAACAAGACCGACCTGGGGAAATTGATCCTGTGCGCGTGCTTCGTCTGCGATCTCGGCACCGTGCTCGCCCTGGGCGCCGTCTTCGCCAACTACAACAGCCTCCTCATCGCCTTCGGTATCGCGACCGCGATCGTCATGGTGTTCCTGCCCCGGTCACTCCGCTTTGTGATTCGTCACATCGGCCACCCGATCAGCGAACCCGAGGTCAAGTATGTGTTCCTGCTGCTGTTCGGACTGGGCGCGCTGGCGACCGCGGCGAGGTCCGAGGCCGTGCTTCCCGCGTATCTGCTCGGGCTCGGTGCCGCGGGAATCTTCCACTCCGACCCCAAGATGGTCGGACGAGTCCGCGGGGTCGCGTTCACCTTCCTGACTCCATTCTTCTTTCTGCGCGCGGGGACCTTGATCGCGCTACCGGCGGTGATCGCGGGGAGTGCCGCGATCCTCGTGCTCTTCGGAGTCAAGGTCGGTGCCAAGGTGATCGGCGTCTTCCCCGCGACCCGTCCGTTTCGTATCCGTGTCCGCGAAGCCTGGTACACCACCATGATGATGTCGACCGGCCTCACCTTCGGCACCATCGCCGCGCTGTTCGGCTACACCAACGGGTACATCACCCGGTCGCAGTACTCGATCCTCGTCACCGTCGTGGTGCTGACGGCGCTCGTGCCGACTCTGATCGCGCAACTGGCGTTCAAACCACGGATCACCGAACTTCTTCACGGCGCTCCGGAACCCGATCCCGATCCGGGGGTTCTGGTCGCTTGACCGCAAGACGCATGTATCGATACGTGGTGACCGTCACGAACCCGAAACGCTCGTAGAGCCGGACCGCGGGCGTGTTCTCGGGATTCACCTCGAGGCCCACCTCGGCAATGCCGTCATCCCGCAGCCGCTCGACCACCGCGGCAAGCATGCGCGTCCCGAGTCTCCGCCCCCTCCGTCGTTGATCGATGACGAAGCCATGGATCATCGTGCGATGTGTGGTCTCGGTGAGCCGGACCGTGCCGACCACCGTCGCGCCGACAACTCCGACGAGCCTCATCTCGCCGGGGCGGTCGCTGTAATCCTCGCCGAGCACGCCCACCAGCGCGTCGTGGTCGGCGGCTGATGCGAGACGCACCTCGAGAGGTGCGTCCGCCGGGCCCGGGTTGTGCGCCGGCGTCCCGAGGTGAACGACCATGCGGCGCTCGGCCGACTCGAGGGCGGCGCCGATTCGTGGCATCCACGCGAGCGCCGACGGTCCCGCATCCTCGCAGATGACCAGGATGCCCTTCCGTCCGAGGCTGCGCGCAGCCGCACGTCCCTCATCCAGCAGCGCCGTGCCAACCCCCTGACGCCGCCATGCGGGGTGCACCATGCCGCACACCTCGGCGTCGTCGTCGGCGGTCAGCCCCGCATAGCCGATCACGTCATTGCCTGCGACGGCGAGAAAGTGAATCGGCCGATCGAGATGGTCGGCTTCGTCGAGCTCGATCTTCAGGTCCAGGCGCTCCGCGGCCTCGCAGGCCCGGCGCAACCGATCGACGTTCGACCGATCCCCGCCGCTGAGGCGAGCCCTTCCGATGATGGTCCACTCCGCCACGAGGCCAAAGCCTGACACGCCGGTCGCGGGTTGAGATGAGCTTCGCGATGCGCTGTCGATTTGGGCGTTCCCCGTTCGTCGTCATGATTGGGACGACTCATCCGGACGCCAAGGAGCTCAATCAGTGAAATACATGCTGCTGTTCATCAAGAACGAGGAGGCGGACCTCGACGAGGTGGCCCAGCGCGCCCATTATGCCGCGATCGACGAGTGGTTCTCGGAGATCGGGCGTGACGGCAAGCTCCGCGGCGGCGAGGAGCTGCAGCCCTCGAACACCGCGACCACGATCCGCTTTCAGGAAGGCAGGCCGCTGGTCACCGACGGACCGTTCATGGAAAGCAAGGAGAACGTCGCCGGGTTCGTCACGATCGACGTGGCGGATCTGGACGAGGCGATCGCCATTGCCAAGAAGTGGCCGCCGAAAGACCAGGCCGTCGAGATCCGCCCGGTGGTGAACCACGACGACATGCCCCATCATCCGGTCGGCTGAGACGGGCGAGGCTTGCGCGGCGATGATGACGGACCCGACCGCAGAGGCGATGAACGCCGTGTTTCGGGCGGAGGTCGGTCTTATCTGCGGCTCGCTGGTGCGCATCACCGGTGACTTCGACCTGGCGGAGGATCTGGTGCAGGACGCGGTGGTCGTGGCTCTGCAGCGCTGGCCGGTCGACGGTGTCCCCGAGCGGCCCGCCGCGTGGCTGCTCCAGACCGCCAGGCGGCGCGCGATCGATCGCCTCCGTCGCGATTCGACCTACCGGGCGAAACTGCAGTTGCTGACCGACGGCTGGGCGCCGGACGTGCGCTCCGATCCCGACGATCGACTCCGCTTGATCTTCACATGCTGCCACCCTGCGCTGGCTCGTGATGCCCAGGTGGCGCTGACGCTTCGAGCGGTCATGGGCATGACCACGAGTCAGATCGCCCACGCGTTCCTCGTTTCCGAGGCGACCATGGCCCAGCGCATCGTGCGCGCCAAGCGGAAGATCGTCGACGCCCACATTCCGTACCGCGTTCCCGACGCTGATGAGCTTCCCGACCGGCTGGCCGAGGTGCTGGCCTCCCTCTACATCGTCTTCAACGAGGGATACCTGGGGAGTGGACCGGAGATGTCCACGAGCCGCGACCTTTGTTCCGACGCGCTCTGGCTGTGCGGGCTCGTCGCTCGAATGCTCCCCGATGAGCCCGAAGTACTCGCCCTGCTCGCATTGATGCGACTCCACGAATCTCGCCGGGCGACGCGCTTCGGCGCGGACGGCGCACTCGTCCTGCTCCGCGATCAGGACAGGGCCCATTGGGACCACTCGGTGATCGCCGAGGCCGGCGCGCTACTCGAGCAGGCCAGGCGGCTCGGCCGCCCGGGCTCGTATTGGCTGCAGGCAGCGATCGCCGCCTGTCACGCGGAAGCGCCCACGTTCGAGGACACTGATTGGCCGCAGATCCTCGCGCTCTACGGAGCGCTCGTGCGGCTCAATCCGGGACCCGTAGTGCGCCTGAACCGGGCGATCGCGCTCGAGCACGTGGCCGGGCCGGTGCCCGCCATGGAAGAGCTCGACGCGCTGCGGGCCGAACTCGACGGGTACCACCTGTACTGGGCGACACGAGCGGAATTGCTCCGTCGTTTCGGCAGGCTCGATGAGGCTGCGGATGCCGATCGCCGCGCCATCGAGCTCACGGACAACCCTTCGGAACGCGCGCTCCTCGAGACGCGCCTCGAACCACCCGTCATCCGCGCCCTCGGCGCGAACAGCAACTGACCAGCCAAGGAGGCACGACATGGCGAAATATCTGCTCGTCTATCACGGTGGCGGCATGCCGGAAGGCGAGGAAGCACAGGCGAAGGTGATGGCGGCGTGGGGAACGTGGTTCCAGAATCTCGGCCCGGCCCTCGCCGACGGCGGGAATCCCGTCGGGCAGACCAAGACCATCGCCAGCGACGGCGCGGTTTCGGACGGAGGTGGCGCAAACCCGGCCACCGGCTACAGCCTGATCGAGGCCGACAGCCTCGACGCCGCGGTCGCGGCGGCGAAGGGATGCCCGGTCCTCGGCGGCGGCGCCAGCGTCGAGGTCGCGGAAACCTTCAACGTCATGTAGTCACGCCGGACCGGGTTTCCCGGTTCGGCCGTGACATGGAAGGGGGCACCCGCGTCCGCGCCTCGCCGGCGCGGAATGCGGGAGGTCTCCTGTCATGCACTCGACAGTCAGAAGTGGCGACAATAGGGTGAGCATGAGCGAGGAGGAGGTCCCCGCCGGACCGCCGGCGTGGCCAGGGGGAGCGCGTTCGAACGATCCATGGGGCGGCACGGGGTGGACGTCTGCGCCACCGGCGCCCGGGTGGTGGCCACACCAGTACTACAGCTACGAGCCGCCGCCACCCCCGAGGCGAACGTCACGGCTGCTCATGCTCGGAGTGGCTGCCGTCATCTTCGTCTTCGCTGCCAGCGCGGCGGCGACGGCGGTCATCGCCACTCGAGGCCTCGGCGGCTCGGGGAACACCTCGGGCGTCGACGCTGCCGTGGTTGACATCGACACAGCTCTCGGTGGAGGCGCCGCGGCTGCGGGGACTGGCATCGTGCTGACCGCATCCGGGATGGTGCTCACCAACAACCACGTGATCCAGGGCGAGGAGGCGATCAGCGTCCGGCTCACCGCGACCGGCGCCACCTACATCGCTGTCCTCATCGGGCAGGATGCAACCCACGACATCGCGGTTGTCCAGCTCCAGGGGGCGAGCGGTCTGTCGACCGCCCCGATCGGCGACTCATCGGGGGTCCACGTCGGCGACAGTGTCACCGCGCTCGGCAACGCCCAGGGACGCGGCGGCGCGCCCGCGGTTGCCACCGGGACGGTGACAGCGCTCGGGCAGTCGATCACCGCGTCCGACGAGACCGGCCAGAGCTTCGAGAGCCTCAGTGGGATGATCCAGACCAACGCCCCGATCCAGCCGGGCGACTCGGGTGGCCCGCTGGTCAATAGCCATGGCCAGGTTGTCGGTCTCGACACGGCGGCAAGCGGTGGACGCAGAGGGCCGGAGCCGGGCTCGGTCCAGGCCTTCGCGATCCCGATCGACACCGCACTCAACTTCGCGCATCAGCTCATCACCCATCCCCTGGCGCCACCAGCCGGCGCGCGGCTTGGGGTCTGTGTCCAGGACAGCACGTCACCGCCCGGGGCGCTCCTGATCACCGGTGCGGCTCCGTGCACCACCGCGGTCGCGAGCGGGAGCCCCGCAGCGGGAACCGGGCTCACGGCCGGCGATGTGATCACCTCGCTGGGAGGCACAGCGGTGGTGTCGAAGGCCTCGCTGATCCAGATTCTCCAAGGCGATCACCCCGGACAATCCGTGGTCCTCATCTGGCTCGACCCCTCCGGCCAGCAGCATCAGGCCACGGTGACCCTGGCCGCATCCTCGTAGCCGGGGCTTCGCCCGTCGCGGGCGCCGGCCGGGCCCCGACAAGCGCATGACTGAACGACAATCCGCGTGTGGACGAGTCCGTGTCAGATCTGCTCGTGGAATATGAGCTGGCGGCCCGCGCGACCCTGACCCCGGCGGCCTTCGACTACATCGCTGCGGGAGCCGGCGACGAGTTGAGCCTCGAGGCGCTGCGAGCGGCCTGGCGGCGCTACCGGCTCCGCCCGCGCATCTTT
>OBLU010004887.1_pt1 | contig 12062 bp, 8 predicted proteins | sample 1518681 | NCBI WGS metagenome assembly OBLU01 (sample SAMEA3539304, study PRJEB22396) | soil metagenome | biome: tundra; feature: field; material: soil | place: USA | collected 2010-05 | depth 0.15 m | reverse complement strand
ATGAGGAGGAGCTTGGTGGTGCGCTCATGCACGCACGGACCTCGGGTCTGTGCGACTACCTGGCCCGGGATGAGGACGATGCCTTGCGACTGGCGCGCGGCATCGTGGCGCACCTGCACTGGACCCGTCTCGGTCCCGGACCGTCGGGCCCGGCCGACCCGCCGCTCTTCCCGGCCGAAGAGCTCCTGGGCATCGCCTCGGTCGATGTCCGCGTTCCGTTCGACGTGCGAGAGATTTTGGCCCGCATTGTGGACGGATCCCGATTCGAGGAGTTCAAGGCGTCCTATGGCGCCCAGCTGGTCTGCGGCTGGGCGTCGCTCGGTGGCTATCCCCTTGGCGTTGTGGCCAACAACGGGATCCTCTTCTCCGAGGAGGCCCAGAAGGGGGCCCAATTCATTCAGCTCTGCAATCGAAGTGACACGCCGATTCTCTTCGTGCAGAACATCACCGGGTTCATGGTGGGTACCCGGTACGAGCAGGGCGGGATCATCAAGGATGGGGCCAAGCTGATCAACGCCGTGTCCAACTCCACGGTGCCCCACCTCACCCTCATGGTGGGTGCCAGCTATGGAGCCGGCAACTACGCCATGGCCGGTCGAGCGTACGACCCCCGCTTCGTCTTCACCTGGCCCAATCACCGCATCGCCGTCATGGGCCCCAAGCAGTTGGCCGGTGTGCTGTCGATTGTGCGGCGCAATGCGGCGCAAGCGGCCGGACGCCCCTTCGATGAACAGGCGGACGAAGAATTGCGGTCTGAGACCGAGGCGCAGATCGAACGGGAGTCGACGGCGGGGTTCGCCACCGGCCGGCTGTGGGACGACGGCATCATCGACCCTCGCGTGACGCGCACTGTGTTGGCCATCGCGCTGACCGCGGTGCACTCGGCCGCCGTGCACGGCACAGCCACGTTCGGGGTGGTTCGTCACTGATGGCGGGGCTCCCCTTGCAGCGAGTCCTGGTGGCCAACCGGGGAGAGATCGCCCGTCGGGTCATCCGGGGCGCGCACGATGCCGGCCTCGAGGCCGTGGCGGTCTATGCGGCCGACGACAGCGACTCGCCGCACGTCGGAGAGGCGGATGCCGCGGTACCACTTCGCGGGAGCACTCTGGCCGAGACCTATCTCAACACCGACGAACTCATCGCGGCGGCCCAGTTGGCCGGTGCGGATGCGTTGCATCCGGGGTATGGGTTCTTGTCGGAGAATCCGGCCCTGGCCGATGCCAGCGGCCAGGCCGGGCTCGTGTGGGTGGGTCCCACTCCGGCCGCCATGCGGGTCATGGGCCACAAGACGCGGGCAAAGGAGACGGTGGCCGCGGCTGGGGTCCCCGTGCTCCCAAGTGTCGTGCTCCGTCCGGGAATGTCCGACGACGAAGTCCTGACCAGGGCCACCTCGGTTGGCTTCCCCGTACTCGTCAAGGCCGCGGCCGGCGGCGGTGGCCGCGGCATGCGTCTGGTCGAGGCGCCAGGAGACCTCCGGGACGCAGTCGCCGCGGCCCAGAGAGAGGCTGCAGCGGCCTTCGGTTCCGATGAGGTCTTTCTCGAGCGGTACCTCCGGTCGCCTCGTCACGTTGAGGTGCAAGTCGTCGGAGACGAGGATGGAACTATCCTGCATCTCTACGACCGGGAATGTTCGGTGCAGCGCCGCCATCAAAAGGTCATTGAGGAAGCGCCGGCGATCCTGGTCGACACGGCCACTCGGGCCGGCATGTGGCGGGCGGCCATGTTGGCGGCCGCGGCGGTCGAGTATCACGGCGTCGGCACGGTGGAGTTTCTGGTCGATGGCAAGGAGTTCTTCTTTTTGGAGATGAATACGCGACTGCAGGTCGAGCATGGCGTCACCGAACTGGTGACCGGTCTCGATCTCGTCGGCTTGCAGTTCTCGGTCGCGGCCGGTCGTCCGCTGCCCATCTCCCAGGCGCAGGTGACGTCGTCGGGCCATGCCATCGAGGTACGCCTCTGCGCCGAGCGACCCAGCGAGGACTATCGACCCACTCCGGGCGAAGCGGGCCACGTGCGGTGGCCCCATGGTCCCGGTATCCGGGTCGACGCGGCCATCGAGTCCGGCAGCAGAGTCAGCCCGGCGTACGATTCCTTGGTGGCCAAGGTGATGGCTTGGGCCGACGACCGAGCGTCGGCCAGGGCCCGGCTGGCCCGCGCCGTCGGCAGCCTGGAGCTCGACGGGCTGGAGACCAATCGGTCGCTGTTGGCCGCCGTGCTGGCCGACGACGCCTTCGTCAACGGCGACATCGGAATCGACTATCTGGACGCTCGACCTGACCTCCGGATCGCCCGGCTCAGCGATGAGACTCGGTACCGGCATGCCGCGGCGGCCGCCTTGGCCTTGCTGCAGGCCCGGGCAGCGCAGAGTCTCGTCCCGGTGCCGGCGGCCGGCTGGCGCAATGTCGGGGCCGCGCTCCACGTCGACGAGTTCACCGATTCGGTGGGGACCCTCGAGGTCCGCGCGCCGTCGCTCGATGGGCCGCTCAGCCTCCGGCGGCAGGGTGAATGGGTGGAAATTGGCCGCGGCACCGTGTCGGACGAACGCGTGGACCTCACATCGGAGGGAATACGCCGGCGCTATGTCGTGCGTGCGTCGCCGCACGCGGCCGAGGTGAGCGGACCCGAGGGCCAGTCGAGCTTTGCCCGCCGCGGTGAGGACGATCCGGACGATCAGAGTGGCCTGGCGGGGGAGTGTCGGGCACCGCTTCCGGGCGCCATCGCCAAGATCCTGGTGACGGAGGGCGACGCCGTCGTCGAAGGAGATGCCCTCGTGGTGCTCGAGGCCATGAAGATGGAGCACACTCTCCGAGCGGCGGGAGCGGGCACGGTCGGTGAGGTCTTCTGCGCCGTCGGGCAACAGGTCGACGTGGGCGATCTCCTGGTGGTGGTGACGCCGGAGTGACCCCCACCCCGACGGTCCTGCGGGTTGCCAACTGCAGCGGGTTCTTCGGCGATCGCCTCTCCGCCGCCGAGGAGATGGTGTCTGGCGGTCCGATCGACGTCCTGACGGGCGACTGGTTGGCCGAATTGACCATGTACATCCTGCACAAGACGCGTGAGCGCAGTGGGGGCTACGCCCGCACCTTCCTCCGGCAACTCGAAGAGGTGCTCCCCACCTGTCTGGAGCGCGGTATCACCATTGTCTCCAACGCCGGCGGGCTCAACCCTGAAGGACTGGCGGCCGCGGTATCCGAATTGGCTCGCCGTCAAGGGCTGGACGTTCGGGTGGCATCGATCTCCGGCGACGACATCACCGATCGTGTCCCGACGCTGCAGGCCGACGGATGGCCCTTCGTCAACCTCGATACGGATGAGCCGCTGCCGGCGGATGCTCAGCTGGTGACGGCAAACGCCTACCTGGGGGCGCGACCGATTGCCGACGCGCTGGGGGCGGGGGCGCAGGTGGTGGTGACCGGCCGCGTCACCGACGCTTCGGTGATTGTGGGTCCCGCGCTGCACGCCTTCGGTTGGCGTGATGGCGACTTCGACCACATCGCAGGCGCCGTGGTGGCCGGGCACGTCATCGAGTGTGGCGCGCAGTGCTGTGGTGGGAACTACGCCTTCTTCGACGAGATTCCGGATCCCACCCATATCGGGTTCCCCATCGCAGAGCTTCACCCCGACGGATCGTCGGTCATCACCAAGCACCCCGGCACCGGGGGAGCCGTCACCGTCGGCACGGTCACGGCTCAGCTCCTGTACGAGATCGCCGGCCCGCGCTATCTGAGTCCCGATGCCGTCGCCCGCTTCGACACCATCGCGTTGGAGCAGGAAGGCCCGGATCGCGTGCGCATCGCCGGGGTGGTGGGCGAGCCGCCGCCGCCGACCCTCAAGGTGACGGCCAATCTCGAGGGTGGGTGGCGCAATTCCATGACGCTGGCCATCACCGGAGCACTGGTCGAGCAGAAGGCTCGCTTGGCTGCCGACACTGTATGGGCCGGCATCCCGGCCGGCCGCGCGTCGTTCTCGGAGACGTCGGAGGATCTCGCGGGTGATCTCAGCGGTGAGGGCATGGCGTTCCTTCGCCTGGCTGTGCGTGGTGACGACGAGGCCTCGGTCGGTCGAGCTTTCTCCGGCGCAGTGGTCGAGACGAGCCTGGCCAGCTACCCCGGAACCTTCTTCACGTCCGCCCCCACGCCGGCCCAAGCGGTCGCTCGGTACTGGCCCACCACCGTTGCGGCCGACGAGGTCACGCCGCGCATTGCCTGCGATGGCGCGGCCATCAGCAATTCGCCGCGATTCCACCACGGCGAACCGACCCTTGGGGCTGAGCCGACGTCCGCTCCCACCTCTGGCACCCGTTCCGCTTCCGTCGTCGCTGCACCGGTCACCGTGCCGCTCTGGGTGCTGGTGGGGGGTCGATCGGGCGACAAAGGTGGGGACGCCAACGTCGGGCTGTGGGCCGACAGTGACCTGGTGGCTCAATGGCTGCTCGACACCTTCGAGGTCGCCCAGTTCCGAGAGATCCTGCCCGAGGCGGCCGCCTTCGAGGTCAGTCGATATCCGCTTCCCAACCTCCGTGCCGTCAACTTCGTCGTGCACGGCATCTTGGGCTGGGGTGTGGCCTCAAACCTTCGTTTGGACACCCAGGCCAAGGGGCTGGCCGAACTGCTCCGATCGCGCCCTTGGTCGGTGCCCCCCGAACTGGTCTCGACGGGACCTCCGGCCGAGCGTTTGGCCGCGCTAGATGGGGCAGGGCGCGCTAGGTTCGATGGGGAGAACTGAGTTTCCCATTCGTGGGGTACGGAAACCGGGGTGACGACATGAGTCCAGGAGCACCTTCTACGGCTGCGGCGGGTCAACCATCGGTACGGAGTCCGCTCGGCAAATTTCTCTTCGACCACACCATCGACGAGTATCCACAAGGCAGCCGGCGTTGGGGCTACCTCACGCTGGCCGTGTTGGCCACGGTCATCCTCTACTACGTCTACTACACGCAGACCGGAGTGACGCCGAACATTCTGGCCGGCTTCCACATGAGTTTTGCCTTCTACATCGGGATCATCGTCGTCTCGAACTTGATGGGCGCCTTCGCCTCGTTGCCGGCCGGCCGGACCGATCGGCTGGGCCGCACCAACGTCGTGATTTACGGACTGCTGATCGTCGGACTGCTCACCGCCATCGGTATTCCGTTGTGCACCGGCGAGTGGTCGTACGCCGCCGTCACGTGCTTGATCGGCATTGTCGAGGGAGCGATCCTGGTGGCCACCCCGGCCCTGGTTCGGGACTTCAGCCCCCAGCTCGGTCGAGCATCGGCCATGGGCTTTTGGACCATCGGCCCGGTAGCGGGGAGCCTCATCACCTCGCTGGTGGCACTGCACACGTTGGACCACTTCGGGCAAACCCATTGGAAGAGTCAATTCGTCATTTCCGGTCTCGCCGCCCTCGTCGTCTTCGCTATTTCGCTGGTCTTCTTGAAGGATCTGTCCTCTCAGCTCCGAGACCAACTGATGGTGTCGGCCCGAGACCAGGCCCTCGTCGAAGCGCGGGCACGTGGCCTGAGCGATCGCCAACTGGTGGAGGCGACCGAGAAGCCGTGGAAGCAGATCTTCAAGTGGGACCTGGTCGGGATGTCGATCGGCATCGCCCTGTTCCTGCTGGTGTACTACGCCGCGGCCAGCCTGTTCACCATCTACTACCCCGTCATCTTCCAGAATCCCAACGGGTCGGGCTTCACGGTGACCCAGGCCAACGGATTGAACACCTGGTTCTGGGGCGCCGACATGGTGTCGCTGGTCCTGGTGGGCGTCCTCTCCGACGCGCTCAAGGTACGGAAGCCGTTCATGCTCGTCGGTGCGGTGGTCTCGATGGTGATGCTGTTCATATTCTTGGGCAACGCCACACACGCCCACACCGGCTACTACACCCTGGCCATCGAAGCCATGCTGCTGGCTCTGGGCCTGTCGTTGGTGTTCGCCCCGTGGATGGCCGGCTACACCGAGAGTGTCGAAGACAAGAATCCGGCGTTGGTGGGTACCGGTCTGGCTCTGTGGGGCTGGATCCTCCGACTCACCGTCGGCCTCTCGTTCATCTTCTTGCCGCTGGTCATCACCAGTGTCAACCCGATCGTCGACAACCTCCCGGTGGCGCAGAAGGTCATAGATGGCCAGACCATTCAGGCGTTTGTGGGCACGCATCCAAAGACCGTTGCCTTCGCCACCGAGCACCAGCCGCTCCTGACCTTGCTGGCCAAGGCGCCGGCGGTGGCCGCCCGGGTGGGAGCGGATCCATCGCCGGCCAATATCGCCGCGGCCACGAAGGCCTTCGGAGCCAAGGGTCTGACCGAGCTGGCCAAGTACGAGACCCAGCTGAAGACACTCGTCCAGCCCTACCAGGCCCAGCTGACCTTCATCCAGGCCAATCAGGCGGCCTTGTTGGATTTGAGCGCGGCTCAGAAACAAGCGCCGCACCAGTGGCAGCACTGGTTCTACGTCGACCTGGCCGGCATGGTCGTCTTCATCCCGCTGATCTGGCTGACCAAGGGCCGGTGGCGGCCGGCCTCGGCTCGCCGTGACGCCATGGAGCACGATGCTCGCGTGAACGAGGAGCTGGCCCGCCTGGTCGGCCAGAGTGAGGTCCGGGTCTAAATGTCGCAGTTCAGGCCCGTTGCTCCGGGGGGAACGACTCCGGCTTTCGGGCCTCAGTCGGCGAGGGAACGAGCCTGCGGATAGACCGTTTCCCCCCGAGCCAGCATGGCCACGAACTGCTCTATTCGCCTCGCCCGGGTCTCCGCTCTCTTGGCGTTCCCGATTCGATAGAGCACGGCGTACCGATTTTGGCTGGTGAGGACTTCGAACATCGCTAGTGCACGTGGTTGGGCGGCCAAGACGATCGCCAGATCATCGGGGACATCAATGGTTGACTGGCTGGCGTAGGCGGCGTCCCAGCGGCGGTCGCCCTTGGCCCTGGCTATCTCGGCCTCCCCCGCTGGCTGCATCCGGCCGGTGGCGGTCAACCTCTCTGCGATGACGGTGTTTCTCTGGGACCACGGACTCCGAGCTTTCCGGGGAGTGAACCGTCGCCGGAACGTCATCGAGTCCCGACGTCCGGTCTGACCGTCGATCCATCCAAAACAGATTGCCTCGTCGAGTGCCTGGTCGTACGAGAGCGCCGTCGGATCGACCGTGCCCTTCTTGGCCAGGACGAGCCAGACTCCTGGCGATTGCCCATGGTGCCGCCGCAACCAGTGCTGCCACGCTGCCGCGTCAGCCACCAAGAGTTCCGGCACCTCCATGCGTTCCACGGTACCGGTCGACGCGGGTCTGGAAGGGCCCCATCGATCCTCGTCACTCGGCCACGCGGGGATCGAACTCCTCCACGGTGTCCACGCGGAGCCGCATGGCAGGATGACGGCGTGGAGACCGCCCTTCGTCTCGCCGCGCTCGTCCTGGGCATCCTCGTCATTGTCGGCACCGCGTGCAGCGTCTTCACCGCGCTGGTGGTGCCTCGGGTGACTTCGTCCCGGGTCATGCGGGTCATCGCTCGTGTCCTCAGCGGGTCGGGCCGGCGCCTCGTGCCTCGGCTTCCCACCTATGAGCTGCGTGATCGGCTCATGTCGTTTACGGGACCCGCCGCCATGATTCTCCTCTTCATGTCATGGCTGCTCCTCCTCGTGCTGGGGTTCGGTCTCATGGTCTGGTGGGCCAGTGGCCTCGACTTCGGCTCGGCCTTGGCCATTGCCGGTTCGTCGGTCTTCACCCTTGGCATCGCCACCGCATCGCACCCCGGGGCCAAGACGATCGAGATCACGGCAGCCGGGGTCGGTCTCCTGGTGGTGGCGCTCGAAATCGCCTATCTGCCCGCGCTCTACAACGCCTTTGCCACCCGAGAGACGGAAGTGACCCTGCTGGCCACCCGATCGGGGACCCCGGCCTGGGGCCCGGAAATCCTGGCCCGTCACCACATGTTGGGCAACATCGACGAACTCCCACCGCTCTACGCGGACTGGGAACGCTGGGCCGCCGCAGTGTCCGAGAGCCACGCCAACTACCCAGCCCTCATCTGGTTCCGATCGCCTGTTTCCTCACGGAGCTGGCTCTTGAGCCTGGTGGCCATGATGGACTCGGCCGCGCTCTACCACGCCGTCAACCCGGACGAGACGCCTCGACAGGCGCGCCTCTGCCTCTCCATGGGAACGGGGTGCCTCCGTTCCATGGCCCGGGCGCTTCACATCCCACATGATGTTGACCCGCTGCCCACCGCGGGCATCAGATTGACCCGGGAGGAGTTCGTCCAGGGCTACCGGCGTCTCGAGCAGGTCCAATTTCCGATGGAGCGCGACCTCGAGGACTCATGGCGCCACTTCCAAGGGTGGCGTATCAACTATGAATCGATCGTCGACAGCCTCACTCGGTTGACCCTGCCCCCGCCGGCGCCGTGGCTGCTGGCGCAGCCGATCATGGGGGCGGCCGAACGGCCCGGTGTGCTCAACCGGACCCCCGATCACCCGGAAGGGACTCAGTTCATCGTGTCGAGCAAGACCTTCAAGACACCGTCGCGGCGGGAGTCGAAGAGCTGATACGCCTCGGCCGCCTGGCTGAGGCCCATGTGATGGGTGAAGGTCTCGGCCAGCGAGAATCTCCCGGCCTGCACCAGGGGCACCAACGCCGACCAGGTGCTGGGCACCGGTGCGAAGATCGTCCGTAGGGTCAGGCTCTTGAGGAACACCAGCCCCATGGGGAAGGCGAGATCCATGGTCAGGTTGACGCCGACCACCGAGACCGTGCCACCGGTGGCTGCGCAGGAGATGGCGTCGACCACCGTGGCATCGGCGCCGATGGCCTCGATAACCGATTCTGCGCCTCGCCCGCCGGTGGCCGCGAGCACCTGTTGCGATCCGGGCGCCACCCGGGCGTCGATCGGTTCGGCCCCCATCCGCTCGGCCCGGGCCAGGCGCTCGGGAACCATGTCGATGGCCAGGATGCGGGCCGGGCCGAAGAGTCGTGCGCACTGGAGGGCCATGATGCCGACCGGACCGAGCCCGACCACCACCACGGTGGACCCGGGCCGGATGTCGGCTCGCGCCGCGCCCAGATAGCCCGTGGGCAGGATGTCGGTCAGGAGGACCGCTTCTTCGTCGCCCACCCCTTCGGGAATGCGCAAGGCAAAGGTGTCGGCGAATGGAACGGCCATCGCCTCGGCCTGCCCACCGGGAAGATCGGGGACGGTTCCGAACGCCGCGGACTTGCCGGCCAGGCACACGTTGGGCAATCCGGCCAGGCAGGGCCCGCAGACTCCGCACCCGATGACGCCCGAGACCAGCACACGGTCACCCACTGAGTGCGTGCGCACGGCTGTTCCTACTTCGTGCACCGTCCCGATCGCCTCGTGTCCGAGCTGAATCCCGCTCCCTGTGGGCGCGTCGTGGAAGAGATGGAGGTCTGAGCCACAGATAGCGGTGCGCTCGACGGTGACGACGATGCCGCTCGGACCGGGCAGTTCAGGATCGGGTACCTGCTCCACCCGGACATCCCTCGGACCCTGCAGGATGGTGGCTCGCACGACCGCACGTTACCGGGCGGAGGACTACAGTGATGGGGGCCAATTTCGCGGCTGCCATCATCTATGACCCTGGTTCTCGAACTTCCCTCCACCATCGACCCGTCGGTCATCGACGACGTCGACCTCGATACCTTCTTCGCCACCGAGGATCTGTGGGCCGTCATCGTGTGGAACGACGACGTCACCACGTTCCAAACGGTGATCCAGGCCTTCGTGGAGATCTTTCACCACTCGGTGGAGCGGGCGGATCAGTTGGCCTGGAAGATCCACCGGACCGGCAAGGCGGTGGCGGCCATTCGACCCAAGGACGAGGCCGAGGCGGCGGTGAGAGATCTCCACCGCCGCAAGATTTCAGCCTCGCTCGATCGGGCCTGAGTACGCCGAGCGCCCCAAGGCACCTGCCTCGATGCGCTCACGGAGGCGTTGGCGGATTGGGGGCCATTCCTCGGCCATGATGGAAAACCGGGCTGAGGTGCGGACCGTGTCGTCGGATCCTGGCCGGTCGGCCCGCATGATCCCATCGAGTTGTCCGCCGATGCGCTCGATCGCCGTTCGGGAGCGGGTGTTGCGCACATCCGTCTGCAAGCTGATCCGGTGGACCTGCCACACCTCGAAGGCGTGCTCCATCATCAAGAGCTTGGCTTCGGTGTTCACCGCTGATCGTTGCGCTGTGCCCGACAACCAGGTGAACCCGATATCGACCACGTCGGGAATCCCGTGGCGTTGGTGGGATGCCCCCGGGGGCCACTGCCAGAAGTACATCTCGCAGTAACGGGTGGCCCCCACTACCAGTTCCGAACCGTCGGCCTGCCGGCGCACCGTGACGAAGGCCACATGGGCCCCCGAGGCGACCTTTTCAAGGGCGTCGACCACGTACGCCGTCATCTGCTCCCGCCCGTCCGGGGTATAGGTCCACTGGTAGTTGCTGCGATCTCCGGAAGCCGCACGAACCAAGGCCTCGATGTGATCCATCCTCAGCGGTTCAAGCCGGACCTGGCTGCCTTCCAGGACGAACGGATCAAGCATGCCCGCCGCCACTAGGGGCGCCGATCGGGGCGCCATGAGGAGCGCCTTCAGGTGCGCCAACCGGAGCGCCACCGCCCAGCACGACGAAGTCACGTTGATGGACCAGTGCAAAGGCCCCCACCATGCCGATGAACGCCACGATGGCGCCGATGACCATGAGATGATCCATGCTGCTGGCGAATCCGACCTTGTAGGCCTGCAAGAGGGTCGACCGGGCGGAGGCAGGAACATGGGGCAAGGTCTGGCGCACCTCGCCGGCCGTCATGGCAGCGGCGAGACCCGGTCCGCCCTGATGCAGCACGATCCGGCCAATCGACGTCTCCCGCAGGGCGGCCGAAGTGTGGCTGACGATCTGGCTCTGGAAGACCGCTCCCAACACTGCGATGCCGGTGGCGATGCCGACCTGGCGGAAGGTGTTGTTCGTTCCCGAGGCCATGCCGCTCTGTTGTGGCTCCACCACCGAGATCGAGGCCGAGGCCAACACCGGGTTGACCATGCCGATGCCGAAACCACCCACGATGAACCCTGGGAGAAGGACGGTCCACGCCGAATCGAACTTGATACTGGTCATGAGCAGCAGGCTGCCCGTGATCAGGAGCATGCCGATCCCGAGCAGATAGCGCGACTTGATGCGCACGGTGGCCCGCCCGGCGAAGGGTGCCACCAGGAACGCCAGGAGGGTCAGGGGTAGGAAGCGGAGGCCGGCCTGGAGCGGACCATACCCGAGGTCGTCCTGTATGTAGAGGGTCAGATACAAGAACATGGCGAAGATGGAGGCGGACATGGCAAAGGCCACCATCGACACGCCGACCACCGCGGGCTTCCGGAAAAGGTCCAGGCGGAGCATCGGGTCCTTGGTCTTCACCTCGTTGACGAAGAAGATGACCATGAGCACCGCTGAGACGACGAACAGGCTGACAATGGTCGTGCTGGACCAGCCGTCATCGTTGCCGCGCACCAGGGCGAAGACCAGAATGAAGAGGCCGAGCGAGAACGAGACAAAGCCGATCCAGTCGATCCGGCGCGTGCTGGGATCGCGGGATTCGGCGATCTTGGCCAGCGTGATCATGATAGCCACCGCGCCGATGGGCACATTGACGAAGAAGATCCAACGCCATCCGATGGCACTGGTGATGGCGCCGCCGACCAGCGGGCCGACGGCCACGGCGCCCCCGGTCACCGCCCCGAAGATCCCGAAGGCGGTCCCTCGATCCTTACCCTGGAAGGCCTGGGCGATCAGGGCCAGCGAGGTGGCGAACATGATGGCGCCACCCACCCCCTGCACCGCGCGGGACAGGTTCAGCATGAGCGAGTCGGTGGAGAGGCCGCAGGTCAGCGAGGCCAGGGAAAACACCGCCAGCCCCACCGCAAAGACGATGCGGCGTCCGTACATGTCGCCCACCACCCCGGCGGTGAGCAGGAAGGCGGCCAGGGTCAAGGAATAGGCGTCGACGACCCATTGCAGGTCCGAAAAACTCGAATGGAGCGCCCGTTGGATGTCGGGCAGGGCCACGTTGACGACCGTGATGTCGAGG
>OBLU010004886.1_pt1 | contig 12062 bp, 9 predicted proteins | sample 1518681 | NCBI WGS metagenome assembly OBLU01 (sample SAMEA3539304, study PRJEB22396) | soil metagenome | biome: tundra; feature: field; material: soil | place: USA | collected 2010-05 | depth 0.15 m | reverse complement strand
GAACATCCTCACGGGCTATCGGACCGTGCTTTCGACAGCCTGTTCACCAAGGACAAACCGGTGATCTTCAACTTCCATGCCTATGCTTCGCTGATCCATAAACTGACCTATCGAAGAACGAACCACGAAAACATCCATGTGCGGGGATACAAGGAGAAGGGCAACATAAATACGCCTCTGGAGTTGGCGATTCTGAATCAGGTGGACCGGTTCAATCTCGCGATCGATGTAATTGACCGGGTGCCGAAGTTACAGGCGACCGCTGCGCACACCAAGGAATGGTTGAACGACCAAATTGTGGACTCCATTGATTACGCACACGAGAATGGCATCGATCGCCTGGAGATACGAGAGTGGAAGTGGCCGGGAGAGGCAGCTAAGTCCTAGGTTTCGTTACAGTCTTTGACTGTCACAAGTACAGCCGCACCCTTCACGCTCTGCATGGAGTGAGCGCTTGTGCTCAGCCTTTCCAGAACAAATGGGCGAATCTACTGATGAGTCGAAAGACCAGTTGCCGCCCAACCTGGCGCGTTCACGCCGCCGCCTTCAGCCACCGCTCCGGATCAGGCGCGTGAACAAGCCCGCAGCTACACGGGCAGATTGATCATAGCAGCGATCAATTTCAGGGCAGCAAATTCCAGCGCGAGGGCCGCATTGCGAGTTTCTCCCACTTCAATTTGTTCGCGCGAACCGTGCCGCGCTCGTGGACTTGTTAGACTGTGAGCAAGCTGATTATGTCTGCAAGTTCGACATGTCAATGAGCTGCACAGCTTCCTAATTCTTGCTTGCTGGCGCCTGGAATCTAGTAATTGGCTCGACCGGCTGGTTTTGGACAATACTTTGGTACTGCCCGTAGTTTCGTTCCCGAATTATGACTTACTCATCTGAAATCGAGCAGGGGAAGGCCATCCGCGAGGAGGTCGCCCACGCCCGCCGCATCGTGGTCAAGGTGGGGACGAACGTCGTCATGCGCGACGACGGTCGTCTGGCCCTCAGCCAGCTCTATGGAATTGCCGAGGCCGTGGCGAGACTGCGGCAGCAAGGCCGCGACGTACTGATGGTTTCATCAGGGGCTGTGGGTCTGGGCATGGAGCGGATAGGCCTCACAAACCGGCCGACTGAACTCTCGCAGATTCAGGCGTGCGCGGCGATCGGGCAGAGTCGCCTGATGGCGATTTACGACGATGCCTTCGACAAACTGGGCTGCCACGCGGCCCAGGTGCTGCTGACCGAAGATGATTTTCGCGACCCCGCACGCTACCGCAACCTCCGTTCGACGCTAGTCTCCCTGCTCGCCATGGGAGTCATTCCCGTGATCAACGAGAACGACACGGTCTCCACCGCTGAGCTTGACCATCCTACAGACTCGCCGGAGCGTGAGCGCGTCTTCGGCGACAACGACAAGCTTTCGGCACTGGTGATGACGCACATCGAAGCGGACCTGCTGCTGTTGCTCTCGGACGTCGATGGCCTTTACACCGCCGATCCGCGCACCGACGGAGCTGAGTTACTCGGCGAGGTTTGCGGCATCACCGACGAGGTCCTGAGTTTTGCTCAGGGCAAGAGCGGGCGCGGACGTGGCGGAATGGCGACCAAACTCGCCGCCGCGCGCATTGCCACCGAGGCGAACGGAATGGCCGTGATCGCCAACGGGCGCTTGCCCCATGTGATCGAAAGGGTGTGCGCTGGCGAAATCGTGGGGACGCTGTTCGTGCCGCGAGGCACGAAGTGAACTCGTCCGTTCGCGCCATCGCCGAGAGTTGCAAACGCGCTTCCCGCGTATTGGCATCGTCCACGTCGGAACAAAGGGTCGCGGTCATACGGGCGGCCGCTCAGCTTATCGACCAGAACCAGTCAAGTGTGCTAACGACCAACGCACAGGATTTGGACGACGCGCGCCACATGCTGGAAAGCGGCGAAATCACTGCAGCAACCTTCGAGCGGCTGCGGCTCACCGACACGAAGATCGCCGAAATGACGCGCTCCATGCTCGCGGTTGCGGAGCTTCCTGACCCCACAGGGCGCGTACTGCAACGCACCGAACTCGACGCCAACCTGGTGCTGGAAAAGATCACCTGCCCGCTCGGAGTACTCGCCATCATCTTCGAAGCCCGGCCCGACGCGGTCACGCAAATCAGTGCGCTGGGATTGAAGTCGGCCAACGCTGTCATCCTCAAGGCTGGCCGCGAGGTCGAGCGCACAGCGCGCGCGCTGGTGGAGATTATCCGGCAAGCGCTTATGAACTGCGAGATCCCCAAGGACGCGGTGGCCATGGTGACGGGCCGCGAATCCGTGCAACAGTTGCTCGGCATGTCCGACATCGTTGACATGGCGATCCCGCGCGGGTCGAAACAACTAGTGGAGTTCGTGCAAGCCAACACGCGGATTCCGGTGCTCGGTCATGCGGAGGGCGTGTGCCACATCTACGTTGACTCTGCCGCCGATACCGACATGGCGTTGGCGATCATCGACGATTCAAAGACGGATTATCCGGCAGCGTGCAATGCAGTGGAGACCGTGCTGGTGCATCAGCAGATAGCCGGGTCCTTCCTGCCTAGATTGGCCGAACATCTTCATTCACGCCAGGTGCTGCTCCGCGGATGCGAGAAGTCGCGCGCGATCCTCGCCGGCCACACGATCGAAGCCGTGGCTGATGGCGAGTGGCACACAGAGTATTCAGACCTTGTGCTGGCGGTGCGCGTGGTGAACTCGATGGACGATGCCATCGAGCATATTCACGCTCATGGATCCTCCCACACTGAAACCATCGTCACCCAGAACACCATCGCGGCTGAGCGGTTTCTGGCCGAGGTTGACGCCGCCGGAGTGTTTCACAACGCCGCAACCCGTTTCGCGGACGGCTATCGCTATGGATTTGGGGCCGAGGTCGGCATCTCAACCAGCAAGTTGCATGCTCGTGGCCCGGTGGGACTGGAAGGCCTGACTACCTATAAGTACGTCCTGCGGGGATCCGGTCAGCTCGCGCGCAGCTACCAAGGACCCGACGCAACGGCGTTCACCCACAAAAAGCTGCCGGTCGACTAATTTCGAGTGGGCTGATTCAGTACCTCATGGAGCCGTTAGTACCGTCTGATACGGATCCAGAATTAACCGCTTCACTCCCGGAGGCACAGCCAGAGTAATGCGGGTCTCCGGTCCCTCGGCGAACACGCGACCCAGATAGACTTTGCTGTCCCCAACCAAGCCATACACCGGAAGGCTGGTCACCAGATCGTCGGGCGCATCGGTCTGACGCAGAGTTGCCGAAACCATGGACTTGACCGTTCGCGCCGAGAACCGCGCATCCTTGATTTCGAAATGCGGGAACGCTGTGCCATTCACCCACCCGTCGAAAAACCAGTCGAGTGACTTGCGGTTCTCGAACCACAGGGATTTCGGAAGCACCTCCTCGACCGCATGTTCGAAGTCGGCGTTGGTGATTTCCTTGCCCTGGTAGCGGTCATACAATTCGCGCAAGAGTACAAGAAACACACGGTCGTCGCCGTCCGGATTTTCCGCGGTGCGCGAGGCGTCACGAAACATCTCGCGCAACATGTGCAGCAACCATGTGCCCCGTCCGTAGGTGATGATTTCGTAACCGGCTGGAAACCTCGACGAAGCCAGCCTGATGCCTAACGTCACGGGGCCGGCCTGGACAAACGGCGTTCCGTCCTTAGACCTGGTCGCGAGCAGTTGCCGATAAGCTTCCAGCATGAGTTGCTTGTCGGTGGTGCGCCTTGGTTCCAACAGCATGAGCACCGAATAGTTGGCGATGGCTTCCAGCAACCACTGCTCGTGATAACTGGCCCACGACACGCGGTCGCCAAACCACTGATGTGCGACCTCATGCGGCATCATCACTTCTCCGAAGAGCACATTGTCGGCAGCGGAAATGTGCTCGGCCTCCCGTTGGGCGGAGGTTAGATACACGTAACTGGACAAAAAGACGATCCCGGGCCATCCCTGGCTGTCGGTGCCGGGGCGTTGCGTCAGCGCCAGGGAACTGAAGGGATAAGGGCCGAACATCTTCTCCAGGGACGTGATGGCTCCGGCCGCCTCAGTAGCGAGCTGCGTGCCGCTCTGTGCCGGGTTCGGCGCGGCACTGCTCTTGATGTTAGTCGCAGAGATGTCCGGCAGAATTGGAGACTGCGAGGCCGCCACCACATCCACGTGCGAGGACTGCACCATTTCATTTTCGACACCGCGGGTTGCGTAAGACTCGACCACGACCTCTCCGGCTTTGGCGGTGCTTCGCACGTAACGTCCAAGGTTGAAGCCGGCTATGGGGATGGGGCCCTCACTTACCCAATGGCCGACCCATTGCGTTCCCTCTTGCTCTAGCGAGACTTGCTTGCCTGTCGCCACCAGTGTCCATGGCTGAGAAAAGCGGAACGTAATGTCATAGTTCGCCATGGCGATTCCGCGATTCGGGTACCAGGTGCCGCGCGCCCCCACGTAGAACAATCCGCCACCGGCGTCAGAGAGCACGGAACCCGCGTACTTGAACTCCAGTAGCACCTGCGTTCCCAGTTTCAGAGGCTGGGGAAAAACCACGGCGACCAGATCGTTGCCCCGCCGCGATAACTCGCTGCCTTCAATGGCCTCGTTCTGGATAAACTCCAGCGGCTTCCCATCCGTTTCCACTGACTTGAGCTGCAAGTAACGCGACAGTTCGAACATCAAGATGCGGGCCCCGTCATGGCGAACGGTTCCATTGAGTTTAGCTTCGGCGGATAGGTTTAATGAGGGATCGACGGTCGCAAATATGGTGTACTGCGAAACTTGGAAAAGATCGCGGGTAAAGGCCGGCCCAGTTGGGCCGTTATAGCGCAACGGCGATACTGCGTCGTTGCGCACCGAGCGCATCGGAAAACTCATCCACAAGTCGTAATAGGTCGTGTCATGAACGGTTGAGGTCTGGCCGACGATGATCTGTTCCGGGCTGCGTGTGTCGAAATAAACGTCGAAGATTCCCAAGTGATCGCTGGCTACCCTGGCATGCAGTAAACGGTCGCGTAGTTGCGGGGATTGTACCGCGGCGACGGTGCTTGGTTCGCTGGTGAAAGCGATCGTTAGCCGCATCGCGTCCATGGTTGCGAGCCTGCGTACTAGCGCATCGTTACGCGCGACGAAGGCTGCGCCATCTTCTGCCGGCCGGAGATACGACTGCAACTGGTTCGCGGTGTCATCATTGAACCGTAAATACACTGACGTGAGCTGTTCTTCCAGAACGCCCTGACTGGTGAACAACCCCAGCGAGGCACGTTCCCTGCGGTCGGGCGGACGCACCAGTACTTCGCCTTCGCCTTCGAAGTAAGCGCCGGTGATGCGGCCGTCGACGCTCTGCGTAAAGGCGATCGTTCCGTCATTGAGCCACAGATGTACGTCTTCCCGGTCGATGGCAGCTTCGCGGATCTTGTAAACGCGTTGGGGATCGAGTCCGACGTTGCGCAGTGCGCGATACAGCGGCAGTACGGGACCGGAGGTCAGAGGCAGTGACTGTGCCTGCAGGAGTCCAGCGCAAATGAATAGAAGCACCGCCGCAGAGAGTGTGAATCGTGAATAGAGGATGCGCCGGGATGCCATGTAAGAAAATCAGCGACGGTTCTGCGTGCCAAGCTCGGTCACTAGTCTAAGCCAACTGGCCCGTCATTTCACGTCGCGGCAAGAACGGCCGACCAGGGATGTCACATATTCACCGTCGCCGAAATCTCACGCGACAAACGTCACCTCGGCGGGTTACGAAAGTAGTAGGGCTGTCCGGAATCTCGACTGGCTGTCGATAGCGCGCGGCGCTAGAATCTGATTGCACTTGGCAACGGATTGTTACGCATTGGCGTCCAGCTGGTCGAGTATGCCGTGCAGCGTATGGTTTCGCAGAGCAGACGCGGCTGAATAAAGGTAGAATAGGGATCAGCGTCCGCACGCAATGCAGCTAAGGCTCCGCGTGGGTTGGCCCGTCCCCATTAGGTTATTGATGAACAAATCCACAATCATTCTGTTGACATTCCTCCTTGGCGTTCCGCGGTTGGTGGGGCAGCAAGCGCAGGCGGCGCTGCCGGCCGGATCGACCCCGCCCGCCGCTACGGCGCCTGCGGCGGCAACTGTCCCCAGCCAGCCGAGCGATATGACGGTGGTCGAGGAGATTATCGCCCGCGTCAACAACAGCATTATTTCTCGCTCGGATCTGAAGCGCAGCGAAGACCAGATGGCGGCGGAAGCAGGCAAGGCGGATCCCGGTATTCCAGCGGAAAACCAGCCGCAACAGAAGGACCTGCTTCGCGATTTGATTGACACCCAACTGCTCTCGCAGAAAGCCGAGGAACTTGGGATCAGCGCCGATACCGATGTCGTCAAGCGCCTCGACGAGTTGCGCAAGCAAATGCACGCGGAATCTATGGAGGACCTAGAAAAGGCGGCGCAGGCGCAGGGCGTCTCCTTCGAGGAGTTCAAGCAAAACCTGAAGAACCAGATCCTCACCCAGCGTGTTGTTCAACAGGAAGTAGGCGGACACATTAGCGTCACCCAACAGGAAATTCAGCAGTTTTACGACCAGCACAAGACTGAATTGGAGCGGCCGGAGCAGGTCCGCATCAGCGAAATCCTGATCTCCACGCAACCTGCGACCCCCAACGCTTCCAGTGACGAGCTCGTTGCCCAGGCCAAGGCCAAGGCCGATGCAATCTATGCGCAGTTGGTGAAGGGCGCAAAGTTTGACGAACTCGCCCAGAAGAATTCTGCCGGCCCGACTGCTGCCCAGGGCGGCGATCTCGAATACTTCAAGCGTGGGACGCTGTCGAAGCAACTCGAAGATCAGGTTTTCACGTTGAAGGCTGGCCAGTTTACTGAACCCGTCCGTACCAATCAGGGCTGGGTGATCCTCAAGGTGACCGAGCACCAGTCGGAGGGCGTTCCGCCTCTGAAGGAAGTCGAGCCTAGGATCCAGGAACATCTTTACATGACGAAGATGCAACCTGCGCTTCGTGAGTACCTCACCAAGCTGCGGGAAAATGCCTTCATCGATATCAAGCCGGGATATATCGACACTGGCGCCAGCCCTAACGAAACTAAGCCTATCTATACAACCGCCTCCACTGCTGACGATGCCAAGAAGGCCAAGAAGAAAAAGAAGTTTGGCGTATTTTAGTAGCCGGTACCTTTGCAACTGAGGCGCATTTCGATGCGCCTTTTCTTGTTCCGGGCAGTTGCTGCGTCGTCAATCGGCACGTCCCAGCCGATTGAAATCGCTGTCCGGCCTTTCCGGAGCCACACACTGCCGTGGCGTTGCGATACGATAAGCGTTCCACCATCGTAGAGTTCCCGCGATATGGCATCGAGGTTTCCCTATGAAAGACTTCTACGTACGCGACTGCCAACAGCATGAAAGCCAAACCGTAACCTCGAGCTTCGTGGTCGCCTCCAAGCAGGTAAAGACCAAGAAGAACGGTGACCCCTACCTTGCCGTCACGTTGGCCGACCGCACTGGACAGTTGCAGGCCAACATGTGGGACAACGTCTCTGATGCCGTGAATGAGTTTGAGCAGGACGACTTCGTCAAGGTCAAGGGCATGGTCCAGAAGTACAACGGCCGCTGGCAGCTCACGCTCCACAAAGTCCGCAAGCTGGGGGACGCGGAAATTGATTACTCCGACTTTTTGCCCAAGACCTCGAAGGACATCGATCAACTCTGGCGCACCCTGGGAGAGTTCGTCGACTCGATCGAAAATCCCTGGCTGAAGCGGCTCATCAGAGATTTCATGGCAGACGACCCAGTCGCCACGGCCTACAGAAACGCGCCCGCAGCCAAGACCATGCACCATGCCTATGTCGGTGGACTGCTCGACCACGTGGTCTCTCTCATGACCACCTGCGACCTCGTGGTGCGCAACTACCCACAGGTGAATCGCGACCTGCTGCTCACTGGTGCGTTCCTGCACGACATCGGCAAGATCCATGAACTGGCCTACCAGCGTTCCATTTCGTACACCACGCGAGGACAACTGCTGGGCCACATGATCATCGAACTGGAGATGCTGCACGAAAAGCTCTCTCACATTCCCGGCTTTCCCGAGGATCTGAAAATCCTGATCGAACATTTGATCATCAGCCATCACGGGCAATACGAGTTCGGCTCGCCCAAGCTGCCGATGTTCCCCGAAGCGCTCATGTTGCATTACCTCGACGACCTCGATTCCAAGATGGAAAGCATGCGCGCCCAGTTCGAACGCGAAAGTGAACAGGAGACCGCATGGACCAGCTTCAACCCCTCTCTGTCGCGGACTCTTCTAAACACGAAGAAGTTCCTGGAGAAGGGCGGCAATGCATCGAGTCCCGCGGCTCCAGTAAGTCCGGGAGACGAAGACACGTTCGCCACTCCGGAAGAAGCTGCACCGTCAAAGCCCAATCCCGAAGCGGACGCCATGGCGGAGAAAGCCGAACCTCCGTCGCCTCTCGATGCGCTGCAACGGAAGTTCGCCTCGCACAAGATCACACCGGTGGGCGTCAAGGGCAGTTAGCCGGCGCGTCCGCGCACCTAACGATAATTGTGTATGCTCGATTTCTCGCGCTTTGAAGCCCTCTCCTTCGACTGCTACGGCACTCTCATCGATTGGGAGTCCGGCATCCTCGGATACCTACGCCCGCTGCTGCGGAGCAAGGGATGCAACGTCTCCGACGCGCAGATTCTCAACCTCTACAGTGAGAGTGAACCGCGCCACCAGGATGAGCCCTATCGCAGCTATCGGGAGGTATTGTCCGCGGTAGTGCGCGATTTTGCTCACGAGTTTCGCATCGATTTCTCCGAGGACGAGCTATCCGGACTCGCTTGCTCCATCCGCAATTGGAAGCCATTTCCCGATACCGTCCCTGCGCTCGAGCGCTTGAAATCCCGTTACAAATTGGCGCTCCTCTCCAACATCGACGACGACCTGTTTGCTCTCACCGCTCCGAAGCTGAGAGTCCCGCTTGACTGCGTAGTTACCGCGCAGCAGGTGCAGAGCTACAAACCATCAATCCGCAATTTCGAAACGCTTCTTGACCGACTGGCGATAGAGAAAGACCGATTACTCCACGTCGCCGAGAGCCTCTATCACGATGTTGTACCCGCACATGGGTTGGGAATTGCGACTGTCTGGGTCAACCGCCGACAGGGGAGGCCGGCGGCGGCCACCAGATTAGTCGCCGCGCAGCCCGACCTCGAAGTCCCTACCGTCGCCGCCCTGGCGGATTTGGCCATCAGCTAGCGTCGCTCGTCCACCTGGAAATGCGATATCTTAATGTCACTCACTTGAATCTCAACCGCGGAACGGGGCATCACTCATAGACCTATGAAAATTCTGGTTCCTACTCCACTGCGTCAGTACGCTGGAAAGCAATCCGCCTTTGATGCGCCGGCTGCCACTGTCGGCGAGGCGTTAAACGCTCTTACGGCCGCTTACCCTGACCTCCGGAAGCACCTTTACGGCGACGATGGAAAATTGCGCGCGTTCGTCAACGTCTACCTCAACGACGACGACATCCGATATCTGCAGAATGATGCGACTGCTGTCAAAGACACGGACATTCTCTCCATCGTGCCGTCTATCGCGGGCGGAAGGTTGTAACTCGCTATGACAGGCATCGCAGAAAAAGCCATCGCGCTCAACAACGACGAGATCCTTCGCTATTCGCGCCACTTAATCATGCCGGAAGTCGGCATGGAGGGCCAGCTCAAGCTGAAGCAGGCGAAGGTGCTCTGTATCGGAGCCGGTGGCCTGCGGTCGCCGCTGGCCCTATATCTGGCCGCCGCCGGCGTCGGCACGCTCGGCATCGTGGACTTCGACGTCGTTGACTTCACCAACCTGCAGCGTCAGGTGATCCACGGCACCAGTGATGTTGGCCGCAAGAAGCTCGACTCGGCAGCCGACACTCTGAGCGAGATCAATCCCAACGTCGAAGTGCGCAAATTCGATACCCGCTTAAGCAGCGCTAATGCGCTCGAGCTGTTCCGCGAGTTCGACATAATCGCCGATGGGACCGACAACTTCCCCACGCGCTACCTGGTCAACGACGCCTGCGTTCTCACCGGAAAGCCGAATGTTTACGGCTCGATCTTCCGCTTCGAGGGGCAAGCCAGTGTGTTTGCGACTAAAGAGGGCCCGTGCTACCGGTGCCTGTATCCGGAGCCGCCTCCGCCGGGCTTGGTACCCTCATGCGCCGAAGGCGGAGTTCTGGGCATTCTGCCCGGGCTAGTTGGCATCATTCAGGCGACGGAAACCATCAAGCTGATTTTGGGATCAGGCGAGCCGCTGATTGGACGGCTGTTGCTGGTAGATGCTCTCGCAATGCGCTTTCGAGAGTTGAAGCTGCGCAAGAACCCGGACTGCCCGGTTTGCGGGCCTCATCCAACCGTGACCGAGTTGATCGACTACAACCAGTTCTGCGGGATTCGTGGCGAAGAAGCGGCAGCCCCTAGTACCATGAAAGATATGACAGTCGAAGAACTCAAGCAGCGCCTCGATCAGGGCGAAGACCTGTTCGTGCTCGATGTGCGCGAGCCCCACGAATACCAGATTTGCAACCTCGGTGGATACTTGATTCCGCTGAACGAACTGCCCAAACGGGTCAGCGAGCTGGATTCCAGCCGCGAGATCGTCGTCCACTGCAAGATGGGTGGCCGCAGCGCCAAGGCGGTCGACTTCCTCAAGCAGTCTGGCTTCACCCGGGTGCACAACCTCGCTGGAGGGATCAACGCCTGGGCTGAGCGCATCGATCCAAAGGTGCCGAAGTACTGAGCTTGAGTTGCCAGTGGCCAGTTGCCAGTGAATTCACCCCAGTGTCGTCCACACCCCACTTAAGAAGCATCGAAATTGCTGTTTCACGGTTGTTTAGAATCAATGATTTGGGCGGAGAATGTTCGTATGTCATTGATTCTTTATAGAGTATACGTATCCATGTCTGCCCGTAGGACTTAGCGGCTATTTTCCCGGGTGGGTCGGTTTAGAATCAGATTCGGAGCCAACCTCCAAACCTAGTGGGCGATTTTATGACAGAGTGGCGGCGCGATTCCTGCTCCCTGCCGGGTGGTGGACCACGCGCAATTCTGACGGTCCACTCGGGGGACCGGGACTGAAGGCACGGCAAGCCCGAGACTTCCCTGTGCAGAGCGCCTGCGGCATCCCAGCGACTGCCCAAGCCTATGCGGTAAACGCAACCGTCGCGCCCGCCGTCACGTTGGGCTACCTTTCGCTTTGGCCGTCAGACCAGCCCCAGCCGGTCGTATACACCCTCAACGACTTGACAGGCACCGTTGTGGCCAATGCCGCGATCCTGGCGGGCGCAGCCGGAACCAGCGACATCACAGCCTACGCCACCGACGATTCCGACCTAGTGCTGGACGTCAGCGGGTACTTCACCCCGGCTGGGCAGGGAGGATTGTCGCTGTACATCGTAACGCCATGCCGAATGGCTGACACGCGGTTCTGGCTGGGGTTCACTGGACAGAATTACATCGGCTATCCGTGCACTGCCATGCCGAATCCGCCCTACACAGTGGTCATCGATGCCACGGCGATACCCCGCGGTCCACTCGGGTACTTAACGTTGTGGCCAATTGACCAACCGCAGCCGCTGGTTTCCACGCTGAATGCTTTGGATGGGGCAATTACCTCGAACATGGCGATCGTCCAAGTGCCCTAGACGTACGGCGGCAACATCGACGCGTATGCGACCGATTGGACCGACCTGGTTCTCGACTTAACCGCCTACTTCGCGCCGTAGCATCGGGTGACATACGGTGAGCGGGTAGATCCCGTCGGGCATCGGAGCCGCAGGAAGACCATCCACTCTGACGTCAATACCGAATGAAGGGCTACGAGCGGGCAGAAGAAAGCCGGGGACCGATTCCCCGGCTGCGTGGAACGAGACTCAATCGAACTACAGGTTGATCTTGCGACGAATCAGGCCAGCGAGGCCGAGTGCGCCAGTACCGAACAGCAGCAGGCTACCGGGTTCGGGAGTGCCAACGAAGACGCTGTCCAAGCCCCAAGTCGACGCATCGTTGCTGAATGCGAACGTGATCGTAT
>OBLU010004885.1_pt1 | contig 12064 bp, 8 predicted proteins | sample 1518681 | NCBI WGS metagenome assembly OBLU01 (sample SAMEA3539304, study PRJEB22396) | soil metagenome | biome: tundra; feature: field; material: soil | place: USA | collected 2010-05 | depth 0.15 m | reverse complement strand
CCTCGAAGGCTGGATGCACCACGCGGACCTTGGGCTGGCTTCCGTCTGCCGTCGCGAGATATGCCCAGGTCGCCTTGGCTGCTACTGCGTGGGCCTTGTCCCAAAATTTTGAATCGCTCATGCAAGCACCTCGCGAACACTTTCGTAACACTGCGGTGACGGGTTTGACACCTTACGCATCCCCTACTAGCTTGGAACTTCCGCACGGAGCAGCGCAATGGAACGCAACGCCCGACGCGCGCAAGTGCTGCGCCACGCCAAGCGCATCTTTGCCCGCAAGGGATATCACAGGACCAATGTCGCGGACATCATTGCCCGCGCCCGCATCGCGCGCGGCACCTTCTATCTCTATTTCGAGAACAAGAAGGACCTATTCGAGGAATTGCTCGAGCAGGTCGTCGGCGAGCTGACGCAGCGGATTCAACGCATCCGCCCGGGACCGGGAGAGGCGGACCCCGTCGATCAATTGCGCGCGAATCTGACCCGGGTATTGGACTACGTGATGGCCGAGCGCGAACTCACCGACATCCTGCTCAACCATTCGACCGGCTTCGACCACGAGCTCGACGAGAAGATCCAGGATTTCTACGACCGGATCGCGGCGCTGATCAAGCGCTCGCTCGATCTCGGAATCGAGATGAACCTGGTGCGCAACTCGGACACGCGCACGGTCTCGTACGCAATCCTGGGCGGAATCAAGGAAGTGGTTGGGATGCTCTCGCGGAGCCGCGACCCCGACATCGCGGCGCTGGTCGAGGAAATACTCGGCTTCGGCCTAAGGGGAGTCGCGCGTCCCGAGTTATTTGAAGTTCGTGCGACCGCGAGGTGACCGCTTTTTTTTGGAGCCCAACTAGACTGACATGTCAGTTTATAGCCATAAGAAATCGCCCAACGCGCTCGCGCCCAAGCCCCCCAAGCCCTCAAGCGGCCGCGCGGCATTCTACGATCTCGACGGCACCATCGTCGATCTGAACCTGGTGCATGCCGCCATTTTCATCCTCGCCAACCTCGGCGAATGGAGCGGGCGCGTCGCGTACCTGCTCGGTTTCGCCGCGCGAATCCCGCGCTTGTACGTCGCTGAACGGCGCGACCGCCGGCTCCTGAACACCATCCTGTTCGAGGCCTTCAAAGGCGTTTCGCGCGACCGGCTGCTCTCGCTCGGCGAGGAATATTGCGAGCGCATCCTCATCGGCCATCTTTTTCCGCGCGCTTTGGATTTGATCGAGGCGAATCGCGCGGCCGGCATCGAGCCTGTCCTCGTGACGGGCTCTCCGGATTTCATCGTCGCGCCGCTCGCGCGTCATCTTGGCGTCGCCGACTTCGCCGCCAACCGATTTGTCTTCAGCCGCGGCCGCGCAACCGGCCGGCTGGCCGAACCCGTGATGGCCGGGGACGAAAAGGCGGCCTGGTGCGCGGACTACGCCGCCGGCCGCAATATCGATCTGGCGGATTGCTGGGGTTACGCCGACTCGCATTACGACACCGCGTTTCTCGCCGCGCTCGGGCATCCCGTGGCCGTCAATCCCGACCGCAGATTGCGCGCAGCCGCGCTCAGCCGGCAATGGCCGGTGATCCATTTCGAGAAGGCCGCGTCTTCGCAGCCACCTGACGCTTTCGACAACGACTATGACCTCAAACAGGACATCGAACGATTGACGCGAGGCTCTGATGGCGCGGCCTGAAGGAAAACTCAAGGAACTCAAAACCGCCGAGCTGCGCCATGAAGTCGGCGCGCGCAGCGAGCTCGTCGTCAAGCTGAATCGGCGCTCGGAGCGCCGCGTCATCCCTTATGGCGAGGAATTTATTTTCGAAAAACTGCCGGTCGGTACCCGCGTGATCTATCCGCCGCCGCCGCTGGACCCGCTGGCCGACCCCGATCAGGCGATTCGCTACGCGATCCTGCATCCCGAGAACCAGGACCCGCTCTTCGCGCAACTCAGTCCGAATATGCGCGTGACGATCGCGATCGACGACCTCAGTCTTCCACTGCCGCAGATGCGCCGGCCTGACATCCGCGAGCGCCTCCTCAACCAGGTGCTGCAAACGCTTGCCGATTACGGCGTTGACGATGTGCATCTGGTGATCGCGACGTCGTTGCATCGCCGCATGACGGAAGCCGAAATCCGCCGCGTCGTTGGCGAGCGCGCGTTCAAGCAATATTGGCCCGACCGGCTCTACAACTTTGACGCGGAAAATCGCGCCGAGCTTGCGATGCTCGGCAAGACCGAGCATGGCGAGGAAGTATGGCTGTCGCGGCGCGCCGCGGAGTCCGACCTGCTCATTTATTTGAACATCAACCTGGTGCCGATGGACGGCGGGCACAAGTCGGTCGCGGTGGGACTCGCGCCCTACCAGAGCCTGCGCCATCACCACAACGTCGCGACGCTGCGCGATTCGCACTCGTTCATGGACCCGGCGCGCTCGGCGTTGCATCGTTCGTCGGACCGGATGGGCAAGCTGATTCACAAGTCGCTCAACATTTTCCAAATCGAGACTGCCGTGAATACCCGGATGTACGGCGGGATGCTCGACTTCCTGCAAAAGAATGAAGACCGCTTCACCGACTGGGATCGCACCCGCCTGAAGGGCTTTCAATGGACGATGCGCAACCTGTCCAACGAGATGCGCCGCAACCTGCTGCACAACTACGCGGCGCCCTACGGAATGATCGGCGTGTGGGCCGGCGATACCGAGGCGGTGCATCAAAAGGCGCTCGCGCGGGTGTTCCAGCAATACGCGGTGCCGGTCAAGGGTCAGGCCGATATACTAATTGTGGGCGTTCCCTACATCTGTCCGTACAACGTGAACTCGATCATGAATCCTGTCCTCGTGCAGTGCACCGCGATGGGCTACCTGTTCAACATGTACCGGAACAAGCCGCTGGTTCGCGAAGGCGGCACCATGATCATCTGTCATCCGCTGCGCGACGAATTCCATCCCGAGCATCATCCGAGTTACATCGAGTTTTTCCATCGATGCCTGGCCGAGACCACCGACGCCGTCGAGCTCGAGAAAAATTTCGAGCGCGAGTTCGCACGCAACCCGACCTACATACATATGTACCGCTACGGCAACGCCTACCACGGCGTGCATCCGTTCTACATGTGGTACTGGGGCGAGGCCGCTCGCCAGCACCTCGGGCGCGTGATCGCGGCGGGATGCGAAGAGCCTGACGTCGCCGCGCGGCTTGGATGGGAAGCGGCGGACACGCTCGACGAGGCAATCGCGATGGCGACTTCGGAGCTGGGACGCTCGGCGTCGATAACCTATCTTCACTTGCCGCCGCTGGTGATCGCGGATGTCGAGTAGCAACGGCAAACGTAGCGCGCCGGCGGCTCGCGGCGCGTCGTCGATGCCACCGCTCGGGCAGGTGCTGGCGGGCCGTCGCATCCTGCTGACTGGCGCAACCGGATTTCTCGGCAAAGTGTTTCTCGCAATCCTGCTGCGATGGCATCCCGAGATCGAGCGCGTCTACCTGTTGATTCGCGGCGACCGGCGAAGCAGTGTTGGCCGCTTTCGCCGCGAGATTCTCGACTCACCGGTGTTTGCGCCGCTGCGCGAACATCTCGGCGCGAAGTTCGATCGCTATATCGAAGAAAAGGTCGTCGTCGTTCCCGGCGACATCGCCAACGACGGTCTGCTCGGCGAAGAAGCCAAGCCGTTCAAGCCGGGCAGTCTCGACGCGGTCGTCCACAGCGCCGGCCTGGTGAACTTCGAGGCCTCGCTGGAAAGGGCGATCGAAGTCAACACCATCGGCGTCGCCAACGTGATCGAGTTCTGCCGCAAGCTCGGCGCCGCGATGATGCATGTCTCGACCTGCTACGTCGCCGGGATCGCCGACGGCCATCGTTACGAAGACGACATCCCGGAAAACTGGTGCCCCGACGGGCGCAAGTCGTTTCGCCTCGAGCGCGAGATTCGAGACGCGCTCGCGGCGGTCGAACGCGTGCAGGCCGAGTCGCGCGATCAACTGCGCCACGCCGAGTTTCGCGGCGACGACGGCGACGCCGATGCTTCGCGCGAGTCCGCCCTCGAGCATCGCCGCAAGCAGTGGGTTGAAGAGCGCCTCAAGGACGTCGGCCGGATGCGCGCGCAGAGTTGGGGATGGCCGAACACGTATAGCTACACCAAAAGCCTTGGTGAACAGTTGGTGCTCGCGCAGCGCGATTCGCTCAACGTCACTGTCGTGCGCCCGGCGGTAATCGAAAGCGCGCTGCGCGATCCATTCCCCGGATGGAACCAGGGCGTCAACACCAGCGCGCCGCTGACCTATCTCGCCGGCCGCGGCTACCGCTTTTATCCCGCCAGGGCGGACTTGGTGCTCGACGTGATCCCGGTCGATCTCGCGGCGCACGCGATGATTCCGATCCTCGCCGCGCTGCTATCGCGGATGCACAAGCCCATCTACCAGCTTTGCACTTCGGATCGGAATCCGCTCCCGATGCGCCGGCTGGTCGAGCTGACCGCGCTCAGCAATCGCCGCGAGCATCGCAAGGAGGGCGGCTCGATGCGCTGGCTGGGGTCCCATCTGGAAGCGGTCGTCGTGTCGCAGGATACTTACGACCTCGCCAGCCGGACGGTTCCGCAAATTCTCAAACAAGCGGCGGCGCTCGCGCGCAGCGTGCTAGGCGACGAAAATCAGCACGCGAAAAAGATCGCGAGCGGAATCGATAAAATCAAGGAGAATACCGACCTCGTGCGCAAGCTGGTCGAGGTCTATCGTCCCTACATCCAGGAGCTGGTCTATACTTTTCACGCCGGCAACATTCGCGCGCTGTACGCCGCGCTCAAGCCCGCCGACGCCGAGCGCCATCCGTTTCGTCCCGATCTGATCGATTGGCGCGACTACTGGATCAACATTCATCTGCCGGGACTGCGCCGCCATATTTTTCCGCAACTCGATCTCCACGCGCGCGGCAGACCCAAGTCGCTGCCCCGTCATCGCAGTCTCGTCGATATGCTCGATCGCGCCGCCGACCGCTACGCCTCTCAGATCGCGATGATCGCGCGCCGGCCATCGGGCGAGCAGACCCAGACCACCTATCGCGAGCTGCGCGACAAGGCCCGTCGCGCGGCGCTGCTGCTCGCTACGCGCGGAATCAAGCCGGGCGATCGCGTGCTTCTGATCGGCGAGAACTCGCCCGATTGGGTGCTCGGCTATTTCGCGATTCTCACCGCCGGCGCAATTGCGGTGCCGCTCGATCAGCTGATTTCCGCCGAAGAACTCGCGCCCATCTGCAAAATCGCGGAGCCCGCCGCTGCGCTGCGCTCGAGCGCGGTTCACCAGCGCCTCGGCTCTGCGCTCAGCGATGCGCATCCGAAACTCATCCAGCTCGACTTGGCCGAGCTCGCGCGTCCATTCATTCTGCGTGGCAACGCGAAAACTCCGCCCGCTCCGCCCGAGCGAAAGGCGCTTGCGTCGATCCTGTTCACCTCCGGCAGCACCGGCGCGCCCAAGGGCGTGATGCTGTCGCATGGCAACTTCGCCGCCGAAATCGCGATGCTGTCGCGCGTCTTCGTTCTCGGCGCCGACGACCTGCTGCTGTCGCTGCTTCCGCTGCATCACGCGTTCGAGTTCACCTGCGGGATGCTGCTGCCGCTCGCCAGCGGCGCGACGATTGTCTATCCGCTCGAGCTCGATGCGAAGACGCTGTCGCGCACGCTCGCCGACGTTCGCCCGACCGCGCTGATTGGCGTGCCCGCGGTGTGGGAGGCGGTCCATCGGCGCATCGTCGATGAAGTCGAGGCGCGCGGTCCTTTTTTTCACGCCGCCTTCGATAATCTGCGCGATCTCAATCGCCGGCTCGACGCGAACTCAGGGCTTAACTTCGGTTCGATTGTTTTCCGCCAGGTTCATTCCGCGCTGGGCGGCCGGCTGCGGCTCGCCGTCAGCGGCGGTTCCGCGTTGCCCCATCGCGTCGCGAAGTTTTTCAACGATATCGGAATCCCGCTGCTCGAAGGTTACGGCTTGACTGAAGCGGCGCCCGTTCTATCGGTCACGCGGCCCGACGAAACGCTGCAAGTCGGCGCGGTCGGACGGCCGCTGAGCGGCGTCGAGATCAAACTCGTGCCCGCGACCGGTCCGATCGGCGAAATAATCGCGCACGGGCCGAACGTGATGGCGGGTTACTATCGCAATGAGGCCGCGACCGCCGAAGTTCTGACCGACGGATGGCTTCACACCGGAGACCTCGGGCGCTTCGACGACGACGGCCGCTTGTACATCGTCGGCCGCGCCAAGGAAGTCATCGTCGATTCCGGCGGCAACAACATCTACATCGACGAATTAGAAGAAATTTACGGCCGTTCGCAGTACGTCAAAGAGATGGCTGTCGTCGGCTTGAAGGTCGGCCAGGGCGAGCAGGTCGCGGCCCTGGTCGCGCCCGCCTACTCGCGCGGAGAGAGCCGCCGCGCCGTAGAAGATCGCCTGCGCAGCGACTTCGACAAAGTCGCGCGCGAACTCAGCGCGCACAAACGAATCAGAATCCTCCGCTTCACCGACGCCGAACTGCCGCGCACGCGCACTCGCAAGATCAAACGCGCCGACGTAGCCGCGATGTTGCGGCGGATGCTCGACGGTCGCCCGAGCAACGCCGACAACGAAACCGATACCGCAAACTCCGAGGTCGAGACCTGGCTCGCCGAGGCACTCGCGTCAATCGCCGCCGAGCCCGTCAACATCGCGCCGGCCACGCGGCTGATCGAGGACCTGGGCCTCGACTCGCTGGCACTTGCCGAAATCGGCGAGCTGATCGGCGAGCGCGCGAGCCGCGAGATTGCTCCGGAGGAAATTGCCGATCTGCGCACCGTCGCGGACCTCCAACTCCTCGCCACCCAACCGGGCGGCAACGGTCGCCATCGGATGCCCTCGTACGCAAAGTTCGCTGAACCCTACACTCCGCGCCTGCCGGCGCCGCTGAAATGGCTCGGCCGATTCGCGGTGCGCGGAGCCGAGCGCGCAATTTTCGACGGATGGCTGAAGCCGAAAGTCCTCGGGCGCGGCAACATCCCCGCCAATCGCAACTTCATCGTCGTCGCGAATCATTCAAGTCATCTCGATTTCAGCCTGGTCGGTTACGCGCTCGGCGCGATCGGTGACGATATCCGCGTGCTCGCCGCCAAGGATTATTTCTTCAACACGCCGGCGCGGCGTTTCCTCGCGTCAAACTTCACCTCGCTGATGCCATTCGATCGCGAACGCGCGCAGCTCGAATCCCTCGAAGACGCGCTCGCCGAGCTTGCCCGGGGACGCAGCGTCCTGATGTTTCCCGAGGGCACCCGCTCGGCCGACGGCGAAATCCACGAGTTCAAGAGTGGCGCGGGATTCCTGGCCTTGCGCAGTCGATGCGACGTGCTGCCGGTGCTGATTCGCGGCACCCACGGCGTCATGGGCAAAGGCAGTCTCATCCCGCGCCGCCGTCCCGTGGAAGTCCGCATCGGTCGCGCGATCACCGCCGCCGAGCTGCGCGAACTGGCGAAGAGTTCCGAAGGCACCGGCGCCTATCGCAAAATCGCCGACCTGATGCGCACGGCGGTCACCGCGCTATCCGGCTCGCGCTCCAAGTTCACACTGACCTCCGACGAATCAACCGCGCACTCAAACGGCGCTGAACCGGCCAAGCATGCGCATTCCAGAACCGATCGCTCGCCCGAACTGCCGCGCGGCCACGCCAAGGCGTGATGCGCGCTTACGCCAACCCTGCTGCATCTCCCGCGTTAAGGTGACGCTGGAATACTTGCCCGCCGGATGGTTACATTTGGATGATGGTTGACTGGTTCAGCATTCGCCACGACCGTGACCCGCGGCCAACTCGCGGCGGCCGCCGGCCGTCGGTCAGCGTAATCTCGGATGAATTGTTGGTCGGCGAATATCCCAGCCAGGCCGATATCGGCTGGCTGAAGGAAACCTACGGGATCACCGCGGTTCACAATCTCCAGGACGACGACGATCTGCGCCTGAATGGGCTGGACGACGGACGCCTGAGCGCGGAGTACACAGCGCATGGGATCGACTATGTGCGCACGCCCATCCAGGATGGCAGCGCGGACGCGATGGCCGAGCGGCTCGAAGCTGCGCTCCACGATCTTCGCGATCTGGTCGGTTCTGGTTCCCGCGTCTATCTCCATTGCAACGCCGGGATGAACCGCGCACCCACTCTTGCGATTGCGTTCCTGCGCGCTTATCGGCAAATGTCACTCGAAGAGGCGATGATGCTCGTGAAAAAACAGCGCGCATGCGGACCGTTCATGACGGTCCTCGAAGAGTATTTCGGGCCGCGCGATTACAAGCCGGAAAAATGACTTGACCTCATCAGGCGCAGCCGGAAGTTTGCCGCGGGTGATGCCGAAGCAGAAATTTCTCACGGCCTGCGCGTGGGGCGTACATCTATATACCGGTCTGGGCGCGGCGCTCGGCCTGCTCGCGATCTACGCCGCCTCGCAACGCGACTTCCGCGCGTCATTCCTCGCGATGGGCGTGGCGACGATTATCGATTCCAGCGACGGTCCCCTCGCCCGCTTGCTGATGGTCAAGACTCGCGTGCCGACCTTCGACGGCGCGCTGCTCGACAACATCGTGGACTACCTCACCTACACCGTGGCGCCGGTGTTTCTGATGCTGGAAGCCGGGATCATACCGGGTTCGCGATGGGGCCTGGGGCTGGCGTGTTTCATCGTGCTCGCAAGCGCTTATGGATTTTGCCGGACCCAAGCCAAGACCGACGACAATTACTTCCTCGGCTTCCCGAACTATTGGAACCTGGTCGCGTTTTATCTTTTCTGTCTCAGCGCCGGCGCCGTCTTCAACGTTGCAGTACTGGTGCTCCTCGCCGTGATGGTGTTCATGCCGCTCAAGTTCATTTATCCAAATCGAACCGTCCCGCTCCGCCCGGTCACGCTCACGCTTGGAATAATCTGGGCGTTTGTGACGGTCGCCGCGGTTCTGATGTTACCGGCGGTGAATCCAACTATGTTGTGGGCCGGGCTGAGTTTCATCGCTTACTACTTGATTGCGTCGTTCGTGCTTCAGGCGCGCGCCGCGCTCAAGTCCAATCGCAGCCGCGTCGATCTGAATGCCTGAATCCGGGCTTCATACCGCAGTCGCCGCCTCCGAGTCATGGCTCGAGGTGATCGACTCCGACTCTCCCGTGCTGCTGATTACGCCGCACGGCGGCCGCGCCGAGCCGCGCACCCGCTCGATCCCCAATCCCAAGGTCAACGACCTGCATACCGCCGACATCACGCGCGGACTTGCGGCGCGACTTGGCGCGTCGGCGCTGATCAATGTCGCGATGGATCGCAATCGGCTCGACTGCAACCGTCTCTCGCAAATAATCGAACGCGCGCCGTGGCTGCTCGAAATGATCGCGGATCGGGTCGGCGCAATCGTCGCGCGTCATGGCCGCGTCACGGTGCTGCTCATCCACGGATGGAACATTATCGAGCCGCGCCTCGATTTCGGACTCGGACTGCGAAATTCAGGCGGCGAACTGCGGCCGCCCGGCTCCGCTTGCGTCTCGGCCAGCGACGATTTCATCAACGGCCCTCTCGCCGGACTCGCCGACCGTCTGCATCATCATGGAATCAAGCCGACCTATGGCATGCGTTACCCGGGCGGCGGCCTCCAGAACCTGTTGCAGGCATTCACCGCGCGTCATCGCCAAAGTTCCCACGCGCCGCTCAGATCGATTTCCGAAACTGCCGCCAGCGGTGTCGTCGATGCGGCCCAACTCGAACTGTCTGTCTCGATCAGGATGCCCGGCGAGTTGCGCGCCCGATGCGAAGACGCCATCGCCCAGGTCTTTTCGGCAAACGGCGCCGCTTCGCACGCCCCGCGCGCACCTCTCGTTGTAAATCGCGCGCCGCGCCCGCCAGCCGCCAGATCTGAAATCGGTGCGGCCGGATCGGTCGCGGCGCCCGGACGCGTCGGGATCGAATTCTACGACCCCGCGGCGCATATCGGCGCGATGGCGAGCTTCGACGTCGGCGGCGCCGCCGTGGGCGCGCGAATCATGATGCTGTTCGATCGCCATCGCGCAGCATTATTCACTGCCGAAGGCCGGCCGACACGTTCCAGCGGCGCCGTCACTCACGGTCCGCTCTCGCTCAGGCGCGAGGGCGAATCGATCGTGCTCGCGTTCCGCGGACCCGCCGTGATCGTGCCCGACGCTGCCGCGTATCTAAGCATCGAACGCGCGCTGGCTTCGGGCCGGCTCGACGGCGACACCGAAGTTAACGCGCGTTTCGAAATCGATCATGCCGGCGGTGAGTTCGACTTCGACCGGATTGCGTCCTCGCCGGGCGCCGCGCAGGACCGCGCGTCGTCGAGCGCTTCATTCGGGCGAATTTCGGGACGGGTTTGCATCGACGGCGCCGCACGGACGGTGAACGGGTTTGCGCGCGCAGGAATGTCGTTCACCGGACTGGGGCCGGATAAATTCACCGCGCGCCGTATGATTTGGGCGTGTTTCGAAGATAAAGGAGCGCCGCGTGCGCTCGAAGCCCGCTCGGTTGCGACACACGATGCGCCGCCAATTAGGACCGCCAGGGTTCTCGGCGCCGGCGGCTGGTCGCCGTGCGAGCTGCGCGATCTCACGATCGATACGCCTTCGGTCGAGGAACCGCCGCGTCGTATTTTCGCATCGTTAACGCGCTCGGATGGGTCGTCATGCGAACTCGAGGGCAGCGTCGAATGCTTTATTCCGCTCTCGCGCCCCGGGCCCGGGGATTCGCGCATCTACACGTCGCTCGGATTCGCGAGCTTCCGCACCGGCGCCCATCGCGGGGCCGGGATGTTTGAATATTCGCGCGTCGCCGACCCGGTGCTGACCGCGGCCGATGATAACAACGAATACGACGCCGATTCGGATTGAGGCGCGGCGCTAAGCGGGCGTATCCGCTGCCCGAGTGCGCGCGGCGACCATCGCTTCAAGCTGGCCCGCGATATCGGCGAGCACTTTGCCGGTAGGCGTGGACCCGTACTCGCGAACGAACAGCACGCCGCGATCGCTGCTGTCCGCAAGGCGCGGTTCAAACGCGAGCCGCGCCAGGATTGGCACCGCAGCCTCGCGTGCGACTCCATGGAGATCGCCCTCCGGCCAAAGAGGCCGAACTGCGCGGCATCCGTCGCAGTTGAAGCCGACCATATTCTCCACGATGCCGACGATCGGCGCTCCGATTGCGCGGCCAATTTTTATCGCGTGGCGCGCGGCAATGGTGTCCTGTGCGGACGGTTGACTCAGCAACAGAACGCCATCAAGCGCTACGACAGAAGCCACCGAGTACAATCGATCGAGGCCGGTCGCCAGATCGATGATCAAAAAATCGACGCTCCCGAACTGCGATTGCGCCAGGATTCGCCTCAGCGCTTCGCGGTAGCTCAGTTCCACGGGCCGCGTCGGAGCAGGCGCAACCGGCTCGCCGGCGTTATTGCCGTTGATTTGATCGTAATCCTGCACAAAACTGATCGGTGGCGCCTCGCCGCCGGGAAGCTGATCGCTCGAAACTACGCGCAAGCCATGCGGCCCCGCAGCCGGCTCGATTCCTTCGATCATCGGGTAGCGCCGCTGCGGTTTCATCCCGAGCATCGCCGCGACACTGGGCGAATTCAGGTCCGCATCGACGATCGCAACCTTGCGGCCTTTCATCGCCAACGCCGCCGCAAGATTCACGGCGAGCATGCTCTTGCCGACCCCGCCCCGAGCGCTTGCAAGGGCAACCGTCGCGCCCACGCCGGAAAGATTGGTGCGAATCCGCTCGCGAGCGCCGGCTAAATCGACGGATGGTCCAACGGATCCATCGCTTTCAATATCGGAAAATATCCTCATAGGCCGGTTGCTGACATCCTGACGCAGCGATCGTAGCGATCGTTGACAACTGCGGCTCCCGCGCAAGTTGTTCTGTTCAGGATGACTGGTTTGGGCAGCGCGGTAAACAATGCCCGCCGCGGCGCGCTCGCCCGGCTACGCGCTCTCGTCGTCAGCGTCGGTCGAACCTACTTTGCGGTAGGTATTGCGCTCGTCGTCGAATCGCCGCTGCGATTTCGCCTCGCGCTCCTGGTCCTGCT
>OBLU010004884.1_pt1 | contig 12065 bp, 5 predicted proteins | sample 1518681 | NCBI WGS metagenome assembly OBLU01 (sample SAMEA3539304, study PRJEB22396) | soil metagenome | biome: tundra; feature: field; material: soil | place: USA | collected 2010-05 | depth 0.15 m | reverse complement strand
GCGTTAGCGCATAGGGAAAGACTGGCGAGCGCGGGTCGGCGGTTGTGGTCACGAGCTCGATCAAGCGGGCCGGGTCAACCCCATCAAATCCTCGGATATCCCGCAAGCCGGACATCGCGGTGAGGGATGCTGGCAGACAAGAGAAGCCGATCACCCGGCCAGGAGCGGCTTTGGCAATTTGCTCCAAGACCGGGATGGGGGGGAAATTGAGGGCCGGGTCGCATTGCACACTTTTGCCGAAGGCGAACCAAAGCAGGTCTCCCACCAGCAGCGCTGCCAACACGGGAAAGAGCCGTGCCTGCCACGTCCGCCGGAACCACAACAACCACCACCACCCCACCCCCAAACCGCACCACACCGCTGCTTCGGCGTAATACCGGGCAAACCATTCTTGCGCCCGTCGCACTCCCTCCAGATTGCGAATCCATTGAATATGGTGTCCCTGCAAAATGGCGGCTTCGATCTGCGTATCCACTGGCTCAGGCAAGAACATCGCTCGAAAGGCACACCATAAGAACAGCCCGGCGAGCGTTGCGAGCGGCAGCCAGAACCACCCATGCCACTGGATCAGGCCCTGCAACAATACCTCCAGCCCGATGACCATCATCGTCAGAATGGCAAAGGAGGCAATAAACACGAGGCGGTTATGGGACATCAGGTTGAGGCCCGGCAGGCGCAGCAGAGTAACGATGCCGGGCACGTTCAGGCACCAACTCAGGCCGAGGAAGGCGAGGCAAGCCCAAAAGACGCTGCCCGCCCGGCGGCGCCGGCTGCACCAGGCCAGCGGCGCCACGCAAAGTGTCGCCAGCACGCCCGTGTAGGCGGCTGCCGTGGATTCGGCCTGATTGCTGGCATTCACCAGGTAGAGGCTGCCGGTTTTCATGACCCCATACATATCCGGTAAAACCGCCTGCGGCAGAGCGGCCAGCCCGGCGGGGGGACGCTCTTCCGCCCCCGCGCTCCGTCGCGCCATGCGCACCCCCGTCTGGCTGTATTCCAAAACCGGCAGGATATAGGGCGCAGCCAGCAGAAACCCAAGACCCCAGCCGGCCGCAAGCATCAGCGCGGCCTTCCCGGTGTAGCGCCACCGCCGGCGGCAACCTGTAGCGCGGGCGTCCTCGCCTGCGAGTATCAGCGGCGTCCCGCCGCCAGTAACTATAACACCGCCGGGCGGGACGCCCGGCCTACTCGCAGGCGAGGACGCCCGCGCTACGATGTGGGACTCATAGAGACACCACGCGCCGTAAAGGCTCGAAGCCAACAGCACCTGGCCGGCGACATCCACTTGGCCGCTCACGAGCACGAGACAGGTCACCGCGCTCAGCGCAATCGGCGCCACCGGGTTCTTGCCTCGCGTCGTCTTCTCCACCGCAAGCAGAAGCCAGGGCAGCCAATAAACGGGGAGGCTGGCCAGACAGCCTCCCCAAAAAACAAAAAACCCGGTTAGTGGGTAGCACCAGGCCCCAATAGCCGCCGGCCAGAAGCTGACCGTGAGCGCTCGCCGGCAGAAAACGTATGCGCCCAAGCCGGCGATGATCCCCGCCGCCAGTCGCGCCCAGGCCAGCACCACCGGCGACTTGGTACAGCATTCCAGCACCAGGATGGGCGAGAATTTCGGCCAGATGAAAGGGGCTCCGGCGAAGTGATAGGGCGCCCACATGGGCAGGCGGCCGGCATGAAACTCTGAGGCCGCAAAACGGCGCGCGGGTTCCGAGTAGTAGATCAGATCCGACAGGGTTGAGTTTTGCGGCTCAATCCTCGAGAACTCCCGCGTCCGGGGAAGATAGACACCCGGCCCGGCCAATATATCCAGCGGCAGCAGCACTTTTCGGCCCGCCAGGGAAGGTCCATAGAGCACGACCTGTCCGAGCACGATGCCTGCCAGGACAATGATCACCCTTGCGAACCTGGCCCGGAGCCCGGGCGCATCCATCGCCCGGGTGCTCATTACCGCTCTCCACGTCGGAAACATTGACTTGCCCGAGATTAGTGCGCCCAGACCCGGCGCGCAAGGAGGTTGCGCCTCGCACCCCGGTTAAACTGGGCTGCATCAACCTGGAAACGGCAGTTAACGCAAAGACGCCAAGAGGCAAAGACGCCAAGGACAGGGAGCTGACGAAGGGGAAGACAGGCTCTAACTTGCTCGCCCAGGTCTTGGCACTTTTGCCCCGCTATCTCCTGATTTGCTCGCAGGCTGCGAAGATTTAACGCAGAGGCGCAGAGTTTCGCAGAGGCTACTTTTTCTCTGCGCTTCTCCGCGTCCCTCTGCGTCTCTGCGTTAAGGCTGTTTTGGCTTTGATTGCGGCTTGGCAGCGCTGCGCCTTTGCGTTGATTCAACGGCGTTTTTCAAGTTGAACTGAGCGTCGCCTACCACAACATTCTCTATCCCTGATGGACAGGACCGACAACATGCAGCGCACGCTTCTAATTTGCGTCCTGCTGGGCGCAGTGACGCTGGCCACTTATTGGCCTGCGACTGGGCATGATTTCATCAACTACGACGACACGCTTTACGTGACCGACAACCCCCATGTCCGCGCGGGCTTGACCTGGGATGGGCTGGCCTGGGCCTTCGGGCGGATCCACGGTTACCGGACCTATTGGCATCCGTTAACCTGGGTTTCTCACATGTTGGATTGCCAGTTGTATGGTTTGAAGCCGGGCGATCACCATCTAACCAGTATGCTGCTCCATGCGGCCAATGCGATCCTGGTGTTCCTGGTTTTCCGGCGCATGACCGGGGCGTTTTGGCGGTGCGCGGTGCTGGCTGCTCTCTTTGCGCTGCACCCGCTGCAGGTGGACTCGGTGGCGTGGGTGGCGGAGCGCAAGAACCTGTTGGCCGCCTTCTTCTGGCTGCTGGCCACCTGGGCTTACCTGCGGTACGCGGAAGTCCGAAAGCAGAAAGTAGAAAGCAGAAAGCAGAAAGCAGAATCCGGAATCACGCCCTGCGGATCACGGATCACGGATCACGCATCACTCTTCTACCTCCTTTCCCTCATCTGCCTGGCCCTGGGCCTGATGTGCAAACCCGTGTTGGTCACCCTTCCCTTTGTGCTGCTCCTGCTGGACTATTGGCCGTTGCAACGCTTTCAACTCTCAACCCTCAGCCCTCAACCCTCAACCCTTTGGCGCCTGGCTTGGGAGAAGCTCCCTTTCTTCGCGCTGTCTGCCGCCTCGAACATGATCATGATCATGTCCACCAGCGCCCTGGGCGTACTGGATTCTGTCTCAAAGATGCCCTTGGACGCGCGTTTTGAAAATGCCCTGGTCTCCTATGGGCGCTACCTGGGCAAGACCTTTTGGCCATCCCGCCTCGCGATCTTCTACCCCTATCCCGCCGCCTGGCCAATGTGGCAAGTGGCGGCGTGCGGACTGCTGCTGCTGATCATCTCCGGCCTGGCTCTCCGCTCGGCCCGAAGCCGGCCCTGGTGGTTCGTGGGCTGGTTTTGGTTTCTGGGGGTGCTGGTGCCGTTCATCGGGCTGGTCAAGGCGGGAGCCCAGGCGATGGCCGACCGGTTTATGTATGTGCCAGTCCTGGGTCTATTCGTTGCCCTGATTTGGGGCTTGCACGGGTTGGCCCAGGGTAGGCGTTATCAACAGCTCGGGTTGTCGGTGGCGGCATCAGCGGCGATCGCCCTCTGCCTGGTGTTGACGCGGCACCAGCTCGGATATTGGAAGGACAGTGAAACCCTGTTCCGGCATGTGCTCGAAGTCACGGAGAATAATCCCCTCGCGCACCTCAATCTCGGCATCGCCCTCGATAACCGAGGCCAAACCGACGAAGCCATCCGGCACTTCCAGGAAACCATCCGCCTGAAACCGCGTCAGGCGATCAGCTACTTCAACCTGGGCAATGCGTTTGCCAAGAAAGGCCAAATCGACGAGGCCATCCGCCAATACCGGGAAGCCATCCGCCTGCAACCGGATTACGAGAAGGCACACAACAACCTCGGCAACGCGCTCCTCAGCCAACGCCAATTCGACGAGGCCATCCGCGAATACCGGGAAGTCATCCGCCTGCAACCGGGTTTCGCTATCACCCACGACAACCTCGGCATGGCCCTCGGCCGGAATGGCCAAACCGATGAGGCCATCCTCCAATTCCAGGAAGCCATCCGCCTGAAACCCGATCACGCCCTTTCCCACAACAATCTCGGCTTCGCCCTTCTCAACAAGGGTCAACTCGACGAAGCGATCCTCCAATTCCAGGAAGCCATCCGCCTGCAGCCGGATTACCCCCTCGCTCAGAGCAACCTCGCTCGCGCGCTGGCGATGAAGAACGCTACGCCAGCCCCGTGATCCACCCTGCAAACGGCAGTCAACGCAAAGACGCCAAGAGGCAAAGACGCAAAGGGCAGGGAGATGGGGAAGAGAAACTTCAGCTTGCTCGCCCAATGGTTGAAGGTGCCCAATAGCTGAAATCCTTGTGCCTCTGCACCTTTGCGCCTTTGCGTTGATTCAACTGCGTTTCTTAGGTTGATGCTTGGCGCGGTCGCATCGAGGGAGTGTCCGAAGGCATCAACAAGGCTAAATAGGGTTAAGGGTTGCTGGTAGACGGGTAACGTCGGCCGACCCAGATCGCATCCACGTTGCCGGGATGTTGAGCGGCGGTCTTCTCGGACGACATCTGGTCCTTGTTCAGATTAAGACTGAGCGCATAGGCGATCGTCGTGCCATCCAGCCAGCGGTGCAGCTCGGCGTGCCCATCCACAAAACTGAAACCGGCGGTGTTGCCGCCATGAGAGGCCGCCGGCGAGTCGATGAATTTCGCGTCCGAATAATCCAGGGAAGGCGTCCCGGCGTTGCTCATGACCCAGGACCCCATGTTCTCCCCGCGCATATCCCCTCCCTCCACCCAGAGAACCCGCCCACTCACATGCTGCACTTGCGTTCGCTTGACAATGATGTTCTGGAATTGAATTTCCATTTGACTGTCGAAGCCGCCTACTCCCGCATAGCTGTCCCAGGCATATCCGCTCCCGTAAGGCAGGTTTCTGCGAGGGTCTCCCGGACAATGCATGATGTCCGGGTTGGAGGCATAATTGAACAGCGGTCCTTCCACGGTCGGCGTCGGCATCTTGTAGCCCATCTGTATCTTCCACCTCTGCAGGTCAGCGCCGGTAAGGTCGGCGGGCGGGGGGGTAGTGACAAAGGCAGCGCATATCCGCCATGAAGCGCCGATCACGGACGTGCTGAAGTCAACGACCCTGTCGGCATTGTCATCGGCGTACATTGCCCAAGCCATTCCAAGCTGCTTTTGATTGCTGAGGCAGGCGGCCCCGTAGGCCTTCTGCCTGCCTTTGGCCAGCACCGGCAGCAGCAGCGCGGCGAGAATGGCAATAATGGCGATGACCACTAGCAGCTCAATCAACGTGAAGGCCCGCCGGGCCGCAGGCAAAGCGGCCGCGGAGCGCGAGTCCGGGTGGTGGGGTTCATTCGCACAGCGGCGACCGAGATCGACGCTTTGATGCAGGGGACATAGGCTCTTCGATGGATGGCTTAGCCCTACACTCATGCTCATATCCTTTCAGATCGTGCAAGGATGTCAACTACCAAACGGACCAAACCGACCTAGCACGTGACTGAAAGGGCGGTGTGGGCTGGAGGACTGTCCCTGCTGATCGCGGTCGGCTGCAACAGAACATTGCAGGTCCGGCCGAAGGGGATCATCTCTCGAAGACGCAAAGCGTCGAACGGCAAAACTCTACTCGTGCCCGCCTCACTCATGGAGTACCCGCACGCCTTCAGCAAATCCAGCATCTCTTCCAAAACCCGGGACTCCTGTTCGTACAAGTAGGGCGCAAGCTCCATGAGGATTCGCGGCTTGCGCGCATGGATGGTGCGTTTCCCCCCGACGAGAACTTCGTGCTCGTGGCCGTCCACATCCATTTTGATGAAATCAACCGCGTTCGCGCCCATGCTTTGCAAGGCGTGATCGAGGGTCATCGCCACCGCCCCTTTCGTCTCCATGAGCTGTCCGCCATGTTCTCTATGAACCTCTCCGCCCGTCTCGAATAACGGCCAACGCGAATACACCTGCGGCGCAAGCGGCCCGCTCTCATCCGAAACAAGCATTACCTGGTGAACCGAAATGCGGTCCGAAAGCTCCCGGTTCAGCGCGATATTTGCCCGCATCTTGCCGATCGCATACGCGGTAGGCTCGAAGGCGATAACCCGTCCGCGGGCACCCACCAGACGCGCGAGAGGTAGTGTGTGCGCTCCGATATTGCCGCCGATGTCAAGGACGGTATCCCCCGCCTTCACCAATCCCCGGTAGAGCTTGACAGTGCTGGGTTCAAACGCGCCCAGCAGGTAAATCGAGAGATCGATCCCCTCGGAAAGGTCGAGGTCCCACAAGAGGCCGCCTCGCTTCGCGAGGGTACGGGCAGAGAGACCGAGCATCCTCCGGAAAACCAGCACGAAGCCGCTGGCCATTTGTGCCAGCGCCATTTTCTGCGCGCTTCTTAGCCTTACCATGTAATTCCGAGTTCTCGGAAGATTCGGGCCCAGTCTGTCATTTGCGCGGCCATCATAGGGAGAGAGCCTCTCGCAATAAAGTGCAAACACTGCCGGGAGCTCCGCAAGGGCGTAAGACAGAATTCTTCGGTGGCCTATTGTACCGAGCTTTGCATAGACGAAATGTCTAGGCGGCTAGAGAGGGAAGCCGCCGAGATCGCCCCATCAGGCCAAATCTTCGTTTCCTTTGTTCCCTTCTGTAATAAGCCCTTGACCCCTTATGCCTGGCAGCAGGAAAGGAACAGAAGGGAACAAAGGAAACGAAGGATGCAAGACCCAGGCTAATGCGCCGGCTCTGAACTTAATGGCTCCAGAAGAATTTTGTCTCACACCCGCGCCTCTGCACCTTTGCGCCTTTGCGTTGATTTCAACTGCGTTTTGGATTGAACTGGGCGCCGCGTTCCGCAACGCTCTGGCTTCTCGATGGACCGCAGCGACAACACGCGGCGCACGATTCTCCTTGGCGTGCTGCTGGGCGCAGTGACGGTTGCACTTTACTGGCCGGCGACCGGCCATGACTTCGTCAACTACGATGACAATCTGTACGTGTCGGATAACCCCCACGTGACAGGCGGGTTGACCTTGGAGAACGCCGGGTGGGCCTTCCGGACTGGCTACGCCGCCAACTGGCATCCCGTCACCTGGCTGTCCCACATGTTGGACTGCCAAATATTCGGTTTGAAACCCTGGGGACACCATTTGACCAGCGTGCTGCTGCACGCCTTCAACGCGGGGCTGCTCTTCGCGTTGCTGCAACAGATGACGGGCGCGAGGTGGCGGAGCCTGTTGGTGGCGGCGTTGTTCGCTATTCACCCGCTGCGCGTCGAATCGGTCGCCTGGGTGGCCGAACGCAAGGATGTGCTCAGCGGCTGCTTCGGTCTGTTAGCGCTGTGGGCGTATGCGCGGTACGCGGTCGCCCGAAAGCAGAAAGCAGAAAGCAGAAAGCAGAAAGCCGAATCCGGAATCACGCCCCACGGATCACGCATCACGCATCACGCATCACGCACCATGGATCACCGATTACTGACCACTGATCACCGATCACTCTTCTACCTCCTCTCCCTGTTCTTCTTCGCTCTTGGCCTGATGAGCAAGCCGATGCTGGTAACGTTGCCGTTCGTGCTGCTGTTGCTGGACTATTGGCCGCTGAAACGAATTAAGAAGTATGAAGTAAGAATGCAGAAGGCTGAATCAGGGGCCTCCCCATTCACCATTCATCATTCATACTTCATACTTCTCGAGAAGCTTCCGTTTCTTGTCCTCGCGGCGGCGGCGAGCGTCGTGACCTTCGTGGTGCAGAGGCGCGGGGGCGCTATGGGGGCGGCTGAATACTTCACGCCTGGCGCGCGCTGGGGGAACGCGCTGATCTCGTATTGCCGCTATCTGGGGAAACTGTTCTGGCCAACAGATCTGGCGGTTTTCTATCCGCACCCCGGGCAATGGCCGCTAGGGCAAATACTGCTGGCGGGCGGGTTGATCCTGGGTGTTTCGGTGCTGCTGTCTGTGCAGCGGCGGCGAGCTCCCTTTCTGCTGGTGGGGTGGCTATGGTTTTTGGGGACGCTGGTTCCGGCGATTGGGCTGATTCCAGTGGGCGGGCACTCAATGGCCGACCGCTACACTTACCTCCCGCTGATTGGGGTGCTGATCCTCGTCGTCTGGGGTGCGTATGAGCTGACCGGAGGCCGGCATTACCCGGTGATGGCCTTTGCGGTGGCGGGTTCAACGGCAATCGTCCTCTGCATGGCGGTGACGCGGCAACAGCTCGGGTATTGGAAGGACAGTGAAACCCTGTTCCGGCACGCGCTCGAAGTCACGGAGAACAATCACATCGCCCACTACAACCTCGGCCTCGCCCTCGACATGAAGGGCCAACTGGACGAGGCGATGGGCCACTACCAGGAAGCCCTCCGCCTGAAACCGGACTACGCCGACGCCCATAACAACCTCGGCATCGCCCTCGGCAGGAAAGGCAAAGTGGGCGAGGCGATCAGCCAATTCCAAGAGGCCCTCCGCGTGAAGCCGGACTACGCCGAAGGCCACTACAACCTCGGCAACGCCCTCCTGATGAAAGGCCAAATTGACGAGGCGATCACCCAATACCAGGAAGCCCTCCGCCTGAATTCGGACTACGCCAACGTCCATTACAACCTCGGCCTCGCCCTCGGCAGGAAAGGCCAAATTGACGAGGCGATCAGCCAATACCAGGAGGCTCTCCGCCTCAAGCCGGACTATGCCGAAGTCCACGACAACCTCGGCAACGCCCTCGCCAGACGAGGCCGAGCCGACGAGGCCATCCGCGAATTCCAGGAAGCCATCCGTCTGAAACCGGATTACGCCCCGGCCTACAACAACCTCGGCACTGCGCTCGCCAAGCAAGGCCAAATCGACGAGGCCATCCGCCAATTCCAGGAAGCCGTCCGCCTGAAACCGGATTATGCGCTCGCCCGCAACAACCTCGCCCGCGCACTGGCAACGAAGAACGCTCCGCCGGGCCCGTGATATACACCGTGGCGTGTCTCTCATTAACACCCCGCTTCAGCGGGGTGGGTCAGACGCGTGCGACTCTGAAACCGTTTCAACGGTTTCAATCCTCTTTCCACCGAAGCTCGTATCGACCTATAGCGGTACAAGCAAGGAAACCGTTAAAACGGTTTCCTACCGCCCTGCCCGCACCACACCCCGCTGAAGCGGGGTGTTAATGAGAGGCTGGCCGCCAACTCCGAAGAAACCTGTCTTGCAGTTCCTCGTGATCCAAGTGCCATTTCTAAGTTGAACTGAGCGCCGCGTTCCGCAACGCTTTGGGTGTCTCAATGGACCGCAGCGACAACACGCGGCGCACGATTCTCCTTTGCGTGCTCCTGGGCGCCGTGACGCTGGCCAGCTATTGGCCGGTGCTGCGAAATGATTTCGTCTCTTATGACGACCCCGATTATGTCAGCGAAAACCCTTACGTATTGCGGGGTCTGACCTGGCAAAATTCGTCCTGGGCGTTTGAGACGGTGCATTCGGCCAACTGGCACCCGTTGACCTGGCTCTCGCACATGCTCGACGTGCAACTGTTCGGCTTGCAGCCCGCCGGGCACCATCTGACCAATCTGCTGTTGCACACTGCCAACACGCTGCTCCTCTTCCTTGCGCTCCAGAGAATGACGCGCGCCCGGTGGCGCAGCGCCCTGGTCGCCGCGCTCTTCGCGCTGCATCCATTGCATGTGGAATCCGTGGCTTGGGTCGCGGAACGAAAGGATGTGCTGAGCGGGTTCTTTTTCATGCTGACGCTGTGGGCGTATGCCCGATACGCAACCAGAGGTCAGAGGTCAGAGGTCAGAGGCCAGTGGTCCGTAGTCCGTGGTCCGTGGTCTCTTTCCCGTCTTCCATCTTCCCTCTTCTACCTCCTCTCCCTGTGCTTCTTCGCCCTGGGACTGATGAGCAAGGCGATGCTGGTGACGCTGCCGTTTGTGCTGCTGCTGCTGGACTATTGGCCCTTGCAATGCTTTCAACGTGCACCGGGCAAACTGCAATCGTCCGCCGGCAAGTTTCATCCTTCATCCTTCATCCTTCATCCTTTGCTTCTTGAGAAGCTCCCCTTCTTCGCACTGGCGGCGGCGTCCAGCGCGATGACCTTCGCGACCCAGCAGAACGCCGGCGCGGTGCGTTCGCTGGAGGCGTTCTCACCCGGGTTCAGGATTGCCAACGCGCTGGTGGCCTACGGACGTTACCTGGGCAAGATGATTTGGCCGGCCAACCTGGCCTGCTTCTATCCCGCCCCAACCGAGTGGCCCCTCGCGTGGGTGCTGGGCGCAACCCTGCTCCTGGCGGCCCTCACCGCCTTGTGTGTCTGGCAGGTCAAGCGGGCGCCGTACCTGGCTGTCGGGTGGTTCTGGTATCTGGGCATGCTGGTCCCGGTCATTGGGATCGTGCAGGTGGGCATGCAGTCCATGGCCGACCGCTACACCTACCTTCCACTGATTGGCGTTTTCATCGCCGTGGTCTGGGCAGCGGCGGAGGGGGGGAGCAGGCGGAAAGCAGAAAGCAGAAAGCTGAAAGCTGAAATCGTAAGCAAGAAAATAGAAGCCAGCATCACGCCCGGCTCCGCAGTCCCGAGTTCAAGGTTCGATGCTCGCTCTCCCGAACCCGGTAAGGACGCGTTCCACCGCGTCCCTGACTACGCCCGCAGTGAATGGGACGCGGTGGAACGCGTCCCTACCTGGTTGATGGGCGCGGCCATGGTGGCGCTCCTGCTTTGCGGTTACCTGACCTGGAGGCAAACAGGCTTCTGGCGAACCAGCACCAGCCTCTTCGCTCATGCCGTGGCCGTTACCCGGGACAATGAAGTGGCGCAGAACAACCTGGGGACCTGCCTGCTTAAAGGGGGGAATGTGGCGGCGGCGGAGCCCCACTTCGTCGAGGCACTGCGTATCAAGCCCAGGTACGCGGACGCTCTGGCAAATCTCGCCTCCTGCCGTTCTGCGCAAGGGCGCGTGCCCGAGGCTATTGACTGCTTCCAGCGGGCCCTGGACATTAGCCCGGCCCCCGTCTGCCATTACGACCTGGCTAACCTCCTCAGAGATCAAGGCAGGCTCGCGGAGGCCGAGGCGCACTACCAGGCCGCCCTCCGGCTGCGGCCCTATTTTGTCGAAGCCTGGTACAACCTGGGCGGTTTAAAGCAGACCCAGGGCGATGCCGAAGCCGCCGCCCGGGACTACACGACCGCCTTGCAGTTCAGACCCGATCACACCGGCGCGCACCTTAACCTGGGCCAAGTGCTTGCGCTCCAGCATAAATGGGACGAGGCCATCGCCCATCTCAGAACCGGCCTGCGCGCCGCTCCACAAAACGCGGAAGCCCGCTTCTATCTCGGCGCCGCTCTGGCGTCCACGGGCAAATACGCGGAAGCAGAGGTCGAGTTTACGGAAGCCTGCCGGTTACGCCCCGAATATGGCCTGGCGCGCGAGCGACTGGGCGAGGCCCTGTTCCATCAGGGAAAATTGCCTGAGGCCGTCTCCCAACTGAAGCAGGCGCTCCAGGCCGGGCCCGGCAGCGCCATGAACCACTACTACCTGGCCCTGGCCCTCCACGCCCAGGGCCAATTCGACGAGGCGCTGCCCCATTATCGGGAGGCCGCTCGCCTGGATCCGAACAAGCCGCTCTACCTGAATGACCTTGCCTGGATACTGGCCACGCACCCCAGGGCCGAACTCCGGGACGGGGCCCAGGCGGTGCGCCTGGCGGAGGCGGCCTGCCGCCTGACCGAGCAGCGACAGCCTCTTTTGCTCGGCACCCTGGCGGCGGCATATGCCGAAACTGGCCGCTTCGCGGACGCGGTCAAGGCCGCTGAGAAAGCGATAGACCTGGCCGCGGCGGCGGGACTGAAAGAGGTGGCGGAGAGGAACCGCCAACTGCTCGAGCTATACCGCGCCGGCAAGCCGTTCCATGAACCAGAGGCAAGACCATGAATGCCGAATCAACGCAAAGGCGCAGCACGGCCAAGCCGCAATCAAAGCCAAAACAGCCTTAACGCAGAGACGCAGAGGGACGCGGAGAAGCGCAGA
>OBLU010004883.1_pt1 | contig 12065 bp, 6 predicted proteins | sample 1518681 | NCBI WGS metagenome assembly OBLU01 (sample SAMEA3539304, study PRJEB22396) | soil metagenome | biome: tundra; feature: field; material: soil | place: USA | collected 2010-05 | depth 0.15 m | reverse complement strand
GCCTCACCGATCTCATCGTCAGCCGCTACGAAGCCGCCGGCCACCAGACGCGGCACTAGCGTGCCGGGCGGCCCCTGGCGCGCCCTTTCCGTTGGACCGGGTGCTGAATGTAGCGGCTACGTGCCCGAGCGGCGGTAGTCGACAGTAAGACAGCCAGGATCGGGAATTGCATCAGGACTAATTTCCGGGGCGCTTTCGGGTCACTTTCCGATATCGCCACTTACCAGGACCGATCCTGCATCCTGGTACTGCGCCGGGCTATGGGGCGTCGTTATTTTGAAATCCGAAAGAGCGTCACTTTGTCGTGCCCGCCATCGGCAAGTTCCATACCATCCGGTGAAAGGGCGTAAGCAAATCGGACTCGTTGGTGTCCCCGAGAGTGCTCTTCGGGTTGATATGCTGCGATGATCTTCTGCTGATCGACGTCCCAGATTACTCGGCGCTTGAAGGTAAACCAAGTGCTCCCCAAATCCAGAATGTCCGCGATCCCTCGCGGCATGTGGCGTCGATCGAACTCAGAGATTGCAATCCGATTTGCTGCAAAGATAAAGTCCCCAAATTGCCCAGTCTCGACGGGGATAGTGGTTGGAGGGCCATCACCGATGTCCTGACAGGACACCATACCCTTTCGGGTTCGGCCACATACCGTACGTCCATCTCGCATGAAGTAATAAGAGGGCCCGAGTTCAGGTGCTAGAGTCATGATCACGGCGTTATCGAGGTTCATTAACGCGCCTTTCCCCCCTGTCTCGTCTTGTTCGTGCCGATGTACCGCAAACAAACGATTTGCCCGTGAAAAGTCACTCACCCAAACACCCGGGACAATTCTTGAATCGTCTGTGACGACGCAATTTGGATCAGCGATTGCTGCACCGCCTATGTCGTGGCCGTCGCTTGCGACTTTCGTCATGAGAACGGCATTGTCCGACATGAACTCGATGAATGACCCGGTGAGCTCACAATGAGAACCGTTCCTTAACCCCACAATTATGGTCTGGGTGCCCAAGCCAAGGGCCAAGGACTTGCCGTCCGGTGCCCACGCCAGCCGGGCGAACGGCCTGGCCCCCACCCATACCGTCGTCAGATTAAGATCCACCTGCAAGACGATCTCTCGTGGATCAGCAGTATTGACGACAGCCAGGCGCCGTTTCACAGTCGGCTGACGCCACGAGTCGCCAAACCCGATTGCAAGTTGGCGCCCGTCTGGTGAGAACGACAGTGCCCATACTCCATAGGAATCCCAGCCGGCCATTGGGACATGCAGAATATTGTGCAACTGCAACTGCCAAATGCGCTCAAGCGGATCTGCCGCCACGTTTGAAACGAAAAGGACGCATGCGAGAGTCACAATTCGCCACTTCTTTCGCGTGCCCATCATCACCCGACATTCTAGCCGCTCTTCGAAGCTGGTGCGAATAGGGCTATTGGTCCGAGGTTGTGCTTCGACTCGATTTGTCATAGTCGCGCATGTGGCACGTTAACAGATGGCAGCGATTGTGGCTGTGAAACGGGGTTTGTGGAAACTGATCGTCGTGGTCGGCATCGTCGGGCCATTGGCTTACCTCCGGCAATATCCACGGCCCAACGAAGGCGTCTCTCCTCACCCACGCCCTACGCCGCGCTATCGGATCGGACCACCGAAACCCTCACCCGATAGCCTAGCGAGGCAAGGATGCGGATGAGAAGGTCACTCGATACGTGCTCGAGATCGTCGTTCAAGATTGCCGTCACTCGGGTGCGCGAAGTGCCCGCCCGCCTGGCGATCTCCGCGTGCGTGATCTCTTCTCTGCGCGCAATTTCCTTCAGACGCTTGAGCAGCGCATACTGCACCTGCCACTCCTTTGCCGCCGCGGCGGAGAGGCCCAGAGTCCCAGCCAACTCCTCTGGAGTCTTAGCCACTATGGGTTTGACCTTACGCATCGAGAAGCTCCTGGGACACCCTCCGGCGCCGCCGTGCAGTAGAACACCTTGAAGATGCACGGTCGCACTGCCCAAATTTGAGACCTAGCGGAGCGCACAAACTGGAGCGCTCCGAAGGCGCCTAGTTCGGCCTCACCGGTCTCATCGTCAGTCACTGCGAAGCCGCCGGCCACCAGACCCGGCCTAGCATGGGGCGGGGTTCCTTGAGACACTTACCTTCGATAGTATTGAAATGCTCACCGCCGGCGTAGTATCACTGTGACCAGCAGGACTTCCGGTACGAAGGGGGGGACAATACATGACGCAAGCAGGATGGGGGGACAATCTGTCGCTGTCCGAGCCGCAAATGGACCGCGAACATGAGGCGTTGATCGCCGAGGCGGACGAGTTTTCAGCCGCGGTGGACGCCGGAGCCTCGCGCGCCGAGCTCGAAATGCGCCTGACGCGGTTGATGGAAGGCTTCCAGGACCATTTTGTTGCCGAAGAAAACCTGATGCGATCCTGCGGCTTCCCGTGGTGGGAGCCGCATATCGATGAGCACCGAAAACTGATGGGACAGATGAGGGAACTGCGGGACGACTTGGGCTCGGGCGGCGTAAAGCTGTGCGATGCGCTCGCACTCTTTGTGCGGATGTGGGCCGAACAGCATATAAAAGGACCGGATGCGAGTTTGGCGAAGTTCCTCCACGAAGGGAATGCCGGCAGAGGAGCGGCCGCGTCCTGCGGGCAGTGACCTGCATGGACCGGGGAACGCGAGCGCGCGCCACCCGGCAATTCCGCCGGCGGCGCGCAGTTAACCCTCCCACGTGATAGCCGGATGTATCTGGTATATTGGGCTCCTGGATTTGAGGACCAATCACCGGAAACCACGGAGTTTTGCGCGCACTTGCCTGTTTGCCGCGCTCCTGCTTCCAGCGGCGGCGCTGGTCATGAGCGGACAGTCGCTGCTTCTTCAGGTGCCCGGCACGGAGACGCCGCCGCATGTCCAATTTATGGCTCCGGCGGCCAGCCAGGACGTTTCGCCCCAATTGACGACGGTGGATGCCGCCGTGACCATTGTGTTCGATGCATCGGTGCTGGACGGTCCTCAGGGGAAGAGCTGGAGTGCCGGGTTGGCGGCGCTCTACGGCAGGAACCGGAACCTTGCTCTCGACCTGGTGGCGCTGGCCCCGGGCGCGCAACCGCGCGCGGCGTCCATCACGTCGCGGCAACAGGTGGCAGGCGCCATCAAGTCGCTCGCGGCAGGCGCCGCCGCTGGCGGGGAGCCCCTGACTTTCGCGGCGCTGCTGGGGTATGTGCGCTCAGTGTCTGCGCCCGGCAGCGGCTGGAGGCAGGTCCTCTACGTGGGGCCGGAACCGCCGCTCGCGCCCGAACTCCGCGAATACGCTTACGGCCTGCTGCTGCGCACGCTGCTCCAGAGGCATATCCGGTTCTCGCACGGCTACCCGGAGGGCACGGCCGAACCCGCGTGGGCGCCGGTGCTGCGAGCGGCCGCGGGCGAAGTTGCCCCGTCCGTCCCCGCCGGATTCGCTTCGGCCGGCGAGCAGACGTGGTTCGAAGTCAAGATTCCGGAGTGGGCGCCGCCGCGGGGCTTTCGCGCGCTTCCGCTGAAGTTCCATATTGGCACGGACGATCGCCAGTTTCCCTGGGTGTGGAGCGCGGGCCCCGAAGCGTTGCCCGAACCGGAGGCGTATGGCGAGTTTCTGGCCTTGCGCGCCAGGGTTGCGGCGAATCCGGCGGCGGCAAGCGCCGACGACCTGGGGCGTCTGCTGGCGGTCAACCCTTACGATCTGGACAGCTTGAAACTGGCTGCCGGCTTTGCCGAACGGGCTCACGACCAGGCTTCGGTGATTCGCCACGCGACTCGCGTCGTGGAACTGGAGGAGGCGGAGGGCCCCTATTGGGCCATGCTCGGTAATGCGTACTGGCTCTCCGGCGATGGAGCCAACGCCGAACGGTGTCTGCTGCGCGCACGCGTTTGTCATGCGGATTATCCGCAGTCGGCGGCCATACTCGGGGACATCCACCTCGCCGCGCGGGATTTCGCCGGCGCCGGTGAGCACTACCGGGAGGCGGTGCGGCGGGAACCGGACCGCGTGGAGCTGTGGCTGAAACTGGCGGACACCCAGCAGGCCCTCGGCCGCAAACCGGAGGCCGCGCTGGCGCTTGAGGAGGTTCTGAAGCGCAAGCCGGAATTGTGGGACAGGCGTACCCAATTGATCGACTACTACCTGGAGACGGGGGGCGCCGGCGCGGCGAAGCAACATCTGCAAACCGGCATTGGCATGCTGCCGGGCGATGTGTCTCTGGCGAGCCGCTTTGCAGGCTACGCGGAACGCCTCGGGGAGCCGCGGGAGGCGCTCCGCCTGTGGGCGCGCACGATCGAGCTGGACGCAGCCTACGAGCCGGGCCACTATGCCCTGGCCCGCATGTACCAGCAGGCGGGAGAGTGGGACAAAGCGCTCACCGCGGCAGAAGCCGGCGTCGCCGCGGCGCCGAAATCCGCGCGCCTGGCCGCCCTGGAAGCCGATGCGCTCAGTGCGTTGGACCGCATTGAGGATTCGCGCCTCTTCCTGCGCGCGGAAACCGCCCAACTCAAAGACGGCGAGCTGCTGCGGCGCGCGGCGGATGCGGAAGACCGCTACGGAGCGTCTTCGCCGCAATACTACGAGCCGCTGGTGGAAGGGCTGCGCGGCGCCGGTGGGGCCGAATCAATCTGGCGTCCCATCGCCGAGCGCGGTCTTCGGGTTTCCATCCGCGAAGGCGACACGGCGGCGTGCGAGCGCTTCGCCAAGCTGCTCGGCTCGCGGCTGTGCGACATGGTGGCGCCGCCGGCGGATGCTCCCACCGTCAACGTGCGGGGCGGATTCAATGCCCTGTTATTCGTGGCGCGCGGGCCCGGGGAGAGTTCCGCGGAGGCTTTTCTGGCGGATTATAGCCGCACCCTCTCGACCAACTTCGGTCCCGCGCACACCAAAAGCCCGGCGTCGGAGAAATACCGGGAAGGCCTCATCGAGTACTTTCACGTGCTGGCCGATCTGTCTGCGATGGGCAAGCACGACCACGGGAAAACCATCGTGCGCCTGTCGCTGGAGAACAAGAACTCCGCGCAGGTCACGGAACGCGTGCTGGCGCTGATCGGCTGGCGCACGCGCCGCGAAGGGGGAAAGCGGATTGTGGAACCAGCCGCCAAGGGCAAGCGCACGCGGCACCAGGATCTGGCCTCTGCCCTGGCGATCGATGTGGTTTCCATGCAGGAAAGCCTGCAGGCCGGCCGCGAGTTCGCTCTCGAAATAGAGGACGAGGCCGCCGAGATCTTCCCCGCGGAAAAAGTCTGGCAGCAGGAATTCTACCCGGGCGAGCGCTACGCGGGTGGTTTGCTGGAAGCCATGGTGCGCAATCCGGCGATGACGGCACTCTACGCCGCTCTTTCCAACATGGAGCCAGGATCGGCGGAGCTGCTGGTGCAATTAGTGGGAATGAAGCGGCTGGCCGAAAAGTACGGCACCTTGCTGGGGCTTTACTCCTCCAGTATCGAGATCGCCGGAGGGCGCGTTCAGGTACCCGGAGGGGATGCGGCGGCCCCCATCTGGGCCGCGCTCACCAAAGCGCAACCGGCGGACCCGCGCCGCTTCCTGCGCGAGTTGCTCGACAAGGACGATGGCAAGCTGCTGCGGTACTACTTCCTGCTATCGCAGCTGGATATGCGGCGGCAGCGGTTTTTCACCGCCAGACAGGCGCGCACCGCGGCGTTCTACGAGGTCTTCCGCGACTCCGATCAGGTGGAGCACAAAATCGGCCGCACCTTCGGCACGGCGTCCATCGAAGACCTCTTTCGGGAAATCCCCATCGATAGCGAAGGGCGGTTGGAATTTCCCGGCGGTCCGGAGGTCTGGATGTTGGCCAAAGGGAAATCGGGTTCCGTGGAGACCACCGAGCGCCGGCTGAAGAAGCTCTCGCGGGTCACCACGCCGGAGTTGGAAGATGAAATCCTGCTGCGTCTGTTCAAGAACTCCTACCGCCAGACTGGAACGAAGTACGGAGAGTGGCAGAACCTGCTGGCCGTGATTCGGGTGGACCAGGTGCACGCCGGCCCCCTGGATGAAAACTCGGCGTTGTTGCTGGCCGAGAAGTTCTCCTCCGCCGAAGGGCTTTATGGATACTTCAGCCGCCTGCGAGGTCTGGAGGCGGCGAACTACCGGGAGATCTTCAGCTTCGCCGAGAAGGTGCGGGTGCTGGAGTGGAAACGGGCGAACCTTGCCGCCGGGCTGTTTCAGTCCATGCTGTACCTCTACGCCGCGGCCGAGGATTCCCGCCGGCTGGATCCGGCCAGAGTGGCGGCGCTGCTATTGGTATTTTCCAGGGCCATGAACCAGTCGCAGGCGCCGGGGGAATGGGCTAAAGCTTCGCTGGACGCTCTGGCGGCCTACATGCCCGCCGTGGGCGCCGCGCCCGGTAGCGCGTCATTGCGCGAAATTCTGGTGACCGATCCGGATCGGGGGGTGGTTTTGCCCGGAGGCAGGACCGTCAACCCCGGCGAAACGGCGCGGCGCAGCTACGACCGCATCCTCGAACTGCAGAAAGTGCCGCGGCTCGACGAGCTGCTCAAACTCCACGCCAGCCTTGGCGCGCTGGCCGCCGGGAAAGGCGATCCGCGCGCCGTGGCGGCGGCGATCGTCGAGATTTCCAAGACTTTCCAGGAGGTGGAAAGTCCGAAATCGTCCAAGGAGACGACTTTGGTGCGCGAGATGTTGAAGCTCGGCGATGCCGCGCGATTCGCCGCCGTGAACGCTCGTTTGCAGAAGGAGGCGGCGCGGAAAAAGCTGTCCAAAGACCTGCCGAAGTTCGCCTCCGAGTATTGGGACATGCTGGCGTTTCGAACGGTGACGGCACTGGCCGGCCAGATCTACGCCGCTCATTTCCGCGCCGACGACCTGGTGATGGCCCAGGATCCACTGTTCCTGCGGAAGCACGAGTTTGCGCTGCCTGGCCCACAGCACGACTACTTTTCGATCGGCAGCCTTAATATATCCAGTGAGGGCGCGGGCAGCTACGTCTCCGGCGGCTTCGACGGTCTCTCGCCGGTGACAGGCGCCGCGGCGGCAGCCGGCTTGAGGAATGTGGACGCCAACTCGGCCGCCGTCGCCACGGCTTTGCTGGGAAGCATCCGCACCACGGATTGGACCAGGGTCACGCCGAAGACGCTGCGCGAGGTAGCGGTGCAGATCCACGCGGCGCAGGACTGGCTGGTGCTGGCCTCTAGCGACGATTCACTGCGCGCGACTGTCGGCAGCGCCACCTACGGCCTGCTGTCCTTGAACCGGCGCGCACGGCTGCTGCTGGCGCTGTCGCACCGCGATTGGGATTCGGTGTGGACCTCGCTCAGCCTCACCGATCTGTATTTCCTGGCGGCGCGGCTACGCGAGGCCGGGGTCCGGCAGCCGGAGCGCTCGCCCGCCATCGCGGAGTACCTCGCCCTTGCCGGCGCGATTCCGGAAGGGGCCGGCATGCTTGGTCCAGCCCTGGTGAATCTCCGCCGGTACACCACGCCGGCTCTGGTGGAGCTGTCCCCGTACGAAGATTCGGCGACCATCATGTTCCCCGAGTATCTGGCCGAGCGCGTCGCCGAATTCAAGTTGTACCTGGCCTGCCTGTTCGCCGATCAGGCGCTTCCGGCAGGGGCGCTTTCGGCGGTCGCCGAGGCCGCCGCGCGCGAGGTGTTGAGCGGCATCCAAATGACCAATCTGCGCGACTGGCAGGCGGTCATCTCCGCGTATAATGATTTTGATGCAGCCCGGCTTCGGGACGTGATGGAGCATATTTTATGATCCGCGTGACAGTTTGCGGCGTGCTGGCCTGCCTGGTCGCGATGGCGCAGGGGGCCGATCCGGCGGCTCCATCACTGCCCACCTTTCGCGCGGAAGCCCGCCTGGTCCAAGCCTATGTCAGCATCTTCGACAAGCACGGCAACCCTCTGCCCAACCTCGCCCGCGACCGGTTCCAGGTGCTGGATGCCGGCCATGCGCAGGCGCTGGCGGTATTTGAAGGCGCCGAGGATGCGGTGTCCTGCGCCCTGCTGCTGGACACCACCGGCAGCATGACGGAATATCTCCCGGCATTGAGAATCGCCGCGATGCATTTCGTCGACGAACTCAGGGCGGATGAATCCGTGGCGGTGTACACGTTCAACCGGACGCTGCAGGTAAACCAGAAGTTCACCACCGATAAGAAGCTGGTGAAGACGGCGATCATGCGCACGAGCGCCGCGGGAATGACGCGTCTGTTCGATTCCGTGGCCCAGGTTTCGCGCGATCTGGAAGCGCGCGAAGGCAAGAAAGCGCTGGTGGTGTTTACCGACGGCGACGACAACGCCAGCATGCTGAACGCGGCGGGGGCGATCGGCAAAGCCAAGCAATCCGGCGTGCCGATCTACGTCATCGCCCAAGGCTCCGGCCTCAAGGACGCCAGGCTCATGAAGATTCTGGAGGATCTGGCGGCCGGCACCGGCGGTATCGCGTTCCGCCTGACGAAGCCCGAGAAGGTCGGCGAGGTGTTCTCCGAAATCAGCCGCAACCTGCTGCACACCTATCTGCTCTCCTGGAAGCTTCCGGATGAGGCGGGCACGTCCTGGCGCCCCATCAAGATCAGCGTGGCCGGGGCCGAAGACGCCCGCATCCGCGCCCGGCAGGGCTACTGGCCGAATTGACGCGGCGCGTGCGCCGGCTCCCGGGCTTCTTGTTAGACTCGGAGTTCCCATGACCCGTGCCAAGATTTGTTGGATTGCCGCGGTGCTGCTCCCGGCGTCCCTTCTCCTCGCCCAGCCCGCCCGCCGCGCGCTGAAGATCGATGACATGCAGCGCTTCCGCGACGTGCGCGACGTCCAGATCTCGCCCGACGGAAAGTGGGTGGCCTACACCGTCAACACCGTCGATGCCGTGGCCGATAAGAGCGATACCGACGTCTGGATCACCAGTTGGGATGGCCGGCAGCACCTGCGCATGACCACCAGCACGGAGAGCGAGACTGCGCCGCGCTGGAGTCCCGATGGACGCTGGCTCGCGTTCCTCTCCAGCCGTCCGGGAAAGGCCAAGGGCAATCAGGTGTGGCTGCTCGACCGCAACGGCGGCGAGGCGCAACAGTTCACCGACGTCAAGGGCCGGCTGACGTCGTACGAATGGTCGCCCGATGGAAAACGGCTGCTGCTGGTGATGGCGGATCGCGACCCGAACGACGCCGCCGATGACGAACGCCCCGCCGGAGGCGGTGCTGCCGCGGGAGCCGGCGCGAAAGCGCCTAAGCCGATCGTCATCGACCGCTACAAGTTCAAGCAGGACATCCAGGGCTACCTGACGCAGCCGGCGGCGCGACTGTATCTATTCGACGTCGAGACCAAGAAGGCCGAGGCCCTCACCGAGGCCAGCCTGGAAGCGGCATCGCCTTCCTGGTCTCCCGACGGAAAGTGGATCGCCTTCATGGGCCGCTCCGGCAAGGACGCCGAGCGCTACAACACCTCGAACGTCTTCGTGATGGAAGCGCGCGCCGGGGCCGCGCCGCGTGAAATCACGCATTACGACGGCCTGCACGGTTCGGCTTCGCGCGGCCGCCCCGAATGGAGTCCCGACGGAGCGCGCCTGGCGTACTTGCAGAGTTCCGGCGCCAAACTCGGGGCATACAACATGAACCGCCTGGCCGTAGTCGCGGTGTCCGGCGGCGAGCCCGGGATTCTGGCCGGCGGGCTCGACCGCGGAGTCTCCGCGCCGCGTTTCACGCCGGACGGCGCCGCCATCCTCTTTCTGGTGGGCGACGACGCCAGCGAATATCCGGCGCGGATTCCGGCCAACGGCGGCGACGTGCAGCGCCTGATCCGCGGGCCGATCGTGATCTCTTCGATGGATCAGGGCAAGGACGGCCGCCTCGCCGTGCTGGCCTCTAGCGACAGCAAGCCGCCGGAGGTCCACGCCCTGGAGAACAACGAACTCCGCGCGCTGACGCACCACAACGACGCCCTCATGGCGGAATTCAATCTGGGCGCCACCGAAGAGTTCCGGTGCCAGGCGAAAGACGGCAACGAGGTTCACGGACTGCTGGTGAAGCCGCCCGATTATGTGGCCGGGAAGAAATACCCCACGCTGCTGCGCATTCACGGCGGACCCAACGGCCAGGACGCGCACGCATTCAACTTCGAGCGGCAGTTCTTCGCCGCCAACGGCTACGTCGTGGTGGCGGTGAACTATCGCGGCAGCTCGGGCCGCGGCGAAAAATACCAGACGGCGATTTCCGCCGATTGGGGCAACAAGGAAGTGCTCGATCTGGAAGCCGCCGTCGATCACGTGCTCTCGATCGGCCTGGCCGACCCCGACCGCCTGGGCGTCGGCGGCTGGAGCTACGGCGGCATTCTGACCGACGCGATGATCGCGCGAGATCGGCGCTTCAAGGCCGCCACCAGCGGCGCGGGCACGGCGTTTCCGCTGGGTCTCTACGGCGTGGATCAGTACATCATGCAGTACGACGAGGAGATCGGACCGCCGTGGAAGGTCGGGCTGGACCCGTGGATTCGCATTTCCTATCCGTTCCTGCACGCCGACCAGATCAAGACGCCCACGCTCTTCCTGGGCGGCGAGAAGGATTTCAACGTGCCGCTGATGGGCGGCGAGCAGATGTACCAGGCGCTGCGCAGCCTCGGCATCCCGACGCAGTTAGTGGTGTACCCGGGGCAATTTCATGGGATCACGCGCCCCAGTTATCAGAAAGACCGTATGGAGCGGTATGTGGCGTGGTACGGGAAGTATTTGAAGTAGTAGGACAGGCCTCCTGGCCTGTCTTTGTGATACGGGCTGGACAGGCAAGGATGCCTGTCCTACTTCTGCAGGAAGAAATTGCCGACGAACATGGATTCGATGCCGGAAGAGTAGAAGCTGCGGACGGCGTCGCGCGGCGTGCAGACCAGGGGTTCGCCGAAGAGATTGAACGACGTGTTGTAGAGCACGGGCAGCCCGGTGGCCTTGCCGGCGGCGTGCAGCAATTTCCAGTAGAGGGGGTTCTCCTCGCGATCCACGGTGTGCACGCGGACCAGGTCCCCGGCGAGGGTGGCCGCGGCGAACGTCTCGCGATGGGCCGGCTTGACGCGCCCCACGGTGGCCAGGTAGCGCGCGTTGGGGCCCACTTCGAAGTATTCGGCGCTTAACTCCGCCGGCACCGAAGCCGCGAACTTGCGGTATGACTCGCGATGTTTGATGAAGATGTTCAGGTTCTCGGTGGAATAGGGGTTGAGCGGCGAGGCCAGAATGCTGCGGTTGCCCAGGGCGCGCGAGCCGAACTCCATGCGGCCCTGCATCCAGGCGACAATCTTATTGTCGTTGAGTTGGGCCACGGCGCTCTCCACTACTTCATCGGTGGTCACGAGGTAATGGAAGCGCAGCTTGCAGTTTTCCAGCACCTGCTTGATGTCCGCGGCGGTAAAGCCGGGGCCGAGGCTCAAGGTGCTCATGGCGACGCGACGCTCGCGCCGGTACACGCCGTGCCAGGCTTCCAGCACGGCGCCGACGGCGGTTCCCGCATTGCCCGCCACCGGCTGCACGAAGACGTTTTTGTAGCCGGAGCGATTCTCCAGAGCGGAGACCACCAGCGCATTCAACCCCAGCCCGCCGGCCAGACACAGGTTTTCGCCGGCGCCGGCCATGCGGATCACGGCCTCCTCCACGGCCTGCTGCAGGCCCGCCGCTATATGGGCGCGCTGGGCCTCGGGGATGGGCGCTCCATCGGCCAGCCCGAGCGAAGCGAAAAAGCGCGCGCCGAAACCGCCGTGCGTGACGCGCTCGGTGCTCAGGAAACCGCGGTCCAGCCGCGGACCCGCCTCGGAGACGTTAAGGATCTCCAGGAACAGATCCTTATAGCGCCCGTCTCCGGCGACCGAAAGCCACTGCACCTTGTGCTCGTCGACGTTGGCTTCCATGCCGAGCAACTCGCAGACTCGCCCGTAGAGGTCGCCAATGGAATCGGGAGAATACTGTTCGCGCTCCAGCGTGAGTTGCGCGCCGCGCGCCTGCCAGCGCGAGCCGCAGCGGAAATCGCTGCCGCGATCGAGGGTCAGCACGGTGGCCTCTTCGAAGGGCGACGGATAGTAGGCCGACGCGGCGTGCGCCAGG
>OBLU010004882.1_pt1 | contig 12066 bp, 10 predicted proteins | sample 1518681 | NCBI WGS metagenome assembly OBLU01 (sample SAMEA3539304, study PRJEB22396) | soil metagenome | biome: tundra; feature: field; material: soil | place: USA | collected 2010-05 | depth 0.15 m | reverse complement strand
TTCAGGCGCGGCCCAGATCAGGTATCCGCCATCGTCCCAATCGTTGAGCATTGGTCCGGGCAGGTGCTGGGCCTGGATTGAATTCCACTGCCTTCACCGGGCTGTGGTCCTCCACCTGTGCGATCAGGTTCAGGCGGCCTGGGAAGGCCAGGAAGACGGTCAACAGGGAGGATGCGATAAGCACCGCATTGGCTACAGGATGGTCTCGTTCGGCGCGGTACCGGTCCCATGAGTTTGCCAGCAGGCGCGAGAGGACCGGTGCGATCGGGATTCCCGCAGGGAAGACCAGGCGACGATGGCTCCCAGGGGAGCGCTAAGGTCGGAGCCAAGTGCGATCTATTGCACACTAAGTGGTAATCCCTTACATGATTGTTGGATTGCGCTGGCCGCATTCTCGGGATATGGTGAGGTTTCAGAACCGGGCTGGCAATCTGGATGATCCGCGGCGGAGCGGTGTGTATATCCTCTGCTTCACACGGAACCCTGGATGTAAACAGCCGTGAACACCCAAATGGACGGAAACCGCTGTAAGGTCTTTGAATGAGGCTTTTATGGCGTCTGGTCTTTTGGATAGAGAATTGCTGTCCTAATTAGGTGACTGCAGGGTTGGAGAAGACGTATGGAGATGCATTCGATCGCATGGTGGCCCACAGTAGCGGTTCTTGCGGTGGCTACCTTCACGGACCTACGCAGCCGCCGGATCCCAAACTGGCTGGTGCTGCCATTCATGGTTGCCGGCGTTGCGGTCCAGGGCGGGCTCTATGGGTGGCATGGGATCGGGCAAAGCCTTGCCGGCCTGGGTTTGGGCGGGGCGATTTTCGGGGTGCTTTGTCTGTTGGGCGGCATGGGCATGGGCGACGTGAAGTTGTGCGCAGCGATCGGCGCCTGGATTGGACCGTCCCAATTGCTGGTTGCGCTGGTAGTGACGGGCTTGGCCGGCGGCTTGATGGCTCTGTGCTGGGCTGTGGCGGGCGGGTTTCTGGGGGACTTGCTCAAGAACACGGGCGACCTGGTCGTCGGGTTCAAGGAACGCGGAATCCGCCCACACCCTGAGTTGGTTCTCGACAATCCGTCGGCGCGCAGGATGCCTTACGCTCCGGCGATCGCAATTGGAACGCTGGTCTCGTTTTTTTCTCGTTGAAGATTGGAACGTGCGCTTGGATCCGTCAATATGTCAAATTCGGGAAAATCGTTGGAGAATTGGCAAGCCGCGGGGAATAGGCCGTCCATGAATACGACTGCATCCACGCCTCCTGACGCACTCGGCAACGTAATCTTGTCGGTGGCTTTGATTGGCCCCACCGACTCGCGGCGAAAGGCCCTGGCCGAGGCGCTGGCCTCGCTGCATGGCAGCGTGACGCGGGAGTTCTCGTTCTATCCGGAGATGGACGACGTGCCCCGCCTGCTGGAGGCGGAGTACGACGTGGTCATCGTCGAGCTGGACAGCAATCCGGAGTATGCCCTGGAGCTGGTGGAGAACATCTGCGGCAAGAGTTCCGTGACCGTGATGGTGTTCTCCGAACAGGTTTATCCGGAGATGCTGGTGCGTTGCATGCGAGCGGGGGCGCGCGAGTTTCTGACCCAGCCCATCACCGCGAGCACGATTGCTGAGGCGATGGTGCGCGCATCGGTGCGCCGCCCGGCGGCCCGTTCGACGAAGAAGCCGACGGGAAAGATGATGATCTTTATCGGCGCCAAAGGGGGCTCGGGCGTCACCACGGTGGCCAGCAATTTTGCCGTGTCGCTGGCCCGGGAGTCGGGGCGCAACACGGTATTGATCGACCTGAATCTACCATTTGGAAATGCGGCTCTCGACCTGGGATTGACGCCCCAGTACTCCACCGTCAATGCGTTGCTGAATGCCCCCCGGCTGGACTCCAATTATCTGTCCACGCTGTTGACCAAGCATGATTCCGGGTTGTCGGTGCTGGCGGCGCCGGACAAGTTCGCGAACGTACAGATCACGCAGGATGCGGTCGAAAGACTGTTCTATGTAGCTCGCCAGGAGTTCGATTACGTGGTGGTCGATGCGGGGTCGAGGTTCGATACCATCAGCAAGTCGCTTTTCGAACCGGGTTCGACGATCTACCTGGTGCTCCAGGTCAGCATTACCGAGCTGAGGAATGCGAATCGTCTGATCACCGAGTTGTTCAAGTCAAGCAGCATCAAGCTGGAGGTGGTGCTGAACCGGTTTACGCCGCGCACGCTGAGCATCGATGAAGCCAGCATCACCAAGGCGCTCACCATACCTGCGACCTGGAAGATTCCCGGTGATTATCCGGCCGCGCGGAGTGCTCAGAACACGGCGACTCCGCTGGCACTGGAAGACTCTCCTATTTCGCGGATCATCCAGCAGATGAGCAGATCCGCATGTGGTTCGCTCGATGTTCCGGAAAAGAAGAAGCGGTTCAACCTATTCAAGTAAGCGGCCGAGGCCCGGCCCTGGGGACGGCGAAACGTGGAACAACCGGATATTGAGAAATTAAAAACCGAGCTGCATCGGACCCTGATCTCGAAGCTGGACCTGGAGAAGCTGTCGCGAGTCAACTCCAGCCAGGCAAGGGCGTCCGTGGCCGACATGATCCACGAGATCGTGGTCAGCCAGCGAGTGCCCCTGAGCTTTGAGCAGCAGGAGAAGGTTCAGGACGATCTGCTCGACGAGGTGTTCGGCCTGGGGCCGCTGGAGCCTCTGCTCAACGATGCGACCATCTCAGACATTCTGGTGAATGACAAGGACCACGTATTTATCGAGCGCAAGGGGATACTGCAGCGGGTCAACGTATCGTTCCGGGACGATCGCCACCTGCTGCAGATTATCGACCGGATCGTTTCGCGGGTGGGGCGCAGGGTGGACGAGTCCACGCCCATGGTGGATGCGCGGCTGCCCGATGGCTCGCGCGTGAATGCGATCATCCCGCCGCTGGCGCTGGACGGGCCGGCGCTGTCGATCCGGCGCTTTGGCACGGGCCCACTGGCCCCGAATCAACTGGTGGAGTTGAAGAGCATTTCCCGGGAGATGATGGAAATCCTGGCCGCCGCGGTACGCGCCCGCATCAGCATTCTGATCTCCGGCGGCACCGGCGCGGGAAAGACAACGCTGCTGAACATTTTGTCGCAGTACATCCCGAAAAACGAACGCATGGTGACCATTGAGGACGCGGCCGAGTTGCAGCTTGCGATGGAAAACATCGTGCGTTGCGAGACTCGTCCGCCCAACATTGAAGGGCAGGGAGCGGTGCGCCAGCGGCAACTGCTGATCAACAGCCTGCGCATGCGCCCCGACCGGATCATCATTGGCGAGGTCCGCGGCGAAGAGGCGTTTGACATGCTGCAGGCGATGAACACCGGGCACGAAGGCTCAATGACGACGATCCATGCGAACACCCCGCGGGACGCACTGACCAGGCTCGAATCGATGGTGGCGATGAGCAATCTGAATCTGCCGGAAAAAACTGTGCGCCAGCAGATCGCGTCGGCGATCGCGATTGTCGTGCAGGTCTCCAGAATGAGCGACGGCAGCCGCAAGGTGACCAACGTCTCGGAGATTGTGGGCATGGACGAGAACGTGGTCAGCATGCAGGAGATATTCAAGTTCAACCGCAAAGGCGTGGGTCCCGATGGCAAGGTGGTGGGCGCGTTCGAGCCTACCCATATTCGTCCGAAATTCCTGGAAAAACTGAAAATTGCAGGCATTTTCCTGCCCCATGACTTGTTTGAGCACACGCTGGAAGTGAACTGAAGGACCGAGAGGTTGGCAATATGCTGCTGCTCCTGGTGGTCGTCTTTGCGAGCGTTTTCCTGGTGCTGGCGCTGGTGCTGTTCGCCAGTGGAGCGTGGGCTTCTGACCGGGCCAAGCAGACGCTTGCACATCTGGAGTCGGCGCTGGCCACTAAAGTGCGGGATTCGCGGGACCTGATTGTCGATATTCGCAAGAGCGAACTGCTCAGCGCCGTTCCGATGTTTAACCGATGGCTGCTGAGCTTCAAGCTGGCGCCGCGCCTGCGCATGATGCTGTATCAGTCCAACCTGAAGTGGACGGCAGGCGGACTGCTGATGATGATGGCCACCGCCTTCGCGATTGTTGGCTATCTGGTCTATCTGCGCACGGGTGTCGTTGTACTCGGTCTGGCCATCGGGCTGATTGCTGCTTATGCGCCCTTTCTTTTTGTGCGCTACAAGCGCCGGGCGCGTTTCGACCAATTTGAACAGGGATTGCCGGAGGCCCTGGACTTGATGGTGAGCGGTCTGCGGGCGGGACACAGCATGGTCGCCTCGCTTCGCCTGGTGGCAAACGAATCGCCGGACCCCATCGGCCCTGAGTTCCGCATCTGCTTTGAAGAGCAGAACTACGGACTGGAGTTGAGGACCGCGATGGAAAACCTGATCACCCGGGTTCCGCTTCAGGACTTGAGGATTGTGGCGACGGCAATATTGATTCAGAAGGAGAGCGGCGGAAATCTCGCCGAGGTGCTGGAAAAGGGCGGAAACGTGATCCGGGAAAGGTTCAAATTGAGGCGGCAGGTCCGCGTCCATACCGCTCAGGGACGATTGACCGGGTGGATTCTCTCCTTCCTGCCCCTGGTTCTTGGCGTCGCGCTGTACTTGATCGATCCGCAGACGGTGAGCCTGTTGTGGACGCGCCAGATTGGCAGGGAGATGCTGGGCACGGCAACAGTCATGACGTTTGTGGGCGCATTGATTATTCGAAAGATTGTGAATATGGAAGTTTGACGGTGAGCTATGGGAATTGCACTGATTAGTTTTGGCGCTGTTTTCCTGCTGGTCGCCAGCGCGGGGCTGCTGCTGTTCTACCGCGAGGCGATGATACAGCGGATCGGGGAAGTTGTGAATCCGCGCGCGAAAAAAGCAGATCTGCTGAGCAGCATTCAGCAGACCGGCTCCTCGCTGGGCGGTTTTGTAGAGCAACTGAACCGCATCTTACCCAAGAGCGACGCAGAAGTTTCAGTAATACAGAAGCGACTGATCCGCGCCGGCTTCCGGAAAGACTCGGCCGTGCAGATCTTCTACGGCGCCAAGGTATTGGTTCCGCTGGCACTGTGCATTGTGGCCGTGGCTACTGGACTTGCCAGCTATAGTCCTTTCTTCGCATATGCCATTGCGCTGGGCCTGGGCTTTCTGCTGCCGGACTTCTGGCTGGGCAGAGCGATCAAGAAGCGGCAGAAGAAGATCCGGAGCGCCCTGCCGGATGCACTGGATTTTCTGGTGATCTGCATTGAGGCCGGGCTGAGCCTGGACCAGGCGACGGCGCGCACGGCCGAAGAACTGAGCCTGTCTCACCCGGCCATCAGTGACGAATTGGACATCGTGGTGCTGGAGCAACGTGCCGGACGTCTTCGTTCCGATGCATGGAAACAATTTGCGGAGCGCACCGATGTGGACACGGTGCGGGTCCTGGCTACGGTGCTGGTGCAAGCGGAACAACTTGGGACGAGCGTTACCAAGACCCTGCGCGTGCATTCCGAAACACTCAGGACCAAGCGCCGCCAGCAGGTAGAAGAGCAAGCCGCGAAAACCAGTGTGAAGCTGGTCTTTCCGCTGGTGTTGTTTATCTTTCCATCGCTTTTCGTGGTGGTTCTGGGCCCTCCCATGATTATCATGTCGGAGAATTTGAATTCGCTTTTTGCTCACTAGAAGAAAAGGAGGATGGACGTGGACAATATCACAATTATCCGGATAGTGGCCGCCGTGCTGTTTGTGGTCGTGCTGTTATTCCTGATTCAGCGCCGTCGCACCAAGGTTCAGTAACCCGGATCGGCTGGTGATGTAGCTGAATATACCCAGGTGAAAGTTGCTTGCCGTGGCTGGCATTGCCAGGCGGCCAGATTGAGGGATTGTTGTCGTTGGAGAGCTTGCAGTAGCCGGGGTTTTGACCGCGTGCCGCGGGGCCGCAGAGTAAGCAAGATTCCGGATCGGCGTACTTCGTCGACGACTGCCATGAGATGTTTTCGCTCTTGTTGACGGTGCCGCTCGACTTCAAGGACGCGTGAGTCAGCGAAAGGCTTGGTTTATGGAACGAAGAAAGTACTGCGTATATAACCAAACCCGGGAATCCTTCCTCAGCCTCAGCGTCACCGCCGCGGATACCACGTTTGCGCGCCTGAGAGGGTTGATTGGGAAGCTGAGCCTCAAATCCGATGAAGGAATCTGGGTGGTGCCGTCGAGCGGAGTTCATACCCTGGGTGTACTGTTTCCTCTGGATTTGATCTACCTGGACGGGAACCATCGCGTCATTCATCTGGTCGAGCATTTCCCAACGTTTCGGATTTCACCCCTGAGGGCGCAATCTGAGAGTGTTCTGGAGTTGGGGGCCCACACCATTTATTCGTCCCAAACCCAGGTCGGAGATCAACTATTGATCTGCGTGGCGGAGGACATGGAGCAGCACCTGAACCGCAGCGTTCCAGGCGCGGGAGCGTCGGAAATGATTGCCAGGAGATGAGGTGGGGCCAATGTGGAGTAGGTTTGCGCGGCTGTGGTCGAAGGATCGCCGGCGGGCCAAACGGCATGTGGCGCTTCCGCTGGTGGCCCATTACTGGGATGGAGCAGGTTCCGAGCCGCAGCAGGTTCGGGATATCGGCGTCGACGGGATGTACCTGGTGACGGAGGATCGCTGGTACCCGAACACGCTGATCAAGATGACGCTGACCAGAAGCGACAAAGCTAAGGGGGAGCCCGATCGTTCGATTGCAGTGACCGCACGGGTGCTTCGAGCCGGAACCGACGGAGTCGCATTTGCGTTTATTTTGCCGTCTTCGATGCAAGCCGTCGATGCCGACAGCGACTTCCACCAGCAAGCGGATCTAAAGACCGTGAAGAAATTCCTTTTGCGCCTCCAGACCGACTCCGGGAGCACCGTCACTCAGTAGGGTTTCTGGCCGGCGGCTTCGATCTGCGTAGAAGGATTGCAGACCGGTCCGGCCGCAATCGGGGACCGGCAGCTACTCGGTTTCTTCGGGAATGATGAGCAAGACCTCCACCGGAGCGAGCTGCCCGTTTTGGCGGGCGGGTCTGAACTGCCACTGCTGGAGCGCAGTGAGCACAAACTTTGCCTGCGCGAACTCGGTGGGAAAGACCACGGCAAGCCGCTCGAAGCGGCCAGCGAGATTGACGAATCCGTGGATCATCACCGCGTCCGAGGTGTAGTCGTTCGGGTCAAGGTGAGGTTGCACGATATCGTACGGCCAGGGCGCTTCCGGCCGGCCGGCGTTTGTGGGTGTGGCGGCTTGCGCGGCGGGCGGCACTGCGTACTGAAGGATCCACGCCTTGCCTTTGCCCAGATGCAGATACACGGTGTAGACCAGCCGGCCGCCCCACAGGCCAACCGTCTCGGGATACTGCTCGGCCAGTGTCGAACCCACGACGACGACGCCGAACTGGCCGTCTTTGTTCAAGTGGATGCGCGTGACGGAAGTTCCGGGACCCCCGTCGAGCCCGAGCTCCTGCTCCTGCTCCGGCTCGGCCTTGGCGCCTGATGGAGCGGCTGGCCCACCGCTGCCGCCGGCTTTGGCTTCCGCGGTTGCCGGGCTTGGTCCTGCGCCGTTGCCGGATTGCCTGCTCTCGGCGTTGCCGTGACCTCCCTCCCCGGAGTTCACTGCCGGCCCCATGGCCGGCGACGCGGCAACCACCGGGCGTCCCGGCGCATTGGCGAGTGGTATGGCAACGGGTCCCTGCTGCGATTGAAGATCGGAGAGGGACATGATCTGGGCCGGGGCTGGTTGCTCCAGCTGCTTGGCGTACGTTTCGGGAATGCGCCTGGCGGGTTCAGGTCCGCGAACGACGATGGGAGATGTGGTAGATGCCGGCAGCGTTGCAAGGGCGGTGGCAAGGTTCGTCGACGACACCCTGATGTCAGCGGGTGTCAGTTCGCGGTTGGGCGGCTCGATCGACGGTCGCAGCTTGGCGAGGAGGGACTTCTGCGGCGGTGGAGCGAGGGTAACCACTTTGACCGGAATGTCCGGAGGCGTCCACCTGAGGACCAGCGGAATCGGCGTCGGGTGCTGGAGCAGGACGTCCGGCGGCGCATCGGGCTGGATCAGGATCTGGCGTCTCGGAAGCTGCGCAAGCCGGGTTGCCACGTCAGGCATCGAGGCTGGGCTGCCCCCGGGCGCTGGCAGGGGCGCCGCCGCAGCCTTCGCAACCGGACGCGGGACGCTGATTCCGGCGGTCTGCTCCACTACCGGTTCCGGCATGGGCACGTTCAGGACCCGGACTGTGTAGCGGCGGATGGCGGACCGGTTGGAAACTCGCGGCGCGGTCCGAACTCCGAAGATGAGGCAGCCGCACACCAGGCCGTGCACCACAACTGAGGCCACAACGGAAGACGAATCGCGGCGCAAGGGCAGCGGTGGCGGCGCGAAAAGTGTGATAGTGCGGGAAGACCTCATAATCACCCTTGCAGCGGTGTTCCGATTAATTGCAGTGTCGAATCCGTGCTACCTCTGGGCTGATTGCGATGCGTCGATCTGCGGCTCTCTCTGCCCTGATGCGGTGGTTGTTCTGCCATTCTATCCGGGCGAGGCCGGAGAGATGCGGCCGGTCCCCCGGCTAGATCGAGTATTCTCACGCTGCGAGTGCAATTCTCCGGCCAACCATCAGGGCCGCAAGTCGCTGCAAAATGGAGGACTAAGGTCAGGATCGTGTCTACCTGGCTACACAGGGTTTACGCTTGGTATACACCCGTTCACACTAGCATGGACAAAGGCCGTGTAAACCCATGATTTGGCGGTAGACTGTAGGCGCATTCCTTTGGCAAGGGAATTGCGACAACCTTTCTTACATAACGCAGAATTGGCTAAGACGTCAGCCGGATAGGTTCCATAATGAACAAGAGGGCGCAGCTCATTCTCGTAACCGCGTTTGTAGTTGCATTGGGGGCTTCCTACTTCGTCTACCGCATCGTCGGCAATCGCCTGCAGGCGTCGCAAGAGAAGACCACCCAGGTGGTGGTGGCAGCGACGGACCTTAAACTCGGATCGGTCTTGCGCGACTCCGATCTTGGGACGGCTGAGATATCCGGACCTTTGCCCAAGGGCGCAATTACCAACCGCCAGGAGGCGGTGGGGCGGGGCGTGATCTCAGACCTCTACGAGGGCGAGCCGATTCTGGAGAGCCGATTAGCTGCTCCCGGGGCCGGCGGCGGTCTGGCGGCGACCATTCCTCCGGGCATGAGGGCCTGCGCGATCAAGGTCGATGACGTAGTGGGCGTAGCCGGATTTGTTACTCCCGGAATGCACGTGGATGTGCTGATCTCGGGCAATCCTCCGGGAGCCAACGCGGGCGCGGATGCGGGCCCCGAGGTGAAAACACTGCTGCAGGACATCGAAGTCCTGTCTGCTGGAACCGACATTCAGAAGGACACGGATGGCAAGCCGCAGCAGGTCCAGGTGGTCAACCTGCTGGTAACCCCGGCGCAGGCGGAAGACCTGAGCCTGGCCAGCAAACAGACCAGTATCCAGCTGGTGCTGCGGAATCCGTTGGACACGGCGATCTCCCAGCCGCCCGGTACTGCGATGGCTGCCCTGTTTGGGGACAAGATTGTGCCTCCGCCAAAGCTCTCCAAGCCGGTGGCTGCGCCTCGCCCCGCGGCAGCCCCAGCGCCCAAGACGTTTGTCGTCCAGGTCTACAACGGATCGAAACGAAGTGACGAAAAATTTGTTGATGGTGAGGAGAAACCGTGAGAACGAAGATCGGCCCTTTCGTTGCCATTTCCTGTGCGTTACTTCTTACAATCAGCGTCGAGTCAGCATCCGCGGCTCAGGTCCCGGCAGCGTCCCCCGAGCCCGCCGCGTCTCAGGCTGCCGCAAGCCCTGGTCAGGACACGACCAACGACCTGGTGGTCGCGGCGGGAAAGGCGGTGTTGGTTGACTGCGCCCAGCCGATCGAGCGGATCGCGGTTGGATCGGTGGACGTTGCCGAAGCCACCGCGGTGAGCCCAACCGAGATTATGCTGAACGGCAAGACTCCCGGAGAGACCAGTCTGATCGTGTGGCAACAGGGCGGGGAGCGTCAGTTCTTCAACGTGCAGGTTCACGCCAGCAACTTTGCGGTGGATGACCGTCTTGACTCGCTGCGCCGCGAACTGCGCACGGAGCTTCCCGGGCAGACGCTTCGGATCAGCTCGGAGAATGGCCTGATTTTCCTGCGCGGGACCGTGAAGGACCTGACCAGTTCCGAACGCGCGGTTCAGATTGCCGCTACGGCGGGCAAGGTAGTCAATTTGCTTTATGTCGATGTTCCTCCCGCAGAGCCGCAGATATTGCTGAAGGTGCGATTTGCCTCGCTCGACCGAACCAAGCTGAAACAACTGGGCTTGAACGTGTTCAGCACGGGCGCCGCGAATACCGTCGGCACAGTCACCACACAGCAATTTTCCCCGCCGTCAGTCACTCCGGGAACTAGCGCCGGAGCCCCCGCTACCTCATCCATAACCAGTCTGCTGAATCTGTTTATCTTTCGCCCTGACCTCAATCTCGGTGCGACCCTTGCGGCGCTGGAGCAGAGTGAAGTGGTTCAGGTACTCGCCGAGCCCAATGTACTGACGGCCAACGGAAAGCAAGGAAGCATACTCGCAGGCGGTCAGTATCCTTATCCCGTGGTCCAGGGTGTTTCCGGCACTGCTACAGCCGCAATCACGATCGAGTTCAAGGAATTCGGTGTGCGGCTGAACTTCATCCCGACCATCACCCCACGAGGCACCATCCGGCTGCAGGTGGCCCCGGAGGTCAGTTCTCTGGACTTCGCCAATGGCGTGACCATCTCCGGGTTCACGGTTCCGGGCGTGGATATTCGCAGGGTGAGGACCGAGGTTGAGCTGAGCGAAGGACAGAGCTTCGCCATTGGAGGATTGCTGGATAACCGCGAGACCGAGACTTTTTCGAAGATTCCCTTCATCGGGGATGTTCCCGTGCTGGGCAAGTTATTCCAATCCATCAACAAGACAAAGAACAACACAGAATTGATCGTGATCGTGACCCCGGAGATCGTAGCTCCGATTCCGGCAGGCTCCGCTCTGCCGCAAATCAAATACCCGGAGAGCTTCCTGCAATCGAATTCGGGAATTCCCATGACCACGCCGGGCGCGGACGTTACCGGGACCAAGCCGCTTGCTCCTCCCCCCCCGACGATGCCGGTGGAGAAGCTGATCGATAGTATGAAGCCCGAGCAGCCACTGGTGATCGATAGCGGGATGTCTCCGGGCGGCGGCGGCGGGACAGCCCCCACTTCACCCCAAAGCATGTCTACGGGAACTACAACAACCCAATGAGGGGGGAGCGCCGGGCGGCATGACCAGCTGATGGCCCTGCATTTCGCCGGCGCAATCCCTGTGGGAGGCGTAGCCTGCCGAGAATCGAAGCCAGCGAGGTGCAGCGATGAACGGCGCTCCGGCCGCACAGAATGCCCCCATGCGAAAGGAGCAGCCGGCGCAAGCCAATCGATTGCGCACGCTCGCCGAGCTTCTGGTGGTGGCCGTCTGCACGCTTTCGTTTGTCTTCACCGTGATGGGGATCGGTGCGGGGGTGTTGGGAACCGCCGCGCCGGGGACGCGCGATTTTGTCGAGTACTGGGCCTCCGGACAGCAACTCACGCACCACGCAAACCCCTACGACGGAAGTGCTCTCCTGCCCATGGAGCGGGCCGTGGGCCTTCCCTCCGGCATTCCTCCCATGGTCATGGGGAACGCGCCGCCGGCGCTGCTGCTGGTCTATCCGCTTGGCTTCCTCCATCCCCGGACTGGAGAGATCCTCTGGTCGTTGCTGCTATTGGCCTGCCTGATCGTTTCGGTGCGAATGATCCGCGCGATACACGGGGCTCCAAACAACAAATTGCACTTCCTCGCGTATGGGTTTGGCCCCGCACTGGTGTGCCTGGCGGCCAATCAGGCGGCAATGTTCGTGTTGCTGGGACTGGCGCTATTCCTGCGGTTTCACCGTTCCCGGCCTTTCCTCGCCGGCGCCGCGCTCTGGTTTTGCGCCCTGAAGCCACAGTTGTTTCTGCCGTTCGGCCTGGCGCTGCTGGCGTGGATCATCACGGCCAGGCGCTATCGAC
>OBLU010004880.1_pt1 | contig 12069 bp, 10 predicted proteins | sample 1518681 | NCBI WGS metagenome assembly OBLU01 (sample SAMEA3539304, study PRJEB22396) | soil metagenome | biome: tundra; feature: field; material: soil | place: USA | collected 2010-05 | depth 0.15 m | reverse complement strand
AATCAACCTGATCGCCGGGCTGACCAAGTAGAGCCGTCGCGTTCGCCAACGCGCGGCGCGTCATCCCAAGGGGCCGCCGTTCACGAAGGAACCCTCCGTGCGTCGATGCCGTAGCGCGAGGCGAACGCTGTACGAACATTGTTTCGCGGCTACGCGAGCCCTGGTTCTGGCGGAATACGAGGTGCGATGCCGTCCCGGCTGGAAGTTCTGCGAGTGCGCTGCGCTGTCGGGTTTGAGACGGGCTGGGTTTGACGGCTCTAGCTGTCGCGCGCGAGTTAGCGAGTGGGAGCGTTGCCCAGGGCGGCTTCGATCGGCCCGAGACGACCGGACGCGTCGCGCGCGTCTGGCGGCTCTCGCCGGCTCTACGGGAGCAACCAAACGAGCCTGGACCGAGGAGAAGGGGGAGCCCGGCTCGTATGGAGCTGCGCCACCCCCGCGGCATTTCAGCCGGCGGATGTGTTCCGCGCTTTCCGTTGGGTCAAGTGCTCTCGCGTCCGCGGGATCTCGCCACGCACCCCGAGGGGCGGGCGCACGCCTGCAGACATTGCGATTATTCGCACAAGCGAGTAGAGTACGTCTCGGACGGTCGCTGACCAAGCCGACCAGCCGTCGCTGCAGCTGACCTTGGCGTCGCCGCGACTAGCCGATGTGATTCACCTCCGCCCGCGTGAGTCCCTGTCTGGGGCTCGCCACCGCTCCGGGCGCTGCTCGGACGGGATCAAAGATCAACAGGAGGTTCGTCGCATGTTTAGCGCCAGGGCTGCAGGGCCGGCGTCCGCGGTCGATCAGGATGGTCGGCCGGTCAGCGTGTCGCGCCGGCAGCGTCGGCGTGATGGCACCGGGGTCAGCGGGTTCGCGATGGGGTTAGGCTTCCTCGCTCGCGTCGTGGGCCTGGTGGTCAGCATCGTCGTTGTGATTCTCGTGGCCGGGATTGTGCTCGTATTGCTCAAGGCGAATCCGAGCAAAAGCATCGTCTCGGAGGTCCACGGCTGGGCTCGCTCGCTCGCCGGACCGTTCGATGGCATCTTCAGCGCCCACAACGCGCGGGTCGCGATCGCTGTGAACTGGGGGATCGCCGCCGTCGTCTACCTGTTCGTCGGCCTATTGATCGTGCGGCTACTTGGCCGCGCCCACCGCTAGCCCCGACAACCGATCATCACCCACATCCATACCCAGGAGGATTCATGGCCAACAAGAACGTCAATAAGGCAAAGGGTCGCGTGAAGGAAGCGGCCGGCGCGCTGACCGGAAACACACATCTCAAGAACGAAGGGCGCGCGGACCACGCCAAGGGTTCCGCGAAGAACGCCGTGGACAAGGTCGCCGACACCCTCACCGGCCGTAACAGAACCAGCCGGTAGACGCACTCATGCGCGAGCTAACCCACGCGCCACTCGGGAGGTGAACATGCTCACAGTCATCATCATCCTGTTGCTCATCCTGTTGCTGACCGGCGGATTCGGCTACAGCCGCCGCAGCCGCCGCGGCACGTAGAACTGAGACCGCGAGGATCACCGTCTGCCGGTCCCGACGGTGATCCTCCGAGCGCCGCCCCTCAGCGTTTATCGCCGATCTTCCCCGCCGCATTTTGAGGAAGCTGCCGATCGGCACCGGCGAGCGTCGCGATCACGGTGATCGCGGAGACCTCCATGAACACGTCGAGAATTCGTCCGCCGACGGAGACACGGATTCTTGATCTGCGAGGCTCGCCCGTAACTCACGCAAAGCGGGCCGGGAGGTCCGGCGCCCGCGGAGCCTCACTGAAGTCGTCCGAGCGCTCATCGCGCAGCCGGCGGCGCGGTGCCAGCGCGGGTGAGTTCGGTCAGGTCACGAAGCAGCGCGTCCATCCCGACGATCTGATAGGAGGCGCGCTGACGTCCTGCGCCGCCACCGCGCGCCAACAACGCTGGGAGCGCGTCAAGCTGGTCGGTGCACTGCAATTCGTCGGCGTAGCGGCGTGCGAGCGCGAGCGCTTCCTGGAGCAGCTCCTCGACGGGGCGCAGCCGCCCGTGGGCGTCCGGTAGGTGGGCGCTAACACCGAAGCGCGCCGCCCGGAACGCACCCTCGTCGAGCACCTCGGCCGGGGGATCGGGCTCGGGGCGCGCCTCGGCCGCGTGGCGGCCCAGGCAGTGCACCAGCGCGACCAAGCCGGCGGTGTCCTCGAGCGACGCCTGGGCGTCCAGCGCCCGTACCTCGACCGTGCCCAGGCGCGGATGTGGGCGCAGCTTCCACCAAAACCACGTGTAGTCGGGCACGTCCGCGGCGCGCGCCAGCAGCCGCGCGCTGGCGCAGAAATCCGCGAAGTCACGCATCGCGCGCGGCACACCCGAACGCGGCCAGCCGCGCATCGTCACCTCCCGGGCGGACGCCAGACCAGTATCGCGACCATGGCGAAACGGCGAGTTCGCGGCCAGCGCCTGCAGCAACGGCAGATGGCCTCGCAGACCGTTGAAGACCCGGATCGCCGTCTCGGCGTCCGGCATCCCCACGTGGATATGCAGTCCAGCGACCGGCGTTGCAACCGCGTCCCCGAGCAGCTCGCGGATGCGCTCATAGCGCTCCTTATCGGTGATCTCCGCCTCACCCTCGATCGCCGACGGATGCGTCCCCGATCCGAGCAGCCCCGCCCCCGTCGCGAGAACCGCCCGGCGCAGACCGCGGAGCGCACCGACCGCCTCGCCGGCGCTGCGACAGACGTCCGTGATCAGCTCAATCAGGCAAGCATGGAGCTCGCGCTCGACCGTTCCGTGAACCCGGCCAAGCCGTTGCTGTACCGACGTCGACGCGTTCGCCTGACGGCCGCTAACCGGATCAACCAGGAACAACTCCTCCTCAACGCCGACCGAGAACGGCTCTCCCGAGCCGAACGCGTTGCCGAGCTGATCGTCCGAACTCAGGTTTCAACCCTTCCAGTCGCGTCGGCGGGCGAACGCTGAGAACTCAGTCGGCGGCGGGCGGCTTCGCTCACACCACCAGCCAACGCCCACGCAACGCTGCGCGCGCGGTTCGTGCCGACGTCCGCTTTGCTGGGTCGGGTGTTTACTCGTCGGGCGGAATAAGACATCTGATTCGCTGTCGCAGCATCGTACGGACTGAGCGAGCGCCCACGTCATGGAAAGCCTCGATCACCGAGGATGGTCATCTCGCGGCCACGAGCTCCTCGACGCTCGTTCGTCGTCGGTCGGAAGACTTCGTCGAAGGCGGTGCCGAACCGCGAATCGCTGTCGTGGATCAGGAAGCGGGCCAGACCTCTGAGCACTCGCCGAGTTCAAGCGCTACCTCCGGACTGGGTTCAAGTTAGAGCTTTTCCTCTAGCTCAGCCGCCTGCTCGTCGTGACGGCCGGCGCTTTGGCCCTCGCGAACAGCCCGTTGCTCGGCTTGCGTGGCGCGCGCGTCCAATTCTTTGGCGCGGGCGACCGCCTGCTCGGCGACGGCGGCAGCCTCGGTGGCACTGCGGCGCAGAGCGTCGGCTTCTGGACCCAGTTCTTGCGCCTTGGAGGCATGGGCGTCTGCCTCTTGACGGTGTCCGGTGGCATCTAAAGCCATCCGCTCGCGCAGGACCCGTCTCTGCTCCGCACGGCGTCGGACGTAGACCGTCACAAGAGCCACAACGATCAGTACGACCACGACGATGGCGATGATCACAATTGCCGACATGTCAACCTCTTTCCTCGTTCCTCTCTTGAGGCGGACCGCTCGAGGGATGAAGAACGCGAAGAACCCAGCGCGCAGCTACCTGCATCAAGCGTATCTGCAGGGCACGTCACCTGTCGTACCGGGACGGCTTTGAGCCCGCTCCGCGCTGGCCCCTCAGGGCTCTCTTACGGGGCTGTCCGGGGTGCTGGCCGTCTCTTGCTATGCGCTTGAGATTCTCAGCGAAACGCTCAGTGCGTCACTGCTCGGGGGAGGGCTTTGGCCTCGCGGATCCAGCCCGCGACCTGCTCCTCGGTCGGGAGCAGGCGCACGAGGCTCTTCTGCTGATTGACCTGTCCCATCTTCTCGGTCAGGTGCTCGGGGTTGCGTTGAGCGAGTTCCACGACCGTGTCGACGCCGCTCGCCTCGAGTAGCTCCGCATACTCGCCGGCGACGCCTCGGATGCGAAACAGATCGGCGTGGTTGACCCATGTGAGGATCTGCGCGTGCCCGATACCACTGGCCTCCGCGATCTCCCCGCGACCTGCGGGCGTCGCACCCTTCTCCAGCAGCGCTTCCACCGTCGGCACGCCCGCGGCGTGCAACTTCTGCGCATAGGTTTCAGCGATACCCGAGATGTCAGCAAGGTTCGTCATGAAACACCCTCTCTCTATCTCTCTCTGTAGGTCCCTGGCGCCACAGCCTAGCCTCGAGTCGGCAGCAGCGTGTCGCGCTGGGGTCGTGTAGCGCTTGGGAACGTTGGCCTGAGTAGGGAGGATCGCGGTTTGCGACTCGTAACCCCTCCGCTCGAGCCCGAGACCGGCGCGGGGAGCTCGCCCCGAATCGCGCGGATCTGCTCGGCGGCGCTGCGCTGGCCGTTTATCTCGGGGTGTCGACGTGAGGTCATGCGGTCATGGAGCCGACGGGCGCGGTGGCATCGCTCGCATCGGGGCTTGCGCAGAGCGGCACCGCGCTGGTCGCCGCGCGAGCCTGTCAGGGCTTCGGATCGGCGCTGATCACGCCTGCGGCCCTGTCCATCCTGACCAACACGTTCGCCGAAGGGCCGGCCCGCAACAACGCGCTCGGTGTGTGGGGGTCGCTGACCGGTATCGCGTCGATTGTCGGCGTGATCGCGGGGGGACTATTGGCCGGCGGACCGGGATGGCGGTGGATCTTCTGGATCAACGTGCCGATCGGACTCGCCGCCGCCGCGCTTGCGCTCCGCGTCCTGCCGGCAGACCACAACGCGGTCAGAGAGCGCCGGTCCTTTGACCTAGCCGGCGCGATCACGCTCACCGCCGGGCTGCTGCTGCTGATCTTCACGCTCGGCGGCGCGACCAGCGTCGGATGGGCGACAGCACGGACCATTGGCGGGCTCGCCGGAGCCGCCGTGCTGATCGCCGCGTTCGCCGCGCTCGAGCTGCGTGCCGACTCGCCGCTAATCCCGCTCGCCATCTTTCGACTGCGCACGATGCGCACAGCGAACATCGCAGCGGTCCTGGTCTTCGGCACCTTCAGCGTCATGTTCTTCTTCGCCAGCATCTTCATGCAACAGGTCCACGACTACTCACCAACCAAGGCCGGCTTCACGTACGTCCCGCTCGCTGTCTGCGTTGCGATCGGCGCAGGAGCCGCCTCGACGCTGGTCACCAAGATCGCCGCGCGTCCGGTACTGGTCACCGGGCTGGCGCTGACGCTCGCCGGCCTACTGCTGCTGTGGCGCTCGCCAGCAGACGGCAGCTACGCCGTCAGCCTCCTGCTCCCCTTCCTGATCCTCGGCCTCGGATGCGGAGCCTGCTACGTCACCCTCCAGGTCGCGGCGTTCGTCGGAATCAACGCCGAGTACACCGGCGTCGGGGCAGGGCTGATCAACACCAGCCAAGAGACCGGCGGCGCACTCGGCCTCGCGGTCATCGCCACCATCGCCTTCAACGGCCTGGCCACCAAGCTCACCGCACCGACCCAGCATCCCACGCTGTTCCGGCACGCCCAGACATCCGCCGACCACACCGCGTTCCTCGCCGCAGCCGTTACCAGCGCAATCGCCCTGCTTGTCGCGATCGCGCTGATGCCGCGAGCCAACAAGCCCAGCACCCCACCACCACAGCAGCCCCGGACCGCCCCCTCGCGTTAGGCCGGCCCACCGCTGTCCGAACGCTCACGGCGTAGCCTCGCATGATCAGCGTGAACGACATCGTCCCGAGATCCCAAGCGCGCGAGTCAAAGCCGACCGCGGGCATGCGGGCATCGCGTCCTCTCGCGCGAAAGAATTCCCCCGGGCGCCCCGGGCCGGAGCTCACATAATCGGCAGCGACACGGGCGCCGTCGACATACAACTCCTAATCCGTCGCGCCAGTCCCGCTTTCGTCCCGGCACGAGCATCAAATGCCTGACACCGACTGCCCCTCCCTTGCGCGGAAAGGGGCGTCTCGACGCTGGTGTCTTGCGGGGGCCCGAGGCATCGCGAGAGCAGGCGCTCCGAGGAGATTGGTGTCACCGCTCGCGCCGCAGGCCGCGCTCGCCGCTGGGATCAGGACCTCGGCGGTGGCTGCGTCGCCGCGCACGGAAGCGACCCCGACCGATGGCCAGCAAAGAGCGAGGAGGTGGTCGTCGCGACGACCGCGCCGAGCAGGGCCCGTCGAGTCGCCGACGATATGCCGGTGCGAAAGCGAAGGCAGGTCTGCATCGGCCGTCGCGAGTCCGGGTAGCGGGCGGACCGATCCGTCCGCGATACGCAGCGACTGCGCTTGTTGGCGAAGAGCGACCGCAACTGAAGCGGCCGGCCGAGCGCAGGCGCTGTCGGCCTCTTGTCGGGTACGTCGCGTCGGGTGAAGCAGAAGGTAGGGATCGCATCCGCAGTAGGGGTGGTCCGGCACGGAGTGCGGCGACGTGCCGCGGCATCGAACCGTCTCTGGTGGGAGCTGCGTGACCAAGCTGACCGTCGCCGATTCTCGGTCTCGGGGATAGGTGCTTACGCGCTCGGGGCCGTGTCTGGCTCGCTGCCGGCCGGCGGCCAGGTAGCCAGGGCGTGGTGGATCGCTGTGGTTCGCTTCTTGTCCCATGTGATGGCCGGGTCGGGCTCGAGGAATATGGTCGCGATTGCGCCTAGTGCGACCGCGGGAGGGCTCCATTCGGCGGGATCGCTGTTGCTGAACGGGGCGGCTTTGAGCGGTTGGGTGAGTTCGGGGCTGGAGGAGGCGGTGATGAGCATGCCGCGGAGGCTGGCGTTGAGGAGCATGGCGAGGGTATGGAAGGTGGCGGCGCCGAGGCTGGGGCGCAGGCGGTAGCCGAGCAGCTGGGCCAGTCGTTCCCAGGCGGCGGCGACCTCTTTGGTGTGGGCGTGCTCTGATTCGGCGAGGGCGGCGCGTACGCGGTCGCGCAGCGCCGGGTCGGCGATGCTCGCGCAGGTGGCATGCAAAGCGATGTAGGTGCGCCACGCGGGTGAGGCGAGCAGCGTCTCGAAGTCGAGCACGGTGAGTTGGCGGACGAGCTCCTCGACAAGGTGCTGGCGTGACCGCGATGCTTGCAGCCAGCTCTCGTGCTCGATCAGCAGCTGGCGGATCAGGGCGACCTCGTCCGCGATCAGGGTGGGGGTCGCATCGCGGGCGAGGCGGATAACCAGATCGCTGAAAAACAAGTCCTTATGCGGCCAGCGGCGGTAAGCCGCGCTGCGCGACACGCCCGCGGCGCGGATGACCTGCTCGAAGCTGATGTGCTCGAGGCTGACCGTGAGACCGGCCTCGGCGATCATCGCGGACGCCGTGGTCAGCATTCGCCGCTCGCTCTCGCGCTCGCTCATGCGGCGACTGCGGCGGGCGAGGCCGGTCGGTGGCGGTGGGATGTAGTCGGGCATCAGACTGGTATGAGATGCGATATTTCAAGTTTCGTATTTGGTATTTTATGACTGTGACCGGACGTCGCGAACGAACCTCGCCACATCGAGGCGTCGCCCGTGCCGACCCGCGTGCGTGGCTGGCTTGGCACGGCGAGCAGCTTCGTCGGATGTATCAGGGCGGGCGAGCGGACCCACTGGCGCGTCGGCTGTCATTGCTGTGGTCCGTGGTGTTTTCGGCCGGGCTGCTACCGCGCCGCTGGGTGGCGCTGGAGGTCGTCGGGCGGCGCTCCGACCAGACTTGCCGGTTCCCGGTCGGGATGGCCGACATGGGCCGCGAGTGGTATCTGGTCTCGATGCTCGGCGAGAACTGCAACTGGGTGCGCAATGTTCGCGCCGCAGACGGTCGCGCGGTCATCCATCGCCGCCGCCGGGTGCCGTGCCGGCTGATCGAAGTGCCGATCGAGGAGCGCTCGCCGGTGATCCGGCGCTATCTGACCAAGGTGCCCGGCGGGCGACCTCACATCCCTGTGGACCGCCACGCATCGCTGGCCGAGTTCCGCGCGATCGCCGCGCGATATCCGGTCTTCCACGTCGTCCCCGACTCCGACATGGACCGACCCGCGTGCATGCCTCTCCAGGCGGCGTGAGGGTGGCGCGCACACGGCTCGGGCCGCTTCGCCGACGGCGACGCTGGCGCCGGATCGCTGTCGCCGCGCTGCTGCTTCTCGTAGCCGTCGTCGTCGCAGTTGAGCTTTTTGTCGCGCTGCAGTCTGTCCCGCCCCCGCTCACGCTGCCGCCAGGAACAGCGGTCCCGCCGGCCGGGCCGCTTGCCGGTGACTGGCAGATCGCCGCCGGATCGCGCGCCGGATTCCGTATCCCCGAGACGGTCCTTCTGGCCAGCAACGAGGTCGTCGGGCGCACCACGCAGCTGACCGCAACCGCCCAGCTCACCTCCACACAGCTCAGCCACATCGTCGTCCGCGTCGACTTGCGCGCGATCACGATCAGCGGAAAGCACCAGCCGGCATTCGACACGAGCCTTGACACCGCACGGTACCCGACCGGCATCTTCGCCCTGGCACAGCCGATCGCCCTGTCGCCAAGCTTCACGGACGGGAGCACAGCACGCCTGACCGCAACCGGCCAGCTCACCTTCCACGGCACCACCCAGTCAGGGAGTGTGGTGCTTACCGCGCGCAGATCCGGCAACACGATCGACATCGCCGGCTCCACCTCCGTCCTGCTCGCCCGCTGGCACGTTGCACCCCCCGCCGGCCTCGGCCCGCTCGGCTCACTCGCCGACCACGCGACCGCCGAATTCCTGATCGTCCTACACCACACCAACACCCGCGGCTGAGCGGCTCTCTGATGCGCCTCGGCTCGGGCCGTATCTAACGAGGAGATAGCCGCAATCATCAAACTGGCCAACGGTTATCGATGCGGACACCTCCTCTCGCGCCACGAGGAAACGTCGCCCGACCGAACGTGCGAGCCGCGTCGCGCGGCTTGCGGGGAAGGGCCCGGCGACCCCGCACGTCGTGGACATCGCCGCCCCGGCGGCGAACACGCTTGTGGCGACATGCGGGACCCGCCGGTGGCGCGTCGAGCAGTCCTGCTCTTGGTGTGAGAGGGGCATCCTGGCCAGGCGAAGGTGGGGTAATCCCCACTATCAACAAGGGGGTCGGCGCCCGGCAAGACACTCCCGCGCCTCAGCGACACGGGCGGCGTCCGACGGCAGTCTGGCGCCATGTCAACTACACCCTCTCCCACCATCTCATCACGCACGTCCGGAGACCCGGGTGTGCTCGGCCGTTTCGTCCAGGCTGGCGCCCGCGGCGCGGCGCGCCGCCCCAAGACGACGATCGCGCTTTGGTTTGCGTTGATCGTGGCGTGCGTCGCCGCCGGCTCGCTGGCCGGGATGCGCACGCTCTCAAACGACGCGTCGGGCACCGGTGAATCGGCCCGGGCCGATGCGCGCCTGACCGCGTCGGGTCTCCGGGACCCGGCCACCGAACACGTGCTCGTGAAGTCGAGCTCGTCGGCGCTGACCGCACAGGCTGTGGCGGTGCTCGAAGCGCAGGCGCGCCGGCTGCCTGTCGTTCGCTCGGTGAACGGACCCGACCACTCGCCCGAGCTGTCCCGTGCGGGCGGTCGTACAGCGCTTGTGGTCGTCACGCTGCGCGGCGATCCGAACAACGCCGACGGCCGGGCGGCGCAGGTGCAGCGGCTGGTCGCCGGCGTCTCGAGCCGCGAGCCGGGCGTGACTTTCCAGGAGGCCGGCGGCGGCTCGATCGACAACGCGGTCAACCAGCTCGTCAACAACGGCCTGCATCGCGCCGAGCTGATCTCGATCCCGATCACGCTCGTTATCTTGGTGCTCGCGTTCGGCGCGCTGGTCGCCGCGTCGGTTCCGTTGCTGCTCGGTCTGACGTCCGTCGGCGCGGCGCTCGGCGCGCTCGGCCTCGTCTCGCACATCGCTCCCAATGGGTCCTCGACGGCCCCGGTCGTCGTCCTGATCGGACTCGCGGTAGGGATCGACTACTCGCTGTTCTACATCCGGCGCGAGCGCGTCGAGCGCCGCTCGGGCGCGAGCCCGGACGCCGCGCTGGCGGCGACCTCGGCGACTGTCGGCCGAGCGATCCTGGTCGCCGGCATGACCGTCGCGCTCGGCCTCGCCGGGCTCCTGTTCACCGGCTTCGGCGTGTTCACGTCGATGGCGCTAGGGGCGATCGTGGTCGTCGCGATCGCGGTGCTCGGGTCGCTGACTGTGCTTCCGGCGATGCTCGCGCTGCTCGGCGACCGCGTCGACCGGGGCCGGCTCTGGCGTTGTCGTCGTGCCGCGCGCGCGCGTCAAAGGCAGTCCGGATGGCACGCCGTGGCGGCCGCCGTGACGGGACACCCGCGCGTCGCGCTCGGGAGCGCCGTGGTGCTGCTCGCTGCGCTCACGGTGCCATTGCTTTCGATCCAGACCGCCAACCCCGGCGAGCACGACTTCCCTGCGAGCACGCCCGTGCTGGTCGCCGAGCACACGATCGAGCGCGCGTTCCGGGGCTCCACGAACACGACCGACCTGGTCATCAGCGGCCACGGGCTCGGGCAGGCCGAGAACGTCGCCCGGCTACGCGCGATCGGCCACCGGGGGTTGGCGATCACCGGCGGCCGGGGCCAGGTGTCGGTGCGGGTCTCCCGCGACGGCCGGACCGCCAACGTGTCGATCCCGATCCCCGACACTGGCCTCGCCGCGGCGGACCGCACGGTCGACGCGCTCCGTCACCAGCTCGAGCCGGCGACCGCGCGCGCGATCCCCGGCGCGCACGCACAGCTGACCGGTGACGCCGCCGGCAACCTCGACTTCTCGAACCGCCTGTCGAGCGTCACGCCGCTGGTGATCGCGTTCGTGCTCGCGCTCGCGTTCGTGCTGCTGGTCGCGACGTTCCGCTCGCCGCTGCTGGCGCTGTCGGTGATCGGGCTCAACCTGCTGTCGGTCGGGGCCGCGTTCGGCGTGCTGGTCGCGGTCTTCCAGCACGGGTGGGCGCAGTCCCTGCTCGCGTTCCGGTCCGACGGCGCGGTCGTCGAATGGCTGCCGCTGTTCGCGTTCGTGGTCCTGTTCGGTCTCTCGATGGACTACACGGTGCTCGTCCTCGAGCGGGCCCGCGAGGCGCGTAGGAACGGCGCGAGCGCCAGGGAGGCCGCGGCCGAGGCGCTCGGCTCGACCGGCGGCACGGTCACGAGCGCCGCGGTCGTGATGATCGCCGTGTTCTCGGTGTTCGCCACGCTGCCGCTATTGGAGTTCAAGCAGCTCGGGGTCGGGCTTGCGGCCGCGATCGCGCTCGATGCCACGATCGTGCGCGCCGTGGCGCTGCCGGCAGCCCTGACCTTGTTGGGCGACCGTGGCCTGGCACCGGCCCGCGAGCGCCGCAAGCGTGGCCTGGACTGGGATCATTCAGGGCATGTCGCGGCGTTTGGATCGACCTATGAGTGAGAACGGCTCTCATACCGGCAAGCTGTCAGTGGTGCAGCGGGCGGCGTTGACGCCGTCCGCTGTCCTGGCCCTCTCGCTCCTGGTCATCTGGGCGGCGACCGGAGCCGGCTACTTCTGGCCGATGTGGGCGTGGCTCGGGATCGGGATTGCGACCGGTATCTGGGTCGCGCTGCGCTTGGCGAGGCTGCAGCGCGAGGCGACCAGTCGCCGCTTCGCCGCCCACGCCGGCGTGTCGGTCGTGCTCGCGGTCGCGGATGTCGCGATCTGGGCGATGTCGGGCGGCGGCTACTTCTGGCCGATCTTCCCGATCCTGGGCCTCGCCGGTCTGCTCGCACTGCACGGCGCGATCCTGCGCCCCGGCCAGCGCTCGCTCGAGGTCCGCGTCGACGAGCTGACCCGCACGCGCAGCGGAGCGCTCGACGTTCAGGCATCGGAGCTGCGCAGGATCGAGCGCGACCTGCATGACGGCGCCCAGGCGCGGCTCGTCGCGCTGTCGATGAAGCTCGGGCGCGCGGAGGATCGCTACGCCGACCAAGCCGAGGTCTCAGCGCTGCTGCGCGAGGCGCGCGAGGACGCCTCGGCGGCGATCCGCGAGCTGCGCGAGCTCGCCCGCGGGATC
>OBLU010004879.1_pt1 | contig 12073 bp, 9 predicted proteins | sample 1518681 | NCBI WGS metagenome assembly OBLU01 (sample SAMEA3539304, study PRJEB22396) | soil metagenome | biome: tundra; feature: field; material: soil | place: USA | collected 2010-05 | depth 0.15 m | reverse complement strand
TGAATGCGGGCCAGGGCCTCGCGTTTGGCGGACAGACTCATGTTCCGAATTTGGGCAACCACGAATAGGAGTCAACGTATCAGCAGACCCCTCGTCCACCTCCCAGCCCCGGTAACATTTAATATGAGTCAACTCGCACCGGGAGTGCGGCGGCATCACCATTGATTATGGCACGCTGACCGTGTATAATTGCACTTTCTCCGCCAATACAGGCATTGTTGGTGCCGGCATCTACAATTATGCGGGCACGTTGACGGTGAACAACTGCACTTTCTCCGGCAACATTGCCGTCATAGGTGGCGGCATTTTCAACACTATTGGCGGCACTGTGAGAATGAACAACTGCACTCTTTCCGGCAATGCTGCCAACGGCGACGGCGGCGGGATCTATAATGATAAATATAACTCCAGCGTGACACTCCTTAACACCATCATCGCCGGCAACACCAGTCCTAGTGGTCCTGATGTTTATGGCGCAGTCACCAGTCAAGGACACAATCTTGTCGGCAACAGCACCGGTAGCAGCGGATGGGTAGGCAGCGACTTGCTCAATGTCAATCCACTGCTTGGCCCACTGCAAGACAACGGCGGCCCGACCTTCACCATGGCGCCTTCGCTTTCGCCCATCAGCGCCGCGATTGATGCCGGCGATGACGCTGTAACAGGCGCGCCGCTAAACCTGACTAGCGACCAGCGCGGGCGTCCGCGCAAGTCGGGCGCGCATGTGGACATTGGCGCTGTGGAGATCAGCCCTATCACGCTGGTGGTGTCAAACAACAATGACAGCGGTTCGGGTTCCTTGCGGCAAACAATTTTGGACGCCTTTCCCTACGAGGGCGATACGATCACTTTTGCCCCGAACGTCACCGGCACCATCACGCTTTCGAGCGGTGAATTGCTGCTGAACAAGAATCTCAACATCTACGGCCCCGGCGCGACAAACCTCGCGATCAGCGGCAACAGCGCGAGCCGGGTTTTTGACATTACAAATGTCACCGTCAACATCTCCGGCGTCGCCATTCGCGATGGCAGGGTATCAGGTGGTTCCGTTGGCGGGGCACAGCCCGGCCGGGAAAATCAAGGCGGTGGGATTTTTAACTATGGTAATTTGGGTTTAACAGCTTGTTACATTCTTAACAATAGCACCATTGGCGGAACCGGTGGTTCGAGTTCTACTGGCGGCTTAGGTGAAGGTGGAGGCATCGCTAACTATAACACCCTCTCGGTGAGTAGCTGTTATGTTCACAACAATTCCGCCTCAGGCGGTCATGGTGGCAATGGCGGCACACATGCATCAGGGATGGGTGGCCCCGGACTAGGTGGGGGCATATACAACGCTAGCAATCTTACGGTCACCGCCTCGACCATCGTTTCCAATACTGCCTCGTTTGGCACCTACGGCACCGGCACGGGAGGGGAAGGAATCAATGGCACTGGCTTTGGCGGCGGCCTTTGCTCCATCGCCGGATCCGTGTCGGTCAACATATCGACCATCGCCAATAACACCGCCAATGGCTACGGCGGCGGAGCTTATTATAACCCGGCCACTTTCGTCGCGGTCAGTTGCACCATCTCCGGCAATGCCGCCAATCTCGATGGCAACGGAAATGGCAGTGTTGGCGGTGGCATTGATGGGGTCACCAGTGTCGGCAATCTCGCCGATACCATCGTGGCCGCCAACACCGCTGGCACCTCACCGGACGTCGTCGGTTCCTTTACCACGGGCGGATACAACCTTATCGGGATTCGTGATGGTAGCAGCGGTTTCGCGAATGGCAGCAGTCACGATCTCGTCGGCACACAGGTTTCACCCCTTGCTCCGGCGCTCGGAACGCTCGCCGATAACGGTGGAACAACTCCGACGATGGCCTTGCTTGCCGGCAGTCCCGCGATTGACCAAGGGAACAGCACCGGTCTTACCACCGACCAGCGTGGCCGGCTGCGACCGTATGATTACGCGGGCATCGCCAACGCCGCCGGTGGCGACGGCAGCGACATCGGTGCGTTTGAGTTAAGCCTGCCGTTTTTGAACATCGCCCGCTCCGCGAACAACGTGGTGCTGTCCTGGTCCGCCAGCGACACCGGTTACACGCTGCAAGCCAAGACGAATCTCAATCCGTCATTCAGTTGGGCAACAGTTTCGCCCGCGCCGGGAATCGTCAACGGCCAATTCGCCGTGACCAATCCGGTCGCCGGCAGGCAAAAGTTCTATCGGTTAATTCAGTAATCAAAGGAATCAACCCATGAAAACATTTACGAAACAACTCTTCCTCCTGCCCGCGCTGATCGCTGCTCTGGGCTTGCTGCTCACGGGGCGGGCGACAGCCCAGCCCGTCACGACTCTGCATACTTTCCCGGTTTCTGTTTTAGGCATTAACACCGACGGAGCCAAGCCATTGGCCGGCCCGATTTTATCGGGCAATACCCTGTATGGGACGGCGTATATTGGAGGCAACAATGGCAAGGGCGCGGTGTTCGCCGTCAACACCGATAGTTCGGGTTTTACGAACCTGCATAGCTTCACAACCCTCCTTGGTCCTTTTCCTCCTACCAACAGTGAAGGAGCCGATCCGCGCGGTGGATTGCTTATCTCAGGCAACACCCTGTATGGAACGGCGAACGCTGGCGGCAGTTCGGGCGTTGGCACGGTGTTCGCCGTCAGCACCAATGGCACGGGTTTTACGAATCTTTACAACTTCTCCGGCGGCGATGATGGAGTCAACCCACAAGGCGGTTTGGTTTTGGCGGGCAGCACCCTGTATGGCACGACGTTCAATGGCGGCACCAATGGCAATGGCACGGTGTTCGCCATCAACACCAATGGCGCGGGTTTTACGAAGCTGTATAGTTTTACGGCCAAAAATTACAATGGTGTCACCGGCGGCATGACCAACAGCGACGGGGCTAATCCGTATGCGGGTTTGATCTTATCGGGCGGCACCTTGTATGGGACGGCGAGCACCGGCGGCGATTCGGATTTTGGCAGTGGCACGGTGTTCGCCATCAACACCAATGGCGCCGGCTTTACCAACCTGCATAGTTTGACTTACGCCGACGGAGCAAGTCCGTTTGCCGGATTGATTCTATCGGGCAAAACCCTTTACGGGGCGGCGGCGTTTCGCGGCAGTTCAGGGTATGGCACGCTGTTCGCCGTCAATACCAATGGCACGGGTTTTACGAATTATTATAACTTCTCCGGCGGCAGCGACGGGGCTTATCCGGAGGGTAGTGTGATTTTATCTGGCAACACCCTGTATGGAACGGCGGAAGGAGGCGATTCCTCGTCGGCCAATGGCAACGTGTTCAGCCTTGCTTTGGTATTCGCGCCGCGGCTGAACATCATTCGTTCCGGAACCAATGTCATTGTGACATGGACGAACACGGCCTCCGGGTTCACCTTGCTGTTCACTACGAACTTGGTTTCACCGGCGGTCTGGACCACCAATTCTCCGTTACCGGTCGTCATCAACGGACAGAATACCGTCACCAATCCCATCGCTGGCACGAAGAAGTTTTATCGGTTGGTGAAGTAAATCAAAGCGGCCCCATGAAAACTAAAATCATCTCTTGTCTCCTGGCAATCATTTGTCTTCTCTTGGGCGCCGCTCATCCGGCATTTGGCCAAGGCATCCCGTTCACTTATCAAGGCCGGCTCACTGACGGCAGCAGCCCCGTCAATGGCAACTATGACCTGACGTTCTCGGTGTTTGACGCGCTCAGTGGCGGCACTCAGGTCAGTATCAACCTGACGAACGTCTCCACGCCCGTGAGCAATGGTCTCTTCACCGTGACGTTGGACTTTGGCGCGGGCCTGTTCCCGGGCGATCCACGGTGGCTGGAAATCGGCGTGGCCACCAATGGCGGCGGCTTTGCGACTCTAAGTCCGCGACAAGCATTATTGCCAACTCCGTATGCGATCCATGCCAGCACCGCCTCGGACGTGGTTCCAGGCTCCGTCGTAAAAAGTCTCAATGCCCTGAAAGACGATGTCACGCTCGCCGCCGGCTCGAACGTGACCATCACGCCCAGCGGCAACACCCTGACGATCGATTCCGCCGGGGCGGGCGGCAGCGGTATCTGGAATCTCAATGGAGCCAGTGCCTATTACACCAACGGCAACGTCGGCATCGGAACAGCGAATCCCCAAGAGAAACTTACCATTGCCGGTGTGACCAGCTTCAACAATGGACTGAAGTTGACCGGGAACTCGATCAATGGCACTGGCATTGCCATAGAAAATACGTCGAGCGGCGGGCATAAGTTTGATCTTCTTTCCGGCGGAGTTAACGACGGCATCGGAGTTGGCGCCTTTGGTCTATTTGATGAGACGATGGGAAGCTATCCTCTCGCCATTGCCACCAACGGCAATGTCGGCATCGGCACGAGCACTCCCGGCTCCAAACTGGAAGTCGCGGGGAATACTCGAATTAACGGGCAACTTAACATCAACCATTTTGCATTTGCGAACGTGACCATGGCCCTCCAAACGCGCGCCGGCGACACCTACCCGATTAACGTGGATGACGCCTTCGGGAACTACGAGTTCGGGCTGCTAAACGGGTCGCCAAATCAACTCCAAATGATCGGCGGCTGTCAAGACCGCCGGAGGAACCTCATGGGGGACACTTTCCGACCGGCGTCTCAAGCAGGATGTGCGGCCGTATGAACCCGGTCTGAATGAGGTCCTCCACTGCGGCCCGTGCGCTTTCGCTACCTTGATGACCCCAAGCGCGGTCTGACCTCGAATCATGAGGAGGTCGGTTTTATCGCCTAGGAAGTGCGCGAAGTTATTCCCGACGCTGTCACCGAGGGTAAAGACGGATACTTGAGTTTCAAGGCCGACCCGATTCATTGGGCGGCCATCAACGCTGTTCAGGAGTTGAACGCGAAGCTGGAGGAACAACGCGCCGAGAATGCGGAGTTGAAGCAGCGGCTTGAAGCATTGGAAAAAATCATCCGCAATCAGAAATCAAATTGAGAGGGACACAATCATGAAAGCGGCGGCCTCCCGTTAAGCGATTCGCTGACGAACAGCGCCGTGGTGGTTTCCAACGGCTCGTTCATGGTCACGCTCGATTTTGGCGGCGGCATTTTTAACGGCGCCGCGCGCTGGCTGGAGCTCGCGGTGAGCACCAACGCTGCCGATAACTATTCGGTCCTCACCCTGCAGCGGCCCGGTGAAGTGGCCCGCCCCGTTTCGCCAACGGATTAACTGTGTCTAAGCCGGTTCCAAAAGGGGGAACCCCTTGGCCCCCAAACTTCGTATTCTTTAACTTCACGTCCACATCCTTCACAGCGATGTCGCTGATCTCCGTGTCAGGATTGCCAATGATTTTTCCAAAGGAACCACCGGAGCCTTTCATGTCCGAGATCGTGATATTGCGCACCAAGGACTTCGGCGGCGGCTGCCCTTTCAGATCAAAATATTGCTTCCACGGCGCGACGTTGAAAATTACGCCTGCGCCATCCAGCGTGATGTCGTGCAAGTGGATGTTTTCATATTGCTGTGCCGTGTCGGGCCGCAGCTTCAGCCGCAGCACGGTTGGTCCGCGCGTCGTGCAGCGCTCCACATCTACGTTGCGCACGATGGTCGCTTCACTGCCCGCCGTCACGATACCGCCGCCGGTTTCGAATATGGAATCGAGAATATGGGTTTGCTTGAACGCAGCGCCCGCAAACAGTCATCTCGTGTCATTTTGGAAGTGTTGGAAACACGCCGCAAAGCGGAGTTACAACGCCACGTTAGAAAATATGTGACGGAAGGTTCAACCGTGTTGACTGACGCGTTGAAATCTTACGAAGGGCTGAATGATAAATACGCGCACGAAGTCATTGAGCATGCTGTTGCCTATGCCAACGGGCACATTCATACAAACGGTTTGGAAAACTTTTGGAGCTTGCTCAAGCGCACAATCAAAGGCACCTACGTTCACTGCGAAGCGTTCCATTTGTTCCGCTACCTTGATGAGCAAGCATATCGTTTCAACGAACGCTCTAAAGATGATGCTGGCCGGTTTATTGGCGCAATAGGCGGTCTTTTCAATCGCCGCCTGACATACGAAGAACTGACTGGGAAAACAGTTTGATAGAAGAAGATTATCTGGCGAGTCTTTGGCGCTTTGACGGTGCGTTTCCGATCTGCTGGACGGCTGTTTTTTGACCTGAAAGAATCTGGCGCATTGCACCCAAGAAGTTGTTTGCGGCCTGTTTTCCTTCAATAAATTCAGCCACTTGTTTCGGTCGTCCGCCTGTGGAATTATGCTTTTGCACGCACAAAGGTATTGACAATAAAGGGAAAAGTCAATACATTCTTAAAAAGATGAACCGAGAGCGCCGGCTTGTTGTGGCTGGAAGCCACACCCCGTTCGCTCTCGGCCACTCCTCAGTGAGTTTGGGCTGACGCTTGAACGCCAGTTCCAACGCGATACGCGCACCGCCTTACTTGGCAAGTAAGGGGTGCGTTTTTCGTTCCCCGCATTGCACTGAGAAAATTCATAAAACCAAAGTCCACTTGTCTTTTTCACGCTGGGCCTTCTTTTCCTTCTCAAACCCCCGCAAAATGCGATAGGTTGTGCCATAGGAAGCTCCAGATAAAGTGACAATTTGTTTCGTTTGCAAAGGCTTCCCGTTTGCGCCTTTAAGAACACTTAAAATTGTTTCACTTGAACTGCCGTATGGCCGCCGGCCACTTTCCGTGATCTCCACGCGCTTCAAATCTTTTATAGCGCCATCCGCTAAAGGCAGGTTGCCGTTTGAACCATTCGATTCATGTTTTGAGATTGACAGCTTTTGATAAACAGCAGGTTGGTTATTGTTGCCCTTCGTAAAAACTTTAATCATTTCACCGCGATCTTGCAATGCCCACAATGCTGCCCGAATACGATTGCGATTAAGCGGCATCCCTGGCTTCAACAACAGAATCGCCGCCTCGACTTGATCTTGAGTGAATCTATCAATTGGGATGCTGTTAATGGCGTCCCGAATCGTTTCGGATTTGCTGCCGTAGCCGGTTTGTTTGCTTTCGGGGTGGAGTGCGCCAAGCGAGCGTTTAACATTTTGAAGCAATGCTTCGTCAGCAATGTTTTCCTTTTTGAGAATTTCGATATGATTCGTGTTTTTCTCAATCTTCGCTTCCAGCTTGACGCGCAAGCTTTGAAGTTCTGGCTCTATGCTGGTGTTTTCCATATCGCTGAATCGAATTTATCAGAAACCCGGCGGAATGCAAGCGAAATTTTGAAAAATAATTTGAAACCTACAAACTAAGAAACGCCAAAGCGACATGGCGACAACGCGGCGACACTATGTAGCATGTGTGTTTGACTGTTAATAATGTGAAAAACCCAATGAAAACAACACAATTAGTTGTGGTTTGGCAGCGTTTTTATTCATCCTTTCCACCACATGGCGTGTGATCAACTTTTCAAATTATGCGTCAAGTGAGTAAATGCCCAAAATCGGGCAACAAGCGCAAAAAGACTCATGCGTTTCGCGGTTTTGAAAGGTGACTTCGCTTCACCGCCAGATGAAGATGAGCCGCTTCGGCATCGCGCTTCAAACGCTTTTGTTTTGTGTCTATTGCGCCTTTTTGTGGCAATTCCAACTGCGGAATTTGGGATGATGTGCCGCAGCGACGCCGGGGGGCCGCTTTTCCGGTGAAAAACTTCACGAACACGGAGGCGCGGCACGTTGCCAATTTCCACAGTTTTTGGGGGCTGGCCAGTTTGGAAACCCGGCGCATAATTAAGGTTGATGAACCCGCACCAACAGAAATCCGATTGTGACCGGTGTCGAGTGACAGGTGACCAGCAAACCGCGCCAGCGTGCGCCGGGGGTGCTTGTCACGCACCACGCATCACGCGTCATCTTCACGCCTTCACTTTGATCGAGCTGCTGGTGGTCATTGCGATCATTGCCATTCTGGCGGCGATGCTGCTGCCGGCCTTGAGCAAGGCCAAGCAGAAGGCGCAACGCATCGTTTGCCTGAGCAACCAGAAGCAGTTGACTTATGCCTGGATCATTTATTCGAGCGATTACAACGACAAACTGGTCATCAATGCCAACAACGTCGCGATCAATCCACCGAACAACATCGTCGGCTGGATAGATGACAATCTGGCCTGGGATATCGGCGTGCCTCCGGTGCGGGATAATTATGACACCACCAAGCTGTCCGACGCGCTCCTGGGTCCGTATTGCTCCAAAGCCGTGGGCATTTACCGATGTCCCGGAGACGTTTATCCGGGCGCATTGGGGCCGCGCGTGCGGAGCATTTCCATGAACGCCCAGATGGGCGGCGGGGTGGTGGCCGCCCTTGCGGGCCAGGGAGCCGTGGTCAATCAACCGGCTGCCGACGGTAAAAACTACCGGGTTTTTGTCAAGCAGTCCGACATCAAGGTTCCCGCGCCCGTGGATGCCTGGGTGTTCCTTGACGAGAGCGCCGATTCGATCAATGACGGATTGTTTCGCGTGGACATGGATCCGAACCATACCACCTGGAATGATTATCCGGCCAATTATCACGGCAGCAGCGGGGCGCTGTCCTTTGCGGATGGTCACGCGGAAACTCATAAGTGGATGGATCCGGCCATTGCGAATTACATCATCAAACATGCCAAACAAACTTTGACGGCCATGCCCAACTCAGATTATCAATGGCTTCAGCAGCACACCACCAGCCTGCAGTAGCCGGAGCAGCTTGGTTTTACCGATTGCAAAATAAAGGCGAAATGATTCAACTGCCCCGATGTTTTCCGTGGAAAGAATTGGAAGGCAAAAGCTCCAATATCCAAGCTCCAACATCCAGAGAAACTTCAATAACCAAGTTTCAAAACCCACGCGAGGCACGTTTGATGTTTGGCGCTTGGAATTTCTCTGGAGCTTGGATGTTGGCGCTTGGAGCTTCGTGCCTCTTCGCAGTGTTTGTTTCTTTCGCGGCGCAAACAAACGCCCAATCGGTTTCCAACGGCTTCTGGCAGGCGCAAAGCATTTATCAAATCATCACCGACCGTTTTTACGACGGCGATCCGTCGAACAACAACGCCGACGGCAATTACGATCCCGCCGGCCACAGTGGCACCTCTGTTCACGGCGGCGATTTCAAGGGCATCGAACAAAAACTTGATTACATCAAGGCGCTCGGCGCGACGGCCATCTGGATTTCACCCGTCGTGCTGAATGCGCGGGGCGAGTTTCACGGATATGCCGGACTGGATTTTTACAAAGTGGATCCGCACTGGGGCAGCTTGGCGGATTTGCAGCACATGGTTCGAGCGGCACACGCGCGCGGCTTGCTCGTCATTGACGACATCGTGGTGAACCACGGCGGCAACTTGCTTGAAAGCAGCGATCCCGGTTATCCCAATTTCAAATATCCGCCCGACGGCTATCAAATGCGTTTTCGCAATCCGGCGAAACAATATCCACCGCCGTTCGATCTCAACGCCACGAATCCCGCCATCACGAACCTGTTTCACAACTACGGAATCATCCAAGATTACAAGGACGACACGCAAGTCGAACTGGGCGAGTTGAGCCGGCTGGATGATTTGAAAACGGAGACAGATTATGTGCGGACGCAGATGACAAAGATTTATGAGTATTGGATCGAGCAGGCCGGCTTTGACGGCTTTCGGATAGATACCGTGAAACATGTCGAAATGGGATTTTGGCAGACATGGTGTCCGGCCGTTCACGCGTTCGCGGCGGCGCATGGTAAACCGGATTTTTTCATGTTCGGCGAAGTGCCGCACCAGTCCGATGTCAAATGCGGTTCCTATACCGGCACCGTGGGCGGCGGACCGTTCAAGCTGGATTCTCTTTTGGATTACACGCTTTATTTCAAAATCAATTCCGTGTTTGGCCGGGCTGATGGCAGCACGAAACAACTCGCCGATCACTACGCCGCCGTTGCGGCCAGCTATGATCCATCCGCGCAAATGCGCCTGGTGACGTTTCTGGACAATCACGATCAAACACGATTTCTGAGTCCCGGTTGGGCGAACGACAAGGTTGACCGGCTCAAAGTGGCGCTGGCTTTTCTCTATACCTCGCAGGGAATTCCCTGTTTGTATTACGGAACGGAACAGGCTTTCAACGGCAAAAAAGACCCGTTCGACCGCGAGGACATGTTTGCCGGCCAATTCGAGTGGGGGCCGTCGCTCGGCGATAATTTCAACCTGACGCATCCGCTGTTTCAACTCGTCGCCAAACTGAACAATTTCCGGCGGCTCTATCCGGCTTTGCGAACCGGCGTTCAAACCAACTTATGGAACAACGCAAATGGGCCGGGACTGTTCGCTTATGCGCGGCGGCTCGGCGCGCAGGAAATTTTTGTCGTGTTCAACACGGCGGCGACCAATCAGACGCTGCCATCGTGTCCGACAATTTATCCTGCCGGCGCAAAACTCGTGAACCTGCTTGACCCACGCGAGACGACAACAGTTCTGGCCGGCTCAAAAATACCGGCCATCAATGTGCCCGGTGCCACGGCGAAAATCTTTATCGCGCAGTCGCAAATCCTGCCGCTTGATCCAGCGGTTGCGGGCATTTCCCCGGCGCATGATTCCAAAGAAATTTCCCCGGTCTCGCCCGTCGTGATCCGGTTCAGCGAACCAATGGACGAAAAAAGCGTGGAAGCGGCGTTTGCAATTTCACCGAGTGTTCACGGGGCGTTTTCGTGGTCGCCCACGCGCGAGACGCTGAAATTCAAGCCGCAAGGTTCCGGTTTCCCGCCGCACACGATGATGGAAGTGGGCATTGCCGACACGGCCAAGAGTGCGACGACTGGAAACCGGCTGCCTGGCGGATTTGAATCGCGGTTTCGGACTGGAAGCTTATGAGGCTGATTCTCAAAGTGAAGACACCGCTCGTCATTTTGTTTTTCGTGCTCGCTATTCTCTTCGTTCAGCGGACACCCGCGACTGTTTTCAGAATGTTGACGGGTGATTACACGACTATTAACGCCGACTGGTCGGCCTACGAAAACGGCAGCACGTTTGCCACCGTGGAAAGCGGCTCGCCGTTTCAACCTTTGATTTCAACCCAACACTTCGCGGGTAATAATTCGATTCAAATCCAGGTTCCGACCGACAACACCGGCAGCAAGGAACGGTTTGAATATCAAATCCTCGCGGCTGCCGACCCGGACGGCCTGCATTTTGACAACGCGCGGTATTCGGGATTTGCGTTTAGGCTGGGTTCGCCCGCCGCCGCGTTCCAGAGTTCGGATTTGTTCTGGCAGGCGTGGCAGGGTTCGCCGTGGGGACCGCCAGCGAGCTTGAAATTGACGACGGACAGTTCGGCGCCGTTCACGGTTGGACTTTACATCCGCAACATGGCTACCGGCCCGGACTCCACCATTTCCGACATCAAGTTGTGGAGCACCAACATGGGTCCAGACCGACACATGGTATGCCGTGGTCATTTATATTTCACCGCGCTACACGAACAACAACGGCAACATCAAGCTGTGGATCAACGGCACGAAGTTTGTGGATTGCACGACCAACATAGGCTACGACCCAAGCCAGGTTTCTGGCGCGTATGATGGGCTGGACATCAAAAATGGAATTTACCAGCCCGACGCGAACAACGGGCACACGATGTTTTTCGATCAGATAATTGTTGCGGACACTTTTGCGGAGGCAGCGGCCACGCCGCCGCCGACAAATAGTCCGCCAACCGCCACTGCTGGCAGCGCAACAATTCTGCGAAACACGTTTTCAGATTTCGATCTCGCAACCTTGACCAGCGATTCGCAGACGCCCGCGATGCAATGCCTTTTTTCCGTGAGCGGTGCAACCAACGGCGCGGTGGCATTGCTCACCGACGGCCACACCGCGCGTTTCACGCCCACGACAAATTTTGTCGGCACGGCTAATTACAGTTACACCGTGTCTGACAACGGCGAGGACCCGCGCGAGTTTTTACATTACAGCTTCGAGCCGCCCGATGTCGCCACTGACAATTACGTCACTGACAACTCCAGCCATTTCCGCGACGGAAATCTCCTCGCAGTCGGAACGGGCGCGTTTGCCTTTTCCACGAACACGCCATTTTTACTTTATGATTCTGG
>OBLU010004877.1_pt1 | contig 12075 bp, 10 predicted proteins | sample 1518681 | NCBI WGS metagenome assembly OBLU01 (sample SAMEA3539304, study PRJEB22396) | soil metagenome | biome: tundra; feature: field; material: soil | place: USA | collected 2010-05 | depth 0.15 m | reverse complement strand
GACCAGAAGTTCGTGCTGGGCGACCGGATTGAGACGAAGCTGCTGGAGGTGCAGGAGTTTTGTCTGCGGGCTTACTATGGGCGGGACAAGCGCGGGCATCTGTTGGAAGTGAATCTGCAACTGGAAGTAGCGATTTCTGACCAGTTGATGGCGGTTTCTTCGATGTAAATCCCGGTTTCCCGGTTGCGCGGGGCGGAGGTAGCGGCGGGCGTCCCTCGCCTGCCGCAGAGCCGGTGCGTCCCGCCCGGCGGACAAAACGCATCCCGCATGGCGGGACAGCATTCACATTGTATAGCAGTTCCAGTTAACATGGGCACAGTTTGATAGGCCTCTGGGAAAAGCGGCGGAGGGCCGCCGCCGCGTCGCGCCGAAGTCTGACGAAGGCGGAAGTCCAAGACGCTGCGCGCGACACGATGATTCCTGAAATATGCGAAGCGTCTTGTAGTCCATGGTCGTTCACGATGTGGTGCGTAAGTTAAATCGGGCTGGTCGTTTCACAGGTTTGCCGCTAATTTCGATCCGTCAATGCCTTTTCCACTGGCTCATCCAGCAGCGATCCTGCCGTTGCGGCGTTATTGCCCGCGACATCTCAGTTTTCCTGCGCTCATCATCGGCAGCCTCAGCCCCGATGTCGGTTACTGTTTTGGAAACCTCAACGCCGGAAACTTCTCTCATCGCTTCCTGGCTGGCAGCTTCGGGTTCTGCCTGCCGGTGGGCCTGGTGCTGGTGCTGGTGTTTTATATCGCCCGGTGGCCAGTGGTTGGCATCCTGCCCTCCAGCTACCGGCGGGCGTTCCTGCCGCTTTGCCAGCGGCCGGCCGGCTCTCCGTTTCTGATCGTCATCTCGTTGCTCATCGGAGCGTGGACGCACCTGTTTCTGGATTCCTTCACGCATCCGGACGGCTGGCTGGTGGAGCATCTGCCCGTCCTGCAAACGCCTGTCCTTCCGGTGGGGCAGCACCGCCTCATGGTTTGTGAAGTTCTGTACGCGGGCTGCACTTTTGCGGGCGTGGCCTGGCTTGCGTTTTGTTATCTGCGCTGGCTGGAGAAGGCGGCGGGTTCTCCGGTTCCAACCAGGCGAGGAATGAAGTGGGGCTGCGCACTTTTGCTCGCCAGTTCGATCCTCTTTATGGCTCTCGCCTGTCGCGGCGCGCATCAGTTGATTGGGATTGTTCCCGCCGGGATCATTGCCATCCTGCTGGTGATTGGATTTCTCCTGGCAACCGGAAGACTCTTCAGCCAGACCCGGAGCCTAAAATGAAGGGTTACCCGACATTTTCAGCGGCTCGGAGTACATAATAGTCTTCGGGAGGAAGTGTGACAAACGCTAGCCCACCCCAGCCTTCTCCCCGGAACACTCGGTCTTTTCGTGGTGATCCATAGGATTTCAGCTTTCAGGTTTCAGCATTTTCCATCCATTCCGCTCGCTCAGGTGAGCTCGAGCAGGTCGGCGTCGAGCTTGACCGCTGCCGCCTGACTGATGAAGTCGAGGCGCAGCAACACGGTGGTCCGGCCGTAACGATGCTCGACCCAGCCCTCGACGCCTCGCAGCGGTCCGGCTTTGATGCGCACGCGCATACCCTCGCCGATGGACGGGGCCAGACGCACTTCCAAATCCGTTTCCAAGGCCAGGAGGATATCTTCCAACTGCCGGCGAAGCGTTTCCTGATCGAACACGTCGAGGAGATTGGCGACATGGTCGTTTTGGCGGACAGCATCCTTCTGTCCGGGTTCAAGTTGAAGAAAGACATAACCGGGGAAGAGCGGCTTCTGGAACACGACCGTCTTGCCGCGATACTTATGCGCGGACTTGTAGCAGGGGAGCGTCGCTGCGATGCCGTGTCGCTGGCAGTGCTCGACAAGCTTTTTCTCCCGTCGCGGTCTGGTATGGGCCACGAACCAACGCAGTTCTGACACGGGGCGAAGAATTCGGGAGAAGTTCCACGATGTCAATCCGAAGTTGCTCGTTTGTGTCGAGGCGGTGCAACTGCACATGGCCACCGGAGCGCCGAACTCCGATTCGGCCCGGCCCGTGCCTGGAACCTGTTCACGCCGATTCGGAGATCGGCGCTCCGTTTTTGACGCCACTCCCCGGCGGTAATGTCAGGGGTCTCTTGCCCGGTCGTGATCAGGTGGTGCGAGCGTTCGCGCGCGCCGGGATTTCATCCAAAAACAGGAGGCTCGTTAGCAAATCGGCGGACCGACTTCGTATTCGACCCGCCGATGCTTTGTTTAGGGCGATCTTCGAAAAGTGCCTGATGGCCGCCGTTAATCGCGCCTGGCTTGGCGCCGCAATCTCAGAAACAACAGCAATCCGCCGCCCAAGCTCCCGAGCAGCATGGCGCTCGGCTCTGGAACTTGATGGAACGACTGCTCAACTTGAACGATACTAATAGAGCCTCCATTTGGAGAAATCACAGCAAAGTCAATGCCTTTGGTTACATACAAGACAGATTGGGAAGGATTAATAATGAGATTGTCACCTTGCACTGGTTCTGCGGGTGGATCGCTAAAATCACCGGCATCAAGATGGCTGTAACCGACAACCGTCCCGCCAAAAGCTCCAGTGGCCGCGGTTTCGTCAACTGCGAGCAATCCGTTGATGGCACTGCCGGTATAAGATTGATCGATCATACTGATCGCCCCAGGGTTCGCGGTCACGATGTAGTTGAGTACAAGATTCGCAGAAGCAAAACCACCAGATACCAAGGATATGTTCCCTGACCAGGTAAGATAATCAATCCCGCCACTTTCAGTCGCAGTGACAATAATTTGGTTGGGATCGAAGGAAGTCAAACCACTGGCTTGATAACTGAAACCGCTGAAGATTTTATCGTCAAGGCTGAGAGTTTGACCCGCAGCAAGGTCAGCCAACGTACCATTGGTAAAGCCCTGAGCGAACACTGACGTGGCCGACGCGGCGAGAATTCCAATACACGCCGCCATACCAAAGTTTTTTTTAAAAGTCTTCATCGTCATTTCCTTCGGTTCTGTGTTGACTGTGGTGCAAGCCAATACTTCCCTCGCGCCATCGTCAAATCAGCAATGCAGCTTAAATTTTCCAGTTCGAGTTCTATAAACATTTTTACCATCATCTGACCTGACAAGGCAAGAAAAACCTTCAAATATTTTTAGTCGTGTCAATTGCTGTCCCGCCAGTAGAGACAAGGAATCTCCATCATTCAGAGAAATTGCGCAAGAGCTTGTGGCTGTTCAGGAAATGCCGCGAATCCATTTTTGTTTCCAAGTGATTGCTCCCCCGGCAAAACACGGATTTCCGCCGCTGTAGTGTCAGGACATCTTGAATTACTTTTGGGACGTGCGTGAGAGCCAGGAATCGCAACGGGAAATCCGAATTCCGAAGTTCGCAATCCGAACAAGCGGAGGACTGATTTTCCGGGGGACGCGTTGGCGTACGGAGGCCAGGGGTCGCAGCCAGAATCTGAAATCCCAATCACAAAATCCAAAACGACAATATGAATCACTCCACCACCACTCTGATCTCTGAGCTGTGATGAATCAATGCAACCTCGGAACTCACAAAAAACAGGAAAGAGAGAAAGCAGGTTGTGTTTGATTTCAAACGCCCGTTCAGCTCACTGATGGGTGACTGCACCGCGCGTTTTCAACCCGGCTTCTTCGGCGGGTTTTCGCGTGATTCATATATTTCGAGGTTCCTTTGACTGAACAAATACGGCTGATCCGGAATGATGCAATTGGACTGGGGAGCGCGCCCGACTTGGGCGCTGTAGTTGGCGTCTCGCCAACCACTTTTGCTCATTGCCCGCGGGTTTGCCTGCCAGTGCGGCCAATGCCCACCATCGGAGTGAAAAGCACTGGAGCAAACGCCGGCACTGTAAGTTTTGTTTTTCAGGACGGTACTGGAGCGGCTTGTCAGCTTCAGAAGACCGACGGTTTTCAACGATGGGAGACGGTCTGAACTATCCACTGCCTGTTTGAATGTCCGATCGTTTTCCAACTCACGACCACAGTCAACCCTCCCAGTTGCTTCTTCGCGCCGCTGCGGGAGTAGTGTTGTTTCGACTGGCAAGGGCAGACTGGTTAGAGGCGGTTTTGGGACATTCGCAGTCACAATGAGGACATCGATCCCTGGCTCTGCCATTCTTTGCCTTGACTGTATTCTCACCTACAGTTAAATTACGTCAGCGAGCGCGATGATTCTGTTAACAAGGGTAGTCCGCCACAACTTTAGAATGCACATAATGAAGCTTACCAAAACTCTCCTGCTGACTGTCGGTGTTCTGGCGATGGGGCCGGTTGTGCCCTGCGCGCACGGCGATGTCACTCTCACCACCCTGGTTTCGTTCAATGCCACAAATGGCGCCAACCCCGGCGCGGGACTGGTGCAGGGCAAAGATGGCAATTTCTATGGCACAACTGTCGTCGGCGGTGCGAACGGCTATGGCTCGCTGTTCCAGTTGACCCTCTCGGGCACGCTCGCCACGTTGATTTCGTTCGATAGAACCAACAACGGCGCCAATCCCGGCGCTGCGCTGGTGCAGGGCAGTGCCGACGCCTTCTATGGCACGACAGAGGCCGGTGGTACGAACGCGAACGGCGACGGCACGATATTCAAAGTCACGACAAACGGCACGCTTACCACTCTGGTTTCTTTTAATGGCACCGATGGCTCCCGGCCGCACGCGTCCTTGGTGCAGGGCCAGGACGGCAAATTCTACGGCACGACAGAAATCGGTGGCACCAACCAGGTTGGCACGGCGTTTCAAATGCTCACGAATGGCACGCTCACTTCACTCGTCTCGTTCGATAACAACGGCTCCAGTCCTTACAGTCCTTCCGCCAGCCTGCTGCAGGCTGCCGATGGCAATTTCTATGGCGCCGCACGCCTGGGCGGCACGAACGGCCATGGCGCGATGTTCAGGCTCGCGACCAACGGCGCGCTCACCACGCTGTACTCCTTCACCGGCGGCAGTGATGGCGCGAATCCTTATGCCGGGCTGACGCAAGGCGCCGATGGAAGTTTTTATGGCACGGCTGCCAATGGCGGCACCAACGGTTATGGCACTGTTTTTAAGATGACCACCAACGGCACACTCACCCGGCTGGCGTCTTTCGGCGGCACGAATGGCGCCTACCCTCAAGCGGCCCTGCTGCTGGCCAGCGATGGCAATTTCTACGGCACAACCAAGAACGGCGGCGCGTATACGAACTACGGCACGGTGTTCAAGCTGACGACCAACGGCACACTCACCACCCTGGCCTCTTTCAACGGCACCAATGGCGCCCATCCCCTCGGGTTGGTCCAGACGCTGGATGGAAGTTTTTATGGCACGACCGCCGACGGCGGCACGAACGGATACGGCACGGTTTTCCGGCTCAACATTACGGCTTCACCGCCGCCGAGTTTTCTTACGGTGGAGGAAACGGGCGCCACGCTCACATTGACCTGGAGCGCCACGGTGGGGGAAACTTATCAGATGTGGTACAAGACCAATCTGAATCAGATCAACTGGAACAATCTCGGCTCGACCATCATCGCAACCAACGCATTGATGACGACGCTCGATGCCACAGGACCGGACCAGCAACGGTTTTATCGGATCGAGCTGCTGCCTTAAGCCCGGACATTTCATTGTCTTCGTAGCCGCCGACGCCTACCGGGCGTAGCACTTGGTGCGAAGACTGGTGAGGAGGTTCTATGGTTCGAGGTTGGTTGAGGGTTGAGAGTTCCTAAAGAATGGAGCCTCGTTACCTCGGCGGCTGTAGCGTAATTGCAGATTGGAAATTGAAAAAATTTGCACTCCGGAGCGCCGGTTCATGGAAAGCCTTCTTTCGATTTTTCGCAGGCATTGGGACCATGAACCCGGCTGGGTAGGGCGCGTCAGTCCTCTGCGCGCCGTTTCCCGATGACCGAACTGCGGCGCGCACCCTCCTCCATAGCAGTACTGCGGAGGGTGGACGGAGTGAGTTTGTCTCAAAACTCCTTTTGGTGTAGCAGCCGACGTGAGTCGGCTCAACTTTCCCGAGAATTCGCAGGAGATCAGAGCGGATTCATCCCGCTTTGCGGGACTGCTACAGTTTTGAGACAGTCTCGAGTGACGCGCCCTACCTCGCGGTTCATGAAGAGCTTCGACCTCCAAATTCGGCCGCGCACTGGGGCCATGAACCGGGTAGCCCCAATGTGAATTGGCGGACACAGTCGAAGGTCGTGTTCCGCCGTTTCACAACGGCGGCTACTGTTGTCGGTTCGTGGGCAGGATGTACGGGTTTCGAAAACTCGAGGAATGCGAATGGTCGAACTGCCGCAAAAAATCAAGCCGGCGCTTAGCCGGCCTGATGCAACTGAAACCTGTGAAAAGACTGACCGCGTCAAGCGTTACGCCGTTTGCCGCTTGCGCAGAATTCGCAGCGTGCTCGCCCCAAACGGAAGCAGCAGCAACGCACCCGCGATCATCGTCGTGGGCTCAGGAACACCGATCAATAGCTCCTGCGGAGGCTCACCATCGGCATTTACTCCACTTAACTGAGTGGGATAAAGGAGGTGGCCGGTTAAACCGTAACTGCCTGTCAGACCCGAAAGCCAACTGCTCGCTTGGGCCATCGCAGTTGCGTCGCCGCCGCTCACAGTAAACCGTGTTCCGGTAACGCTGCCGGAAGCAGTCGTATTGTATAGCGCTTCCCAAACAGCCAACTGCAAAGCTGCCTTCTGCTCGGTAGTGCCGCCGAGGCCAGTGCTCGTGAGTTGACCATAGGTGTAGAAGATATGAGCCGCGTTTTGAATGGCCTCGGCTGCGCTGTTGACGCCGGTCCCCCATTGGGGATTGACTCCAGACTGGCCGCTGAAGGGAGTCTCCGGTGTAACGTATTCGTAGCTTTGGCCGAGATATAAAGTGCCCTTTATATCCGTGCAAACAGTGACATAGCTGGAAGGCATTGAGGCGTCACCGGATATTTTATTGATCTGGATGCCCCCGGCAAGAGCCCCATTTATCGAGTTGCCATCGATTGTGACGTTAAACGACTCCAAGCCTCCGTTATTTATTTGATAAGTCACGGAAGCACTGGCCGCGGATATGCAACACTCCACCGCCAACGCGAACGCCACCATTTGCACCAAACACTTTGATTTTGTCATAACGTGTTCACTGTTTCCTTTCATGCTCATGTTTTTCTTTATCATGTTTTTCTTTACGGTTGTTTATTCGCTCGCGCGTTGGATTTATAAATTCCTTTTCTTTCCCGTCTCAAACTGTGTTGTTAATATACCTTTGGCACTCGAGCGCGTCTATGCCAAGATGGGACATCTTTGCACACTTTTGGGACATGCCAAATGCCACGTAATGACAGGTCAGGGTCAAACTCAGCGACGGGATGGCCTGTTTTTCTCTGCCCAAATCACGTTGGGCATTGACTTCGCGCGATCCACGGCTAGTTTCTACTCCCATTCAGGGCACTTGGTCTGCTGGACAAATACGAGCGGTTCGGTTCACGGGGCTCGCAAATCAGCGATGGAAGCGCTTCCTGCAGGGGTGCCCGAGAAGTATAAGTATGCCCGCATTGCAAAAAAAGGTATTCATCGTGGAGGACCACCCGGTCTTTCGCGAAGGTTTGGCGCAGCTTGTAAAAGCTGAGCAGGATTTGACTGTCTGCGGGCAGGCGGGTGACGCTGCCCAGGCCCTCCGGACTATCCCCCGTCTCAAACCGGATCTGGTGTTGGTGGATATCACTCTGCCCGGGAAAAGCGGACTGAAATTGATCAAAGAGCTTCGGTCCCAAAACAGCCAGATCAAGCTGCTGGTTGTCTCCATGCACGATGAGGCGCTCTACGCCGACCGGGTGCTGCGAGCCGGCGGTGACGGCTACATCATGAAACAGGAAGATCCGGAGGAGATCATCCAAGCCATTGGGGATGTTCTTGGTGGACACACCTATGTCAGTGAACAGGTAATGGCCGGCAGATCAACTCTTTCTCAGGAGCGCCGCTCCAAGGCGAAAACCCGGCCGCTTGAAAGGCTCACGGATTCAGAGATCGAAATCCTGGCCTTGCTTGGCCAGGGCAAAAGCAACCTGGAAATCGCCCGCCAACTCCACTTAAGTGTTGCAACCGTCTCCACTCACTGCACCCAGATCCAAAAAAAGCTGAACTTGAAGTGTTTGAATGCACTGATTCGCTACGCGGTCTGCTGGGCGGAAACAGCCCCTTCGTAAGCCGGGCCTTTCCGCTCGCGACGCAAAGACCATTGCGAATCTACATCATTTAGCGCTCCCACACGGCACACGCACAGTGATGGTTGTGCCCCGCTTTGGCGCGGATTCCACCGTGCAGGTTCCGCCCAAAAACTCAGCCCGTTCGCGCATGTTCGTGAGGCCGATTCCACGCCATTTCCCTTTGCCAGCCTTGCCTCGCTTGGAATCAAATCCCCGCCCATCGTCCTGGATTTTCAAGACGATGGAGCCGCCGGAAAATGCGATTCGGAGCCGGACTTCCCTGGCGCGGGCATGTTTCTCGATATTGTTGACAGCCTCCTGCATGATGCGAAAGAGATTCAGTTCAAGCGCCGGGGCCAGGCGTTGGTCAATACGTGCGATGTTGTATTTCACCTTCAACTTTGTCCGCGACTGCAGCTCCTTGCAGAAATTGCGGGAGGCTGCGGCCAAACCGAACTCATCCAGGTCACTGGGGCGGAGGTTGTGGGCGATGCGGCGGTTTTCCTCCAGCGCCTGAACGAGCAGCCGGTTGCATCGCGCGAGGATCTCCCTGGCCGCGGGGTTTAGCGACACCGCACCGTCTTCCACCTTGCGGAGCCTCATTTTCGCAGAGGCAATGAGCTGATTGACGCCGTCATGCAGTTCGCGCGCCACGCGCAAACGCTCCGCTTCCTGCGCCTCGATGATGCGCAGAGGTAAAAGCCGCAGTTCTTCTTCGGTCTGTTTGCGTTCGGTGATATCTCTGGCTACACCAATGAGGCCAATGGTTCTGCCTTCGCTGTTCTTGATTTCAGAAGTGCTAAGTGAAATCGGGAATTCAGTTCCGTCTTTTCTGCAGTTCAGGAGTTCGCCCATCCAGGAGCCGCCAAGAGTCTGCCGGAAAATGTGCTCGCAAAGCCCCGGCGGATTCTTCGGCGAATAAAGAAAATCCGGTTTCCTTCCCAGGACTTCCTCCTGGCTATAGCCGTAGGCTTTAACGAAACTCTGATTGACAAAGGTGAAGCGGTTTTCGCCGTCGGTAATACAAATGAGATCACGAGCGCTTTGAACTGCGTAGGCCAGCAACCGGATTTGTTCCTCCGCCCGCTTGCGTTCGGTAATGTCGTGCATGAAAGCGAACACGTAGCGCTTCCGCAATTTGAGAAACGTCGCGATGACTTCCACCTCGATGATCCGTCCATCTTTGCAGCGGTGGCGAGTCTCGAAACGGTCACTCCCGGATTGGAAAATGCGTTGTATGTGTTGGACCACCAGTTCGGGAGAAGCCTCGTTGACCTCCACGTCGCTGGTGTGCATGGAAAGCAATTCCTGGCGGGAATAACCGCTCATGCGGCAGTATGTCTCGTTCACGTCCACGAGATTCCCTTCAAGATCAAGCATCCAGAAACCCTCCATCGCGGTGCCAATGATTTTTTGGCTCAGTTCCTCGCGTTCCTTGAGCGCCTCCTCGGTTCGCTTCTGCTCGGTGAGATCGGTATTGATGCATACCACGTACGCGGACTGATCCTTCTCCCCGTGCACCAATGTCCACCGGCTGTGGACGATGAGCGGCTGGCGGGCCTTGGTCAATATATGCAACTCGCCATCCCATTCGCCGGTTTGCAACAGTTTCTCCTGCGCCGCGTCGAATTCGAAAGTGTCCTCGGAAAACAACTCGGTGACGTGGCGTCCTCGAACTTCATCCGCGTTCCATCCCAGCAACCGCTTGGCCCCCTGGTTGAAGTATTGAATGCGCCCTTCCAGGTCGCGGATGATGATCGCATCGTGTGCTTGATCGAGAGTGTGCAGCAGTTCCCGGATCCTTGCTTCGGCCTGCTGCCGCGCAGTAATGTCGCGCGCCACAATGACGATCCCACGGGATTGGCCGTCCACGTCGGTTGACACTGCGGCACTTAATTCCACCGGGAAACGGCTGCCATTTTTCCTGAGCATCGTGTACTCAGCGTTTCTCATGACGCCGGTTTCGAGCGTGACGGTTAGGTCCGCCTTCATGCGCTCATGCTCCTCTGGCGGCGTCAGGTCGAAGGCACTTTTTCCCAGCAACTCCCCCGGGCCTGCATAACCGAGCATTTCCACGGCCTGCCGGTTGGCCGTAGTCAGCCGGCCTTGGAGGTCAATCAGGCCAACGGCGTTGGGCAGGATTTCAACCAACCGCCGATAATGTTGCTCGCTGGCCCGCAGTGCGGCGGTGGTGTCGCGGAGACGCACGATCGTTCGAATGCGCGCCAGGAATTCATCCGGATTCACTGGTTTGACCATGTAGTCATCGGCACCTGTTTCCGCGCCATCCACCTTGTCGGCGGCGCTGGTCGCCATTCCGGAAACCAAAACGACAAAAATGTCCAACAGTGCCGCGTCGGCCTTGATTTGCCTGCAGATGTCAATCCCGTTCAGGTCAGGCAGCCTTACGTCCAGCAGCACCAGATCCGGCCGCCTTTCGCGCGTCACCTGGAGACACTGCTGCCCGTTCGATGCCTCCCAAACTTCGTAACCTGCACGGCGCAGGATCATTGAAAAAACTTCAAGGACGGCGGGTTCATCATCCACAACGAGAATGCGGGTTGCTTTATTCATGGCGTCACACTTGCTTGGTTCACAAACCATAGACCATATAGCTGGCTGCCTCAAAAAGGCAAATACTGAAATGAATTCAGCACTGCCACTGCACCTTGGCTGACGTTTTTGCTGACAGTCGACGGAGGTTGTAGGCAACTGAAGTCCGTGCCTCTTCAAATGTCGTAAACCAACTTGCGAGATTCCTGCCAATTCCCGCAGGGCAGCGGACCGACCCTGAAAAAAGCGCGCGCCGGCCAACGAACAGCGGGCTGCAGGGAAACGGCCATTCATCTCGTCCCCTCCTTTCGGCGTCCGGCTGCTATTGGCGTTGCTGCATTGTCCCCTCCAGCCTGACCCACCGCCCACGGCGCACGCCTTGCCGACGACGTGGTTTATGAATCGTTGCCCCGCTACTCCAGTGCGGATGGGGATTGCTATTTCGGCTGGGCGAACATGAAGCGCAAAACGCCGTTGGCCTTGGCTAAAAAGTTCATCGTGGAATTCCCGAAATTTGCGGAACAGGGTAAGCACCCTGATCCGGCCTACGCCCGCTGGTTTGCGGATATGCTTAAACAGACCGTCCCGGTCGGCGTGGTAAACGCCTTTGGTGATAGGGAACCGCCGGTTGATCGGATGCTGACGGAATTTTGCAGTGACCGCGTCGTGGTGCCGTTGCCCCCGGTAGGGCTTGTGCTGGCACCTGGGCGCGAGCCAGGGCGACATTGCCAGTTTGAAAGGCGAGGACATGGACTGGACGAACGGCACCGTCAGTTTCGTTCGCAAAAAAACCGGCGTGCCCGTCATCGTCCACTTGGGCACGGAAGCCCTAAACCTGTTCAAAGACCTGCCCGCCGAAGGCGTGTTGTTTCCGTATCTGTCCCGCGTGCGCGCCGGCGACCGCGCCACGGAGTTTGGCCAGCGCTGCCGCCAGCTTGGCATTAAAGGCGTCACGCTCCACAGCTACCGCTACGCATGGGCGGAACGGGCGAAGAACCGTTGGCTACCCGGAACGATTCGCGCAGGAGGCTTTGGGGCACAACAGCAAAGCGGTGCATCGCGCCTACGCCAAACGTGCCCTGATGAAAATCCCGTCGCTGGAAGATTACGAACAACGGACAGCCGCAAAGGTCGAACCGGCATCGTAAACGCCGCTATCGTTATTGGATCAGACTAATTAACAGGCTGCTGAAAAACTCATTTTCGACCAAATTTCATGCACAAACCCCAATGATTTTGAGGGTCAATTTTTCAAAACAGGCGTTTTTCAACAGTCTGCTAAGACTTCAAACGGCTGTCGAGAGAAAGGCCTTTCCTGCGGAAACGCTTGATT
>OBLU010004876.1_pt1 | contig 12076 bp, 6 predicted proteins | sample 1518681 | NCBI WGS metagenome assembly OBLU01 (sample SAMEA3539304, study PRJEB22396) | soil metagenome | biome: tundra; feature: field; material: soil | place: USA | collected 2010-05 | depth 0.15 m | reverse complement strand
ATGTGATTCGGATTGGTTGTGGCGGCGTATTTCGCTTGATGGCAGGGGAAGCAGTCAGTCGGCGTCGAAGCAAAGTTGCTTGTGGTGTGGCACATTGTGCAGGCAACCGTTTTGTGTGCCCCGGTGAGCGGGAACGGCGTGTTGTCGTGGTTGAAGACCGCGCCTGTCCATGCTGTGGTGTTGTGACAATTGGCGCAGGTGGTGGGGAATCCCGCCGTGATGTGATTCGGGTTGGTGGTGGCGGCGTATTTCGCTTGATGGCAGGAGTAGCAGTCTTTCGGCGTCGACGCAAAGTTGCTTGTAGTGTGGCACAGTGCGCAGGCAACCGTTTTATGAGCGCCGGTGAGCGGGAACGGCGTGTTGTCGTGATTGAAGTTCGAGCCGGTCCAAGCCGTAGTGTTGTGACAAGTTTCGCAGGTAGTGGGGAAGCCCGCGACGGCGTGATTCGGGTTGGTCGTGCCTGTGTAGTTCGCCTTATGGCAGGAGTAGCAGTCTGTCGGCGCCGCCGCATAGTTGCTGCTTGTATGGCAGAGGCTGCAAGCAACGGTAGTGTGCGCTCCGGTGAGCGGATAATGCGCGTAAAGATTATGGTCGAATTTGGCGTTAAGCCAGGTGCTTGTGGAGTGGCAAGCGCCGCAATCGCGAGGCAGATTTAGCTGCACGTGGGGCGGGTTGGCGGTTTTAGTAAAGTCGGTAGTGTGGCACGCGTAGCAGTTCGCCGGCGTTCCCTTGAATACATTGTTCAGATGGCATGATTCGCATGACAGCGTGGCGTGCATTCCGGTCAATGCGAAGCCTGTAAATTTCAGGTGATCAAATTTCGCGCCGAACCAACTGTTCATGGAGTGACAGGATTCGCACGTGGTGGGAAAGTTCGACGCAACATGGTCAATAACCGGCGTCAGGAAGTCCTTCTGATGGCATGAGTAGCAGGCCGTCGATAGCCCCGCGAATTGTCCGCTGGCAGCACCTTTGTGACACGCCTCGCATTCCACCAGGGCGTGCGCCCCCACCAGCGGAAAACGGTTCTGGTGATTGCGAATCGCATCCAGCGAAACGTGCCAGCCCTTGACGGTGTGGCAGCTTTCGCAGTTGGCCCCGAATTGGCGGCGATGTATATCCGCGTGGCAATCGGAGCAGCGGGAACTCACATTCTTGAATACCAAGCTCGTGTGACATTGTGTGCAAGCTACCTTCTGGTGCATGCCGCGCAACGGATAACTGGTTTGGTCGTGACTGAACTCGGGATTCGATCTGACTGGCTTCCAACTCGTGTAAGTATGGCAATTTTGGCAAGGAGTAGCGATTGGACCATGGGGATTCGTCACCTTGGCCTGAGGACCGCCCACTTGTGGACGAGCGTTGTCCGTTGGCTGTTGCGCCGACATGCCGAAAAGCATGGGCGATAGGGCAATAGCCAGAATGATGAGCCATCGTTTCCGGTCCAAGATCTCAACTCCAAGTGGTCATGTATCGCAAATCAGACGGGAACCTCCCGTACTGACAAACTCGCGGTCTTATGCGCGAAACCTGACAGCCGCTATTTGCGCTAGCGCAAATAGATGGATTACTTGAACTCGCCCAAAGCGAGTTAGCAAATCCCCTGTGAACAGGCAATAATGTGAACTCGGAAAATCGTTTCACCGGCGGAATCCATGCTCAGCGTAATAGGCGTCCTGCTGGTCAATGGCTCTTTCGGGGCGGTCTAATATGCCGCAATATCCGGTGTTTGGGGGGAGTCAGTGGCAACTAATATTCAACAAAGTAATGCACTTTTCTATTCGACTGAAAACGGCGAAATTGGTAATCCGGAGTACAGGAACCCAAGTTCTGAATCAGGTTACAACAGCCGGCGATTTTGGTCCAGACTTAATTTCAAGCCTACTTTGTGAAAAGGGCTTACTTGATGAAGATTCGTTCATCTTTGCGGGAATCCAACTTATAGCCGGCCGTCGCTTTGGGGGCATTTGTTCCATGGCATGCCTCACAGGCAGTAGGACACGGCTTGTAAAGCAGTACATCTTTACCTTCTACAGGCTTCTTCAAAGTATGACAAGCCGAACAGGCCACATTCTGGTGGCCACCCTTAAGCGAAAATGCAGTCTTTTCGTGGTCGAAGAGGGATGGCCGCCACTTGTTACTGTTATGGCATGCAGCGCAGTCGCTTCCTTTCGGCCCGAACTGGTCACCATGCGGATTTTCGTGACATTCGCTGCAAGCTTTAGGCGCGCTCTTGAACTGAACGTGAAGCAGCGTCAACTCCATATTCGGCGGCTTGTGACAATCGTCGCAGGCCACGGCACGATGAGAACCAATCAGCGGAAATTCCGTTCTCTGATGGTCGAACTTGGATAGGTCTTTCCATTCTTTCGTCGAGTGGCAGGCCTCGCACCCTAACGGCTTGCCAGAGACGCCCTTACCCGCCATACGCTCTGCGAACTGGCCGTGGTGAGTATCCTCATGGCAAGAGGTACAACTTAGCTGGCTGAAGTGGTAGACCGCCAACTTTGAACCCGTGGACGCCTTGTGGCAATCAATGCAGGCTACCGCCTGATGTCCCCCGGTTAACGGAAAGCTGGACTTCTGGTGCTTGGCCAGCGTGTAGTTGGAAGTCTTGAAGCTGACGCCGGCATGACACTGCTCGCAACGATTGCGCCACGGATCTCCAGCGAACTGACCCTGGTGCTCATCCTTGTGGCAATCCACGCAAAGGGCAAACTTGATTTTGTAGAGGGTCTCCTTACCAGCCGGTAAATGACATTCGGCGCACTTCACCTTGGCGTGGGGAGTTACGAGAGGGAAACCAGTCTTGGCGTGATCTGCCGCGGAATAATTCGACGGCTTCCACCCTGAGACAGTGTGGCAACTTTCGCAGCGGCCCCCATCGGCCCGTTTCAGGAACTGGCCCCCGTGAGGGTCCGGCTTATGGCAATCTGCGCAACGATCGTGAGGAATCGCTGCCTTGAAGTCTCCACCTTTGTGGCAGACCAGGCATCCGACTTCCAGATGTTTGCCCAGCAACGGATAGTGCGTCTTGGAATGGTCGAAGGTCGACGTGAAGGTTGACTTCTTCCAGGTGCCCGTGTTGTGGCAGGAACTGCACGCCTGCTTGAATTCCCCCTTATGCGGATCGGCGTGGCAGTCTGAGCAGGAGGAGAACGGCATTCCTGCATATCGAGGTTTGCCATCGCTTCCCGCTGTGTGGCATTTTTGGCATGCCACTTCCTTATGCGCCCCGGTGAGCGGGTAGCGTGTCTTCGAGTGATCGAAGCCTTGAGTGTCGATCTTGGCGGCTTTCCAGTCGACTGTGGAATGGCATTGCGTGCAGTTTGGGCCAAGCCGGCCCTGGTGCTTGTCCTCGTGGCAGGTAATACAACCAGGCGAGAGTCCGAACCATGTGTGATTCAAGTCCTTATTCGCTAGTAGCCCGCGTTCCGCCGGAGAAATGTGTTGTGCAGTATGGCAGGAGCGGCAACTTACCCCAATGTGCTTGCCATCGAGTACATACCCCGTCTTCGAGTGGTCGAACCCCTTTGGCGTAGGGTCCCAGCGCACCATTTGAAAGCCCTCCCCGTTGTGGTCGGAGTGACATTTCACGCAGGCAGCGCCCCGCGGCCCCTCGCGCGGGTAAGTGGCGTGCAGTCCTCTGTTCCGCTCTAACTCGGTAGCAATCTCTTTGTGGCATTCCAGGCAGCGGAAGGAGGGAGACCGGGTGGAGAATTCGTGACACTTGATGCAATTGGCCGACCCGTTAAGGCTTTGGTGGGCTCTTGCCAGTGGGCCGGGAGAAATCTGTCCTTGTGTCGTGGCTGAACAGAGAAGCGCGAAGACAAAAACGAGTACCCAAATCAAGGAATTCGTCGCTATCGGCTCACAGGGGAATCTGTTTCGCCCCAGGGGATCCTGAGTGGGACAGGCATGCTTGTAAATGACAAAATCCCGGATCGCCAATAGAACTCCACCTGCTTGCCCTTTGTGTATCGGCCGGGGAAAAGTCACGAAACCGCTGCCCGGAAAACCACAAGAACATTCTTCTCGACACAAGAGAACCAAGGCTTGGACGCATCACGGCGTGTTCGTCATCGAATGATTGCAATTCAACTTAAGAATGGCCCGGTGAAATTCAACTGCCTGGTAATTTCTGCGCGAACATTGCAGTGCTCACTTAATAGTCATCGTCGCTAACCTGACCAAGTCGCTCGGCATCGCGCACAACAACCGCTTCCCGGCGTGGCAAGACAAATCCTTGCTCTCCCCATCTCGAAAGCAAGCGGCTAATCGTGAATAGCGTTGTGCCCGTCATCTGGGCCAATTCCTCGCGAGAAAGAGAAACCTCAATTCCTCCCTGGGATTGCTTGCCAATCTGCTTTAGCAGCCTCAGAAGCGCCAATGCCACTCGCTTGGCCACCTTTTCCGTGGCCACCTCGCGGAAGCGTTCTTCAAGTTCGCTAAGCCGGCTGGAAAGAATTTGGCTGATGTTCTTCCTTATCAGCGGATATTCGGCCAGCACGTTTTGAAGCTTGTTGTATTCCCAAACCAGGGCCTTGCATTTTTCCATCGCGCGCGCGGAGCAAGTATGGTTGCAGGCGCCGGAATCGGCAGGCACGCCAACCGCATCGCCGGAGCCATTCATCCAAAGGATAACTTCGTTGCCGCTCGGGCCCAGTTGGGAGAGCTTGATGCTGCCGGTTTGAATCAGCACCAAATGACGTGCCGGTTGTCCCTGCATGAACAGAAGTTCGTCGCGCGCAAATGTCCGGGCTCGCGCGCACGAAGCAATTTCCATGCATTCCTGTTGAGAAAGACCTGTGAAGAGCGCCGAAGCGCACATAAGGACAACATGCTCGGCAAGGTTGGAATCAATGGTTGATACCCCGTTGGGGGCGCCAGGAGAATCGTTGTTGGACGACCCATCAGGGGCGTCTGAAACTTCGGGGAAACGTGCTGTCGCCATGTACCTCCCCATGACAACCTTTCTTGTTGCGCGAACTTCGACGGGGGCTCTTCAAACGGGGGCGGGAATTTCCGTCTATCGCGTCGTGGAAATTCACATGTTAGTCAGATGCAGCTAGAGGATTTTTGGATTTCTCGAATTGAAGCTAATCTGCGACTTCCTCCCTCAGTTCACCTGCTTCGGGGTCCGCCCGGGTGTGACTACGCGCAATGTAACCATACTCTGGAAAGATTAGCCAATCTTGCGCGAACGCAAAGACGTCGGTTCTACATGCACGGGATGATTCATATGCTTCTCAATACTACCCATGTTGCGAAGCCACGGTGGCGGTGTCTGCCGTTCGAGTAGGAGGCGCAGTTCATGATCCGCAGGCAGCTCTATTTTGTTCCGCTCGCTGTGGCCCTTATCGCCGGCTTCGTCTTTGGCAGTCTCGGGGCAAGGCCCAGGCAAAATCAGGCGCATAGGGTACTTTACTATGTCGACCCAATGCACCCCGGCTACCGGTCCGATAAGCCCGGCACGGCTCCGGATTGCGGGATGGCATTAGTCCCCGTGTATGCAGAAAGCGCCGGCGCCTTGGCCGTCACTTCCGCCGGCGCAACGCCGGGAATGGTCCAAATTGATCCCGCAGCCCAGCAGTTATACGGTATTCGGTTGGCTAAGGTCGAAAAGAACCGAGGCCAAGGAACCGTCAGAGTCTTCGGCAGGGTGGTCCCGGATGAGACTCGCGTCTTTCGCGTCAATATTGGCACCGAGGGATATGTCAAAGAAACTCACGACGACGCCGTCGGCAATCACGTCGGCAAAAACCAGCACCTTGCCACCGTTTATGCGCCCGAGTTTCTCTCTCTCGCAGGCGGTTATCTTTCAGCAAACGAGCGTTCCGGCACCGCCGCAGCAAAGGATAATGCCGCGGCATCGCAGGGGGCAGCCAGCGTACAGGCCAGGGCAGACCGCTTGCGAAATCTCGGCATGAGCGATGCGCAAATTGAAGAAATGAGCACAAATCGCAAGATCCCCGAGGATGTTTACATTGTCTCTCCTGCAGATGGCTTCATTCTCTCCAGAGGCATTTCGGCAGGTTTGCGATTTGAGAGGCAAATGGAGTTATATACCATCGCCGACCTGAGTCATGTATGGATTTTGGCGGAAGTAATTGGCAAGGACGCGCAGGCGTTTCGTCCCGGCGCGATAGCTCGTGTAACTCTTTCGGATACGGGACAGTCTTTCCAGGCTCGCGTGAGCAACGTGCTTCCCGAAGTCGATCCGGCCACTCGCATTTTAAAGCTTCGGTTGGAGGTCGCGAACCCGGGCTTCAAGCTCCGGCCCGACATGTTCGTGAACGTTGAGTTGCCGGTTTCGGTTCCACCGGGTATCTCCGTCCCGGCCGACGCGGTTGTCGATTCGGGATTGTCGAAGCGGGTCTTTGTTGAGGCGGCTGAGGGCCAGTTTGAAGCCCGCGCCGTTGAAACCGGATGGCGTCTCGATGACCGCGTGCAGATTGTGAAAGGGCTGCTGGAAGGGGAGACCGTGGTTTCAGCGGGGACGTTCCTTGTGGATTCAGAGAGCCGGCTGCGGGCAGCGGGGAATCCGATTTCCGCACCTCCCGATGGTTCGCGAACTGAAACCGCCGCAAACCGCCCTGTGAGCCGACCGATCGCCAGTCATTGATCATGCCCATGGAAATACGAAAGGCCGCGCCAGGCGCGGTGAATTAGAGGAAGGCCGTTTCGGCCGCCTCGCTGGAGATTTGGTTGATCGACCGGATCATAGAGTTTTCCGTCCGACACAAGATGGCGATCTTTCTCGCCGTGGCCATCGGGTGCGTTTATGGCTGGTGGTCGATTGCGCATACACATCTGGACGCTATTCCCGATCTGGGCGACACGCAAGTCATCATTCTCTCCCGCTGGGATCGAAGTCCCGACCTGGTTGAGACCCAAGTCACTTACCCGATAGTTACCGCCATGCTGGGGGCCCCGCATGTAAAGGCAGTGCGCGGCGTTTCCGATTTCGGCTACTCCTATGTGTACGTGATCTTCGATGACAACACGGATCTTTACTGGGCGCGCTCTCGCACTTTGGAGTATATGGCAGGTGTTCTCGGCAGGTTGCCGGAAGGAGTCAAGACAGAACTCGGGCCGGATGCAACAAGTCTCGGATGGGTGTTCCAGTATGCATTGGTTGATACCACTGGACGGCATAGCCTGTCCGAGCTTCGCTCTTACGAAGACTGGTACCTTCGTTATCACCTGCGTGCTGTCCCCGGCGTTGCCGATGTTGCACCGATTGGCGGGTTCACTCGCCAGTACCAGGTAAACCTGGATCCGAATCGGTTGCAGGGCTATGGAATTCCGCTTAGTCAGGTGACTAACGCCGTACGTGAAGGAAACAACGAGACCAGCGCCCGGCTACTCGATTTCGGCGGAACGGAATACATGGTTCGCGGCAGGGGCTACGCGACTTCCATCGATGACTTCAGCAATATCGTTGTAGCCACTCCCCAAGACGGGGCGCCGATTCGTGTCCGGGACCTTGGCGAAGTCGGCCTCGGACCAGACTTGCGCCGTGGCGTCGCCGACCTGAACGGCGCGGGTGAAGTGGTTTCAGGAATCGTCATCATGCGCAGCGGGGAGAACGCGCTTGAGGTGATCGACCGCGTAAAGGCCAGGCTGAAGGAGATAGAGCCGAGTCTGCCGGCTGGAGTCAAGATCGTTCCCATCTACGACCGTTCTCAATTGATTCATCGCACCATCGGCAGCGTGCAAGAGACGATCATCGAAGTGGTCGTCACTGTCGTACTCATCATACTGGTATTTCTGTGGCATTTCCCAAGCGCCGCCATTCCCCTCGTAACTATGCCGGCGGCAGTGTTGTTGTCGTTCATCCCCCCGCGCATGATGGGCATCAGCGTCAATGTCATGTCTCTTGCCGGTATCGCAATAGCATTCGGCGAGCTTATCGACGCGTCGATTGTGGTTGTTGAGCAAACCCACAAGAAACTCGAGCGTTGGGAGAAGGACGGTCGTCCCGGCAAGCACCGGGACATCGTGATGTCTGCGGTAAAAGAAGTTGCCGGCCCAACCTTCTTCGCTCTCCTGGTCATCGCCATCTCGTTCCTCCCTGTGCTGACGCTTGAAGGACAGGAAGGGCGCATGTTCAGGCCTCTGGCCTATACCAAGACCCTGGCCATCATCGTTGCCGCAATCCTGGCTATTACGTTGGATCCCGCCCTGCGCTTGTTGCTGACGCGAGTCGAGAAGTTCGACTTCCGGCCGGCATGGGTGTGCAGGATAACCAACGCATTGCTGGTCGGGCGAATCCGGTCAGAGGACAAGAACCCCGTAAGCAGCCTGCTGATGCGCATCTATGAACCCGCAGTGGCATGGACCTTGCGCTGGAAGTGGGTCGTCTTTGCAACCGCGGCTGCACTTATGTTGGTTACTATACCGGCGTATTTTGCGCTTGGTTCCGAATTCATGCCTCCAATGGATGAAGGTGCAATTCTCTACATGCCCACCTCCATGCCCGGCATTTCCATTGCGCAAGCCGGCCGCGTGCTGCAGACAACGGACCTGATTCTCAAGCAGTTTCCCGAAGTAGACCAGGTGCTGGGCAAGGCCGGCCGCGCCGAGACCGCCACGGACCCCGCTCCACTGTCGATGCTGGAGACACTTATCACTCTCAAGCCCCGGCCGCAATGGCGGCGCGTTGACACCTGGTACTCATCCTGGTCGCCGGAGTGGGCCAAGAGCGTATTTCGGCATATAACTCCGGATACGATTTCACCCGAAGAACTTGTCGCCCAAATGGATGCGGCAATAAAGGTGCCGGGAGTTACTAACTCATGGACGATGCCGATCAAGGGGCGCATCGACATGCTGACCAGCGGCATACGAACTCCTGTGGGCCTGAAGGTCTCCGGTGACAACCCGAAAACAATCGAAGAAATAGGAGAACAGATCCAGGCAATTCTTCCATCGGTTCGCGGCACGCGAGGAGTTTTCGCCGAGCGCACCAATGAAGGATACTTCCTGGATATCAATTGGCGCCGCGACGAACTTGCCCGGTACGGGATCAGCATGCAAAAGGCCCAGGAGGTTTTGGACAATGCTATCGGGGGCGACAATGTCTCCACAGTCTATGAAGGCTCCGAACGATATCCGGTAAATGTCCGTTACATGCGGGACTTCCGAAGCAGTGTCGATGCACTGGGGCGCGTTCTAATTCCAGCGGGAGGGCAACGTCAGGCGACCATTGGTGACTTGGCGACTATTCAAGTCAAGAACGGCCCGTCGATGATTCGCGACGAAAACGGCATGTTGACGGGCTACGTCTACGTGGACATCGCCAACCGCGACATTGGAAGTTACGTCGCCGAAGCTAGCAGAGTTGTACGTGAGAAGGCCAAGTTACCATCCGGCTACGTTGTTTCCTGGGGTGGGCAGTTCGAATCCATCGAGCGGGCAAATCGCCGGCTTCGGGTTATCGTCCCAGTAACGGTAGGAATAGTGATGTTACTCATCTTTATCAACACACGCTCGTTTATTAAAACGATGATCGTGCTGTTGGCTGTTCCTTTCTCCGCGATAGGCGCCGTCTGGATTCTCTATCTGCTTCACTACAACGTAAGCGTGGCTGTGTGGGTGGGCCTGATCGCGCTCTTGAGCATCGATGCCGAGACCGGCGTCTTTATGCTTCTCTATCTCGACCTCGCCTATGAAGAGGCCAGGGAGCGCGGTCACCTTAGAACGTTGGCGGATTTGCGCGAAGCTATCATTTACGGCGCCGCAAAAAGACTGCGCCCCAAGTTCATGACTTTTGCAACCACTTGCATCGGCCTGCTTCCGGTCATGTGGTCCATCGGTACCGGGTCAGATGTCATGAAGCGGATTGCCGCACCCATGGTAGGCGGCATCTTCACCTCGTTTGTGTTGGAATTGCTGGCATACCCGGCAATCTACGAGTTATGGAAGCGCAACACTGTTGTGGAGCCGCCTGACCGTGCCAAACCTGTGGCAACTGAGTTTGTGCAAGATGACTTGCAGATGGCTGTTTCCGGGATGCATGACAGTTGGTAACTCGGACACTCAGAAGATAGAGTCGGGCATCGCCCGATGTTTTAAACGGAGGGTTAACATGGCGGTAAAAAATACAATTCGGTTGCTTTCGACTGGCCTGATGATTGCGCTTTCCGCTGCCTGTTCCAGTGGACAGATCGCGCCCGCATCCACCGGGGACGCACAGCCGGCAATTGACGCCGCGTTGTCTGCGTCGCGACCGAAGGCGCTCGCAGAAATGCCGCCCAGGCCCCCAAAGGTGACATGTAACAAGGACCTCTTGACCATCTCCGCGGATAACTCAACTTTAGGAAGCGTCTTGAGGGCCGTGCGCACATGCACTGGAGTGCGCATCGATATGCCCGATGCTTCCGTTGGGGGCCGGATTTATGAGGAGTTAGGCCCGGGCCCGGTGCGCCAGGTGCTGGAGTCGCTCCTGAGCGGCACTGAATTGAACTATGTAATCGGAATGTCCGATACAACCCCGGAGAAGGTCGATTCGATTCTTTTGATGTCTCGAACAAACGGTTCACCCAATGGGCTGGGCGGCCGGGCAAATGCTCCATCCGCGGAACTGGCTTCTCTAAGTCCTGCGCGCCGCCTATGGCTCCAGACGTCGAAGAATGGACGGGCCATCGCAAAGGGCAGCGGGGATAGCCGACAGGTTGATTCTGACACAAGTGAGACCGATGAAATGGGCGCATCTGCGGAAGAAGACGCAGGCGGGAATGCCAGTCCGATGGATGCGAATATCCAAGCAAAGGCCGCCGAGGAAATACCCATACCGCCCAACGCAAGCATTGGCGGAGCCCCGCAGGAGGCCGCCGCGCCGGATCCCAGCAAAGGCACGTCGGACAAGATCACCGACATGCAGCAATTGTTCGAGCAACGCCGCAAGATCCAGGAAAGCCAGAGCGCAGCCGCGAAGCCGCAGTGATGCATTTGGATGCCCCGCCGGCTCTGCCCTTGCAGTAGCCCGGCCTCAGGGTGCATTCTGTGCCTGTCATGAAAGCAATCCAGATTTACGCGACAGGCGGTCCGGAAGTTCTAAAGCTGGCCGAATTGCCCATTCCTCAACCGGGTCCGGGGCAGGTGTTGATTCGCGTCGAGGCGACCGGGGTCAACTTTATTGAAGTCTACTTTCGCAAAGGTGTGTACAAGGCATCGCTGCCTTTGACACCCGGAAGCGAAGCCGCAGGCACCGTAGAGGAACTTGGCCCAGGTGTTGTGGGATTCAAAGCGGGAGACGCAGTAGCCTCAACCGGTGTGCTGGGCAGTTATGCCGAGTATGCGCTGGTTGCAGCGGCGCAACTGGTCAAGATACCCGAGGGGTTGACCATGGAGCAGGCCGCGGCCGCCATGCTGCAGGGAATGACGGCACACTACCTGTCCCATTCCACGTTTCCACTGAAGGCCGGAAACACGGCGCTGGTTCACGCCGGGGCGGGCGGCGTGGGGTTGCTGCTGACCCAGATCGCGGCCAAACTGGGCGCGCGCGTGATTACGACAGTTTCTACGGCCGCCAAGGCTGAACTGTCGCGTGAAGCTGGCGCGTCCGAGGCAATTCTCTACACCGAGCAGGACTTCGAGACGGAAGTCAAGCACCTTACGGGTGGCAAGGGCGTGGACGTTGTCTACGACTCGGTGGGCAAGACCACTTTTGACGGCAGCCTGAATTGTCTGCGGCCGCGCGGAATGTTGGCCTTGTTTGGAGCGTCAAGCGGACCGGTGCCACCCTTCGACCTGATTCAGCTCAGCGGCAAAGGATCCCTATTTGTGACTCGGCCGACGCTGTGGCATTACATTGCTACACGGGCCGAACTGGAGTGGCGCGCCGGCGACGTGCTCGGTTGGGCCGCAAAGGGTGAACTACAGTTGCGCACCGAGCATCGCTATCCATTGGCTGAGGCCGGACAGGCGCAGACTGACCTCGAGGGACGCAAGACCACCGGGAAAATTCTGCTGGAACCTTAAAGGCAGGGAACAGGGATCAGAGACACAATGGGGACCATTGCAATCACCGCTGCTGACCGGGTGTTTGTCCTTACCGGCGCTGGCGTCA
>OBLU010004875.1_pt1 | contig 12079 bp, 11 predicted proteins | sample 1518681 | NCBI WGS metagenome assembly OBLU01 (sample SAMEA3539304, study PRJEB22396) | soil metagenome | biome: tundra; feature: field; material: soil | place: USA | collected 2010-05 | depth 0.15 m | reverse complement strand
AGAAAAAACTCACTAAATTCCGCCGTCATGTGTCTCAAAGTCGTTGACACGTTCCGTTATGCAGTTTTCGAAGCTCTTTCCTAAACTAAACTTCTCATACTGATCTAAGCACGACATCTTGCCGGGCCCTGGCTACGCAAATACCGGCATCTATCGCGTAACATTCGACAAAGTGAGAGCCCCTATAACGCGTACTTTCGGGATTGTTACGAGTAGAGTGATCTGTTATTTCACCGCGGGGCTGGGGCGAACTGTTGTCGTTCTTGACCTTCCACTTGAGCAAATCATAGTTAAGACTGGTGGCAGAATCGCACGGCGGATGGGGCGGTTTGCGCACTCTACATAGCGGAACTCCTTTGTACCGCAACTCAATACGGCAAGCGTTGCCGTTATTACAAAGCGAAGGAAAGCAATCCTCTACAGAACCTGACTGACGCCTTATTTGAAGATTAGCGGAATGATGACAACTTTAATGAACGAGATAACTCCGCCGACGAAAGCGGTGATGGTAGTAATCTGCTTAATCGACTTGAATACTTTAGATACCTTATCGTTGTACTCGTAGAACCAGGTAATTATAGCAACTGGTATGCCAATGGCGAGGCCCGCCAACCACAGGTTGAAAACAAACTTCACTGCTGGGGTCGCAAACCATGCATGGCGATCCTCAGGTGTGACGATGCCCCATTTGTTTATAGGCGTGGCACCCCCACCTACAATAAGAAGCCCCAGAAAGAACCATACTCCCAAGAACGTCGCAAGACAGGGAAATGCCTTTACCTTCTTAAAGAGGTTTAATATTCCGAGAAAAGGAATAATGATCAGGCTGCCGAAGCCGACAATGATATCGAGGATCTGTGTCCGATCTTGAAGCATATTTGACAATTCTAGTCGTTGCGCGTCCCGACCCTAGTGCTTTGCCTTAAACCCGTATACCTGTGGTGTGCACGGTACGAGATAGGATACCAGCTTGCGCGAGCGCATAGCGAGGGCGTGTCGTTAAATGGAAACCCGGCGGATTTCGACAGCACGTTGATACTGGTTTGAATGAGCATGCTTAGCCACGTTATATAAATGATTCTCGCAGTGTGCGCTCCCTGATAAAAGACGAGAGAAACTGCACCCCACGCGATGGCCGCATAATTATATGCGGTCCGGATGGACTTGCCCCCAATGCAACTTTGCGGGCCTTTCGCGATTGTCCCTTAGGCACCACACTGCGTCTGTGGAAGACATCGAGCAATTCAAGAAACTTCTTGGCCCGCTGGCCAACGACTACAACGAAGCGCAGTTGCGCCAACTTCAGAGCCACATGGACGCGGCGGCAGAGCTTTTGCTCGACCTGTACATAGCAAAGAAAAAGGGGGAGTCTAGGAAGCGCCGCCCTCTTCGCTTTGACACTCAAGAGCCCCGCCCGTAGCATGAAGTAAAGGTCGACTCCAAACTAACCACAAAACATTAAAATGAAGGAGAAGATAGTCGAGGCTGCGTCGTCGGCTATTGACGCTAGACCTTGGCACCGCACGGAACCAAAAGAAAGTTCTCAGGTTCGTGCGACAAGCGGCGTCATCTATTGCCGCGTATCAACAAAAGAGCAAATTGAGGGAACCAGCCTCGAATCTCAAGAGGTTGCCTGTCGGGAGTACGCCCGTCAACGCAACATCAGAATCTTGAAGACGTTCGTCGAGCGTGGCGAATCTGCGAAGTTCGCGGATCGCACCCAATTGATTGAACTCATCGACTTCTGCCGGGAGAGTAAGGACAAAATACAATCGCTGCTTGTTTGGAAGGTGGATCGCTTCGCGCGGAATGTCGGCGACCACTTCAATATCAAAGCGACGCTCATGAAATATGGCGTGCGCGTCGTCTCGGTAACCGAACCGATTGACGCCAACCCGGAAGGCAATCTCATGGAAACCATCCTTGCCGGCTTCGCGCAATTCGACAACGACATCCGGGCGACACGGACGGTTCAAGGCATGAGACGGAAAATCCAGGAAGGTATCTTCCCGTGGAAGCCGCCGCTGGGCTACCGCAGCGCAGCGAGAGAAGGAACGAAGAAAACGAGACCCGATGAACCGGATCAGCCGGTGTTCGGCTTGCTCCAAAAGGCGTGGAAGGCATTCGCCACCGGCGAGTACACCAAGGCAGAGATTCGGCGCTTGATGGAATCTTGGGGAGTCCAAACGGAAAACGGCATCTCGATGACGGCGCAATCGCTCGACAATATGTTTCGCAACAAATACTACGCGGGAATCCTTGTCGACCCTTGGTCCCAAGAAGAACACGCAGGCTGTCATATCGCGATGGTAAGTCTTGACGATTTCAACCGCGTCCAAGCCAACGTGTCCCGGCGCAACCGGTCGCTCCCGCACCAACGGGACCGGCTGGAATTCCCGCTCCGAGGTGTAGCTCGATGCAGATCGTGCCGACGATACCTTACCGGAGGATTTTCAAAGGGGCGCTCGCGACGCTATGCCTACTATTGCTGCGGCAATCGAGAATGCGAAGTGCGTGAGAGCTATCCCGTGCAAGGCGCAAACGAAGAATTCGAGTTGTTTCTGAATCGAATTGCTCCAAAAACTGAGCTCATGAAAACACTGGGAGAGCTCATCGTCAAATTCGCGGAGAAGAACCAGTCAGCCTGGAACACCCGAAGAGCGAAGAGGGATACAGAAATCAAGCGTCTTAGTACCCAGATTCAAGAACTGATCCGCATGAAATCGAAGGGGTTCCTCACGGACGACGAGTTTGTAGGGCAGAAATCTGCGATTTATGATCGACAGGCCACTCTGGAGGACATGCCCCTTCCGGACCGTGCTAATGCAACAGAAATCCGCTCCGCGCTCAATGAGATAACGAAACCATTGTCAGAACTACGCGAGACATGGCAGACGATGCCGACCCCATTTCGGCGACGGTTCAATCGTTTGGTCGTTCCGGCCGGATTTGTGATCGAAGAAACTAGAACCGCCGAATTGGGCCTTCTTTTCAGGCTTCTTGGCGACTTGGGGCTGGACAATTCACATGCGGTGCCCCCCGTGGGAAAAAGATTGAACCAGCTTTATCAAGCAATTCGAGCCTTCGCGGAGCTTTTCGAGTCCGTCCGGGAGGAGAAAAAGGCAGCCTGAAAGGCGGTTCAAAGAAATTCACAAGAATAACCCTCGCGGGACAAAATTGAACCGTATCTTCACTATAAGTCTTAGAACTCAGCTTGAAAAGATGGGTGGATTTGCCCGCGAGGTAATTCTTTTGACTGGTTATGCGATAGTAACGACTACGTAACTTCCGTTTCGCTTCTCATCGCAACCCGCCTTGAACGGACGGGTGGATTTGACGTAGTCTAGGGGCGCGACTCTTCGCAGCACTATCATTTTGCTAAGATTAATGGGACGCTTCTTATTTAAGGTCTTTGATCAAAATACTAACGACAGAACATTTCAATGACCACCAGCGACAAGATCATCCGGACAGCTTTGATGGTGGATCTGAAAAGGCTGCATTCCGGAGACGACAAGTTGAGAATTGTAGAAGAATTTGGCATTGAACATGGGGCGGCGCGTGTGGACATCGCTGTTGTGAATGGCGTCATGCATGGCTACGAAATAAAAAGTGACCGCGACACGTTGCTGCGATTGCCGGAACAGATGAACGCATATAATTCCGTATTTGATCAAGTAACTCTGGTCGTGGGTAAGCAACACCTCTATGACGCGATAAATCTTGTGCCCGACTGGTGGGGAATCACAATAGCGAAAATCGATGCCCGTCAATCCGTCGTATTTAATTGCATGCGCGAAGCGAAGGACAACGTCACACAGACAAATATATCCATCGCTAGACTCTTGTGGCGAGGCGAAGCACTTCGAATTTTGGAGGACGCCGGCGATGCTAATGGGTTGCGCTCTAAACCGAGAGAGCTCATTTACGAGAGATTATCCAAGGCTTTCGAGCAGAAGGACTTAAAAGACAAGGTTAGAGAAATACTATTCTTCAGGGAAGATTGGCGATCTGATGCGCCGTTAGTACTAAGTGGTGGTTGATTCCAGCAGTCAGCCATCCTTCTGTGCTACCCGTACCTTTCACCTTCGGATTCTTGATATAAACCGAATAATGCTTTGCCTTTTCGGCGATATACTTATCTCCATAACTGAAGGCTTCGCCAAAAAATTTCTTTCGATCGTCAACCAATAGTTTTGCGTTAGCTAGATACAATTCAAACTTCTGCTTCCTGCCCTTCATGATGAGCCAATCGTCCTTGAGGGTGTATCTTATACTTGTTGTTGGGTAAAAGAACTGGGACGATTCGTTGTAAATTGGATGTTGAATCGTGTAGTCGGCGAATGTTGGTTTCCTGAGAAAATTTTTCATGGCTAGCTGACCAAGCCAATTTTCCCAATCGAGGCGTGGAATCAGATTCTCTTCGTCGATCTTGCATTTGGACAGATCTGCCGGAAAGGCGCCGCTTGCGAAAATGAAAGTCCTCCACGCGCGCAAGTTCTGAATTTTCTGGCTGGCGTTCAAATATGAAAGATACGAACCACCTTCTACGATTTCTTTTGTGTCGATCACCAAATCGACATCCGCCTCCTTCAAGCCACACCAACCCAAAAAATCATTAATTTCCTTGTTTAGAGCCGCTACGTCTGCTAAATCGTGAGGAACCAACCTTATGCAGATCCCAGTGGAATACTCTTTTGCCGTGGAGCGGATGACCTTCTTGAACTCTGAGTCTTCGCTTAGGTTAACGACAGGGATTAGATTTACGCCTTCCTCGCGCCCTGATGCTGAGACCCTCGTGAGCGAATCGCACTTCAATGAAGTAGTGTACAGCAGACTAAAGTCGATGAATATGGCTGTCTGACCCCATGATTTTGCGATCTGCTGCGGTATGAGGGGCACCTTCTCTTTGAACTTTGCTACGACCCATTCAAATTGCTTTTCCGGACTGTCCGATGATGTGGGCTTGGGCATCACAAACTGAATCAGAGGAGTCATATGCTCTTTGGCCTCGTTACTGAGGCCTTCGAGTGCATTTTGCTCGGCGCGCTTCCACTTCAATATAGGTACATAATGCTTTGGGCCAAACATGGTTCTACTCAGTTTATTTTTCTTCACGGAAGTATTGCCTGACCTTTGCCTCGTTAACGATTTTGTTCAGATAATTGTAAGCTTTACCTTTGTGTCGCATTTGGCCTGCGATGATGGCAATGTGAACTCCGACTTCCTCTGCAAGACTCTTCGCAGCCATGAAAGAAGGAATTAGTCTGGCCGGGCTGACCTCCCATTTGCTCTCGGGTAGAAGGGCCTCCTCTGCCATCCGATCGGCTGCTTGCTCTTTTTCGGTGAGAACAACGCCTGTTACACCTTCTATTTCGTCGTAGAACAAATTGATGTCTTGATCGAAATGCAGAGAAATGTGAGCCAGTTCGTGCATTAATGTGAACCAAAAATTATCGAGGCGGTCATATCTGAGCGTCAGACCAATAACAGGATTATCTCGGTTAATAAGGATGGTCGCGCCATCAAGATAAGTTTTGGGGAAATGTTTTTCGATCACCAAGATAATCCCATGTCGTTTTAAGAACTCCTGAGCCAATGTAGGGCCATTTTTATCTGTACTTAGTTTCGCAATCTCTCGCATCAATTCTGGACTTACGGTGCCTTTTTTATATTTTGTCGACACCCTTATATTTTTTGATTTCTTGAGCACGCCACCGGACCATGCGGCCAAGGCACGGCGGTCAGTTCTCGGGGAAGATCGATAACTCGATTGACGCAGCATTCCTAACAATTGTGAGGGTGAACAGATCGGTCTGAAGAATAGTCTTACAAGATCAACACGGTCCGAGCCTTTTAGGGAAGACTTGCCAAAATACCCCCTGCTTTTCATTTCCTCTAAAAGACGTGTGTCCCAATTCCGATATTGTGAATTTTCGTCTTCATCCGGCTGACCCAAAAGCACTTTCGCCGGAATGCCCAAACCTGTCTCGAGCGCGCGCATCATGTCCACGGTTAACTTGCGTTTACCCGAGAGGATTTCGGACACTCTACTTCGGGTACCGATGAACGGAATCAGATCTGTTGGTTTTAGCCCAGCTTGCTCCATCCTAAACTTAATCGCCTCAATCGGATCGGGCAGAGAGGTAGGAATTGTCTTGGCTTCGTAGTCCGCGACAAGAGTGCTGAGAAGGTCGAGTTTTTCTCCCTCCGCGGATTCGGGCTCGGGGTCTTTCGCCATGAGCGCTTCAATTGCCTTGAGCGCTTCACGGTAGTCGTATTCGGTTCTTATGACTTTGATTTCAATCATGGCCTAAATTATTTTCCACTTGTTGTATTCTTTATGGGTCCCTATCTTCCTCAGGTTAACGATACCGATCTGATAGGCGATACTCACCCACAATCGATACCTATTCCGGCAAATATCGAAGACAACTTGCTGACCTCCAACAATACTTGCCAACGGATAACGCTTCTTGAGATCGTGCGGTGTTCTCCACTCGGCCGCTTCGACCTCCGCCTCCCACGACTCAAGCTGCGATCGGGCATCGGCATGTTCGTCCATGAATTCACGAAGCTTTGGTTTGCCTATTAGTCTCATGCGCGCGGGAGGTGTGATATACATTCATTGGTGTTCCCAATATGGGAATTATAGACTGTCCATTAACCCTGTCAAGCAGGTCTTTTGTACCTTCTTTTGATAGGCTTTTCTTCGATTTCCGTATTCTTCTCCCCAAAGGTCGAAACCAATTCATTACACCTATGGGGCAGAAGAAAAGGAAGGACTGGGAGACTGATGAGATCGAGGAATTCAGAAAATCTCTTGGACCAATCGGGTCTCGGTACAGCAGAGGTCAACTGGCAGCGCTTCTTCGAGAGATGGACATTTTGGCGGAATTCCTGCTCGACCTCTATCTCTACAAGAGAAAAGACACCAAAGAAAATTCCTAAGGTAGCTGCTCGAATCCCATAGGCCGCTTGGAGGAAGGTGGTGGTGTCATCAAATTCCGGATCGCGTCAAAGACCACCTTGAACTGATGGTCGTATTGTCGTTCCATCGCCTCAAGCTTCCGGGCCAGGTCTTTGTGGGTACTGAGGATCTCCCGGAGCCGCACAAAGGTACGAATAATCGCAATGTTCACCTGAACCGCGCGCTTGCTATTGAGGACGCTCGAGAGCATCGCCACTCCTTGTTCGGTGAAGGCATACGGAGTAGCCCGCCGCAGACCGCCCCAACTTGAAGTCACAATTTGTGACTTCAAGATTTTGAATTCAGCAACCGTCAGCTGAAACATGAAATCTTTTGGAAAGCGATCCTTGTTCCGCTTAACCGCTTGCACCAACACCTTCGGCTCTACGCCATAGAGGCGGGCGATATCGGTGCTCAAGATCACTTTCTGGCCCCGGAGGAAATATATGCGGCGTTCGATGAGATTGACGGGAATGATGGATTGGTTTTGCGTTTTCATGATACGGAAGGAATTATTTTCAGTTTAGAACAGAGGGTCATTTCGTCAAGATGCTTTTTAGATTTTCTTAATGAATGGTTCAATTCCCGCGGGGGTCATGAAAGAAATATCTGTAGGGTGTGCGTGTTGCACACAATCATGTACCTAACAAAAAACGCTGGAGCCATCAGCGTTCTTTGTGTGTCAAGGTGCCAAATGTTGTCTATTAGGCCCAGTGCCGGCCAGTGTGCCCCTCACGGGAGAAAGATTGAACCTGCTTTATCAAGCAATTCGAGCCTTCGCGGAGCTTTTCGGTTCCGTCCGAGAGGAGAAAAAGGCAGCCTGAAGAGCGGTTCAAAGTAATTCACAAGAATAACCCTCACGGGACAAAACCGAACCGGATTACCGCTACGCATCTTAGAACTCAGCCTGAAAAGCGGGGTAGCTTTGCGCTAGGGGCGAACCAATGGATTCACTCATCTAAATTCGTTAACAAAACTACCGAATCAACCTTACCGTTTTAAGCGGGCAAGGAGTACTCCTAAGGCTTAAATATCCAATATGTCGGGTGGGCAGGTTTGTTGGGTCGCATTCCAAACCTCATGCTAGGTGGATTGTATCGTTGCATTACGTTGAATATGTCGGTCAGAACCGAGCGGTTTTCGGCATAGTAGGAATGCCCCAGGAAGCTATCAACAAATCCAAATTCAGTATCGACTGCTGTCGCGTCAATCGTATCTACCATCGGAACTACTGTAATATCTGCAGAGTCGCCAGCACGACGGTCCTGGTGGTATCTCTTGGACGCTTTCAATGCTCTGTCTTTGGATGAGGCGTACAGCGTCACGTGCCCTACTGGTTGGGGAAACGAATCTGCCATGTGTCTGAACACGCCTACCTTAATATCGGGCGCTGCTAGGAACAGTTGGTTGAACATCCCCTGTGTTCCCGTGTGCTCGATAGCGATGGAACTTAGAGCTGAAGTTAATGCACGGGCACCTATGCTGTGGGCGATGAGGTATATATTAGTTGCTTGTGATTGCGCAGCAACTTTTTCGAGAAACTGCTTTAGATGAGGTGTAGTCCATTCGATTTCCGCCTCGTCCGCCGGATACCCGGGTATGTTTCCTTTGGATGGCCAGCTATACAATATTGGCGCTCCATCGAAATCAAGATCGTACGCGATTTGTGCTGTCCTTCTGGCCGCATCGGGAAACGACACATCGAACCCGTGAACAAACACGAAGGCTTGTCTATTGGCTGACGCAGCTACTCTGGTGGAGAGTTCCTTGAAGAACTCGGCCTCGGGCTTGGGTGAGACGTTCAACAATACAATTTGTTTGTTCGGATCTTCGCGAAACTCAAATCGCCAGATGGAAAACGGCCTCTCAATTTTGCCCACATCGTGATCCTTTGGAATGCTCACTTCTAGGGTTCCCAAAGCAACGGCATCATTGTCTGATTCTTCACCGCTGTAATTTATCAAGTGTGGTTGTCCACCAGAGGGTTTCCGGTCTGTCGCATAAAAAACACGGACGACATCGTAGTTAGTGCTGATCGTTTCCGTTTGCGTCACGACCTGGGCTTCTATTGTGTTTGGCGGAGGAATGACGGCGATTCTGTCCTCCACAGAAATTGACGCATTCTTTTTCCTTGTAATCGATTCTATGTCTGCCTTGTCTCCATCACTTGCTACCGTTCCGTTCAAAGTCACCCCTCGATTGACAGGAGTGGAAGTAACTTTGATGTCGTCATATCCCGCTTTGTCTAAGGACTGACGAATTTCAAATATGGTCTCAGAGGTGGTAGCTGGAGATTCTGATTTACAACTTACGATGGTGAGGATCAGGATAGTTATTAGGATCAGACCTGACGTGGAAACTCCAGAATAGATACGTAGATTCATATGTTCTCTCACCCGCTTCCGTAAGGAAATTCAACGTAGATTCTCAATTAGGATTTCTCGCCCGGGATATTACGCTTCTTGATCTGCCTCCACAACGTGGCGAGAATACACGCGGCACTCTTCCGTCATGCATTCTCGACTTTCATTACTTCCAAGTCTTCAACGGGTCCCTGAAATGTTGCCATGGAGCTGGCACTCTTGCCATTCACGGGGCACCTATACTCGACACTTTCCGAAGTAGGCTCAGGGTTGGGCCATTCCATCGTCACGAATAGTGGTGTGTATTCAATTGTGAGTCGATGCTTCTTTCCACAGGCTTCACACGAGTCGACATGAAGTTCCTGAATTGCTCGGCTGGGACCGTAGTCTATATCCATGATGACCTACCCACGGTGAATAATTGCTTGGTTAACTGCGTCGACGATTCCACCGATATAGTTCGCGTCAAAACTGCTGACGGCATCTCTTTCGCCTGAGGCAGTTACCAACCGAACGAAATAGCTGTTCTTGATTCCACGAAACCACAAGATCCCGAGACCGATCACAACCACGCCAACAAGAACCCCTGACAGACTCGATTGCAGCGACGCAAGACCGATAATGGCTCCGAAAATGATCAAGATGATCGGCCCAGTCTTGGGAGGAACTACCGTGTGAGCCCTGACCGAAGTAACACCTGACATCGCGAAAGTCTCGTTTCCCCGCACAAATCTTGTATTGGTAACGAGCACACCATCGGCTTCGAAGAATTTTTGTTCAGCAACACGAACTGGCTGAGCGGGTGCGACCTTGACAGTCGTCTGCTCGGCGTTAGCCGGCTGTCCGCAGTTAGTGCAAAAACCGGAGCCGCTGGGGACGTTCGAACCACAACCGGCGCAAAATGCCATGTTAGTCTCCTTTATTAACTCGGGGAATGAGTGGCATTCTTCGCCTTCCTGGACACTTATGTCAAGAAGTATTAGCATCGATATATATAAACCCTGAAGTGACCAAAGGAATGAATTTTGAAGGATATGGTGGTAACTCGGTCGAGCGTCAACCCACTTTTGGTGAGTGTATCGGCGGTCCCTTGAAGCCCAATGACTTTCTAACGACAAAACCGGGCATCGACGAATCAAAGCCAATTCTGGAAAACCTTGGAGTGCCTTACAAAGTAAGCCTCTTTGCGCCAGAAATTCCGCTCAACGAATTGGCCTCCGCGCCTTCCGAATACCGCATAGAGGTCATGGACCCGAACGAGCGAGAAAAGCCGGCCCCCGAATCTTATGTAAGATTGGTATTCGAGGCGTTGAAAAAAGCAGAAATCCCGATTTCAAGAGGCGCGCCCGACTTGCACGAAGAAAAGGCTACGTAAAATCTTCACGATGCCCACAGAGGTGGGCCCCTAGAGAATTGATAATAGGTAGATAAAACCTTTGAAGAGAAAGGCGCACGTTCAAGACGTGCGCCTAGACGCTAGTCGATCATCGGGATTAAGAGCAGTCTATCAGTCGGAGTTTGCAAACCGACAACTGTGATTGAGGAAAGCATTACTCGACGCATTTTGTGCTTCGGGTCGGCATCCCAAATCACGCACGGTTCGAGAAAACGTAGATGCCTCTTGTGCGGCTTCCAGTGGAGTACGCCCAAGTCGCCCTCGCTGTAACGCCAACCACCCGGCGTATCAAGCGTCTCTGAATCAAATCGTGCCTTTACTACAACCGCAGCAGTCATACCTGCCTTCCTTTCTGGCAAGGTCACACTGCGGGAGCAAACTCTCCCCACGGGGAGAGCTTGCCTAGAGCGTATTGCACAACCCAGCTAAGTTATTGATTCTATTGGGTCGAAATTCGGTTATGCAACAGCTTCTAGAAGAATGTATCTGAGATTCATCCTACATGGACATCCAAAGCCGTCAAGGCAACGCTCCTGAAACATGGCGTGAGGATTGTCTCCGTGACCGAGCCAATCGATGACAATCCCGAGGGCAAACTGATGGAGACGATCCTTGCAGGCTTCGCGCAGTTGGGAAACAATTCTCGCATAGTGACCCTCTCTGCTGAGTGAGTATGTTCCATATCGTCCGGTTCATCATAGACGCGCGCCGCTCGCGTGAAAAGGTGGGTGAAATTGCTCATCAGGCCATCGCACCACGTGCAAGAACTCGCACCTTTCATCTATCTCAACCATCCGCACCATCATCCAATATGATGCTGCTCGAAATCCTCATTCAATCAGTAATCAACTGGAGCCGCGACATCTTCGTGGAAATCCTCCGGCGGCACGCCGAGAACTTCGTTGTCGAACATTTCAAACGAAAACGAAGACAGAAGAATCGGCTGCCGAGACGTCGCCCGGCCAAGCGACCACGATTGGAACGCAAGCGGTAGCCCGCTATTGCCTCACGCTTTCCTGTGTTCGGTAGTTGATTTCGCCTGCAAATCAACGGGGGGCGCGATGCATTCCTCGATATACTTGGCGAAAGGAAGCGAGACGCCCTAAAGAAAATCGCCAAACGATCGCCCACACGGTCTGTGCCATCTTCTGGCTGTCCGTGGCGCACCAATCATTTCGGCAAGAGGATTCGCCATGAGGTCTAAGACTTCCAAGCCCGACAGCTCAGCGCATACTGAAGCCAAATAACCCAACAGCGGTAATTTCTCGAAGTTTGACTTGTCTACAGCCGGTAGCCCGTGTCAAGCCATCTAAGAATGTAACCCTGGCCTTGCTCGTCGAGACATTTGAA
>OBLU010004874.1_pt1 | contig 12081 bp, 10 predicted proteins | sample 1518681 | NCBI WGS metagenome assembly OBLU01 (sample SAMEA3539304, study PRJEB22396) | soil metagenome | biome: tundra; feature: field; material: soil | place: USA | collected 2010-05 | depth 0.15 m | reverse complement strand
GGTGGCGGTTCAACGTCTGGGGCGAGCTGGCGGCGGTGATCCTCGGCCTGCCGCTGTCCATCCTGGTTTGGTTCGTCCTGGACTTCCAGAGCAAGCCGATGTGGCAGGGCCTGGGAATGCTCTTTGGCCTCAGCTTCCTCGTCTTGGTCACTGTGACGCTGCTGACTCCGCCCGAGTCTAAGGAGACGTTGAAACGCTTCTACACGCGCTGCCGCCCTCCGGGGTTCTGGGGGCCGATCCGGTGCGAAGTCCCGCCGGACCTGGGCATCGAGCGCAGCCAAAAGCGGATGTGGATCGACTCCCTGCTCGGTATCCTGTCGTGCCTGGGGCTGGTGCTGGCCACCAATGCTGTTTACGTCGGGGACTGGCCCCGCTTCGGCGTCAGCCTCGCCGTCTGCGCCGGGCTGGGCTTCTGGCTGCTGCGGCGCATCCTGGCAGACAACGCCGCCCAGCGGCGAGACCAAGCCTCTTCAAAGGCAGGCTGAAGCCTGCTTTGTTACTTCGGCGCAGCATCTGGCAGGCGTCGGCTCGATTGCAACGCCTGCCCACCCCGTGCACGCCGCGAATGCGTAAGACGGGTCGGCGTCTCCCTATTCTACCACCCTCTTGATGGCATGGCATTGCTGGCGGGATGGTCCCGTGCGCATCCCTTGTGCACCCCTTGTGCATATGGACCTATAACGTTAACGGTGGCGAGCGTCTGGCCTGCCGTTTGGCGAGCCGGACACCCCCGGGAATGATTGCTTGCATTGTTATCAGCGGATTGGCGCGGAGGGGACACGGAGCGGGCATGGAGGGGGTGTGGAGGTGCTCCGATGTGGGTCGCGCAACTAACTGGTATTGTTTAACTTACAAAGGCTAGGATGCGACCCCCAAGTGTAGCTTTTTGACCACATGTCTGCCCTGGTTTTTCACACAGACGAGAAGACCTACGCTCAAATTGCCTCTGGGCGACTTCTGCCAAGTCGCTTTAGCCCGGTCATATCCCACAGAAAACAGCGAAGAAGCATTGCGTGCGTTCTCGCACTAGCCGCACGAAAAAGAAAGCCCTCGCCGAACCCACCACTTCTCGAACCGCTTATGTCTTCCCATCCCACCCATCTTCCGCCCCCAATGATCCATGTCTTTGTGGATTACGAGAACCTGCATGAGGTTGACCCCTCGGTGATCTTCTCGGGGCCAGCCAAACCGCCATCCGCTCCGCCGGAAGATTTGATGACCCGCGTTCTGGAACATCTGGGCAAGAACCTCACCAACCGTCCCAAGCGCAAGAAGACCCTAGTGAGCCATTTGCTCGCGTTCTCCGGCAAAGCAGCCACCGAGGCGGATGTCGTGAGCATGATCGAAAGCCTCAGCAAGGCCGGGCGCCTCAGCATCGGAGAAAAGGACGCCGTGACCTACCATGACTAGCGGCGCTTTCTACGAATTGAGTTTCCTAACTCGTAAAATCCAGCTAACGCAATTCCGCAAAACACGCCTGCGCCAACGATGCTCGCGAGGGGTTTTACCAAATGCCTGAGTTCGCGATAGGGAATGGTGGGGGCCTGAACGACGGCGATGTTCGATAGCCTGCCGGCGCTCAAAGCCTCGTCGAAACGGGCTTGTTCGAGGAGGGTCGAGAAGTGGTGATATTTGGTTTCTTCTGTCTCCTTCTTTCGCTGCAACTCCGCGATGGCTGGCTCGAGCTCATTGACGGTTTTAGCATCAGCGTTCAGTTTCTCCAATTGGCTCTTGAGGACTTCTAGTTTTGCCTGGAGGGCGGCTATTTGGGCGGCTTCGTCGGACCAATCCCCCACACGCGCACCAGGCTTGGACGAAGGCGGTTGAATCCTGGTCAGCTCGGGGTACTCCGCTTCAAGGCTTGTCTTCAGCTTGTCGGCTGATGCGATCTGTTCGCGGATGGCCTGCACCATTGATTGCTCCGGGGTGGCCTGGGTAAGCAACTCCTGTTCTCGCTTGCGAAAGGACTCGAGGCGACCGCTGACACTTCTATACTCCTCGACTTTGGCGGACGGCACAGCTACATCTGGTTGGTTGGTTGATACTTCGACATGCGCCGGCATCAGTTTTTGGCGTTCCTGGAGAGCAGCCCGGCGCTCGGCCAGTTCCGCCTGGGTAGTGAACAGAACCCCACGAGTTTTTGAAGTCTGTTCGGTATAGGCCTTCTTGGCATCCTCGACGGACATCAGGCCCGCGTTCGCTTTAGCCTTTCTTAATTCCGCCTCGGTAATGGCAAGCTGCGAGCGGAGCGCATCGGTTTGCTGTTGCAGGACGTCATCAAAAGCGCCTACGCTGCGATGAATTTCAACGTGCTTGCGGAGGTAAGCCTCGATGAGCTGGGTCAAAACCGATTGGACGATCTCGCGGTTCGGGTGCCGGAAGACGATGTGCAGGATATCGGTTGCCGGAGGGACTTCGACGGTTAAACCATTCTTGAGGATTGTGGCCGCCAAATATTTGTTAGTCTCGCCACCACCCTGACCGATAATCTTCTCAGGGCCGATCACCTCTGCAACCTGGACGGCGAGGTCCTGGCTCTTCATAATCTCGATTTCCGTGTTGATGACGTTCACTCCGCCCGGGTCTGGCGTCTTGACTTGAGGATCACCGCCAAGCCCGTTAGGGAGCCTTGATTCCACGACATAGCGGATAAGCAGCTTCGCCTCAGAGCTGTAAACCACGGGCGCCCGAAAGTAAACCAACACGGCCACTAAAAAACCGGCGGAGGAGAAGCATATAATCTTCCATTTATGGCGAAGGAGAATGTGGTGGATTCCAGCCGGGCCAGGGCCGGCGGCTTGGTTCTGACGGTCGTGATTTTGCATAGGCTTGTGTCCGTCCTTTTCAGGTTGGTGTAAGGTTCACCTGCATGGTTGTAACCCGCAACTGCCCAATAGCTTCGAAGGTCCAGCGAGGTCGTGCCCTAAGGGGCGCCCCCTGCCCCAAATGGTATTTCAAAGCACGTTTGCTCAAGGTAACGCAGTTTCAATAGCATATTGCATGAGTATGTCAAGGAACGCTAAGAGTTTTTACTTGTAGTGAGTGATGGTAATGCATAGCTAACTGCGGCTTATTGTGCTTATTACCGGCCCGGCATGGTGAACGGGAAGTAATTCATCAATTCTGAACAGTTGGAAGGGGACTGGGTTGGATTACACAAGCCTGTCAGGCTTGCTTGGGGTGGGACTTGGCCAGCGGCTGCGGTCGGTGGCTTCCTCAGCCGACGGTCGCATTTTCACACTACCCCCGGGACAGCCGCGACAGAACTCCCTTTCTTCCATGAAATGGAGGGGAGGGCAGGGGAGAGGAGGCGCGTTTGGGCGCGATATTCCACAGAATTGGACCACCCTCTCCCGCTCCTTTGTCGCAGGAGAGGATGAAGATCTCGGGGCCAGTGTCGAAATGCGCTCTCAGTCGGCCGGAAGTGATGCGTGACGTTCCCCCCAGCGTACGGTCTAATCGGGCATTGAATCTTGGACCTCAGAAATGCCGACCCTTATGAGAAAGCGAAGGATGCTGTGTCTGACGCGGAAAGGCTGGATTTGGCCGGGGGCCGCGTTGCTGGCGGTGGCGGTTATCACAGTGGCTTGCCCGGGCAGCGTTTCGGGCAGGGAGGATTCCGGCCGGGCGGGCACCCCATCCGGACCAATGACCACGGTCCCGCTGGAGTATCAAGAGACGAGCTTCCAGTTCCTGTACCGGAATATTCCCGTGGAGCGACGATTGGAGCCGTTCCCCAAGGAGCCGGCGTCGGCGCCCGGCCCGGTCGTGCGCGGAGTGTTGAAGTTCGGCGGCAACCCGAGCAATGCCATTCCCTTCGTCTGGCAGGGCGGCGCGAAGAAGCTCTTCCTCGATCTGAATCGCAACCAGGATTTGACCGACGATCCGGCCGGGGTGTTTCCGGCGCAGGTGCTGTGGTCGGCGGGACCGAGTTACGTTCACCAGATGTTCACGAATGTGCCGCTGGCTTTTCCCGCGACGTCAGCCGGCGCGCCGATGCTGGTGGACTTTCAATTCGCCATGGACATTGTCCGGCGGCCGGGGGAGCCGTTTTTCACCGCGGCGTTGCGCTCCTATTGGCAAGGTAAGGTGACCCGTGAAGGTCATGATTGGCAGGTGGGTATTATGCAGAACCTGTCGGACCAGCCGGGCTCCTTCCTGCACGGCCAATTGTTGCTGCGTCCTTGGGAAGACCGAAACAAACACTTCGTGGCCTCCTGCGAAGTACCGGAGGACACCTTGGCGGTTGCCTGGCAAGGGAAGAACTGGATGGTGAGGGCGTCGGACGCCTTCGCCTTTTCGCCCAAGGTGTTTTTTGAGGGACACGCCTGCCAGTTGGACTGGAGCGCGGAGCCACAAAGCCGTGAGGAGCGACTGGCGTTGCGGGTGACCGAACAAGCCACCGCGCTAGGCGAATTGCGAATCGCCGGCAGCTTCATTGACCGCCTCGTGCTGACGGGCGGGCCGTACGTGGTCGTCCTGGCCCAGCCCCCGGCCAGCGTGAAAGTGCCGCCCGGCCGCTACCACCCCTACCGGGTCTGGCTCAAGCAGGGCAAGGGGGAGGCCTACTTTGAATTCGGCCTGCCGCAATCCGGGAAGGCGAATGTGGTGGAGGCAATCTCCGGGTCGCAGATGCCGGTGTTGAGCCCGCCGCCGCCGGAGCAGGCGGTGGTGGTGGATGAGCAGCGGACGGCGGTGTTGGCCGTGGGCGGGCCGTTGACCAATTGCGTCTCCGCCACCCACCGCGGGCGGAATCTGCTGCTCAGCTACCGATTGATCGGCGCCGGCGGCGGAGAATACTGGCTGGCGGCGTGGGGCGACGGGAAGCCGCCGCAAGTTACCATCAGCAAGTCGGGGAAAAGGATTGGATCGGGCCAGTTTGAATTTGGCTGAGACGGCTACTGCTCGTACTCATGGCGAGTACCCTATACGACGGCCGGCAACCTCCAAATCGTTGCCTCATGGGGCTTGGGCGGTCTGGGCGCGACGGAAGGCCCACCAGTCACTTGTAATTGGACGACAGCGGGCCTGGTGCCGCAGTTGCTGCCGTGGCTGGCGATCCTGGCCCTGCTGGCGCTCAAGCCCAATCGCGGCTGGTCTGCATGGTGGATCTGTCTGCCCGTGACCGGTCTGGCGGTGGGGTTTCATTGGCTGCAACTGGTTTCGCAGGGCGCGCCTAATGAGATGATCCGGGAGGCGCTTGGGATGCTTTTGGAAGTTCCCATTGCTCTGGCGTTTGGGTTGGCCGCGCTCTGGTTACTGGCGCCGTACGTTGTCCGCGGCAATCGCTTCTGCTCTTTCCTTGGGATTCTGGCTGCCCTGGTATGTTTCATGGTTTTCAGCTTTGCGGCCAGAGTCGGCTGGGGCCTGGGGATGGAGCAAGTCGCGAGCCTCTTGGACCCGCGGCACTGCGCGGCCACAGCCTACGCGGGAGTGACGGCGTTGCCGTTCATCATTCCGCTGGTGCTGCCGGCCCCGGGAGTAGCTGCGGCCATGGTTTTGTGCGGGCTGGTGTGTCGGGGGCGCCATCGTCCGTTCCGGCTCTGCGTGTGGCTTTTCGTGTCCTTGCTGGCAGTCTGGGTTGCGGTGTCGGCGCTGGTCTATGGTTTGTGGCGGATTGCCTCGCCTGGGAGCATGGAGTACGGCCTGTTCCTCGGGATCGGGCTGCTCATGGTGGCGGTCACTTTCGCCACCTTGCTGCCGTTCTTGATCCTGGCGTTGGTTAGTCCGTTCTTCCGCGAACGGCTCAAGGCATTACTGCATGTGAAGCCGGAAGCGCTGGCAAGCGTGTGAACATATTTCACCCGAGATTCCGGTCGATTCACGGCCTCCCCGCCCCGTTGTTCCCTCTGCTGCCGCCAAGCGTGTGAATAACTCGTTCTTCATCTGAAGCATGGCTTCGGGTAGAAGAAAGCCCATGAGCGATCAATTGCCAGCCCCCGCCGCCAGCAACACCTTCGAGCGTATCAAGCGGTTGAACCCGGACGGCCACGAATCCTGGTCCGCGCGCGATCTTGCCCGCGTGTTGGAATACCTCAACTTCCGCAACTTCCAGCCGGTGATTGAAAAGGCCAAAGAAGCCTGTGCCAAGAGTGGCCATGCCGTGGCCGACCATTTTGCGGAAATGCGCAACATGGTCGGCATCGGTTCGGGCGCGCGACGCGAAGTGGAGGATTGGATGCTCTCCCGTTATGCCTGTTATCTGGTGATCCAAAACGCCGATCCGAGCAAGCCGCTGGTAGCGCTGGGGCAAAGCTATTTCGCCGTGCAAACTCGGCGTCAGGAACTGGCCGATGACGAGGCGTTGAAGGAGGGCAGGACGCGCCTGCTGCTGCGCGCCGAGACGAAGAAGCACAACAAGAATCTGGCCGGCGCGGCCAAGCAGGCGGGCGTCATCCAGCCGGTGGATTATGCCATCTTCATGGATCACGGCTATCGCGGACTTTACGGCGGGCTGGGAATGAGGGACGTCCACGAACGCAAGCGTCTCAAACCCAAGGAACACATCCTTGACCACATGGGCAGCACGGAACTGGCGGCCAATCTATTCCGCGCCACGCAAACCGAGGAAAAGTTGCGCCGCGAGAATGTGCGGAACAAGGATGACGCCAGCCGCATTCACAACGAAGTAGGTCGCAAAGTCCGCAAAACGATTCACGAACTGGGCGGCACGATGCCGGAGAACCTGCCCGTGGCCGAGAGCATCAAGAAACTCGAGAGCCGGGAGAAGAAGCGGCTCAAAGCCGAGCAACGGAAAATCACTGGAGAACAAGCCGGATCGTGAGTGAAGCTACATCAGCGATTATAGGCTCCACCCGGCGCGATACTCGTTGCGAAGGAATCGGTTGGCGTCCTCCAGGTTGGTGAACTTCAGGTTGGCCGGATCCCAGAGTAGCTTGCAGAGCGTCAGGTCGTCCCGGAGCTGAACGCGCAGGGCCACGTTGCCCAGCAGGACGGACTCGGCCAGCGGTCCGGCCCAATCGAAATTGGAACCAGCCGCCTTGCCCCCTTTGCAGGCCGCGATCCACTCCTGGTAGTGGTCGGCAGAACGGGGAATGGTCTTAGGAATCCGGTCGGTCTTGTTGGCGCGCGACGCCGGATAGACCTCATTGCCGAGGATGAAACCGTTGTCGCCGATGAGCAGGCGACCATTGTCCCCCATCTTTTTGCCGTCGGGCAAGCCTTCAGGCCGCGGCGGGCGCAAGCCGCCGTCGTACCAGGTCAGTTTGCAGGGTGGCATGGCCACGCCGCCGCCGGCGGCGCCGGTGAGCCCTTTCACGTGGCAATTATTGGCCTGAGGCGCCGCGGGGCGCGCCGGGAACTGGTATGTGACGATCGAGCCGAGCGGGTAGGTCTCTTCGTTAACGCGCGTGGAGGCGGCCTGGATGCTGAGGGGCGCGCCCAGTTTCAGGGCGCGGAAGACCGGGTCCATCGCGTGGCAGCCGATGTCGCCCAGCGCGCCGGTGCCGAAATCCCACCAGCCGCGCCATTTGAAGGGCAGGTAGGCCGGGTTGTACGGCCGCGACGGAGCCGGACCGAGCCAGAGGTCCCAATCGAGGGTTGCGGGCACGGGCGGGGTGTCTTTGGGCCGGGCCAAGCCTTGCGGCCAGTACTCATTAAACAATCCTTGTGACGGGCGATCCGTCCAGATGTGCGCTTCATGCACTTTGCCGATGGAGCCGGCCCATACATACTCGCAGAGGCGGCGCGTAAGCTCCGAGGCCTGGCCCTGGTTGCCCATCTGCGTGGCGACTTTCGCCTCGCGGGCGGCCTGTGCCAGGTGCCGCGCTTCCCACACCGAATGGGTAAGCGGCTTCTCGCAATAGACATGCTTGCCGCGCTTGATGGCCTCCATCGCCGCAAAGGCGTGGTGGTGATCAGGAGTAGCGATGACGACTCCGTCGATCTCCTTCATCTCGTCGAGCATCTGGCGGTAGTCGGTGAACTGCTTAGCCTTGGAATACTTCTTGAATACGTGGCCGGCATGGTTCCGGTCCACATCGCACAGGGCGACAATATTCTCGCTCTCCAATTGGCTGAGATCATGGGCGCCCTGTCCTCCGATTCCGATACCGGCCAGGTTGAGCTTTTGGTTCGGCGAGGCCGCTCCGCGCAAACCGAGCACCGCGCCCGGAACCACCATGAAGGCAGCCGTGGAAAGTGCCGCGCCGCGCAGGAATTGGCGGCGGCTGAGTTCAGTGTTGGAGGTGCTGGCTTTCGTATTCATGAGTTGAGATTGCAGGAGCCGACGAGAAAAGGCCAGAAATTCAATACGGTGGCGTCGGGAAAGAAGGAGGCAGAAGGCAGAAGGACTGGACTGCTGGCGGTTATTCGGACATCGGATTCCTCTCAGCTTCGCCGGTCATGGGCACGAACCTCACCGGCAGCACGGCCTGCTGCTCAAGCTTGCCACCGCGTTTGCGCAGCAGCACCAGGTCCTGGTTCCACGCCGGGCCGACTGGGATAATCATCCGGCCGCCGTCCTTGAGCTGGTCGATGAGCGGCTGCGGCACCCGCTCCGGCGCACAGGTCACGATGATGCCATCGAATGGCGCGGCCTCGGCCCAGCCCTGGTAGCCGTCGCCGGCACGCACATGCACGTTGGTGCAGCCAAGCCGCTTCAGGTCCGCCGCGGCCTGCTGCGCCAGGTCGCTGATAATCTCGGTCGTATAAACCTCAGCCATCAGTCCAGCGAGCACGGCCGCCTGGTAGCCGGAGCCGGTGCCGATTTCCAGCACACGGTCAGTGGGCTTTGGATCGAGCCGTTCGGTCATGAAGGCGACGACGTAGGGCTGGGAAATGGTCTGCCCATGGCCGATGGACAGGGGATGGTCTGCGTAAGCCTTGCGGCGAAGGCGTTCAGGCACGAACTCGTGGCGCGGCACCTTTCCCATCACGGCCAGGACGCGGGCGTTGGTAATGTCGCGGCCCGGCCTGGCAAGCTGTTCGGCCACCATTCGCTGCCGATCGAGGTCATAGGGATCAGTTCCCGTGGCCGCCAGAGCAGGCGCCGCAGTCCCGCGGCTGGTCAGGGCAGTGAGCCACCCGGCCAGCACGAGTGTCAGTCTCCGCATCTACTCAGGTTAATCTGTCCGGCATGGATTTGCCATTACGGCGTAGCGCAGATTTGTAATCTGCTGTATCGCCGATTTGCAATCGGCAGGGGGTGGCAATTCTCGCACGGCCAGCAGGTTACAAACCTGCGATACGGCAGATTAGAAATCTGCGCTACCCCAGAGGGGCCGGCCGCCAGCCTCCAGGCTACGGCCTTCTGTCGCCGATCCGCACGATCGCGTAGATGATCGCGGCCGGGACACCTGCAAGCAGCGCCAGCACGATGAAGAGGCCAGAACCTTCGCCCCGTTTGCGGATGTCCGTGAAGATCCAAATGGCCACCAGCAGGTTGAAGACGAAGGCTACCAGGCAACAGAACTTGATCAGGCCGACGAGACCCTGGTGGGCATTGGCGTCGTGGGCGGTCGATGGCGTGGAAGCCGGGGTTGGCGCCATCTCGGGAGCTGCAGCGGGTGGCATGGGCTGGCCCAGGCCGGCACGCCCGGGCAGGGACGTGGGCGGGCGCATGTTCTGCCGGTTCGGCGCGCCCATCGGCGCCTGGCCTTCCTGCTGAGCGCCCAACCGGCGCATCAATTGTTCCTGGCGCTGGGCCATTTCGTTTACGCGTCGTTCCAAACGCTCGAGCCGATCAGCCGGTCCGCCCTGATCCGGCTCAGCCGCGAAGACCGGGGTTGCCCGGCCAAAGATTGTCAACGCAATGCACGCCGTCGCCAGACCCAACCACAAGGATAAACGCTTCATCATGCAATATCATGAAGCCTAAAGCGCTTGTCGTCAAGCTTTTGCGGGCGTGCTGACGGGTCGCCAAGGCTCTGTTTGGGCCTGGCTGGCGCTGCCGCGATCACTCTGGTACTCTCGGGGGCGTGAAACAACGTCTGCTGCCTCTGTGCTTTCTGCTGGCGGCCATCTCGCTGGTGGAAGCTGGAGGGTCCCGAGTCATGTTCGAGGAGGCAGGCACGGCCTTGGTCAACGGCAAACCGTTCTTCCCCATTGGTCTGTTTACTTACTCCCTGGACGAGCCGACCATCGCTGAGATCAGGAAGGAAGGCTTCAACACGGTCACCGTGCTGACAGAGCACCATGAACCGGCACAGCTCGACCGTGTGCAACGAGAGGGCTGGATGGCGGTTTGCCCGCCGGAGGAAAAGTGGCTCCGGGCTGGGACCAACCATCCAGCGTTGCTGGCCTGGTATCTGTCGGACGAACCCGAGGGCCATGGCCACACCCCCGCCGGCTTGCGGGACAAATATTTGCAACTAAAGGCCCGGGACCCCAATCATCCTATTGCCTTGGATCATTTCATATGGGAAGCGCTGGTGAATTACAAGGACGCTTGCGACCTTACGATGACAAGCGTGTATCCGCTCACCTCCGCCGGCCCTGCGCCCATCACGCACATTGGCTTGTTCATCGATCACGCCCGGAGCCAGCACCGCCCGAACTGGCCGCACTGGCCTTTCATCCAGATCTTCGGGGGCACCAATTGCGAAGGCGGAAAGTGGAAGCAGCCTGAACCGGCTGAAGTGCGCGCCATGGTTTACAACGCGCTGGTCCACCGGGCCAACGGCATCTTCTATTTCTCGTATTGGCCGAAAGCGCCGAAGACCTGGGCATCCGTCGGCGTGCTCAATGGCGAGCTCCGCCGGATAACGCCTTGGCTCGTGACCGCGGGCCGCGAGCTAGAGACCAAGTCCAGCCTCACGGAGGTGCAGGTTCGGGCCAGGAGTGTGGACAATGGAAAGACGGGCATCGTTCTCGTCATGAACACCACTACGGAGCCGCACTACGTCGCAATCTCCATCCAGCAGCTTCCGGCCGAGGAGTTGAGGGGACTGTTTGACCATCACACCTTCAAGCCGGTGAAGGATAGGTTTACCGAGAAGCTGGGGCCCTACGACACGCGGGCCTACATTTGGGGCAACGAGCCACAGGACTCGCGGGAATCGCGGCAACCCTAAAACGGGACGATCTCAGGGATGGGGCGCGTAGCCCATTTGATCCAGAACCTTCTGCCCATGACTTGACTGGACAAACTCAATGAAGCTATGCGCTATGGGTGCCTCGGTGGCTTTATCGGTGTAGAGACGAAGAACTCGCGCATAGGGATATTGACCTTTATTCACCGACTCGACGCTGGGGGTCACGCCGCCGATCGACACGGGTTTAACGCCGGTCTTGCTCGCCAGGCCAAAGGTTGAGTAGCCGATTCCGCCGGCATCCTGGGCAACCGCATTAACGATGTCCTCGTAATTGGTGCATGTCTGTAAATGAAGGGCATACGGCTTGTTCTCCATCGCCAATTCCCGGAAGCCCAAATAGGTGCCGGAAATGGGATGGCGGATATACAGATGCACCGGGGCATCCGGCCCGCCCACATCTTTCCAGTTTTGGGCCACGCCCGTGAAAAGGTCGCGCACTTGGTCCCGAGTCAGATTCCCGACGGGGCTGGCGGCGTTGACGATGACCGCGACATCATAGGCGCCAATAACATAATTGTTGAACTCGACATTCCGCGCCTTGGCCAGCTCGACCTCATTGGTGGTGGCGTCCCGGGAAGCGGCTGCGATGTCGCAACGGCCAACGATCAATGCCCCCAGCCCGTAGGTGGTGCCCTTGAATTCGAGGTCGAAAGCGACTGCCGGGTGCTCCTTCTTGAATTCGGCGACGAGCTGCGGGGCCAGTTCCTCGCCGATGGTGTTGGAGCCTAAAATGACGACCTTTTCTGGCTTCCCACCTGAACAGCCTGCAAGGAATGCACTGAACAGGACCAAGCCAAGGCCGTTCCGAAGATTCGTCTGCCGGAGGCGAAACCATTTGCTACGTAACGTTGTCATCATGCCACATCCTTCCGTTCACGATTAAACCGATTGCGGCGCTGATAATCAATTGGCGGCGCAAAGGTGTCAAGGAGCAAGATGGCCGGAACGACCGTGCGAGCGCACCTTGACGCTGCCACCCGCCGACGACTCGATCTCCCCTCTCCGCCTTTGGAGGAGAGGGGGTGGG
>OBLU010004872.1_pt1 | contig 12083 bp, 9 predicted proteins | sample 1518681 | NCBI WGS metagenome assembly OBLU01 (sample SAMEA3539304, study PRJEB22396) | soil metagenome | biome: tundra; feature: field; material: soil | place: USA | collected 2010-05 | depth 0.15 m | reverse complement strand
GGATTCGGACCAGAGATCGCAGGATCGTTCCATTTTGTGATGGTTCCCAGATAGATCCCGACCAGAGCCCTCGCCGAAAACTTGAGCGTTCCGACCACGCCTGGCACGTTATAAATCGGCACAATCGCCCCGAGGACCGTGGGTATCTGCAATACATTTCCTTTTGTGCGGCGCTTCTCGGTCAGGGGAGCGTCGGTGGCCCCGAAATCTGCGGCGCCGGAAGTTACCATTTCGATGCCCGCCTCCGAGCCGGAGGGAATGTATATGATGTTGAGATCCGGGCGAGTCCTTTCGAAGGCTTGAAACCACTTTGAATACACCGCGAGAGGAGAAGTTGTCCCAACGCCAATCAAGCGGACTTTTTCTGAATTCTGGGCTGTAGCAATCTGAACCAGCGCCAGCATTAACATCAATCGCCAAAGTTGCCCGAAACGCACGTCTGCCCCCTTCAGGCCCTGGGACGAAAAATCCTTGCATTCGGACTACGCGACCGAAAGATTGCCGGTCGCAGGGTAGTCCGCATTCAAGGCAGAATAGCGAATAGCCTGAGCAAGAGTTTCATCGGCCAATCCAGGGAATCTCTTTAGGACCCGAAGCGTGTGACGACTCGGATTGACTTTATGCGGGACAACCAGCCCACAAACTGTATATGGCTCTGGCGCCTGACGCCCTGCTATTCTGAACTCACCTCGCCATGAAGTCGCTCTACCAAGATCTTCCACCGGTGGAGATTGCCGGACGGAAGTTTGTGGGCCGCGTGTTGTTCAGCCTGCTGGTGCTGGTTTCCGCCTTGGTGGGAGCGACCGCCGGACTGTTGCTGGTCTACACCACAGACTTGCCGCAGGTGGAGGCGTTGGAAGCCTACCGGCCGAGTTCGATTACGGAGTTGTATGACGACCACGAGCGGGTGATTGGATCGTTTGCCCTGCAACGGCGGGTAGTGGCTGGCTACGATGATTTTGCGCCGAGCCTGCGGGATGCGTTGGTCTCTATCGAGGACAAAGATTTTTACCGGCACTCGGGAATCAATTTCTGGCGCATTGTGGGAGCGGCCTACCGCGACATTGAGTCCGGTGGCAAGGTGCAGGGCGCATCCACCTTGACCATGCAACTGGCGCGCAATCTTTTTCTTTCACCCGACCGCTCGTTCCATCGCAAGGTACAAGAGGCGATGCTCGCGATTCAAATCGAGCGGCGCTTCACCAAGCCGCAGATCTTCACGCTATACGCCAATCAGATTTTTCTGGGGCATGGAGTATACGGGTTCGAGGCGGCGTCGGAATACTACTTCGGCAAACCGGCTCGAAAACTTACTCTGGCAGAAGCCGCGCTGCTAGCCGGTCTGCCCAAAGGTCCGGGAATCTATTCGCCCATCAACCACCCGGATCGCGCCATGAAGCGCCGCAACCTCGTAATCAACGCCATGCTCGAAGACGGAAAGATTACGGCGGCTCAGGCTGCGGACGCCCGGTCGGAGCCCGTGGCTTTGCGTCTGCAACACGATCCCAACTCGCTGGCGCCCTATTTCGTCGAGGAGATGCGACGGTATCTGGAAAACAAATACGGAGCCGACCAGGTGCACGAGGGTGGATTGAAGGTCTACACCTCGCTTGATGTCGATCTGCAAAAGTCGGCGAACCAGGCCGTGCTGGACGGTCTGGCGGCCTACGAGCGACGACATGGATGGAAAGGACATCTGGAAAACGTCGGAGCCGAAGGTGTTGCGATTGACAAGTACCAGCATCCTGATTGGGATGAGGAACCAGAAGTGAATGGATACGTTCACGCGCTGGTGACTTCGTCCGGGATTGGAATCGCAACGCTGAAATTCGGGCGCTACTCCGCTGCGATAGGGCAAGCGGATATGGCTTGGACACAGGGCAAAATCCAGGATCTGCTGAGACCCGGAGACATCTGCTATGTGAGAATACTGTCGCTGAGCGCTAATGGCGCGGCGCGCGTGAGCCTGGAACAGGATTCCGGCGCGCAAGGAGCTCTAGTGGCGATCGATAACACGACCGGCGGAATCAAAGCGATGGTTGGCGGCCGGGACTTCAGCGAATCGAAATTCGATCGCGCGACTCAAGCTTTGCGGCAAGTGGGATCGTCTTTCAAACCCTACGTCTACACCACGGTGATCGACAAAGGGGGAAGCCCGGACGACACGATTCTGGATGAGCCGGTCACTTTCGAGACTGGCTCCGGGCCATACTCGCCGCATAATTATGATGAAAAGTTCGAAGGGATCATCACGCTGCGCCGGGCGCTCGCGCAGTCGCGAAATATCCCGGCGCTGAAGCTGGCCAGCAAAGTTGGGATCAAGAGCGTGATTGAAACCGCGGAGCGCTTCGGAATCACAGCCAAGTTGCCGCCGTACTTGCCGGTCGCGCTGGGCTCGGCGGAAATCACGCTGATGGAGCAGACCTCGGCATACAGTGTGTTTCCGAATGATGGTGTACGGGTCACGCCGCGTTACATCACCAAGGTGACGGATTATGAAGGGCGAGTGCTGGAAGAGGATTATCCGGAGGTGAAGGACGTGATCAGCGCACGCACCGCACGAATCATGACCGCGATGCTGCGGGAAGTGGTACTGCACGGGACGGGAGTGGCGGCAGCGAAGATGCCGTTCCCCGCCGCCGGAAAAACGGGCACCACCAACGATTTTACGGATGCCTGGTTCGTGGGATTCTCGCCCGCAATGACGTGTGGCGTGTGGATGGGATTCGACGAGAAGAAAACGCTGGGCGCCAAAGAAACGGGAGCGCACGCCGCGCTGCCGATCTGGATGAACTTCATGGCCAGCGCCATGGCAGGAAAAGATCCGGGGCAGTTCCAGCCACCGCCAGACACACCGGGGCCCGTGGCGCAAAAAGTCGACACGCCAGATAATCTGCCGGGCGCGGATGAGACGCACTAAGATTATTGCCGTGATCAGGCCTTCGATACGTCGGCGGCGGCATTACTGATCACGTTTCTTACTCGTTATGAAATCTTTCTTTCGCTTTGCAATACTGGCGCTGACTCTGGTAGTTGTGGCACTGGTGTCTGCATTGACGGCAATGCGATTTGCAATTCACGGGCAGGAAGTGGAAGTGCCCGCGATCGTTGGACTCACTGTGCCGGATGCGGGACGTTCCGTTGCCGGCCTCGGATTACAGATCGAAGTGGAGCGGCAGTATTACAGCCCGCAAATTCCCGAGGGACGCATCATGACACAGTTGCCGCTGCCCGGGACAAAAGTACGCCGGGGATGGCAGCTGCGCGTGGCGCAGAGCCTGGGACCGCAACGGGTAGCGATTCCAGATGTTACAAACCAGAGTGAGCGCGCTGCGGAATGGAATATCCGGCGCCGCGGATTGGATCTGGCTTCGACGGCGGAGATGCAGTTGCCGGGAACGCCCGCCGACCAAGTGCTGGCGCAGAGTCCGCCGGCGAACGCGAATCAGGTGGCAGCGCCGAAAACCAGCTTGTTGGTAACGGTCGCATCCGATCCCCCAGCTTATGTAATGCCGAGTTTCGCGGGCCAGCCGCTGGGCAGCGCGAGCCGCACTTTGCAGGATGCCGGCTTCAAACTCGGAAATGTGAGCATGGCTCCGGCGGCCGCAAGTATACCCGCCCCGAGTTCTGCGCCTTCCATTTCCCCCGTGCCGGCCCAGCCATCGCCGGCAAGTATGATCGTCACCCAGACGCCGCCAGCGGGGCAGAAAGTCCTGGCCGGTTCCACGGTGAACTTCGAAGTGCGGTAAATTGGACGAATCCCCCCGCACTAACACACCCTTGTCATCCCTCGCTTTGCTCGGGAAGACAGTTCGTAGTGGGATACAGCAACTGTGGAAGCGGTCTAGATCCTTTCCAAGATCGCTGCGAAGAACCCATCGCATGGCTGCACACCGGGTAGTGTGCGCAGGTAAGGGCCGCAGGTCAGCGCAGAAGGCTCCTTCCAGATTAGTTCGCCTTCCTGTTTAAGCCTCTCCAGTTCGTTGCGGCAGTCAAGTACACGGAATGGTGAGCCTTCTGCCAGTGCGCTCTCGACAACGTCTTCGTTTTCTTCTCGTTCCAGAGAACAAGTGGAATAGACAAGGCGTCCTCCGGCGGCAACTTGTGTCATAGCGGACCGGAGGATCGCAAGCTGGCGCACTTGCAAGTCGGCGAGATCTTTGGGAATGAGGCGCCACTTAATTTCCGGATTGCGGGAGAGAGTGCCCGTGCCCGAGCAGGGCACGTCCGCGAGAACGCGATCAAAGTTAGCCACAAAGGGGAGATGGCGCGCATCGGCGGCAACCACGCCGATCTTGCCATCGCCATCGTCATCGTCATTGTCATTGGCAATATCGGTTGCACGCACTAGTCGCCGTAATAGACGCGCGCGGTGAGGATGGAGGTCGACGGCTGTGATGCGCGAGTTAGCATTGCGATCGGCGATGGCCAGAGTCTTTCCGCCAGGGGCTGCACAGCAATCGAGCACGCTCGCTCCGTGGCCAACCAGAGCTGCGACAAGTTGCGAGGCTTCGTCCTGAATAACACACAAGCGCTCCCGGAAGGCGGACGTTCTCGTGACGTCTCCCTGCCGAACGCGTCGCCCTGAAGCAAGGAAAGCACCGGAAGACAGTTCGACGCCTTCGGTGCGGAGTTGGTCTTCGGCTTCCGGATGACGAAGACGGATTGCGGTCACAGGCACCGATTGATTGTGTTGGCAAATTTCAACTGCGGCTTCGAGTCCATAGGCCTGAATCCAGCGGTCGACGAGCCATCGGGGATGGGCACTGCTGGCAGCGAGTTGGCCTGCGGAAGCACCGTCGATTGCGGGGGGAGGAACCTCAACGCTGGGCTGTACGCCGGCAGCGAGTTTGCGCAAAACGGCATTGACGAAGGAAGCAGCGGAACGTTTGCGGGCTCGCTTGACGAGGTCCACGCTCTCATTGAGGGCAGCGCGGGCTGGAATGCGACTGAGCCAGCGGAGTTGGTAAACAGCGAGACGCAAGGCGGTGAGAATTTCGAGATCGAGCCGGGAGAGCGGTTGTGAAGAGACTTCGGAGATTTGGGAATCCAGCAACGATCGCCAGCGGAGGACGCCCATGACCAGTTCGGTTGTCAGAGAATGATCAACCGCCGTGAGCGAGGCGCAGGTTCGGGAATGAAGCAGTTCCGTTGCATAAGAAGACTCGCGCTCTACGCGCAGCAGGATGTCGAAAGCCGCAGCACGGGCGGGCGAAACTACCGGTTGCGAGTCTCGATGTCCTGTTTTCACTGAGTTCAGTATGACGGAGGTCGCGGTTGCGGAGAAACAATTCGTTTTGTCTTAGAGGCCAAGCTTCTCACCAGGCAGCGGACGATAACCGCGAATAAAGTCAGCGGCGGAAGTCCGCTTTTTCCCTTCCAGTTGCAGTTCGATGATTTCGACTGCAGTGCCCTCGCCGCATCCCACGAAAAGACGATCGCCTTCCACTTTCAATTCAGACAACGGCAGCGCGCGATTGAATGCGGCCGCTTGCCATACTTGAAGATTCTTCCCGCGAAACTGCGAAGATACACCAGGCCACGGCTGAAAGCCTCGTAATCGATTCAGGATATCCGTCGCCGTATGAGAAAAATCGATGCGGCCATCTTCTTTCTTTAAGATGGGCGCTAGTGTGGCCTGCGAGTCGTCTTGCTTGCGTGGATGAATTGCGCCGATTTGTAAACTCTGCAGCGTGGTGATTGTGAGATCCGCGCCAACGGTTGCTAGCTTCGCTGCAAGAGTCTCTGCCGTGTCATCGGGAGCGATGGGAATTTCTTGCTGCAGAAGAAGGTCGCCGGTGTCGAGGCCCGCATCAATCTTCATGGTGGTTACTCCCGTGATGCTTTCACCCCGCGCAATCGCCCACTGGATGGGCGCGGCGCCGCGATACTTCGGCAAGAGCGAAGCGTGCAAATTGATATTGCCCAGCGGGGAAAGATCGAGCATCCATTGCGGAATGATGCGGCCATATCCGACCACGATGATGGCGTCGGGTTTGAGATCGGAGAGTTGAGCACGAAAGTCGGCGTTGTTTTTAATGGTTTCAGGCTGGACGATTGGTAATCCCAACCGCAACGCGGATTGTTTGACCGGCGAAGAAACGAGTTCAAGGCCGCGTCCCTTGGGCCGATCGGGTTGCGTCACCACGAGCCGAACCATGAATCCGGTTTCGACAAGCCGGACGAGGGTGGGCACGGCGAAGCGAGGCGTGCCGCAGAACACGAGATTGGGGAATTGAAGCATTGACACATTGAAGCATTGACTCAATGACTCAATCTCTCAATGACTCAATCTTCTACCATTCTCCCGCTTTGACCAGCTTGCGGATCTTGCGCTTGATTAAGTCGCGCTTGAGGGCGCTGATGTGGCTGATGTAGAGTTTGCCATTCAGGTGATCGGTTTCGTGCTGGAAAGCGCGAGCCAACAAGTCGTCGGCAGTCTTCTCGAAAACGTTGCCAGTCAGATCCTGCGCGCGAACGGTAGCCACCTCAGCGCGGCTTACGTTCTCGCGGAAATCGGGAATGCTGAGGCAGCCTTCGCTCTGCGAGTGGCGCCCTTGTTTGTGGATGATCTCGGGATTGATGAGGACTAGTTTGGCGTCGGGATCCTCCTTGAAGGTGACGTCAACCACGGCGATGCGGCGCGAGATTCCAATCTGCGGCGCCGCCAGACCGACACCGCGGGCAGCGTACATTGATTCGAACATGTCTTCAATCAGCTTTTTCAGTTCTTCATCGAAGACAGTGACCTTTTCGGCCGGCTTCTCGAGGACGGGATTTCCGAACTTTACGATGGGATAAATCATCAGTAGTTTTCCAGTTGCTGGCGGTAACCGTGGAAGTTGCGCAAGGTCTCTCCCATGGAATCACCGCCGAACTTGTCGAGAGCACACCGGCCCAGAGTGAGTGCGACCATGGCTTCGGCGGCGACTCCCGCAGCCGGTACTACACAAACATCGGAGCGCTCATACGCGGCACGTACAGGTTCACGGGTGGCGAAGTCTACCGACTGTAGGGGCCTTCGCAAAGTGGAAATGGGCTTCAAGTAGCCGCGTACGCGGATTTCTTCTCCGTTAGAAACTCCACCTTCAATTCCGCCAGCATTGTTACGAGTGCGAGTGAACGCAGTAAAACTCGCCGGTTGACCGTAACCGATTTCATCGTGCACGGCGGAGCCGGGAGAAGCGGCGGCAGCAATGCCGGCGCCGATCTCAACCGCCTTCACCGCTTGCAGTGACATGATGGCGGCTGCCAGCAAAGCATCGAGCCGTTCGTCCCACTGTGCGTAAGTACCCAAGCCCGGTGGAACGCCGTGCGCAACCACCTCAAAGACTCCTCCTACCGAGTCACCGGTCTTGAGGACTTTGTCGACTTCGTCTTTCATGCGTTGCTGAATTTCCGGGTCAGCACAATTCAGCAAAATTTCTTCCTGATTGTAAAGAGCCTGAATCTGCTCCCAAGGAACGGGTTTTTGCATCGTCACATTGCCGACGGCAACCACGTGACTTAGAACTTCGATGCCAAGCTCGCGCAGAAAGGCTTTGGCGATTGCGCCCACGGCGACTCGCGCTGCCGATTCCCGGGCGGATGCACGCTCCAGAACATATCGCGCCTCAGGAAAATTGTATTTCAAAGCACCGGCCAAGTCTGCGTGCCCGGGCCGGGGAGACGCTACACGTTTATGAAGAGCGGGATCGCCTTCGCCAACGGGCAAAGCCGCCTGCCAATTTTTCCAATCTCGGTTGTCGAGTTGAACGGAAATGGGGGAGCCAATGGTCATGCCGTGGCGGATGCCGGACAGGATGCGAGCAGTGTCATGCTCAATCTTCATGCGTCCGCCGCGGCCATAGCCTTGCTGCCGGCGCCACAGTTCACGGTCCACGAAGCTCTGCTCTACTTTAAGCCCGGCGGGCAAGCCCGAAAGGAAAGCGACCAAAGCTTCGCCGTGAGATTCTCCGGCTGTGAAATAGCGCAGCATAAGTGCTCGATTCTACCTGATGCGGCGTCTTTGCGGAGTTACAGACCGCAAGAACCTTGCGGCTTGACATTGCGAGATAAGGAATGCGCGATGGGTACTCCGATCACGATTGTGCGCAAGCGGCGGCAAGCTCCGCGAGACTGGCCACCTGCAAGTCCGGACGCGCCTCGGCTGCTTTGACGGCTCCGACTCCGCTTCTCGCCGATGGCCGGTTGACCCAAACCGTAGCCAGACCGAGCGACTGCGCAGGGATCACATCATGATAGAGACTTTGGCCAACATGCAAAACACGATGCGCTGGAACACCAACGCGGCGCAACGCGAGTTCGAAGATCTTCAAGGATGGCTTGTAAGCCCGCGCCTGTTGGGCGGTGATGATCTGGCCAAAATCCACTTCCAGTTGAGGCCGAGTGGCAGCGAAAAGATCGTCGTCCACGTTGGAAATGATCGCCAAGCGAAAGCGGCTGCCAAGTACACGGAGTGCCTCTATCGTGTCCGGCCAGGGTTTCCAGTCCTTGAGGGACTCGGCCAGCGAGTGGGCTTCGTGGTCACTGGGTGCGAATCCAAATTGTTTTCCGAACTGGCCCACAACAGAGTGGAGAACGTCCCGGTAGCATCGATACTCTCCCTGCTCGGCGCTGGCTTCAAAATCTCCGTAAAGCTGCAGGATCGCAGCATCGTCTGCGTTCCTGGAGTGTGCCGCGAGGATCTGGTGCAGGCGCCGGAGGATTCCATCTTCCCAATGAATGAGAGTACCGTAGCAATCGAAAGTAAGAATTTCGAAGCGGCTGAAGTCGAGCATGATGCAAGAGCACTCCTGCCCCGCCGACGCTAAGATTCAAATCCGGGCAGCGTGGGAGCTTTTTCGCGGGATTCAGCGACACTCTCCGCGCCGGCCTCCGCCTCAGACTCCGGCGAAGAATTCTCTGGAAGAGGAGGAACTTTGGCCGCAAGAAACTTCGCGCTGTTCAGCAACGGACGTCCGAGGGAAGCGTTGTAGCTGGTCCAAGGGCTTTCCAGATCGGCCTCGCGCTCGAAGTGGGCGCGCATGGCCTCCATCTTCGAATCCAAGTCGTCCATATAGTGCAGCAGGAGAGCTTCAGGAAACATGGGCAACTTGGGCGAGCCGAATTCGTATTCGCCATGGTGGCTGATAATGAGATGCTCAAGCAGGGTCTTGAGCTCGCTCGGGAAGCCGGGAACGAGTGCGAGCTTGGCCTGCAACATCTCCAGTTCAATCACCATGTGCCCGAGCAACTGGCCGCGGGTGGTATAGGAAAACGAGCGATTGTAAGTAAGCTCGTGAATCTTGCCGATGTCATGGAGAAAAACACCAGTCAGCAACAAGTCGCGGTTGACCTGAGAATAATTTCGGCAGATCAGGTCGCAGGAGCGAAAAAGAGAAACTACATGATCGAGCAGGCCGCCGATATAGGCGTGATGCAGGGTCTTGGCGGCGGGCGCATTGCGATAGGCCGCCGCGATTTCCGGATCAGACATGAAAGCTCGCACCAGCGCCTGCAGATGAGGATTCTGGAACGAACCTACGAAGTCGGTAAGGGACTGCCACAGTTCGTCGATATCTCTAGTTGTCTTGGGAAGATAATCGGCGAATTCAATCTCCGAATCGGCCAACTTGCGTAGCTTGTGGATGGTGAGTTGGAACCGGTTCTTGTACTTATTGACCAGGCCTTTGATCTTGAGGAAGTCATCCTGCTCGAAGACAGTGAGTACTTCTTCCACGTTGTCCCACATCTTGGCTTCCATTTGCCCGCTGCGGTCGCCAAGAGTTAAAGCAAGGTAGGGCTCCCCGGTCTTCTTAGGCTTGATCTGTTTCGAAACGACGACGAAGTTGGAAGTGACGATCTTGTTTTCGTGCCGAGTACACTCGCTGATATAGAAATCTTTCATGCTCTCCAAGAGTGTAAATCAGAAAGCAAGGCGGCAGTGAGGGCGGGATGGAAGAAATAGCGGCGCCTCCTACAGGACGCCCAGGAACTTCTTTTTCTTCTTCTTCAAGTTCTTGGCGTCTGTCTCTTTGGCGGCGGCGGTTTCAATGGGCTCGGTTTGGTTCGGACTGCGCCCGGAATCCGCGTAACCTTCCTGGATTTTTATGTAGGCCTCTTCGCGCAGCTTGGTCAAATAGGCGCGGAGTGCTGGCTGTAGCTTCTCGTAGTATAGGGCGTCCTGGATTTTTGGCCCCACATCCTTCATCGGCGGAATGCCAGCCATTTGGTGATCGGTAACTTTCATGATCATGTAGCCTTGCTTCACACGGATCACGTCGGTGATTTCACCTGATTTCATAGCGAACGCTTTGTCTTCAAGCTCCTTGGCGAGCGTTCCGCGCTTGAAAATGCCCAAGTCGCCACCTTGCGCTGCCGAAGGACCTGCGGAATTCTTTTTCGCGACATCGTCGAAGCTTGCTCCGGCTCGGATCTGCTTGAGCAGTTCATTGGCCTTGACCTCCGCGGCAGCTAAAGCTGTGGCCTCATCAGCCTGCTTGGCAGCCTCACCGTTTGCATTGTCACCGCTCGCGGCGTTGGGATCGGTTGTGGCGTTCTCTGCCGGTTTACCGGGCGCTGGCTTATCGGCCGGCTTTTGTGGAGCGATCAGTATTTCGCTTAACCGGATCGATTCCGGCTGTTCCAACTCGCCTTTATGCTGGTCGTAAAATTTCTGTTGCTCTTCGGTGGTGATGTTGAGGTGCGAGCCGACCTCTTCGCCGATCACTTTTTGCGTAATAATCTGGTTACGCATGTTTTGTTTGAAATCCTCGTAGGGAATGCCTTGCGCGGTGGCGGCCTTTTCCAGTTCCTCCATGGTTTCCAGCTTCATGTCCTTGCGCATCTGGTCGAGGCGCTTGACCAAGTCCGTGTCACCGGTAATCCCCAAGTCTTTGCCTTTTTCAAGCAGCAACTGCTGGTCGATGAGATCGCGCAGGATGTCCTTTTCACGCTCGCTAAACAGCTTGTCGGCGTTAGCCGCATCCTGCTGTTTGACGTCGTCTTTAAGCTGATCCTTGCTGCGAAGGAACTCCGACCGGGTAATGATTGCGCTGTTCACCCGCACGACAATTTCTTCGACGACTTGACCGGCGGCGAAGGCGGGTACAAGTGACAGACCTAGGAGTATCAGAAGCATTTTCTTCATAGTATTTTCGGTGGGCCGCCACGCTGCCTGCGCTTGCGGGCGAAAGTGGGCTACGGCCTTTTCGGTATTTTACTACTTCAAGGTGGGCGGGAAGCCACTTTTGAATAGATATTCTATCGATCAGGGACAGATTACGGGGTTCGCACGAGAACCAGGGCGGTCATGTCATCCGGGACCAGCGGCTCGCAGGTGAACCCGCCCACAGCATTCAAAATTAAAGCGCAGAGGGCTTGAGGATTATAAGAATCGGCGGTACTCAGTCGTTCTTTTACCCGTTCCAAGCCGAATTCCAGATCTTCAGTCTGCTCGTCTTTGCACTTGCCCTCAACCACGCCCCGCGAAACCAGCAGAAGAACCGCACCTTTTTCCATACCAACCGTGGGAGCGTCGCAGGTGGCGTGGGAGAACAGGCCGAGCGGCAAGCCGGTGGACGGAAGTTCGACAATGCCAGTGCTGTCGCGCAGGAGGCCCGGCGTATGCCCGGCGTTGGTGTAGCAGAGGGTGCCAAACTTCTCGTGATAGCAGCCGATGAATGCCGGGCAGGAGTGAACGCCCGCCGAGGTTTCCATCAGATTGCGGTTGAGCTGAAGACAGAGCATCACCATGGCTTCGGATTCGTTGACGTCGGAGGCCGCAAACAGTTCGGACCCCAAAGTGCGAAAAACCTTTTGCGCGGCCGAGAGGATGGGCTGATTGTTCTCGCGGCGCCCAGCGACATCGAGCAGGCCAAACAAGATTCGTTCCGGGCTGACCCGCAAAGAGTCGTAGAAATCACCGGCGACTCGTGCTCCGTAGGTAGTAGCGGCAATCTCCGCACCGTCGATCGCCGGAAACTCGGACGGGACAGGCTCTACGGCTGGAACAATCTCGGGGACGCGAGAGTGGAACAGGGGACACATTCGAAGGGGAGTCTTAAAACTGAAACTAGCACAAGCCATGACGGCGGGCAAAT
>OBLU010004871.1_pt1 | contig 12084 bp, 6 predicted proteins | sample 1518681 | NCBI WGS metagenome assembly OBLU01 (sample SAMEA3539304, study PRJEB22396) | soil metagenome | biome: tundra; feature: field; material: soil | place: USA | collected 2010-05 | depth 0.15 m | reverse complement strand
CGCTTTCCAACTTTCCCACAGCCACTACGACTACGAACTATAACCACTTATGAGATACGGATTCTGAGGGCAAGGTCAGAGCAGGGGAGCGTCGCCGAGTTCCGTAGTGGCAATGTAGTCAAAATAACCTCGTTCAACTGTTGGCCGTGGGCGCCGCCAGCAGAGCGCCCCATTCCATTCTCAAATAGGAACGTCGCTTGGTGCCGAGGCCTATCGATGTCCACGAAGCCGCTGCCACGTGCCTATTGCCGGCGCCGTGGGCGCCTTCAATGACGGCCGCCGATTTTCGGGCGCGAATAGACGTCTGCGCTAGGCTTGTAAACTCTCCTCCGACCATCCCGCTTACAACGGAGCAGCCAACTTGGCCTCCTCCCTGCCGATCCATCGATAACTGAGCTATCGGAAGCTCGAAATCGCGCTCAAACGCTTGCTGAAAAAACATGAGAGATTGCGATGATCGAAGCTCTTCTTCAACGAAAAAGGGTTCTGGTCGCTGCCATGCCGAGACTCGGCGGCTTGCCCCAACGTTACGATCTGGCCGCCTGGGCTCTCGCTCCGATCGATTCTCAGACCGAATCGAGGACTAGCGGCGGGCGGAGTGTGCTGCGGAGTTTCCGAAGAGCGTTCAGCGTCGCTCATAGCGCACTTTGTACTCTCTGAACGGGCCGTCCTCTATCAAAGAGGCCTATTGCAGAAATATCATTGGCGCGGAGATCAACCCGGTTGGTGTCCCCGATGGTATTTGGGCGAGGCACAGGTGGCGCGTTTCGGAGACTTTCCGCGCCGTCATTGCACTTATACCTTAGTGGTACTGACTCGTACCATACAAGCGTTTATCATTCCTGAAGTTGAGGTTCTGGGATAGGATGACTACCCTCCCGCATTGCACCCCAACGAAAGGCCAGATGGGAGTATCCATGGGATCATCAAACGTCCTCGTCGACCAGGCCATTGCTCGCCCTGTTGCAGCCTCTGATTTATCAGACGAGAGTTACCTGCTTGCTGCACTGCTTGAGCACACTGCCGACGGTATTGCCTTCAAAGACAAGGAAGGCCGGTTCGTCAAAGTCAATCGCGTGCGAGCGCAGCTGTTGCAACTACACGACCCAAGCGATGCGATCGGAAAAACGGCTGAAGATTTGGTCGAAGCAGAGGAGGCCGCAATTGCACTGCAGGAAGAGAGGGAAATCATTCATTCTGGTGTACCTATGACGGACCATGAGCAACGAAAGAATTCGCCGGATGGAAGCGTAAACTGGGCTTCTAGCAGCAAGTTTCCGTTGTTCAACTCAGCCGGGGGATGCATTGGGACTCTTGGAATCTCCCGCGACATCACCCGGAGCAAAGAAAATGAGGGGCAGCTAAGGAACGCACACCGCGATGCCGAGTTGTTCATTGACTCCGTGCCTTCAGTTTTGATCTTCCTGGACATGGTTGGCCGCATTAAGCGCTGGAATCGGGCGGCCGCCGAAGCATTTGGGATATCTACGGCGGCGGCAACCGGGAAGCCTCTAGTGTCATGCGGAATCGATTGGCTCAGCCAAGACGTTAATTCCGAGATCGGGCCGATGCCAGAACGAACGGAATTGTCGCGCTGTAGGTTGCGATTCAGGAAGAATGGAGAGGAGCGCTTGTTGGGTATGACTCTCCGCTGGATAAAGGAGTTCGCGAGTGATAACACTGAATTATTGATCGTCGGAGCGGACATCACCGATCGAGAGCATACCGAAGAAGACTTGCTATGGAAGACAGCCTTCCTCGAGGCACAGACAAACTCAACCGGGGATGGAATCCTCATTGTCGATACCAATGGCCATAAACTTCTCCAGAATCGGCAAATCCAGGGATTATTCAAAGTTCCTCAAGAGATCGCCGATAGGACCGACTATGAAAGCCTCCTCGCGCACATCCTCAGGACAGTGAAAGACCCGGTGCGGTTTCGGAACAAGATCCAGAACCTCCATGCTGACAAGAGTCAAACTAGCCGTTACGAAATCGAACTGCTGGATGGCACGGTCTTGGAACAATATTCCTCTCCGGTCCTTGGGCAGTTCAACAAGTACTACGGCAGGATCTGGACTTTCCGCGACATCACAGAACGTAAACAAACTGAAGCCACATTGCGCCAACTATCAATGGCGGTGGAACAGAGCCCAGTGTCGGTCCAGATAACGGACCTTCATGGAATGATCACGTACGTAAACAAGACATTTGTCGATTCCAGCGGATATGCCGCTGATGAAGTACTTGGGAAGAACTCAAGCATCCTGAAATCAGGATTTTCATCGGCCGCGGATTATCGCCAGTTGTGGGAAGTCATCACCGGGGGGGGCGAATGGCGTGGCCTGTTTCACAATCGGAAGAAAAATGGCGCTCTCTACTGGGAATCGGCGGTCATCCGGCCGATCAAAGATCAAGACGGAACTATTTCTCACTTCCTCGCGCTCAAAGAAGACATAACGGAAAAACTGGCGTTGGAAGGTCAACTAAGGCAATCCCAGAAACTGGAAGCGATTGGGCAACTAGCGGCGGGAATTGCTCATGAGATCAATACTCCCATTCAATACATCGGTGACAACACCGGATTTATAAGAGACTCATGGGGGCATCTAGCTGCTCTACTAGCTGCAGCTCGAAAACTTCGTGAAGAGTGTGTTCCTGGAATTGTGTCGCAGACTGCGCTCGATAGCTTCGATGAATGCACCAATGTTGCCGACGTCGAATACCTCTCGCGGGATATTCCGCAGGCCATCGATCAGACGCTTGAAGGGGTGCAACGCGTAGCCAAGATCGTGAATGCAATGAAGGAGTTCTCACATCCCGGTTCGCAAGAAAAACAGGCCGTTGACTTGAACCGGGCTATCGAAACGACAATAACAATTTCGCACAACGAATGGAAATACGTCGCCGATGTGCGAACACGTCTCGACCCAGATTTACCTCTGGTGCCGTGCCTGGCCGGAGAGATCAATCAGGTTCTCCTCAACCTAGTGGTTAATGCAGCGCATGCGATCGCTGATGTCTCCCAACGGGGAGGTTGCGGCCTCGGCACGATTACCCTCACGACCCGGAGGGAAGGCAATTGGGTGGAGGTCAGCGTGGCCGACACCGGCATAGGAATCCCAGAAAACGTGAGGGACAGGGTATTCGAACCATTCTTCACAACCAAGGAAGTTGGCAGGGGAACCGGCCAGGGGCTGACGTTGGTGCATGCCGTGGTAGTCAAAAGACACGGAGGAAGTATCTGGTTGAACTCGGAGGTCGGCAAAGGCACGACGTTCTTTGTTCGTCTTCCAATCGTGATTCACGAGGAGAAGTAGTATGTCGAGGAGAATTCTATTTGTAGATGACGAACCGAATATTCTGACTGGCCTAGAGAGGACGTTGCGCCCGATGCGGGCGCGGTGGGACATGGAATTTGTTCCCAGCGGAGATGAGGCATTGCGAGCTCTCGCACGACATTCTTTCAACGCAGTGGTCACTGATATGAGAATGCCCGGCATGACGGGTGCCCAACTCCTTGACACGGTCCGCGACCAATTTCCGCAAACCATCCGCATCGTGCTCTCGGGCCAGTCAGACCGGGAATCGATGGTACGGTCAATCTCTTCAGCGCACCAGTTCCTATCAAAGCCATGCGACGCCGAGCAACTAAAGTCTGTTTTGGAAAGAACAATAGCCTTAACCGATCTTCTGGAGAACGAGTCGCTTAAGAATTTCATCTTTCGGTTGAAGGACATCCCCAGCCTGCCTGCACTATACAGGGACGTCTGGAAAGAACTGCGTTCTGACAGCCCGTCCCCTTCCCATCTTACCGAGATCATCTCACAAGACATGGCAATGACGGCCAAGCTCCTCCAGATGGTCAATTCTCCCGTCTATAGTGTCCATGCTGAAGTTTCCGAGCCCAGCCGAGCAATCATGTTGCTGGGAGTTGACACGATCCAGGCGATGGTCCTTTCACTGAGCATCTTCTCAGCATGCGATCCCCATGTCCTTAGCGCCGAGCTAGTCGGCAGTCTCTGGCAAAACAGCACCTTTGTAAGCAGGTTCGCGACCGTAGTGGCGAAGGCACAGGGGGTCGCAGCAAGTGACCTGGGTCCTTATCAAAGTGCTGGACTTCTTCACGATATTGGCAGATTAGTGATGGCTTCGGCCGATCCTAGGGAGTATCGGATGATTGAGAATCTTGGGATGCGCACAGAGGTAGACCAGTGCGAAGTGGAAACCGAACTCCTAGGCTGCAGTCACGCGGAGATTGGTGCCTATCTTTTGGGGCTCTGGGGTTTACCATCCACGATCGTCGAGGCTGTCGCTTGGCATCATCATCCGTCGGCCAGCCCTGTTAAGAACTTCTCGCCGCTCGCTGCGGTGCATGTAGCGAGCGCATTTCATTCGCAACTGCATCCGGAGCTTCGGCATTGGGGCGCGAATATCGACGAGGCGTTTCTGGAACGGATTGGACTGGCCGACCGGCAAGAGGCCTGGCGAGATCTGTGCAGTGTACAGGTCATGGAAGCGCAGCCTGTATGAGAGGTCGGATCGAAGTGGGAGACAGCGGCGGCCAGAACAGATTTGGACGGACCGCTCCGCTAGTGGCCCGTGATGGGTCCCGATCGACTAGTGAGGCCCTTGCACTCTCAAAGTGCCTCTACTCCAAGAATGCGATGCGTGGGACTACGGCTAAGCAACGGTCAGCGCAACTTAATCTCTATGACAGTTCAAACGTAGCAACGAGCACCCTGAAAGCAGTGACAGCCGAACAAAGGACCGCGGCGATCTTCACAGCCGTAATCTACTCAATAGTCATATCAGCCTCGTTGCTGTTGGGAATCATTGTCACGATTCTGGCTGTCGGCATCATGCGAAAGGTGGGGCTAGTTCTTCATTAGGATGCTTGCGTCCTTAGTCTGCGCAAAATCCGCAACGACGGAATGTTCCAGCTCGTGTATGTCTTTAATCGTGGTCCTGGACCGTTCGATGTCATATCGGTGAATCAGGAGGATGCATCTCATGCACGCAGTACATGCCCTGTTGGTTTCATTGCCAGTCTCAGCCCAAAATAGCATTCGGGTGTTGGCCTCTGAGACTAGCCCTATCGATGTACGCAAACTTACCCGGACCATTTATCCGTACGTCCAAACGCTCGCCGAGTCGGAAGAAATTGCTTTCTACCTCGCAAACGGAGAGGGGCAGAGTGCCGATGATACCTAGTTGGTCGGTAGGGAAGACCCTGCTCTCTCTCCCCGACTAGGGCGTGTTCACACTACGGTCAATCTATGTAATGTCTGTGAATGGAGATCACGGAAGCGCAGTATGAGCGGATCAAAGACGCCTTGCCTGTGCAGCGCGGTAACGTTCGCCTGAGCAATCTGCAGGTGCTAAACGTCGTGGAACAGGGCTGCCAATGGCGTGGTCTTCCGAAGCGATTTGGTGGCTGGCACACAATCTACGCGGATGAATCGCTGGTCGAAGAGCGGCGTTCTGGACCGGGTGTTCGAGAAGTTACGGGCCGAACAGATCGTTCACATCAAGATCGAAGCTGCTTCTGTCAACGAGACTTGGCCCCACTTGGAATGAGTTAGTGTTGTTCGATTTGCTCCTCCGGAGCGTAGCGGAGGAGGAGTAAATCGACGGTGAAATCTGGCCCCACTTGGATCAGGTTTTCTTCTTTCGTTCCAAGGTGCGGCGGAATCGATAGGACTCGTTTCCGGTCTCCAGGATGTGGGCGTGGATGATTCACAAGCCACTATTAAAACAGTTTGCGCGCAATCAGTAGTCCCAACATTCCAACCGTGGACGTCATGCTAACACCTCAGTGGTACTGACAAGTACCACAATGCCCATTAGGCTACGAAGCAGTTACAGAAGCAGTGACGGGCATCCGACTACGGATCCTGGCAGGCTCACCCGATTCACGGGCCTCGCTCAAGCGTTCCGCCAGAGTGTACTGCCGAAATCCCAATGAGGATTCAGTTAGATGCGCACGTCCTATATAGGTCGGCTTGCAGGTATTTTGACAACAACATTGATACTATTTGTGGCCTGCCTTTCAGGCTGCGGCCGGACAATCGCCCTTAGCAATTCTTCATCAACTTCATCAACATCGGCGGATCTGTCATCGTCCTCTTTAATGTTCGGTACCGTTACATCTAGTACATCCAGTTCTGCTCAAACCGTGACACTCTCCAATACAGGCAACACAGCACTAAATATCTCCACTATTACTCTGTCCGGAATCGGCGCCAATAGCTTTAACGAGTCCAACAACTGCCCGACAAGCCTCGCGGCTGGAAACAGTTGCCCAATTACCGCCGATTTCACTCCGGTTATGGCAGGCTCCTTCACCGCGGTCATCACGATCACCGATAATGCATCCCCATCGGCGCAGGCCATCGTCTTAAGCGGTACTGCGCCTCCCGTTGCGGTGAGCGTGAGTCCGGCAACCACGGCACTGAGCAGTGGCCAAACTGCGCAACTGACAGCGACAGTGACCAATACCGCCAACAAAGCCGTAACCTGGTCAAGTAGTCCTGTTGGAGTAGGCTCAATCAGCACATCGGGCCTGTACACGGCCCCGGCAACCATCACTACAGCACAGACTGTGACGGTGACGGCGACCAGTCTAGCGGACACAACAGCGTGTTCATCGACGACAATAACGCTAGAGCCCCCGGTTGCGGTGAGCGTGAGTCCGGCAACCACGGCACTGAGCAGTGGCCAAACTGCGCAACTGACAGCGACAGTGACCAATACCGCCAACAAAGCCGTAACCTGGTCAAGTAGTCCTGTTGGAGTAGGCTCAATCAGCACATCGGGCCTGTACACGGCCCCGGCAACCATCACTACAGCACAGACTGTGACGGTGACGGCGACCAGTCTAGCGGACACAACAGCGTGTTCATCGACGACAATAACGCTAGAGCCCTCGGTTGCGGTGAGCGTGAGTCCGGCAACCACGGCACTGAATAGTGGCCAAACGGCGCAACTGACAACAGCAGGGACCAATGCCGTCGGCAACGGAACCAATCAGTTGACAGCAACGGTAACGAATGCGTTGAATCCTTCCGTCACCTGGGGTGCGCTTCTTGGCACGATTAACCCCGAAGGTCTCTATACTGCCCCATCAAATACGGGTAGTAGCGCGCTCACCGACACGATCACGGCGACCTCGATTGAAGATCCGACAAAATCCGTATCCGCGACCGTTACTGTCTCATCTGATCTGGTGGGTTGGTGGCCCCTGGATGAAGGGACGGGACTGGTAGCCTACGATGTCTCCGGCCAAGGCAACGACGGAACGTGGAACGGCCCGCCTAGTCCTCCAAGCAATACTTACTATACGACGGGAGAGATCGGTTCTGCGGCGGGATCTTTCGGCGGCGAAACTGGCTTGACCGTCGGGACCCAACCCGTCTATCAATTCACGGGACCATTCACGCTTTCGGCATGGGTCAATACAGTCTCCAAAGGTACGATTCTGACGATGCAGAATGACATAATCAACGGCTATAACCTAGCGATAAGTTATGGGATTATTCGTTTTTGCGTTTATGCTGGTGCCGCTGAGAATTGTGTTGGCGGCGGCAATTACCCGCTGAGCAGCCCTACATGGACCTATTTCACGGCAGTATTCGACGGATCGAATATCTCTGTCTATGCAAATGGTGTTCTGCTTCAATCCGGTAACGCCGCCGCTCCCACTGCATCGACCGGTCCCCTTGTCTTTGGTATCGCCCAAAGAGGTGGTGACTATTCAAATTTCATCGGTTCAATTGATGATATCCGTATCTATAGCCGTGCCCTCTCCGCGGGTGAGATCGCTTCCCTCTATAATGTCGCTGTCGGTAACCCGAGCGCTCCCACAAATCTCCAAGCATTCCCCGGCAACAGTCAAATGGGACTTTCATGGAATACTCCTACCGCGGGGGCGATTGTCACCGATTACGTAGTCAACTACCGCCAAAGCGGCACCAGCACTTGGACGGCTTTTCCTCATGATCCATCCGTCGTCAATCAGCGGGTGGTCACCGGCCTCGCGGCTGGAACCAGCTATGACTTCGAGGTGATGGGAGTCAACAGCGCCGGAACGGGTCTGCCGAGCCACATCTTGACCGCAACACCCACGGCGAACCCTCCCGCAATAAGCGTAAGTATCACGCCGAATCGGACCTCAACTATATCGGGAACTACTACGACTTTTAAGGCAACGGTAACGAATGCGTTGAATCCTTCCGTCACCTGGGGTGCGCTTCTTGGCACGATTAACCCCGAAGGTCTCTATACTGCCCCATCAAATACGGGTAGTAGCGCGCTCACCGACACGATCACGGCGACCTCGATTGAAGATCCGACAAAATCCGTATCCGCGACCGTTACTGTCTCATCTGATCTGGTGGGTTGGTGGCCCCTGGATGAAGGGTCGGGACTGGTGGCCTTCGATGTCTCCGGCCAAGGCAACAATGGCACATGGAGCGGGCCGCCTAGTCCTGCAAAGGGGAGTTACTATACGACGGGAGAGATCGGTTCCGCGGCGGGATACTTCAGCGGCGAAACTAGCTTGATCATCGGAACGCAACCCGTCTATCAGTTCACGGGACCATTCACGCTTTCGGCATGGGTCAATACAGTCTCCAAGGGCACGATTCTCACTATGCAGAACGATGGAATCAACGGCTATAACCTTGGAATAGTTTACGGGGGAATGCGTTTCTGCGTTTATGCCGATGCCACTGAGAATTGTGTCGGCGGCGGGAATTATCCGTTGAGTAGTCCTACATGGACCTATTTCACGGCAGTATTCGACGGATCAAATATCTCTATCTATACAAATGGCATTCTTCTTCAATCCCGTAACGCCGCCGCTCCCACTGCATCGACCGGTCCTCTTGTCATTGGGAGCGCCCAAAGAGGTGGTGACTATTCGAATTTCACCGGTTCGATTGATGATATCCGTATCTATAGCCGCGCTCTCTCCGCGAGTGAGATCGCCTCCTTTTATAATGTCGCTGTCGGTACCCCGAACACTCCCACAAATCTTCAAACATTCCCCGGCAACAGTCAGGTGGGACTTTCGTGGGATACTCCTACCGCGGGAGCAATTGTCACGGATTACACTGTCAATTTCCGCCAGAGCGGCACGAACACTTGGACGGCTTTTCCTCATAATCCATCCGTCGTCAATCAGCGGGTGGTCACCGGCCTCACCAATGGGACCGACTATGACTTCGAGGTGATTCCTGTGAGTGCCACCGGCAACGGTACGGCAAGCAATATCGTAACCTCTACACCTACGAGTAGGGATTCGTCGGTTGTCGCTTCGGATGACGATGAGTTTATCGGTCCTTTCTCTTCGTGGCTTAACGTAAAAACCAACTTCGGTGCGGTCGGAGATGGTGTGACGGATGACACCAACGCATTCCAAAGCGCGCTAAACGCGCTTGAATCGCCAGTAAGCCATGCAAGCGTTCTTTACATTCCTGCGGGAACATACAAAATCACCTCAGGCTTGGATTACATTTCAACTAATTGCAGCACATACTGTATTGGAAAGAGCATCATCGGAGAAAGCCCGACGAATACGATTCTGAAATGGCAGGGTAATGCGACAGGATCCGCGATGCTTGTGCTAGACGGAATCAATCGCATGCAGTTCGACCGCCTTACCTTGGACGGCAGTGGCGCGCAGATCACGCTAGTCAACGAAACGATGCACCAAGGCTGCTGCTACGATGGCTCAAATGAATACACCGATGACGTATTCGAAAACGCCGCTATTGGTTTTCAGGCAGGAGACAATACTGTAGGCTGCTGCTCGGCCGAAACCAAGGTTGACCGTGATACGTTCGCAAATCTAACCAAGGCGGGAATCAGTTTGGAGGATTGGAATGCGCTGGATTGGTATGTTCGGTATTCCACTTTTGAACATGACCACTATGGCGTCACGAACGCCTATGGTGAAGGGGGCGCCATACACCTAGACCACAACCTATTTGAATACAATGATATTGATGCCTACTGGGGTAACGGTTCGACCCAATCCTATACCTATAACACCTCATACTATTCAGGGGCCTTCCTTTTGGGAAGTCCCTACGGCAATTCAAGTATTCTCATCGGAAACACTATTTTGATGCCCCAAACTGCGGCGATTTTCATCCCTGGCAACGGTCCCCTCACTCTCATCGACAATACCATCGAGGGGACCATTACGGCGTTGGAGAGCAGCGGCCAAACAATCACTTTTGCGGACGGCTCCGCCTCGATCCCCAATTCCTATGTCACCTCGATGGGTAATACCTATGTTTCTGCTACCCCATTCTCGGTTCAGAACGTCACGTATGGCACAGATGTAATAAGCGGCGACTTTACATCGATCGATGACGCGGTCGTTGCCATCTCAGATGTACACGCAGCTCTCCCAATCATGCCGGCGCCTCTCCCGAACTATCACCGCACGATCTATGACGTGCCGCAGGGAGCGTCTGATGCTAGGATTCAGGCGACAATTGATCAGGCGATCGCCGAGAATAACGGCCACCGGCCAGTCGTCCATATCCCTTGGGGTGAGTACTCCGTGACCTCCACGATAACGATCCCGGGCAATAGTGATGTGCAGATCGTAGGCGACAGTACGCAGACCATTATCAATTGGAACGGGTCGACATCATCTCCCGTCTTCGCCCTTCTCCCGCCGAACCATGCCGAGATCCGCAATCTTACGATCAACGCCGCTTCCTCTTCTGCTGGTATCTTGGTCGAAGGATACGACCGGCCGGGGGACCGTATTTATACCAATTTTGCAGCGGAGAATAGCCCCGGCTCTCTCCATAATCTTCTCGTAAGCGGTTTTGATAACACCCTTGTCCAAATGGACGATTTCGGCCATGGGGGGCTCACTAATTCTTCCAGCACGAGTGTCCTAGTCGTCGGCGGCCTCCTATCTCAGGCGGGTAAGTCAACGTCCGGCTATACGGGTCTCTTCATGGGTTCCTCTTGCTGCAACACCAATTCTTATCGCGTAGAGGATGGGGGAACGCTTGTCCTGACCGGTTTCTGGTATGAACAGGGTGGTCCAGGATGGCTTGATCTCGATGGGGCATCCGGGAATTTTATCGGGTACGAAGATAACATAGGCGTTTCTTCCGGGGCGGGGAGTCTCGCGTCCTTCACGGCCAACAATTTTACGGGGAACCTGACAATTTCGAACAGTGGCTTCGGAAACTTCGACGTCAATCTTGCCGGATCGACCCCAGCCAATGTGCTTCTGCTCGCCGACTATTTTGCTCCTCAGGCTGTTAATGCTCTGGTCCAGCCTCCGGTTATCGCCGACACGAATACCAATCCCAACACCCAGGCGGCTACGATCTATTCGGTTTCTTCTTCCGGTAGCTCTAATTTTACCGTCCCCGACCACGTTTCCGCCGGCACTTCCCACAACACTCTCATCCAGAATTCTCTAATTCAACTGGCAAGTTACAAGGATCCCGCGATTACGGACCTCCCGAGTGCGAACGAGGATGTTCGGTTGGTGGACGTTATAGTGAATAACGGGGTCAACAGTTTTGACTTTGAGTCCGTCGCCTCAAGTTTCTTACGAAGCAGTCATGTTTCTTCCGCGGGCAACAATGCCCATTCTGGTATGGCGGTTCCCTCTTCATCGCCTACCAGCCCGTGGGGCAAGCGGATAAACAAGGACAACAGGGCGGCGGGGGTCTATCGCTAGTCATAGAAGCAGCGCCCCCGGATACAATCGCTCGATCGGGTCGATAGCTGTAGTGGACTGCAACCAACTGTGGCGCCGCCGGGGGGGATGGGAAAACTCTGTCTATGTCCGGGATTGGTAGAGGTTCCCAAAGGGAACGGAAGATACTTCGCTTCCTGTTGAACATGGGAACATGGGAACAAGCCAGCTGATCTTGCCCCCGCGAAACGTATCCCATAGCTGACAATCAGCGAAGGGGAAAATGATGATTAGGGTGACCCGGGCACGGTACACGCTGGAGTTCAAGCAGGAGGCGGTTCGGCTAGTTGAGTCGGGCCAGAGCATAGCGTCTGCATCCCGCACGTTGGGGCTGGTTGAGC
>OBLU010004870.1_pt1 | contig 12084 bp, 9 predicted proteins | sample 1518681 | NCBI WGS metagenome assembly OBLU01 (sample SAMEA3539304, study PRJEB22396) | soil metagenome | biome: tundra; feature: field; material: soil | place: USA | collected 2010-05 | depth 0.15 m | reverse complement strand
AGGACAGTGCCCGTGGTGCAAAACGTGTTTTGATAACACCGCATGATACTTAACCCAGTATTACTAAGAGCCGTTTCACGAAAACCGCGAGGGAAACCGCGGCACTCAATTCGGTTTCAATCCTTGCTCACGCGGCTCTTCGCGCCGGTGCGCTTCAGCCAGACCATCAGGATTCCCACATCCGCCGGAGACACTCCCGAAATGCGAGCTGCCTGGCCGAGCGTGCCCGGGCGAATCTTCAGGAGCTTCTGTCGCGCCTCAATCCGCAAACTTGGCACCGTCATGTAGTCGAACCCATCCGGAATCTGCTTATCCTCCAGACTCTTGAACTTGGCAACCTCGTTTTCCTGGCGGGCAATATAGCCCGCATATTTGATGACGATCTCAACCTGTTGTATTATTGTATCTGATATGTGTGTGTTTGATGATACTATATCATTATAACTAATGCCAGGCTGGCGAAGCAACTGAGCCAAGGTCTCTGAACCCCTCCGAGTCGTCTCCAGGCGCGCAATCTCCGCATCCACTGTCTTCTGCTTTGCCTCGAACTGGAGGTAGTGGCGTTGCGGCAATAGCCCGACTTCAAAGCCAAGACGAGAGAGGCGGGCATCGGCATTGTCTTGCCGCAGCAGAAGCCGATACTCGGCACGAGAGGTGAACATTCTGTAAGGTTCGGTGGTACCTTTCGTCACCAGGTCATCAATGAGGACGCCGATGTAGGCTTGGTTCCGTTTCAGGATTACGGGCTGCAATCCGCGTACCCGGCGTGCGGCGTTGATACCAGCCATGAGCCCTTGCGCGGCGGCTTCTTCGTATCCGGAGGTGCCGTTGATTTGGCCGGCGAGATAGAGGTTCCGGCAGACTTTTGTTTCGAGCGACGGTTGAAGCTGGGTTGGAAAGCAGAAGTCGTATTCAATGGCATAGGCGGGCCGAATGATTTCGGCCTCCTCGCATCCTATAATGGTTTTCACCATCTGGACTTGGACATCGAACGGCAAGGATGTAGAGAAGCCGTTCACATAGATCTCATCCGTCTCAATGCCCTCCGGTTCGAGGAATATCTGGTGGCGCTCCTTGTCCGCGAACCGGACTATCTTGTCTTCGATCGATGGGCAATACCGTGGCCCAATCCCACGGATGGTTCCAGAATACAAGGGCGATTTATGGAGATTGTCCCGAATGAGCTGAGCTGTTGCTTCGGTGGTATAGGTGATGTAGCAGGGAAGTTGCCCGCCGATGCGTTCGAGGATAGATCCAGGCGGGTATGAACTGGAAAGTTCCACGTGGAACTTTCCATCCTTGGCATTCTGGCCGGATGGCGATCTTGCCGTGGCGGCCGAATGTTCCACGTGGAACAAATCCTCCTTGCAATGTGTAAAGTAGGGAACTGGATCTTCCCCTGGCTGGAGTTCGGTCTTTGAGAAATCAATCGATCGCCTAAGAAGGCGAGGTGGGGTGCCTGTCTTGAGCCGGCCCAACTCCAATCCAATCTCCATGAGTGAAGCTGACATTCCCATCGCCGCAGCCTCGCCTGCACGGCCTCCGGACTGTTGGTTCTGACCTATGTGGATTAGGCCCTTGAGAAATGTGCCCGTTGTCACAATGACCGCTTTACCGTGGTATTGGACATCCAATGTTGTCTCGACACCGTAAACTTGGCCATCCTTGTGCAGAAGCTTCGAGCTTTGGGCTTGCCTAAGATCCAAGTTGGGCTGTTTCTCGCAGACCCATTTCATTCGGAACTGGTATGCCTTCTTATCGCATTGAGCACGCGGAGCCCAAACTGCAGGCCCCTTCTTCAGATTTAGCATCCGGAATTGCAATCCGGTCATGTCGGTGGTCTTGGCCATCTCACCACCAAGCGCATCAATCTCCCGGGCAAGGTGGCCTTTCGCCAAGCCTCCGATAGCGGGGTTGCAGGACATCTGACCGACGGAATCCGCATTTATAGTCAACAGCAATGTCTGGCATCCCATCCGGGCAGCAGCCAGAGCAGCCTCGATCCCGGCGTGACCGGCTCCGACTACGATAACGTCGTATTCCTTTGGATAAATGAACATTTAGCCTTTCAGCATCCAAGCTATAGCAAGCGTAAAGTAATTCACGTTAACGTTATCTGTTGATATAATTAGCTCGTCTTGTGCCTGCGACACGCGCTTATTACAGGAGTCCATGATTAAATGCTGTGCTTGAGGATTGGGTTAGGTAGCGTTAATACAATTCGAGAATATGACTTCCCGGCGCGTCATTGGGAGCTCACCGCGAAGCCAACAACAACAGTTCAAAAAGTGACATTGGCTAGCAACTTGGTCATTATTCTCAATACGTTAACGTTACCGTTGCTAACATGTGCCTGCATTATTGCTCATATTCTGTATAACCGCTTCCATGATGTCAGGGCCAAGCCACTGTTAAGATGACCGTGGCTGATTAAGCCATAACCAGACACCCGCATCTGCGTGGTTGAGGCACGACGGCGGCGCAGTTCATGATCAAGGAGCACAGGATGCAGGTCTCTGCGAGGGGAGCCAGTTATTAGCAGCATGTCCGTCATATGATCGGATGCTACCGTATCACATGCTGGCGGTGGATGGAATACTAAGAATCAGTGCAGGGAACGCCACCCGTGTATGAGGAGTTCACCTAACCGCTATGTGTGGTCCGAGACACGGCCAATCCGACCGTGCCACGGAATTAGCAGGGAAGGCGAAGTTGGTCTGCTTGTGCCTCGTGGCTCACGGCGCGAGGTCACGCATCTCTTTCGGACATGCTTGCGCCCAGCCTCGGGCACACCCCAATGTCACCGACCGCAGAGGTGAGGTCAGCTAACTTGGCGCACCATGTTCTGGCTGCCGTAGGGATTGGGAACGCGCAGGGTGCATTCCGGGTCATCCTGCCATTCACCATCCACGATGAAGCGGTAGTTATGTTTTCCCGGCGGCAGCGTCACCGTTGCCGTCCAGGTGCCGTCCTTGGCTTTCTGCATCGGAATGCCGCGTTGTTGCCAGTGAGTAAAATCACCGACCAACAACACGCTGATAGCTGCCGGTGCGGAGAAACGAAACGTCTGCTTTGTGGGAGTTTGCATTTGCCTTGCCATACATCACTGTCCTTTCCAGAACTCGGGTTATTCGCTGAGCAGCAGTGGCCGTGTCTGGGCGCACATATCCGCTCGTGGCTTCGCGCAGAGAGTTCAATCAGCGCGTGGCCAACCACAGGCTCTTTCCCGTCTATACAAGAGTTCCCCTGTGCTGGCCTGGTGTCAAGTGGCGAGACTCTGGAATAAAAGCTCTTAAGAGCACCCATCCTGCTGAGTTTCTGTGCTTGGAGCGTGAGCAGATACTGCGTTAACTACCCGCACGTCGGCATGAACCAACAAGCGAGTTACCGATTCAATGGGAATATGCAGATAAGACTAAACCTCCAATTCGTTCTAGCCACCTTTTCCTTCGCGCATTTCCAGACCATCGCCGCCGGGGCCAAGGCACACTACTACGCCCACGATGCGGTAGTGGACTCTCGTGGGGTCATCGCTCCATGGTACAAGGGACTAAACGGCCAATGCGATTTCCGGGTGCGCATCGCGGCGGAAACCCTTAAGCGCTATCCATGGACCACGACCAAAACTGCCGTTGCCGCCTATCCCGATTACGTGTTCAGCGGCCACTGGCAGATAACCTCCAACGGCATCATTATACCGAAGAACCCCGGCGACTGGGCAAACGGTGACATAGGCCAGCGTTCGACCAGCGTGCTGATGGGCCTGGTAGATTACTACCGTTATAGCGGTGACCCGACAGCGATAGCGCATCTGACATACATGGGCGACTTCCTCATGGATTATTGCCAGACGCCGCCAGGCCACCCATGGCCCAACTTCCTCATCAGCGTGCCTGTCAAGGGTATGCCCTATGGGAAATGCAACACGAACGGCATGATCCAGCTCGATATCAGCGCCAACATGGGACAGGGCCTGCTGCGTGCGTATCAGGTCACTGACAACCGGCGGTGGTTTGAGGCCGCCAAACATTGGGGAGACTTATTCGCTGAGAAATGCAACCTCGATTCCAATGCCGATCCCTGGCCGCGCTACGCCAATCCTGAAACCGCTCCCTGGAAGGACAACAAGCAAACCGGGGGTGTCACGATGATCCTCGCGTTCCTGGATGAACTGATTCGCCTCGGCTACACCGGCAAGGACGGCCAAATCTTCAAGGCCCGCGATGCCGGAGTGCGGTACGTGCGCGACCGGCTGCTGCCTGCCTGGACGGTGGACGACACCTGGGGGCGCTACTTCTGGGACTGGCCCAACCCGACGCAGAATTGCTCCACGACCGCCGATGTTGCGGGCTACCTAATCAGCCACCCGCGGCTGTTCCCGAACTGGCGCTGCGACGCCCGCAACATTCTCACCCTTTTCCTCAACCACAGCAGCGCGGCGCCCGAGTCAGGCGGCGATGTCTTCAGTGGTGCATGGGCTTATCCTGAATCCAGCTCATGTTGTGGGCGCTCGCTCTGGTACGCGCCTCTGCTGGTCGGCGGAACCCTGGCGCAATACGGCGTGGCGGCGAACGATGCGTGGGCGCGTGAACTCGCCTATCGCCAAATGATTCTCCAGACCTACGACATTCACGAGACCGGGGTGACCGAGGACAACATTGAGGGAGGCATCATTGTCAACGGCAGTTGGTTGAACATCGCACATCCGCTGCCATTGCGCTGGGTGCTGACGGCTATCGGCTGGCTGCCCGAGGAACTTGGCGCCAGCCGCGAGAATCATGTCGTTCGCTCCAGCGCTGTGGTCAATTCCATCTGCTACGGCGCCGGGCGAATCGCATACTCCACCTTTGATGCCCCGCCGGAAACGACCGAGGTGCTGCGCCTGTCGTTTGCCCCGAAAGGAATCACCGCGGATGGGCGCGTCCTCCGTCCGCGCCGTGATTTGATCGCCAATGGTTATACCGTCAAGAAGCTGTCCAACGGCGACGCCATTATCCAAATCCGCCACGATGGCGCCAAGCGCGTGACCGTGGTCGGCAAAGACCCGCAGCGCGTTCTCGACGATAACGCCTTGAACTGCGACAGCGCATGGGCCTCGGAAAAGGATGCCTCAGCCTTCGGCGGGACAGTGCGGATCACAGCCACCAAAAACGCCACCATGTCCGCGGCGTTCGAAGGCAATCAGGTGCGGCTGATTGGCCGCGCGGACACTTTCGGCGGCGAGGCGGACGTGTTCGTGGATGGGGTCGAGCAGCTCGTGCCGATCGATTGTTGGAATCCCTCGGCTCGCAACCAGCAAGTGCTCTATTACAAAAACGGACTGTCCCCCGGCCCGCACGTGCTGAAGGTCGTCGCGCGAGGCGCCGGGAACCCTTACTCCAAGTCCACCCGCATCTACGTGGACGCCGTGCAGTTCTCCGCTGAAGGCGAGGCTTGCGGTTTCCCCACTGGCACCGGCCCCCAAGGATCCCAGCGGATGATTTTTGGCTACCCGAGCCGACAGGATTATCGCGATGCCAGCGGGCGCTCGTGGCGTCCGGGCACGGAGGTCGTGACGCGCCTTGCCGCGGGAAGGGATACGGTCGCTGCTTGCTGGTGGACCAACGCCGTTGCCGAGCCGATCACCGGCACGCCTGAACCCGAACTTTATCGTTACGGTTACCACGCCAGGGATTTCTGCGTAAACCTTACGGTCGGGCCCGGCAAGTATTTCGCACGGTTGAAGTTTGCGGCGACGCGCGGCATCGATACGCAGAAGAACTGTTTCAACATCTGCCTCAACGGCCATGAGGTCGTCCACAACCTCGATGTGACCGCCACCGCAGGCGGTCCCAACAAAGCAGTGGATCTCATATTCAACAATATTGCTCCGCAGAACGGCGTAATCGACATCCGCTTCACCAGCCCGCGGGTTGCCGAAGGCGATCAAGCCGTGCGTGGCGAGGCATTCGTCCAGGCCATTGAAATCGGACCGGGTTCCGGCGGCCGGGGCGCAACGCCGATTCCATCAGCCGCCGCCGCCCGTGCGTGGACCGGCAATCTGCTGCTCAATCCCGGGTTCGAAGAGACCAGCGATGGCATTCAGGTCGAAAAGCGCGGCCACGACGTATTGTAAGACCACTACCAAAGTGCGGTTCATGCTCGATACCGTTCTCAAGTGTCACTACACGGAAGGCCACGTTACTTACGATGATTGCGACTTCCGCATGGGCGGTCCTCCTTCAAAGCAAACGCGGCTTCAGTGACGGCCAGCGTATGCTTTCAGAAAGACCTCCTTCGGATCATAGCCAAGCTGGGAGGGACTTTCCTTGCGACCGGACCATGCGTATTCCGCCGCCAGCACAAAGGCGGTGAACTGCCGAAGCTCGCTCTTCATTGCCCGCTCGTCAGGGAAATAGCCCATCCAGGTTGTTTGCAGGAGGCCTTCGGCCCCGGTGGCCAGAGCGGCCTGGGAGAGATGGAAGATATTCTCCGGCGTGTACCAGCTTGCTGCTACGACGCGAAAGCCATCCTGTCGTAGAACCTCGATGCTGTGGGAGTCGGCTGACGCCACGTAATGCCAATCGACGATGATTGTCTTCTTGTCTATCTCCGCCCGCCGCTGCCGGGCATCTTCCAGGGTCTTGGCGTGCGTGGCATCCTTGGCCTCGCCGGGACCCAGCAGCATGTCGCCCCAGATCATGCTTTCGATTCCTTGCCGGCCCAGCCACTCGCTCAGGCGATTGGCATGTTTCACCACCAGGGCGGTAGTTGTGGCGTCCTTGCAACGCGGACATTCCGGATTGGGGAAACGGCCGCGCATGGTAACTTCATCGTGCCCGATGTGGCAGAACTTCGACTCGAAGATCGGCAGGCATTCATTCAGCACGTCCTGGATGAACTCGAAGCTCTTCGGGTTATTGACGCAGTAGGCGTAAGGAGTTTGCGGGTCCTCGGCAAAGTCAAGATTACTGCCGTTGCGGAAGATCCACTCGGCATGACCCGGGACGTTAATCAGCGGAATAGGTTCGAGGTAGCACTGGCGACAACCCTCGACGAGCTTGCGCAGGTCTGCCATAGAGATGGCGTTGCGGGCTGTGATCTCCGGATGCTTGTCCCAACGCGCCGCCTCGCACTGGATCATGCTGCGGTTGAACTTAAAGGCGCCAAACACATTAGGGATGAGCTTTTGATGCATCGGCACGCCGGAGGCGCTGGGAAACCAGTGCACGCCGCGAAAGCGCATGGCGGGCCAGTCTTCAATTTCAAGGGCCGGGCAGGAGCGGTCCTGTTCAGATGGCTCCCAGAGCTGCGCCAGCGTTTGCAGGCCATAGAAGGCCCCTTGCGCGGTTGCGGCCAGAATCACCAGACCATTTGTCTCAACAGTAAGTTGGTAACCTTCCGGGTCAGAAGCCCAGCGGGGTTGCGTTTGCTCAGTGGGAAACTCCGTCCTGTTGATGGAACCGATGACCAGGGTTATCCACGGATGGTTGCTCTTTTCGAAAGAACCCGATTTGCTGGCGAACACCGATTGTGCCGCCATCCATAGCCGCTCGTCGCGCGCCGTGGCACGGAGCACCCATTTGGCGCCGGGTTGCAGGCGGAACTCTCCCAGCCCCGGATGGAGAGATTTAGGCTGGGGAATAACCAGTGGGGCTTTCGGGCGAAGGGAAGCTCTCTCACTCGAGGATGGCTGTGGCTGGCCCGAGCAATCCAAGAGAAGTATTCCGCAGGCGGCGACAAAGGTGAGTGCCTTTTTCATGGGAAGGCAAATAGGAACTCAGGCAGTCCGCAGAACGCTCACTTGGCGCGGAGGAGCAGGACCGGCACGCTGATACTATGCTGAACTCGGTTGGCAGTGGTGCCGAGAAACAGGTCGGCCAGGAAGCGGTGTCCGTGAGTGCTCATCGCCACCAGGCTGCAGCCCTTTTGCCGAACCCATTTGACGATTTCCGTGACAGGATCACCGTAGGCCAGCTCGGCGTCCGCGGGAATGCCCATGGACTGAAACTCTGCCCGAACCCTCTTCAGATACGCCGTGTCTTCGGTGATCTCGGGGCTGACCGCATCCGGCCCATAGGTTCGCGCGGCCCAACCGTCGGCCACATGAAGCAACACCACACGGCTTTGCGCGAGCCTCGCCAACTGTTTGATGTGTTCGATGATCGCCTGATCGGACGGAGTGCCGTCCAACGTCACTAGAATGGTCTTATACATTTATGGCAACCTTTCCTGCCGTAGAGATTCATTTGCCGAGGATGACATGCCAAGCCGATTTAAGCGAGTCCGGCAATCCGCAAATGTCCATCACGGTAATCAGCAGCGCGCTCCCGCAGCCGGCGATGATTAGAAACCAGCCATTCTTCCAGTTTCCCATGCGCTTGCGGGAGCAGGTGAAATGAAGCAGGGGGAACATCGCGAAGGGGAGCTGAAGAGCCAGCACGACTTGGCTGAGCGTTAGCAGATCATTCACGCTGCTGTCGCCGCGAATCCCAATAACGAGGACCGCCGGGATGATGGCCAGCGTGCGGGTGATGAGCCGTCGCAACCAAGGCTTGATCCTCCAGTGCATGAAACCTTCCATCACCACCTGCCCGGCAAGGGTGCCGGTGATGGTGCTGCTCTGGCCGCTGGCCAGCAGAGCGACCACGAATAACGCGCTTGCTGCAGCCGTCCCCAGCAAAGGAGCCAGCGTCAGGTACGCAATGCGAATCCAATCGCTATCGGCGCTAAACGTGACGACCTGGCCTCCCGCCACCGTGAGGCTGGTCTTGCCGTAGAAAACCAGCGCCGCCAGCACCATGATGGCTGCGTTGACGAAGAAGGCGACGCTGAGGGCCGTGACGGAATCAATCGTATTGAACCGAATGGCGCTGCGGATGGAGGATTCATCCTTTTGGAGCTTGCGACTTTGTACCAAGGCCGAGTGCAAGTACAAGTTGTGCGGCATAACTGTCGCCCCGATGATGCCGATAGCCACATAAAGCATCCCGGCCTGACGCAGGCTCGGCGTCACCAGGGCGCGGCCCATTTCCAGAAAGCCGGGTTGAGTCTGCGGCAGAACGAAGATTTCAATGAAGTAGCAAACACCAATGGTGGCGACGAGCAGCAGCACCACCGCCTCGATCATCCGCATGCCAAACCGTTGCAGGGCCAGGAGGAGCAATACATCGAGTCCTGTAATGATGACTGCCCAGAGTAATGGAATATGGAACATCAGGTTGATAGCGACGGCGCTGCCGAGCACCTCGGCCAGATCACAGGCGCCGATGGCGAATTCGCAGAACAACCAGTTGGGCCAGCGGGTCCAGCGCGGGTACCAATCTCGGCAGCATTGGGCGAGGTCCTTTCCGGTGACCACGCCCAATCGGGCGGAGATGACCTGCATGAAGATGGCCATCAGGCTGGCGAGGCCGACGACCCAGAGGAGCCCGTATTTGAACTGTGCGCCAGCCGCCAGATCGGTGCCCCAGTTGCCCGGGTCCATGTAGCCGACGCTGATGAGAATGGCCGGTCCGACGAACGCCCGCCATTGCTGCCAGAATCCGGCTTGATGGTGGGGCACGGCTACGCTGCCGTGCATCCCTTCCAGCGATATGGAGCCGGTGTGCGAAACCACAGGCACTCCGTCCTTCGCCGGCTCGTGGCCGGCGGTGGAGGTGTTTCTATCTTCACTCATAAAGTCTGAATCATTTGAGAGATGGATCAATAGCGCCAAGTCATGCCGACCCATGTATGCCAGTCGTCGGCCGCAGGCGTCACGCCGATGTAAACGCCACCATCCAAACGCATGTTTTTATTGACCTCATACGTCAGCCAGGTATCCACCGTGCCGACCCAATCCGAGTTCCGTTCCGTGCTTACGCTGCTGAAGAATTCCTCCGAAAGGGATAGTTTCCCAATGATTCGATGCCCAATACTCACAGAGTTTTCGAACTCCGTGTGGTAGCCGCTGCCCGCCACGTTTCGGTTGAATTGGAATCCGGTTTGAAAACCCACATCCCAGCCCGGAATATCAAAGGCATAGGGAATCCCCAAGCCACCCTCGACCGAGCCGTTTTCGAGGTTCCCCGAGCTCACTGGCAGTGTCACAAATGGAATGAGCGCCAGCGCAAAGAAACCGCCGTCGTTGCCCACGAGGTTCACCTTGAAACGAGGTGTGATGCCATCGAAGCCCGACTGCCGTTCAATGATTCCCGTGTCGCGGTTGTCCGTCTCCTCCCACCGGTAAGACGTATAGACCAATTGGAAGTCGAGGTTGTTGAGCAAGCCGACTTTGAGATTCATCGGAGCAGTCTCAAATGTGGTAACCCGCACGTTGCCGCGTTCGGAGTTGGGCTGATTGTAAGTCATGTTCGCAAAGTCCATCTCGATCTGGAAGTGACCGGCGTCCACCGTAAACGGGCAATCCGTTTTGTCAGGCCGGTCGGCGCTCAGTTCCCGCATCAACGCGCGCGGCGTGGGGTTGAACAGATTGTAGCTGCTCTTGTCGGGCGGGGGCTCCGCTGCGTCCTCAGCGACGACCCGCAGCGCGCCCGCGAGCCAGAGAGAAAGCACGGCGAAGGCGCGCCATTGCCGCCAGAAACCGGCGTGGTGCGGCGGCACCGAGATGGTGCTGTGCATGCCTTCGAGCGAGACCCGGCCGTTCGGGGAAGCTGGCGTCAGAGCACTCGCGGGGGGCGTGCGCCCGTTGGTGGGAGCGCTACGGTCGGTCTGGGGTGTCGGCCCGCTCATCATCCAGGGCAGTTCCCGGCCCCGAAATTTCGGGCGAGGTCGCGCCAGCCTGCGCTGCTCATTATTCCCATGCGCCACTCTTTAACCTGTATTGGATATTAAGTCAAATAGAGTGTTTTAGGCTAAAAACATTGGTGGGGCGGTCCTTGGCTGCACCCTGGTGCCGACAAGGAAGTGTTACCCAAACGGCTCGCGGGTAGGGCGCGCTATCCTCAGCGCGCCGCGAGCGGTTGGAGATGTTCGAAACGTCCCGGTTCTAGAGACTTCCCTCGGCGCGCTGAGGACAGCACGCCCTACCTTCAAATGCGTGGACGATTCTGGCAACACGCCTGCATGGACCCGCCTTCGCCGCGCGCCCGCAGAAAGGCTGGCCAATACCGGTGCGCTCTGGTAGGTAAACGCCGGTGAGCGTCAAACGTCGCAACTCGGCCCGGGCCGCCCAAAGCCGCTCGGAGTCCACGGAAGACCACCTGGAACGGATTCAGGAGCTGGTGGACCAGAAGGGCTACGCTCGCGTGGCGGACATCGCCGCGTCGCTCGGCCTCAGCCGGTCGGCGGTGTCCAACATGGTACGCCGGCTGGCCGCGCGGGGCTTTGTGAACTATGAAAAGTACCGTGGCTTAACGCTCACCGCCGAGGGTCGCGCGGTGGCCAAGCACATCAAGGTGCGGCATCAGACGCTTGCGGACCTGTTCCAGCTCATCGGCCTGAGCCCCGAGACGGTCGAGCAGGAAGTTGAGGTCATCGAGCACCACCTGAAGCCAGAGACGCTGCGCGTGTTCTCCCGGTTGGTCCGCTTCTGGCGCACGCACCCCAGGCAGCTCAAAGCGTTTCTCCAGTATAGCAACGGGAAGTGATCAGAGCCGCGGCAGCGCGATTGAGTATCTCAGGTTCCGCGCTCGCGCCACCCTCACCGTTCACCGCGCGCCGGGCTTACACCCACGACTTGCGGATCAGCCACATCTTGATGACTTGTGTCAGGCCGACGTAGCAAAACAGGGTGACCACCAGCAGCATCCAATAGAGCGGCGGCAGCGGCACAAACCCCAGAGTCGGGGCCAGGGGCGAGTAGGGCAGATAGGCCCCGACAATCATGATGAGCACGGTGGTCATCGTAAGCTGCCAACTGGCTCGTGATTGAATGAAGGGGATCATATTGGTGCGGATGACGTGGATGATGAGCGTCTGCGTCATCAGGGATTCAACAAACCAGCCGGTGTGGAACAAGGCCGCCGCGTAGGTCTTTCCTGCGTCGGTGACCCCGGCGTAGCTGGCGGCCAATTCCGGCGGCGGCACCAGTCCGAGATCATTGCACTTAAAGACGAACCACATGATGGCGTACGTGGTGTAGTCGAAGATCGAGCTGATGGG
>OBLU010004869.1_pt1 | contig 12085 bp, 12 predicted proteins | sample 1518681 | NCBI WGS metagenome assembly OBLU01 (sample SAMEA3539304, study PRJEB22396) | soil metagenome | biome: tundra; feature: field; material: soil | place: USA | collected 2010-05 | depth 0.15 m | reverse complement strand
GCGCGTACTCCCGGTCGATCCGGTCGCGAACGCGGCGCAGCCGCGCGAGGTCGCGCAGGTGCTGCGCGGCGGCGGGGGTGCTGGTCACCTGCGAGATCGTGCCACGTCGCCAGGGGTGCCGAGCACGTCGCACAAGCCGTGGCGCCTGATTCAAGTTGAGGCCGGCCGACTCAGGAGAGACGTCCTAGTCCGGAGGGAGCGTCTCCGCTTCCAACTGCTCCTGCACACGGCGCATGCCTCGCAGCCAGCGCTCTGGATCTTCGGTCTTGCGCTGCATCCATGTTTGCGCGACCGGATCGGAAAGCACCAGGAAGCGCTCGGCGAGAATTGCCTCGACGACCGACGCGGCAACGTCCTCGGGCTCCTTGATCGGTCCCGCGACCGCGGCCGCGAACCTCGGATCGGCGCCCTCGAGCATCGGCGTTCTCACACCGAGCGGCGCTATCAGGGACACGCGGATGCCGCGGTGGTGATACGTGATCGACAGCCACTCGGCGAGCCCCACCACCGCGTGCTTGGTCGTGGCGTAGGTGACGTTGCCATGACTGGTGAGGATCCCTGCCATCGATGCGGTGTGGACCAGGTACCCGCTGCCTCGATCGAGCATTCCGGGGAGCACCGCGCGAACCGCGTACACATGGGCCATGACATTGATCGCCCACTGGTCGTTCCAGACCTGGGGCTCAGTGGTCAGGATGTCGCCACCGGTCGCGACGCCCGCGTTGCTGAAGCAGATATCGATCGGACCGAGACGCCCGGTGACCTCGGCGACCATCGCGTTCACCGACGCCTCGTCGCTGACATCGGTCCTGATCGGAATGCCGTCGATCTCGGCGGCGACGGCCTCGCAGCCCTCCCAGTCACGATCGACGACAGCGACGTGCGCTCCCGCTGCGGCGAGCGCACGGCACGAAGCCGCACCGATGCCACTTGCTCCCCCGGTGACGATCGTGACCTTGCCGCTCAGTTCGATGGTGCCGCTCCTTCGAGCCAGCGCACTGCTTGCGCGGCGCTGCGATCGGGCGGAAACACCGGATAGATCACATGGTTGATGACCCCGTCGCGGATGAACATGGTGAGCCGCTTCATCAGTGTCATCTCATGGAATGTGAAGGTTGGCAGTCGAAGCGCGTGCACCGTCTCCAGGCCGGCGTCGGAGAGCACCTCGAACGGAACCTGGAGGCGCTCCACCATCTCACGCTGGTAGTCGGTCGTCTGCGTGCTCATGCCGAACACCGAGGCGCCGAGCGCCACCAGCTCTCGGTGGTGGTCGCGAAAGCCAGACGTGATCGGCGGGATGCGCACGCCGGCGAGGTGATCGCACCCACCGTCGTCAACCGGAATCGGGAGGTCCGGCGGCAGGCGTCGGATGTCGTCGGTCCCGGCCGTGGACATCAGGCGAGCTCGTAGTCGAGGTGCAGCGTGTGCGAGCCGTCATCGTCGATCGTGATCAGCCCCACGCCGGACATGCCGGCCAGCTCACCGGTCCCCGAGTCGGGCGAGATGAGATAGCGACTCAACGGCGGCTCGTTGCCGATGACCGTTGAGACGTGCAGTAGCGCGAAGCTGCCCTGACGGCCGTCGACGATGCCCGAGATGCGCTCCAAGGCAACGTACCCTGCACCCGCAAACGACCCGTTCTCACCGGGTGTCCGCGTGTACAGCATCTCCACCGTGCTGCTTCCCGCGATCGCCCCCGTGAATGTCTTCGAGAGCTTGAGGGCGCCGTAGTCGACCCCAACCTCCGCAGCGAAGTCCAGCGTGTGCGCGTCCTGCGAATCGATGACGAAGGCCGCGCTCGTGTGGGGCACGATGGAAGTCTAGTGCCGCGCCGCCACCGTCAGTGCTTGACCTCCTCGGGTGTCTCGTACCAGCGAATGCGCTCACCCACGCGGCTGCGAAGCCTCCATGCCCGCGACTTCGGAGCGTCCTCGATTGCCTGTCGCAGTGCGGTGACCTGGGCCGCGACGTCGTGGGTTGCGCCGGGCAACGGCTCCTGCGACCACAGCGCTGCGACCTTCTGCGCATTGCGTTCGACGGTGTGGCAGAAGCCCCAATCCCTGCCCAGGACCGAGCGCACCCGAGGAAGGCTGATGCCCTCCGTCTCGGAGTCGTCCTCGCCGAGGTCGTGATCGGCGAAGAGGCACAGGGTGTCGCCGAGATCCTTGCGATTGATCTCCCACACCTGGAGTTTCGTGAGCAGCAGATCGGCGAGCGTGATCGTCGGCGCCGGTCCGTCGAGCCGGCCGCGTAGGTCGAGCTTGTGCGACATCACCAACTCGTCGATGACCACGTCGATCGACCACCGGCCGGCCGGCTCGCCGTAGTACAAGCGCGTCGCGCCGTGCAGGCCGTTAAAGAATTGATCCGGGAGGTAGCCCTGGGTCATGAGCAGCGCCTTGAACTTGGTGCCGGCGGCGGCACTGATCGCGAAGTCCATGTCGTCATATGACCGAGCGTATGGTCCGGTGCGCACGCTCGGGCATCGCAGCCAGATCGCCAGGCCGCCGATGAGCCGCGCGGAAAGCCCCACGGTCACCGCCGCCTCCGCGAGACGCTTCGCCTCCTCGCGGATGTCGGAAAGGATCGGCGACCCGTGGTCCGCCATCAGCAGGATCCGCTCAGCATCAGGACATGGTAAGGGCGGCCAGTGTGATCACCGGCCGCCCTCCCAACCAGGGGCGATGGTCGCTCACTCCGGAGGGAGTTCCTTGTAGACGAAGCCGATGTTCACGCCCTGCCGGGCGCGGATGAAACGCGGGACGTAGTAGAGGAGGGCACCGCCCACGATCAGCCCGCCGAGCCAGGCTGGTATCCACCACCAGTCGTCGCGGTTGCCGTTCATGACCGACAGCGGATTGATGAACGAGATGGCGATGATGCCGATGAATTCCGCGATCGACAGCGTCCCGACGATGTAGAGCAGCGGAATTCCCAGGAACTTGACGTTGGCCGGCGACGCTCGATAGAGGTCGGGCCGTCGTATCGGCAGGGCGATTGCGGCAAGACCGACGATGATCACCGCGAGCGCCCCGGCGAGCACGATCAGGCCGAGCACCAGCTGGAACTGATTGCCATACACGCTCCAGATCACCAGCGCGGCGATGATCACGTTGGTGACGATGATCGCGTTGACCGGCGAGTGGGTCCGTTCGTTCACATTCGCCAGGCTCTCCGGCATGAGCCGGTCGAACGACCAGGCGAAGAACGACCTGATCGGCATGAACGTGTTCGCGATCATCGACGGCAATGACCAGAACAGGAAGGAGCCCATGATGATGATGGTGAGGATCGGCGTGTTGAAGACCAGTGCGGCGAGGAAGGGATAGAAGGGTCCGGACGGGATCTTGTATGCCGAGCTCGCGGCGTTGAGCGCGTAGACGAAGTTGTAGCCCGCAACGCGGAAGAGCAGCAGGACACCGATGATGAGCAGGATCGTGTCCCAGCCGAGGGCACCGAACATCACCGACAGCTGACGGCGGCGGTTCGACGCGCTCTTCAGCTCGCCGGACATGTAGACCGACCAGAAGTTCCACATCATGAACCCCTGGATCGAGAAGAGTGTCGGCAGCGTCGCGTTGCCGTTCCAGAAGTTGGGCGCCGCAGCTGCCGCACCCGGCGCGCCCTTGATCACCGCCGCGACGTTGCCGCCGCCAAAGCTCTTATTCAGCGCATCGAAGTGGGAGAAGAAGTCGCCCTGGCTGCCGATGAGCAGCACCACGAACGCGATCAGCGTGCCCGCCATCGCGATGATGAACGAGTAATTCTGCCAGCGGAAGGTCGCCTTGGTGCCGCGGATGAGGATGAGCGTCTGCAGCGCGACCATGAAGAGCGACGCTCCGAGGATCCAGCTGTTGTTGGTCTGGAAGGACGTCCCCCAGTTGATCAACGTGTTGTTGTTCGCGAACGAGCCGAGGGCGACCAGCACCGGCCCGAGGGCGAGCAGGGAGAAGAACTTGGCGAAGAACGCGGCGCCCAGGAGCCCGCCCATGATCATGCAGAGGTTGGATATCAGCGCCAGGGGCGGCGAGAGCACGCGGCTGACCCAGACATAGTCGCCGCCGACCCTCGGCATGCTGGCCCCGAGCAATGCGAACATGATCAGGACCGGGATGTTGATGATCGCAACCAGCAGCAGCACCCCGACGACGTCCGCACCGGGAAACGCAACGAGCGCGAAGAAGATCGAGTACGCGATCGTCGACCCGACCGGCGCCGATATGACGGCGTTGAAGATCGTGGCATCGACTGCCGACGCAGAGCGCACCAGTCCGGTGCTGTTGCGGACGAACAGCCTGCTCGACGTTGCCATGACGACCCTCCGGCGGTACAACCGCCACCCAACTTGACACTAGCGTCGAAAACAGGCAGAGTTTGAACACAATCGAACACCACTGTCAAGAGACTCACGGACATGGAGGGACAACTTCCGGTCAAGACCCGACAAAATGACCGGTTGTCCAACGAGGAGAAGCACAGCGTGTTAGCCGTCGAGCGGCGCCTGAAGGTATTGGAGCGGGTCGCGGAGGATCAGGCCATCGAGGTCAGCACCTTGGCGCGCGACTTCCAGGTTTCCGAGATGACCATACGCCGCGACCTGCGCCGCCTCGAGCGCGACGGGTTCGTGCGCCGAACCTACGGGGGAGCCACGACCCACCTCGTCCGGACCTTCGAGGTCGGAGCCAATGCGCGGACCCTGCACCATGCGAAGGAGAAGCGGGTCATCGCCAAGCGAGCAGCCGAACTGACAGTCGGCGTGCGCGCCATGTTCCTCGGCATCGGCACCACGGTCGAGCACTTCGCGCGGCTGCTCCCGGCGCGTGAGGACCTGATGGTGATCACCCCGTCGCTCGCGGTGGCGAGCCTGCTCGGCACCCGCAATGTTCGCGTGATCATCGCGGGTGGGCTGGTCCGCCAGGACGAGCTGACGTGCATCGGCGCGTCGGCCGTGGAGGCCGTTCGCCGCTACAACACCGATACCGCCGTGATCGGCGCGGCCGGACTCTCGGCGCGACGCGGGGTCACCGAGCTCGACGACCGCGATGCCGATGTGATCCGCGGTGGCCTCGAGCGCACGGAACGGATCATCGTCATCGCCGACGGCTCGAAGTTCGGCGCGGTCGCGATGAGCACCGTGGTGCCGATCGACCAGGTCTCCACAGTCGTCACCGACAGCAGCGCCGACGCCGAGGAGGTCCTGCGCATTCAGCAAGCCGGCATCGAGGTGGTGATCGCCGGCACCGAGCCATCGCCGGCACGCCCGATGGAGAACGGCACGACACGTCTCACCGACGTTCGCAGGCCGGCATGACCCTGCTGCGGCGACTGTTCGGCGTGGACAAGCCGGTGATCGCGATGCTCCACCTTCCGGCGATGCCGGGCCGCCCGAGACACGACCGCGCAGCCGGCATGCAGCACCTCGTGGAGACTGTTGAACGTGACCTCGAAGCGCTGCAGGCTGCGGGCGTCGATGGGTTCCTGTTCTGCAATGAGGCCGATCTGCCGTATCAGATGCACGTCGGACCGGAGGTGGCCGCCGGCATGGCCGCCGTCATCGGTCAGGTGCGCGATCTCATCACGCGGCCGTTCGGCATCGACCTCGTGTGGGACCCGGTCTCGAGCCTCGCCGTCGCCAGGGCTACCGGCGCCTCCTTTGTTCGCGAAGTGTTCACCGGTGTCTTCGAGAGCGACCTCGGCATGATGCAGCCGGATTTCGGGGCGATCGCCGCGTACCGCGAGCAGATCGGGGCCGGCTCTGTGGCCATGTTCACCAACATCACGCCGGAATTCGCCAGCACCCTCGGCAACCGCTCAATCGCCACTCGGGCGCAGAGCGCAAGATATCTCGGCATCGACGCGATTCTCATCAGCGGTCAGATCACCGGCACGGCGACGCACCTTTCTGAGCTGCGCGAAGCCAAGGGTGCGGTTCCAGACATGCCGGTCCTCGCCAACACCGGCGTGCGCGAGGAAACAGTTGGTGAGATCCTCGCCGTCGCCGACGGTGTCTTCGTCGGGACCAGCCTGAAACAGGACGGCATCACGTGGAACCCCGTGGATCCCGAGCGCGCCGGCCGGTTCATGACCGCGGTTGACCGTGCGCGTGAGGCGGTGCCGGCCTGACATGGCGAAGGGCTGAGGTGTCGAAGACGAGGATCTACTTCGTCAGCGACCTGCACGGGTCGAGCGTGTGCTTCCGGAAGTTCATCAACGCGGCGAGGATCTACGAAGCGAACGTGCTGATCCTCGGTGGTGACGTTGCGGGAAAGGCGATCCAGTCGATCGTCCACGCCCCTGGGGGTCGCTGGCTGTGCCGGTTCGTCGGCACCGACTACGACGTCGGCGACGGACCCGAGTTGGTCGCGCTGGAGAAGCTCATCTCCGACCACGGCTACTACCCGTATCGCGCCGATCCCGGCGAGCTCGAAGCCACGGAGGCTGCCGGCGGCCTCGACGAGCTCTTCCTGCGGCTCATGCACGAGCGGTTGACGGAGTGGCTCGACCTCGCGGACGCGCGTCTGAGGCCACTGGGCATTCCCCTCTACTTCATGCTCGGCAATGACGATCCCGAGGAGCTCGGCACCCTGCTCGACAGCGCCCCGTGGGGCACGCACGATGAGGGCAAGGTTGTCTGGCTCGACGACGAGCACGAGATGATCAGCTGCGGGTACTCGAACGTGACGCCGTGGCACACGTACCGGGAGCAGGACGAGAGCCATCTGCGCGCGAGCATCGACGCCATGGTGCCCGCGCTCCAGCACCCCGAGCGCGCGGTGTTCAATCTCCATGCACCGCCCTTCGGCACCCAGCTGGACGAAGCACCACTCCTCGACTCGAACCTGCAGGTGCAGGCAACGCTCGGTCAGGTGCGGATGGTGGCGGTGGGGAGCACCGCCGTGCGCGATGCCGAGCAGGCCTATCAGCCACTGCTGGGATTGCATGGACACATCCATGAGTCCTCGGGCATCCGGCGGATCGGCCGCACCGTCGTCATCAACCCCGGCAGCGACTACTCCACGGGCGCGCTCAACGGCGCGCTGGTGACACTCGACGGCGAAAAGGTCAAGGCCCAGCAGCTGGTTCGCGGGTAACCGGGAGTGGCCACGCCCCCGACCGGTACCGATACGCTGGTGTCCATCGACGTGGGCACGTCCGGCGCTCGCGCGACGGCATACGACACCGCCGGCGCGGTGCTCCTCGAGGTCCGGCGCCCGTACCCGACGCTCACCCCACGCGACGGATGGGCGGAGCAGGACGCGGGGCGATGGAGGTCGTCATCGCTCTCGGCGCTGGGAGCGCTCATCGGGCGGCTCGGACACGCACGCACCATTCACGCGATCGGGCTGACGGGTCAGTGCCCGTCGGTTGTCCCGATTGACGGTCACGGCGCGCCCCTGCGTCCGGGACTCATCTATCGGGACAACCGGGCCGTGGCGGAAGCCGAGTCGCTGCGCGAAACGTTTGGCGCCGAGGCACTGCATACCCTGACCGGCCACGTGCCCGCGGCGTTTCACGTCGCCGCGAAGATCCTCTGGATCCGTGCCAACGAGCCCGATGTCTTCAGGGCGACGCGCCTTTTCCTGCAGCCCACGGAGTTCCTCGCTCTCACCCTCACCGGAGAGGCCGTGACCGACTGGACCATGGCCGCGGCGAGCGCGTTGTTGAACCTGCGCGAACGTCAATGGGCACCCGAGCTCGTTGAGGCAGTGGGTCTCGAGCCGGGGCAACTGCCGGTCCCGTACGCGTCGTGGAGCGTCGTGGGCACGTTGCGCCCGTCCCTGCTGCGACGTTTCGGGCTCACCCGGCCGGTTCCGGTCGTCGCCGGGGCGGGCGACAGCATCGCCTGCGCGTTCGGGGCCGGTGTCACCTCGCCCGGCCCGGTGAGCGAGATGGCCGGCAGCTCGACGTGCCTGAACACGATCGTGAGCGAGCCGACCAGCGACCTGACGGTGACGCACTACCCTAGCGCCGTCGGCCCCGAGGGCTATGTGACCGAGGTCGGTATCAACACCGCCGGCGAGGCCGTGGACTGGCTCGCGTCGCTCACCTACGGCGGCCGGTCGGGCCGTCTGCGCACCGAGGATTTTGAACGGCTCGACCGCGAGGCGGCGGAGGTCCCAGCCGGGTCGGACGGCCTCATCTTTGTTCCGGTCCTCGGGGACGGTGAGCGTGACGACCCGGCGCTCCTCGGCGCCGTGATCGGTCTCTCGGTACGGCATGATCGGAGATCGCTGGCCCGAGCCGCGCTCGAGGGTGTCGCGTTCGCGATCCGTGCGCACGTGGAGGGTCTCGGCCGGGCGAGCACTCCCGTCACCGAGATGCGCGTTTCGGGGCGCCCCGCGTCGCTCCGGACCTGGAATCAGATCAAAGCGGACGTGCTCGGCATTCCGGTGCTACGGGTTCCAGGTGACGCCACCACATCCGGTGTCGCGATGCTCGCCGGTCTCGGCGTCGGAGTCTATCGGGATCCTGAGTCCGCGATCGCGATCGCCTGCAGGCCCGAGGCGCCAGTTGAACCAGATCCTGCCAATCACGACAGATACTCGACAGTCTACGAGCGCTACCGAGAGATCGTTTCCTCGACCACGCTTCACAACCGCGCGGCGATGTCGGCGGCCGGCGAGCACCGTTCGCAACCACACCCGGGGGAGCGCTCATGAAGGTCAACCTGGGCATCAACACCTGCTTCGCCCTCAAACGCTGGCCCCGCCCCGCGGACTGGGCGTCGGTGGTTCGCAACGACCTCGGGCTCGACCTCGTGGAGCTGTCGCTCGACCTCGTTGAGGGCATCGAGACGTTCGCGGGCGGCCGTGATGCGGTGGAGCGTCATCGCGCCGCGCTCGATGCCAACGGGCTCCGGGTTCATGCCACCTTCACCGGTCTGTCGGCGTACTCGCTCGACCTGCTCATGCACCCCGACCAGGGCCGGCGCGAGGCGGCGCTGCTCTGGTACCAAAGCATCATCGATCTCACCGCGGCGCTCGGCGCTCGGGCAACCGGGGGGCATGTCGGTGCGATGAGCGTCCCCGACTGGAGCGATCCCGAGCGCCGCGCGCAACGTTGGGACGGCCTGAAGCGTGACCTCCAGGTCATCGCCGGTTACGCGAGCTCCGTGGGTCTCGACTACCTCCTCGTCGAGAACCTGGTCGCGGTGCGCGAACCGTCGACGATGGCGCAGATCGAGGACCTGCTCACCGACGGTGATGCCGACCACGTCCCGTGGCGGCTCTGCCTCGACGTCGGGCATCAGTGCGTGCCGGGGACTGTGGGCGCGGAGCGGGACCCGTACGCCTGGCTGCGACGCTTCGGGAGCCGGCTGGTCGAGGTGCAGCTGCAGCAGTCGGACGGTATCGCGGACCACCACTGGGCGTTCACCCCGGAGCACAACGCAACCGGCCTGATCGACCCGGCGAAGGTGCTGGACACCCTCGAGGCGGGCGGCGCGGGGACCGTCGATCTGATCTTCGAGATCATTCCCGGCTTCGAGGATCAGGACGATCGGGTCATCGCCGACCTGCTCGCCTCCGTCGATCTCTGGCGCGGGGCGATCGACGCCCGCGGCGCGGGGAGGTAGCGATGCCAGTGGTGCACGCCCACGAAGTGGACATCCACTACCGGATCAACGGCGATGGCGAGGAGACCGTCATGCTCGTCAACGGCGTCGGTGACGACCTGGAGGGCTGGGCGATGCAGATCGATCCCCTCGTTGCCGCGGGGCTTCGTGTGGTCACCTTCGACAATCGGGGTGTGGGCCGCTCGTCATTCCCGCCCGGCCCCTATTCGAGCAGCGAGATGGCTGCGGACACCAAGGTGCTCGCCGACGCGCTCCGCCTGGGGGAATTCCATCTTGTGGGCGTATCCATGGGCGGCCTCATCGCCCAGGAATACGCGCTGGCGTATCCCGACGACCTCCGCTCGGTCGTGCTCGCCAACACGTACGCGAAGCCCGACGCCTACACTCGCGCGGCCTTCGACGCGTGGGGGCAGATCGCCGAAGCAGCGGGGATGCCGTTGATGATGCGCCAGCAGGCGCCGTGGGTCTTCAGCCCCGCGTTCTACGACGCGCACCCCGAGCGGCTGACAACCATCCTCGGCGAGATGGAGCGAAGCCCGCAGCCGGCCGCGTCGTTTTCCGCGCAGATCGCGGCACTGCTGACCCATGACTGCACGGATCGGCTGGCGTCGTTGCGCACGCCTGCGCTGGTGATCGCGGCCGACGACGACATCATCATCCGGCTGTCGCTGTCCCACCATCTGTACGAGGAGCTGCCGCGCGGATCCTGGGCAATCGTCCCGGGAGGGCATGCCGCCTTCGTGGAGAATCCGGACCCGTGGAATCGAGCCGTCATTGCCTTCATTGATCAGCACCGCGCCGCGGTGCACTGAGGAGATGGGATGAACCTGTCGCTGGAACAGCGATTCGGCACCCCCAAGCCGGTCATCGCGATGCTCCATTTCCCGGGCCTGCCGGGCCGGCCCCGACACAACCGCGAGCTCGGAAGAAGTCACCTGGTCGACGTGGTCGGCCGCGACCTCGAGACGCTGCAGGGAGCCGGTGTCGACGGCGTGCTCTTCTGCAACGAGAACGACATCCCGTATCAGCTCGTGGTCGGGCCTGAGATACCCGCGGCGATGGCCGCGGTCATCGGCGAGCTTCGCGCGTCGGTGCGCGTCCCGTTCGGAGTGAACATCCTCTGGGACGCGAAGTCGAGCATCGCGGTCGCGCGAGCCACGGGCGCGACCTTCGTCCGTGAGGTGCTGACCGGCGTATACGAGAGCGACCTCGGAGTGATCTCCCCGGCGATCGGGGATCTCGCCGGCTACCGCACGGCCATCGGGGCCGATGACGTCGCCTTCTTCGACAACATCTCGCCGGAGTTCAGCAGCGCACTCGGCACCCGTGGGATCGCGGATCGCGCCCAGAGCGCGGCCTTCCTGGGTGTCGACGCAATCCTCATCTCCGGTCCCGCGGCCGGGGTTCCGTTCGCGATGAGCGATCTGCGGACCGCGAAGGACGCGGTGCCCGACATGCCCGTCTTCGCGAACACCGGCGTCAGCGCGGATCGGCTCGAGGAGATCCTCGCCGTCGCCGACGGTGTGATCGTGGGCACGAGCCTGAAGATCGATGGCGACACGTGGAGCCGGGTGGATCCGGCACGCGCGGAACGCCTCATGGACACGGCCCGCGCGATACGCTCGCGGAGTTCCTGAGCGCGTCGCTGCCCGCGCCGGTCTGATCCACGAGATGAGGAGCCTGAGGATGGAATTCAGAACCGCCCGAGACTTCCTGCTCTCACATCGAGACGACTACGAGACCGCGTACCGCGAGTTTCAGTGGCCGCATCACGAGACGTTCAACTGGGCGCTCGACTGGTTTGACGCCATCGCGACCGGCAACGACCGGACGGCTCTCTGGATCATCGAGGATGACGGCACCGAGACACGGCTTTCGTTTGCCGAGCTGGCCGCACGTTCCAATGCACTCGCAGCATGGCTGCGCCAACACGGTGTGTGCCGCGGCGACCGGACCCTGCTCATGCTCGGCAACCGCGCCGCACTCTGGGAGTGCATCCTCGCACTGACCAAGCTGGACGCGGTGATGATCCCGTCGACCACGCTCCTCACGCCCGCGGACATCACCGACCGGATCGACCGCGGCCGCGTCGCGCACGTGATCGCCGAGTCGGCACAGACGGGTCATTTCGCACAGATCCCAGGCGCGTTCACCCGCATCGCCGTCGGGGACGAGGTCGAAGGGTGGCTCCCCTACGGCGATTTCCTTTCCGACGGGGAGGGCTTCGCGCCGGACGGACCGACGCCCGCGACCGATCCGCTCTTCCTCTACTTCACTTCCGGGACGACTGCACAACCAAAGCTGGTCGAGCACACGCAGGTGAGCTACCCGGTGGGACACCTCTCCACCATGTACTGGCTCGGTCTGCAGCCGGGCGACGTCCACCTCAATATCTCCTCACCGGGCTGGGCGAAGCACGCCTGGAGCAATGTGTTCGCGCCGTGGAACGCCGAGGCGACGGTCCTCATCCTCAATGCCACGCGCTTTTCCGCGCGGCGCCTGCTCGACACG
>OBLU010004867.1_pt1 | contig 12088 bp, 10 predicted proteins | sample 1518681 | NCBI WGS metagenome assembly OBLU01 (sample SAMEA3539304, study PRJEB22396) | soil metagenome | biome: tundra; feature: field; material: soil | place: USA | collected 2010-05 | depth 0.15 m | reverse complement strand
CTCACTCGCAGCAGGGGGCCAAGGCTGTGTCGAGAGCATCAATGGTGAGCTCAGGGCCAAGATCCCGTTGATCGGCAGCAAGGTCGAGCGCGCTGCGGCGCCCGCCGTCCAGTCCGCGATCAGGGTCGAGAGCGAGAACGGCAAGGCCTGGCTCCAGCGCTGACCCCACCAGGGACAGCAGAGAGGGCATACGGCGACGGTCCGCCACATACCCTCTCTGCTGGTAGCTGCAAGCCACGGTCAGCCCATGTGCGGGTACTCGTGCGTCTTCGCCGGGACGAAGGTCTCTTTGATGGAGCGCGCGCTGGTCCACCGCAGAAGGTTCTGCGCGGAACCGGCCTTGTCGTTGGTGCCCGACCCGCGTCCGCCACCAAACGGCTGCTGGCCGACGACTGCGCCCGTGGGCTTGTCGTTGATGTAGAAGTTGCCGGCCGCGAAACGCAGCCGCTGCTGGGCATCCGCAATGGCAGCACGGTCCTGGGCAATGATCGACCCGGTCAGTGCGAAGGGCGCCACTGACTCCATCTGGTCGAGCATCTTGTCGTAGTCGCGGTCAGCATAGACGTGCACGGCCAGGATGGGGCCGAAGTACTCCGTGCTGAAGATCTCGTGCGCTGGGTCATCGATCTCAAGGATGGTCGGGCGCACGAAGTAGCCAACCGAGTCGTCATAGGTACCACCGGCGACGACCTTGACGCCAGTTTCGGCGTGGGCCTTATCGATCAGGTCCCGGTGCTTGGCGAACGCGCGCTCGTCGATGACTGCGCCCATGAAGTTGGAAAGGTCCGTGATGTCGCCTTGCCCGAGGCCATCGGTGATCGCGGCGAGGTCGGCCTTGATGACCTTCCACAGACTGCGGGGCACGTAGGCGCGCGAGGCCGCGGAGCACTTCTGACCCTGATACTCGAATGCGCCTCGAATCATGGCAGTCCTCAAGACGTCTGGGTCGGCAGAGGGGTGGGCCACGATGAAGTCCTTGCCACCCGTCTCGCCGACCAGGCGGGGGTAGGTCTTGTACTTCTTCAAGTTGGCGCCGACCTGCTGCCAAAGGGACTGGAAGAGCGGGGTTGACCCGGTGAAGTGGATGCCCGCCAGATGTGGCGAGCTCAGCGTCACCTTGGAGACGTTGACGCCGTGACCGGTCACCATGTTGATGACGCCAGGCGGCATACCGGCCTCTTCGAGCATCTCCATCGTCAGCTGGGCTGCCACCTGTTGGCTCGACGAAGGCTTCCAGACCACGGTGTTTCCCATGAGCGCAGGGGCGGTCGGCAGGTTCCCGGCGATGGCAGTGAAGTTGAACGGCGTGATCGCGTAGACAAAGCCTTCGAGCGACCGATAGTCGACGCGGTTCCAGATGCCCTTGGAGTTCGCGGGAGGCTGGTCGGCCAGGATCTGCCGTGCGAAGTGGACATTGAAGCGCCAGAAGTCGATCAGCTCGCAGGCGGCGTCGATCTCGGCCTGGTAACAGGTCTTGGACTGACCCAGCATCGTTGCGCCGACAATCCTGGCCCGCCACGGCCCGGCGAGCAGGTCGGCCGCTTTGAGGATGATGGCCGCGCGGTCGTCGAAGGACAGCCCGCGCCAGGCCGGTGCCGCGGCCATGGCCGCAGCTACCGCGGACTCAGCCTCGGCCTCGGTCGCCTCGCGCATCGTCCCGAGGACCAGCTTGTGGGCGTGGGGCTGGCGCACCTCAATCTTCTTGCCGGTGCCGATGACCCGCTGGCCGCCGATGATGTGCGGCAGATCCATACGGCTGCTGCCCAGCTCAGCGAGAGCCGCCTGCAGCTCAGCGCGTTCGGCGCTGCCCGGCGCATAGTCCAGAACTGGCTCGTTGACTGGGGCGGGAACCTGGGTGACAGCATCCATTCGGGCGAACATCTCCTAGAGGTCTTTGGGCGTTGAGGTCGCCGCTATCGTGCCACGCGTCACAGAAGCGCAAGGACGACGGGCAGTTCGGTCACGTCGTACCACAGCAGGTCGTCGTCCTGTGAGGCGTCGCCGTCCACGTGGAAGGACGCAATTCTCTTAAGTGCAACCGAGTCAGAGATGGACACTGCAGAGTCGACGTCAGAGTCGCCAGGTTCGGCCGAGCCCACCAGGTCCGACGACACGTCTGCCGCAGCCACGATGCGCCGGCTCTCGCCCGCAGTGAGCAGCGCGCCCGATGTCTGGGCGGCATCGTTCAGCGCGGCGTACTCCCATTCGTCCTGAGTTGCACTCGGGGCGTCAGCCCGAATGGCCTCGGTCACGGCATGGGCAGGGAAAGGGGCCCCCTCCAGTGCACCGCGGGTGCTGAGGCTGCGGAGGCCGGAAGCATTCAGTGGTATGTAGATCCGTGTCATAGTCGGCCGGCTTCCTTCGTTCTTATGGCGGGCAGGAAGTGGATCAGGGTCGCGCAGGGCGACCACGGAGGTGCGCAGTGAGGTCTCGATCACTGACGCACGCCGAGACAGGTCCATAAGGTTGCCACCCATCGCCTCGAGGTCTTCCCGCCCGGGGCCAAGAATCGTGACCTCCGTGCCGTGACGATGAACGGTGCTCGCCTCACGCAGAACCCTTCGGGTCACCCGGTTGCGCCACTGACGCTCCAGGCGGGTGGCCCATTGCGTGGGTGTATCGGCATCGAAGCTCACCTGCGGGGCGAGGACGAAGACCTCGTCCAGACCCTCACCCGCAAGAAGGTCGAGGTTAGTGGGGGACCACGCGCCCCCATCGATGAAACGGTGGTCGCCGATCCGCACTGGTTGGTACCAGCCGGGGATCGCACACGAGGCCATCACCGCTTCGGGCAGTGCAGCCGACCACACCCCTGGCCGTCCGAACGGCACTCGTTCGCCGGTGTCGTAGTCAAGGGCAACGACAGTCACCCCTTCGCGCGCGACCCAACCATCTGGGACCACATGAGAGATCAACGCTCCGACTGCGCCGAGGTTGCCCCGACCTTCTGGCAGGAAGGCAGACAGAACTGCTGTGGGTGGCAGCTGGTGCAGCTGGCGAGCATTGTGAATCAACAGCTCTCTCGAGCCGAGCCCAGGACGCGAGCGCGTCGGCCGGTCGCCGCCGGTAGCCTCCGCATAGTCGAAATGAAAACCGGCAAGCCGCCCTGACTCGAGCCGGTCCCCACGCTGGTGGTTGACCAGATCAGCAACACTCACCCCGGCGCCGAGCAGGGCAGCCAGGATCGACCCTGCAGACGTGCCGACCAACGCGTCAAAATCACGCACATCGACGCCAGTCTCGTCCTGGAGAGCCTGAAGTGCACCAACCATCCAGGCGGCGCCGAGGACTCCGCCACCACCGAGCACGAGGCCCCGCCGGATGGCCCCGCTCATCGGCGTGCGTCCCTGATCTCGACCAGGTCGGCAAGTGAGTCGACCAGGCACTGCCCCAGGAGGTCTAGGTCGGGCATGGCGTCACGGTCACCGTTCAGCCCGAAGTACACGCCGCCGTCATAGGACGTCAGTCCGATCGACACTGCTTGCCCACGGGCCAGCGGCACCACGGGGTAGGCAGACAACATCCGGGCGTTGCCGACATACAAGGGTTGTTGCGGGCCGGGAACATTGGTGATGATCAGATTGAAAAGCCGACGGGACATCGCGCTGCCCAGTCGAGCCCCCAGAGAATGCAACGTCGGTGAGGCGAATCCCGCCAGTCCCGCAAGGGACTGGGCGCCAACAGCATGACCGCCCTCGATCTGTTGTCGCATCGAGAACGCGATCTGGTGCAGTCGCATGGACGCAGCCGGCTCTCCTACGGGCAGATTGACGAAACATGCCGTGACCTTGTCGCCGAGCCTGTCATCTGTGTCATAGACACTGATGGGAACCATCGCGCGAACGGTCGTGGCATTGTGGACCGCCTCCCCTCGGGTGAGCAACCAGGACCGCAACGCTCCCGAGATCGTGGCAAGGACAACATCATTGATCGTCACCTCGTCCGCGTAGTGACCCAGCGCAAGCCGGCTGCGCACCGTTCGGTAGTCCGCCAGATCCGTTCCGACGATGACGTAGCGTCGCGCCTCACCGATCTCGGCGTTGAGGGGACTGACGGGAGCCGGGCGCATGGCCGTCCTTGCGACCGCCGAGGCAAGAGCGCCAACCGCCGAGAACACCGGCCGACCAACGGCTTTGACGTCGGTGATGGCGCCACGTACGTTGTCGACAACCTGGCTGGGGCGGCGAACCGCGTCCACGAAGGCCGACGTGATCAGCTCTACGTCGCTTGGCTCACGGGCAGGATGCCACGTCTTGGCGGTCGACTCTTCGCTGTCCGACTTGCCGTCGACGATCACGTGAGCGATGTCGAGGGCGTTGATGCCGTCGACCAGAGCCTGGTGGGCCTTGGTCACCACCGCGAAACGGCCCCCGGCAAGACCTTCGATGAGGTAGACCTCCCACAGTGGCCGGCCACGATCCAGACGCCTGGACTGGATGCGCGCGACAAACTCCTGCAGCTGGTCGTCACTGCCTGGCCGCGGCAACGCCGAACGGCGCACGTGATAGGTCACGTCGAAGTCCTCGTCATCCACCCACACAGGATTGGCGAGCCGCCCCGGGACTTCCCGGACACATTGCCGGTAGCGCGGGACGAAGGAGATTCTGTTCGAGATCAACGACACGAGGCGGTCGTAGTCGAATCCCCCGTTACGTGGCTGGAAGACCATGACCGAGCCCACGTGCATGGGCGTGGTCGACCCCTCCATGTAGAGAAAGGACGCGTCAAGGGCAGTCAATCGGTCGGACACTCCCTCATCGTGCCAGACCGGCACCCGCACCGCAGAGCGTGACGAACTTCGCTGGGCTTGGGGGGTGCTCGTGACGTAACGACTGCGAGAACAGGTTGCTTGGGCGCGGTATGCCGTGAACGGAACGGGCTCAGTGCAGTCTTTGGTGTATCCAGCGAGCATCTGGGAACAGGGCCTCGAGCTGTCCCGCCGTCTGGTCGAAGGTCCGGTGAACGATGCCAATGAGACCAGCCTGTTCTGCAGCCACAACGTTGTGCGCCATGTCGTCGATGAAGACACATTGATCTGCCGGAAGGCCGATCCGCTTCAGGACGAGCTCGAAGATCTCTCGTTCAGGTTTGCGCATGCCAACCTCACCGGAGATGACGACGGTGTCGAACATTTCGTGCCAGTCCCTGCGGTCGTACTCATTGCCCCAAGAGTTCGACAACAACGCAGTACGGATTCCGGCGGCGCGTGCACGGGTGACCAGTGAGGTCATGGAGTCCTCGTAGATGGCTAGGTCGGCGAACATCTTGCCGACCAGGCCATGCGCCTCAACCAGGGAGCCCTCACGTGCCAGGGCTGCTGACAGCAGGTGCTCAAAGTCCTCCACCGCGAGTTCTCCCCGCTCGAGTCGATGGACCGGAGAGCTGTCGCCCGGCAGGGGTTCTACCCAACGGCGTACAACCTCGCCATAGTGGTTGTGGTCGACCCCGGAGGCCTTGAGCCAGCTCCCTATCGCGGTGTGGATCGGCATGGTCAGGACGCCGCCCCAGTCGACGATCAGTCCCTTCATCGCACACCTCTTGTTCGACCCGCGAGGTGTGGTGCCGGCAAGGCGCTGACCTGGCTGACGAGCGCCAGCACAACCTGACGCGCCGCACGGTCAGGCGCAGCCTCTGCCACGGACCCTCTGGCCGGCAGCGCGTCGTCCACAGCACCGCGGTCATCGGGGATCAGCGGCAGCTCATCATTCTCGGCGGAGCCTGTCGGCGCCTCACAGACGCGTCGCTCGGGTCGCGGACCCCCTGCCGAAGCTCGCACCCCGATGCGACTGTCACCCCGGGACGGTTCCTCTCGTCGTGTCGCGGTCGGCTTTGGCAGCTCGGCCATGTCCGTTCTCCTCAGCCTGGAGAGGGTTGTCTGGTGCTTGTGCGGTGCGCCACCAATCCCTGCGGAGTGCGCAAAGCGAACCGGATCGGCGAAGCCTCCGTCACACATCATGACGCATGGGGCCCCTGACACAGCATCATGTGGACAGCGCAAGCAAACCCATACGACTCAGAGCAATCGATTTGATCATGAGGCATACAGAAGAATTCATATGGGACGGCCCTTATGGTAAACACGTAGGCAAAGAACCCTGGGCGTTTCAAGGAGCAGACCGCATGGCACAGCGCTTCATCCAACTGTCTGACGTCTCCGAGATTCTCGACATCTCGGCGACCCAGGCGTACGCGCTGGTGCGTTCCGGGGAGCTCGCCGCCATCAAGGTGGGGGGCCGAGGTCAGTGGCGGGTAGAGGCCACCGAGCTTGAGAACTACATCCAGCGGATGTACTCCGAGACCAAGACCTTCGTGGCGGCACACCCATTCGGGGCGCCCACGGAGACCGCCGAGAACTCGTCGTAGACGTCTCTGGCTTTAGTGCCTGGCGCTTGGGAAGAGACGCAGCACCCAGAGCCTCGTCCGAAGTCACGTCGGGACCTGGCAGCTCCACGGGTGATGGGTCGAACACGCTCGAGGTCTATTCGGCACTCGCGCGACACCATGGCGTTCTCTGGCCGACCCATGACGTTGGCCCGTCAGGCGATCGCGGGCCAGGCCAGGATCTGCGAACCGGTCGGCGCCGTGATCCAGGCGTGCGCCATTGTCGCCGACAACGGTCGGGGCCGGGCGCTGGCCGCGGCCACCTGTCCGAGCTCCGTTGGGCGGCTAGCCCCGCAGGTCGCCTTACCCGATCAGCGTCGCTTGTTCCTGTTCTTGGTCCTACTCTTCTTGCTGCCACCACGAGGGTCAAGGGCCTTGCGTGACGCCCTTGTCTCCTGGTTGACCTGGTCGCGCTCCTCTACCGAGTAGTCGTCACTGGGGGCCGAGTAGTGCAGTCGCGCCGGCACCACGGGGGTCTCCAGACCCTTGGCCCGAATGGCTTTGGCTGCCTCAAAACCGTCCAGTGGTGGGGCAGCCTCGACGGCGCCCTGCACATCGCTGGGATTGACCTCGACCTCGACGTTGAACAGGTAGCCGATCGACTCCTCCTTAATTGCTTCGTTCATCGCCTCGAAGAGCAGGAATCCTTCCCGCTGGTACTCCACCAGCGGGTCACGCTGTGCCATCGCACGCAGCCCGATGCCCTCCTGCAGGTAGTCCATCTCATACAGGTGCTCGCGCCACTTGCGGTCAAGGACGGACAGCACGACCCGCCGCTCCACCTCCCGGGCGACCTCTTCCCCCAGAGCAAGCTCTCGCGCGTCATAGGCGTGGTGGGCGTCCGAGGTGAGTTCCACCCGCAACATCTCGGCGATGATGTTGCCGTGGCCACCGGCCGCCTCCTCCACCTCCTCGATGCTGATCGAGACTGGGTAAAGGGTCTTAAGCGCCGTCCAAAGCTTCTCCAGGTCCCAGTCGTCGACAAATCCCTGAGAGGTCGCCGAGTCGACATAACCGGCCACCACGTCGTTGATGAAATGCCGGATCTGCTCGTGCAGGTCCTCGCCGTGGAGCACGCGCAGGCGCTCTGCGTAGATGACCTCGCGCTGACGGTTGAGCACGTCGTCGTACTTCAGGACGTTCTTGCGGATCTCGAAGTTGCGCGCCTCGACCTGGGTCTGTGCGCTCCGGATCGAGCGCGAGACCATCTTGGACTCGATCGGGACGTCATCCTCCATCTTGGCCGTAGTCATGAACCGGTCGACCATCGCGGCGTTGAACAGCCGCATGAGGTCGTCTTGCAGCGAGAGATAGAAACGACTCTCACCCGGGTCACCCTGACGGCCGGACCGTCCGCGCAGCTGGTTGTCAATCCGGCGCGACTCGTGACGTTCGGTGCCCAGGACATAAAGACCTCCGAGCGCGGTGACCTCGTCATGCTCTGCGGCCACAGCCTCCTCGGCGGACTGCAAGGCCGTTGACCAGGCTGCTTCGTACTCCTCCGGGGTCTCGACCGGGTCCAGGCCCTTGGCCTTGAGCGCAGCGACGGCTGTGAACTCGGGGTTACCGCCGAGCATGATGTCCGTACCACGACCTGCCATGTTCGTCGCCACGGTCACCGCAGACTTACGGCCGGCCTCAGCGATGATGGACGCCTCACGCTCGTGCTGTTTGGCGTTCAGGACCTCGTGCGGGACCCCCCGGCGACGTAGCAGCTCGGCGAGGTGCTCGCTCTTCTCGACGCTGACGGTGCCGACCAGGACCGGCTGGCCTCGCTGATGGCGCTCGGCGAGATCCTCGACGACCGAAGCGAACTTTGCCTCTTCGGTACGGTAGACGAGGTCGGCCTGGTCGTCGCGAATCATGGGCATGTTCGTGTCGATGGCCACCACGCCCAGCTTGTAGATGCTGTGCAGTTCCGCGGCCTCCGTCTGGGCCGTGCCCGTCATACCGGAGAGCTTGTCGTAGAGGCGGAAGTAGTTCTGCAGTGTGATCGTGGCCAGGGTTTGGTTCTCGTTCTGGATCTCGACGCCTTCCTTGGCCTCGATCGCCTGGTGCATGCCCTCGTTGTACCGGCGCCCAGCCAGCATGCGGCCGGTGTGCTCGTCGACGATGAGGATCTCGCCGTTAAGGTTGACGTAGTCCTTGTCCCGTTTGAACAGCTCCTTGGCCTTGATCGCGTTGTTGAGGTAGCCGATCAGCGGGGTGTTGACGGACTCGTAGAGATTCTCGATGCCCAGGTAGTCCTCGACCTTGGTGATCCCCGACTCCAGGACGCCTACCGTGCGCTTCTTCTCGTCGACCTCGTAGTCGCCCTCGCCGTCCTCGCCACGCGTCAGGCGCTTGACCAGGCTGGCGAACTGGACGTACCACTTGGTCGCCTGGTCGGCCGGACCGCTGATGATCAGGGGCGTACGGGCCTCGTCGATGAGGATGGAGTCGACCTCGTCAACGATGCAGAAGCTGTGACCGCGCTGGACAAGCTCGTCACTTGACCACGCCATGTTGTCGCGCAAGTAGTCAAAACCGAACTCGTTGTTGGTGCCATAGGTGATGTCCTTGGCGTACTCGAGGCGACGGCCGGCGGGCTCCATCGCAGACAGGATGCAGCCCGTCTCAAGGCCGAGCGCACGGTGAACACGCCCCATCAGCTCGGACTGATACTGCGCCAGGTAGTCGTTGACGGTGATGACGTGCACGCCCTTGCCCTCAAGAGCGTTGAGGTATGAGGGGAGAGTCGCGACGAGCGTCTTGCCCTCTCCGGTCTTCATCTCGGCGACGTTACCCAGGTGCAGTGCCGCGCCGCCCATGATCTGCACGTCGAAGTGACGCTTGCCCAGGGTTCGCCTACTCGCCTCACGCACGGCCGCAAACGCCTCGGGAAGAACGTCGTCGAGGCTCTCACCGTCGGCCAGCCGCTTGCGGAAGATGTCGGTCTCGCCCCGCAACTCCGCGTCGGTGAGCTTCTCGAAGTCCTCCTCAATCGCGTTGACCTGCCTGGCGATGACCTCAAGCTTCTTGAGGATGCGGCCTTCGCCGACACGCAGCAGTCGGTCAATGATCGGAATTGGCACAAGACACTCCTGATGAAATCAACCATGATGCGGATCACTACCCAGTTGGACCTAGGCTAGTCGGTGATGGCTCACCCTCCCGCTTTGTCTCCCGAAAACGCTCCTTCATCTCCCGAAAACGCCGTGTCCGGCGAAAACGTGCCGGTGACTGCCCATCCCAGCCAGCCACCGGTTCTGTGGACAACGCGGCTATGCCTGCGCCCATGGCGAGACACGGACGCGCCCAGCCCGGGGCAAGGACCGGATGCCGACAGCCTGCGCTTCATGCCATCGGGGGCCCAGCCCGGGCGGGAGAACTTTGCGGCCTGGCTGGCGCAACGTCGACGAGACATGGACACCGGCGCGGACCTCCACTGGTGCGTCGCCGACGAGGCTACCGACGCGATGCTCGGCAATGTCCAGATCTTCCGGATGGGACCAGTCCAGGACCGCTTCCAGGGCGAGCTCGGCTATTGGCTGCGGCCCGGTGCCCGAGGGCGCGGCATCATCGGCGAGGCGCTCAGACCAGTTATCGCCCATGGGTTCACCCCTGTCGAGAACGGTGGGCTCGGACTGAGCCGGCTGCATGCTGCCACGGACAGTGACAACTACACGTCCCAGTCAGTCCTGCGATCTGCCGGGTTCATCCAGTGGGGCGCCGACCACCGGGCCTGGCGGCGCCCCGACGGTTCACTGTCCGATGGCACGCATTTCGAGCTGCTAGCCGGCGGCGATCATTCCGCCATGGCTGTGGAGCCGATAACGCTGGAAGGCAACCCCCCCGCAAGCTGGAGGTGCTCCCAGAGCCCGGCTGCGCAAGTGACGACATACGGACGCGGACAGGGTCTTGCGGGCATGCTCGGATGAACGCACCCAGCACTGGCTGGCAGGCCTGCCGTCGCCGTACACCCTCCAAGATGCTCACTCCTACATCGCCGGACGCGGCAAGGAAGCCAGCGAGGGTAGGGGTCTGTCCTGGTGCGTGGCTGACGGCGAAAGCGACCTGTGCCTCGGCTCGGTCGCTGTCATGGATCTGCGCCGCGCAATGGGCAACGCGGGTGAGATCGGCTACTGGGCGCATCCAGACGCCCGGGGTCGCGGCGTGATGTCCGAGGCCGTGCGGCTGGCGGTGCGACACGCGTTCGTCCCAAGTGAGGACGGCGGGCTAGGGCGAAGGCGTTTGCAGCTCAACGTGGCTGACGGCAACGCGGCCTCACAGCATGTTGCCATCACCAACGGTTTCGTTGAGGTCGGACGGGACCGGCAGGCCGAGTGCGTGGGTGAGGCGACGTTCGTGGATCTGGTGCGCTTCGACCTGCTGGTCGACCAATGGCCGTTTCGACTCGCCACCGCCTAGCCCGAAACGCCGCCCAGCTCCAACCACGATGCCATCGAAGCCAGGTGCCGCTCGAGCGCTGGCCTGGCCTCTGGTGGGGCGCTGGGCTCCCAGTGGATCGCCTGGGCGCGCAACACGTCTGCGGAGCGGTCGGCCTTGAGGTCGACCCGGGCGACCAGCGTGTCGCCGTACAGGAATGGCAGCACGTAGTAGCCGTGGATTCGCTTGCCGGCGGGGACGTAGATCTCAAGCCGGTAGTGGAAGTTGAACAGGGCAACGGTCCGGTCCCGTTGCCAGATCAGGGAGTCGAAGGGGCTCAGCAGCGCCTCGACATGCAGCTTGCGCGGAATGCGGGCGTTCTTGTGCAGGTATGCCGGACGCCTCCAACCGTCGATGCTCACCTGGACGAGGTCCCCGGATGCCACCAGGGCCTCCAGGGCTGGGCGCGCCTGTTCGGGCTTGAGTCGGAAGTAGTCGCGCAGACACTGCTCGGTGCCGACCCCGTGGGCCTTGGCTGCGATCAGCATGAGCTGGCGAAATGCATCCTCGTCAGAGGGGCGCAGACTGGGCGAGATCGACTGCACTGCCACTGTTCTGGGTAGCACGCGCTCGAGCGCGGCGTACCGACGCTCGAACTGCGAAGTGCGCCCAGCGCTGCTGATCTGTCCCGACCAGAACAGGTGCTCCAGGGCAGACTTGACCAGGGACCAGTTCCATCCCCATTCGCTCTTGTCCCTCGGCAGGTCGTGCGCCAACGCCGTCTCGAGCTGGCGGGAAGTGAGCGGCCCGCGCGAAGCGACCTCCGCGAATACTGCCTGCACGAGCTCGGGATGTTCGCGGGCGACCCGCCGCATGCCGCCCCAGGAGTCGGACACCGCCCGCCTCATCCGGAAGTTGAGCAGAGCCCACGTCTGCGGCGGGATCAGACTCGCCTCGTGAGCCCAGTACTCAACGAGGCGGCGGGGCGGCACGTCACGGGCACGCTCGAGCAACGCGGTGTCGTAGGGGCCAAGGCGGGAGAAGAACGGGAGGTAATGGCTGCGCGTGACGACGTTGACGCTGTCGATCTGAATGACTCCCACGCGGTCGATGACCCGCTGGACCTGGCGCATGGTGACCCCACCCGGCGCTGGCAGAGGGTCGGCGAACCCTTGAGCCACGAGGGCGACGCGCCGAGCCTGGGCCCTGGATAGCCGGGCCGTCATGGGTGGCATCACAGCACCCTACGGGCGGGTCCGGACAGCCACCGACTTGGGTGCTCACCGCTGTTGTGAGGCGACCCTTACCGCTGCAGAATGGAGAGATCCCCGCTTGACCG
>OBLU010004864.1_pt1 | contig 12091 bp, 7 predicted proteins | sample 1518681 | NCBI WGS metagenome assembly OBLU01 (sample SAMEA3539304, study PRJEB22396) | soil metagenome | biome: tundra; feature: field; material: soil | place: USA | collected 2010-05 | depth 0.15 m | reverse complement strand
CCGGTTTGAAATCGAATCGCGATGGCCTCTCGAAATGGAAGGCCATGGTGCCGTCTGCAACCTCGGCACGGCTCACCAACCTGGATGCGTAACCAGCTATCGGAATTTCATTAGTATTCATGCGTACCTCCATGCCTTTCGGTTAATGCCGGCTCTTAGTATTACGGTAGCCCGCCATTCCTGCGCTTGCAGACCGTCACTGCATCCCCGCAGCGGAGTTGCCCGTTTTGGAGACGTGCTTCTGAATTCTCTCAAACACGTTCTTGACGACTCGATCACACCGCACCGCATGAAAATTGAATGCTTCTTTCCTTTCTATTCCAGCGCGCGCGTAAAGACTCTTGCGTAACAGCACCCGCACTCGATGGAGGCGAACTTTGACGTTCTCTTCGGTGATTTCGAGGACATCCGCGGCATCGGCCGTGCTCATTGCACAGCATGAAAATGGTCCGGTAAGCGTCCGGCAGCTTTTCGACCGCTTCTTCCAGCAGCCTGCGAACCTCCGAGTTTGACGCTTGTTGTTCTGGATTCAGTGCCAACGAGGCAAACCTATCCATGGGATCTCCCTCCCGTTCTGACGTTGGTTCCAACTGCTGATATCGGTTTCTGCGCTGCTGGCGCGCTAAAGCTTCATGCACCGCGATGCGTGTCAGCCAGGTGGAAAACTTTGCCCTCCCGGCAAACTGGTCGAGATGCTCGTACGCGCGCACGTAGGCGTCCTGCATTACGTCCTCAGCCTCGCCATCATTGCGCAGAATAGCCCGAGCCACGCGGTAGAGGCGCTGGTTGTGACGGCGCATGACGATTTCAAACATCCCCGTCTCGCCCGCCAACACTCGGGCCACAACCTCTTCGTCACTCAAGGGCTCTTGCGAAGTAGCCACTTCCGCTGGGCTGACCATACAAACCCCCCATATGATGGAGTCACGACCGCAATAAAGGTTACAGATCAAACCGCAGCAGCTCAGTAAGAGAAATAGATGCGTCGCCCTGTAACCGATTCGCTCCTGCCAACTCTATTCTCTTGGAAGCAGGCGAATATGAACAAGGGATTTGATTCACGATTGGACCAGGCTTGGTGGGTACTGCGGATCGGGCTTGGGGTCGGGCCGTTCCTGGCCGGCCTAGACAAATTCTTTAACCTCTTGAGCAACTGGACCGCATACATCAGTCCGCTGGCCTTGAAAATACTGCCGTTCAGCGGACAAACCTTCATGCACATCGTAGGCGTCATTGAGATGATCGTGGGACTGGAGATCCTGACCAAGTGGACCCGCCTGGGCGCGTATGTTGCCTCAGCATGGCTGGTAGCCATCGCCATAAACCTGGTCTCGATGGGAATGTTCTTTGATGTCGCGGTGAGAGATGTGGAGATAGCCCTGGCAGCTTTCGTGCTTGCGCGCATCACTGAGGTCCGCAGAAATGCTCTGCCGAGCGACATTCCACACGAACGGACTGCAAACGCTGAGGTTGCAGCTTGATGGGAACGAATGCACGTGCCCTGCGCCTACTCTTCAATCGCCATGCTCTACCGTCGACAGCGTCGCCAGGCGTCCACGTTGCCGACCGTATTCCCCTTCATTTGGCAGGCTGTGGCGGTTCACAGAGGCAAAGGGTCAGAGGGCGATTTCAGGCTCCGACAGCACCAGGCGTCTGTTGCATCACACGGCACCGAGACTGCTGAAGATGGGCAAGATAATCAACAAATCCGCACCAGCGTGAAACAAGGCCGATCCCCACAAGCTCTCGGTCTTCTGCATCAGCCACCCCCAAGCGATCGAGAACCCGAATGTGACGAGCAGAAAAGCCCATAAGTTCGGCGCGTAGGTGACCTGCATGTGCGCCAGGGTGAAGGCCAGGGCTGTCGAGAGAATGGCCAGCCATTTTCCGATCAGCGGCTGGTATCGTCCAAGAAACAATCCACGAAAGAGAAGTTCTTCCAGGAAGGCGTTGGATACCACAAAGAGGAGTACCCAGGGGGCCAATGACATGACCTTGGCCGTGCCGAGCGCCCTAACCGCTGGTTGCAACAGGCCCAGAACCAAAAGTGCGCCAGCGGTGATGAAGCCCACGCTGAGGCCGAGTAGCAAACGACCTTTCCGGATGTAAAGTGACGCGAGGTCTTCACCGCAGAGCCTCGCCACGGCGAGAATCCCGATCACGATCAGCGACGCTTGCAAAAACTTCGCCATCGCGATTCCGACCGGCGTTTGCGTCGTCAGGCCAAAGAGCTTAAGCCCCCGGTCTGCGAAGAAGAACCCCAGCGAAAGGCCAAGAACCGCCGTGAAGTAGGCAAAGAAAACCGGCCGAAAGCGGCTCAGAGGGTGCCCATCGCGTGCGACCCACCACAGAGTGCCGAAGATGGCAAGGAATCCAGCTCTGGCGGCGTAGTTGCCTTACATTGGCAAAACGGGCGCAAATGTCATGGTGAGGGCGAAGATGAGGAAACCACAGATGGTCAGGAGTGCGAACAGTCCGAATCTCACCGGTTCTCCGTTGGCATTTTCTGGGCCGTATCGATCCTTGGTGGCACCCTTGCCACAGCTATCGCGCTGCCCAACTTCTTCTGGCAATGGCGGCACCAGTTTCCCATTTCTCCAGTTGATGCGCAATATCCGTCAGCATGGCCGCGGGATATCTCACTTCCACTGCATCCTGACCTCAAAGCTCAAGCCGAGATGCTCGGCTATCTCGCCGCAATCCTCGTCCTCTTCGCGTTGCTTTTTTCGCTCCCGGCTCAGGCAATCCAAAGGCCTCGTGGTGGCTCGCCGGCCCTAACGTTTGGCATGGATTTTCGGGATTGCTCGGCATCTTGGAGTAATCTTCAAGGTTTTTGTCCTGGTCATGCGCATCCAAATCCATCGGGAATGGAAACGCTAGCGGGTTCGGAGGCTTCGACGTGTCACGCGGGAGATTTTGGCGCTGGGCTTGGCCCGCCTCTGACCCGGCTTAATGCAAGGGTGCGTATCCCAGCGCACGAAGCTGGTCTGCGATCACCTTGTGGCCGGCATCATTGGGATGCAAACCGTCAACCGCGATCAGTCCCTGGGCGACAGGGTCCTGGGTGCCGTCCGCGCCGTTGAAAGCCTGGTGGACGTTGGCGACTGGAATGCCGTTGGCCGCGGCCGTGCTGTGGATGTAGTTGTTCACCTCGTCCAGATACGGTTCAAGCGTGGTAAAGATTCCTTTCTGCATGTCCGAGGCGACATAAGGATCGTAGATGTCCATGGTGCGGATGATGGCGTTGCTGGCGCCGCGCAGGGTCAGCAACTCGGTGATGATGGCGCTCCAATTCTGCTCAAAGGTGGTGACCGCAGTGCGGACGCAATCCAGATTATCGGTACCGCCGCAGGTGCCCTGCGTGTAATGGTCATGCGCGTTGGCCACATCGTCGCCACCGATGTCCCAAGTCACCACTTGCGAATTGGCGATGTGGTTGCGCAGAACCGGATCGGTTTGAATCGCGTTCAGCAGATCGCCGCTGTGCCAACCGGGCACGCCCAGGTTGATCGTGTTGATATTGGAGCCGGTGTCCTGGTTCGCGTAGCTGGCATAACGGGCCACGTAGCCTTCCTGCGCCAGCACACCGGAAGCCAGCGAGTCGCCCAGCGCCGTATAGTCCCAGGTTGTGGCGCCGGGGTTGTTACCCGTGGTGCCACTGCCGCAACTGGCCAGGCAGAACAACAGCCAGAGCGACAGGAATACGAGAAATACCTTCTTGCCGCAAAGAACGGACTGTTTCTCTTTCATTATTCGGTTTGATGCAATTTGACAGGTTTGCGCCTCAGATTCAGAGCTGCTCCCCACGATACCCTTGTGCTCCGCGCGGCCTGCCGCATCCGGGATGTAAGTCGTTCTGCGGTTAGATAGAGACAAAAAATGGGGAGCCCGAAGGCTCCCCCAGTCTTGCCACTTCATCAGCCGATTAGAAAATCAGCTTCAGAGCCAACTGAATGTTGCGCCGCTCGTCGTTCGGGCCGCTCGACCCACCAATACCAGCGTTTGGCACACCCCGCACAGCCTGGATGGCGCCCGCAGTGTTGGCGGTGGTCCCAGGCTCGATGTCGAGGTTGTTAGCCAAGATGTACATGTTGTGGTGATTGAATAGGTTGTAGAACTCGCCGCGGAACTGCAAATTGAACCGCTCGGTCAGTTTGAAGTTCTTCATGGCAGCGAAGTTTATGTTCCAGTATCCCGGAGACTGGTAGCCGTTGCGGGGCGTCAGGGACTGGCCGTTGGTGGTGAAAGTGCAACCAACACCGTATAGCCCGGTGCAGGTCGGGATCGCTTGCACGTTCCCGGCTCCATAGGGCGAGCCAGTGCTTGGATCGATCGGCAGGTTCAGGTAGTTGAAGGTGTTCGGACTGCCAGCAACGAACTGATAGCCCGCGTTACCGGAACCCGATACTGGCGCACCCGGGACCCAGCGCGGACAGGTGTAACCTACGGAGCCCAGGTTCGAGCAGTCATAGATCGAGAACGGATATCCGGAATGGATCAGGATGATCGGAGACATGCTCCAACCACCGACTAGTTGCCGAGCTACGGCATTGCTGGAGTTCTTCATCCACGGCAAATCCCAAACGCCACTGACGACCAGCCGGTTTGTGGTGTTGAAGTCGGAGCTGCCCTTATCGAGACTCGGGTTGTAGGCATCCAAGTACCCCAAGCCGTAGTCAGCAGAGTAGCCGTCCGAGAACGTGGACGACAAGTTGTCAATGGAGTGCGACCAGGTATAGTTTGCCGTCAGTTGCAATCCCTTGTTGAAGAGGTTGGTGGTCGCGAACTTCACGTTCAAGCCGTTGTATTGGCTGAAGCCCTGATTGCCGCGGTAATTGATGTTGGTGTACTGATAATTGACGCGGCTATTGTATTGAGCGTCACCCATAAACGTTGCGCCGTAACCGGCATCATTGAGGTTGGCAATGTCATACAGGCCAGTGCCCTTGGAGCCGGAGTATTCCAGTGACAGCACCGAATTACGCATGACCTGACGGTCAATCGCCGCCGACCAGAACTGGGAATAGGCCGTGGGCATGTTCTGCTTGACAGCGCGCAGGCTGGCGTTGGGGAAGCACGAAGTACCTGGCGGCACTAAGCTACCTGAGGTTCTGGGCAGGCACTGAGCGCCGATCGTGCCACCCAATGGACCGAAGTTATTGGTATAGACGGGCATAAACGGAATGTCGCTGCCACCGGCAGCCTCACTGGTCATGCTGATCACGCCGGAGGCCGGCGGGTTCTGAATCACGTTGAAGGTGACGTTGCCAAAGTTACGCTCATAGCCCCAACCATAGCCGGCGCGAAGACTAGTGGAACCGTCGCCGAAGATGTCCCAGGCAAAACCAACGCGGGGTGCGAAGTTATCCTTGTCCGGGGCCCACAGTCCACCCACCGGGCTTTGGCCGGCAATCTGCACCGTGCCATTGCGGACCTGTTGGTAAAGATTGGCCCCCGAACCCAGATAAAAGTTCGAGTCGAGGCTCCCATTGGCGTTGTGTTGGACACCGTAGTACTCCCAACGCAGGCCGAGGTTTACGGTCAACCGCGATGTGACCTTCCAGGAGTCCTGAGCGTAAAACGCGCCATCGTTGTAGCGGTTGTTGCGGTTAAACGAAGGCTCCTGTAGCTGGGAGAGATTCAGCAAACAATCGGGAGTTACGACATATGTGCGGCCCGGAATCGTGCCATTTCTCACGCAAGGGTACTTGCCCTGCGGGTCAACCGCGCCCTGGAATTGGTAGATCTGACCGCTCAGCAGGTTCGGAATCGAACCCCCGATGGTCCCATCACCGCCCAACGATTCGACGGCGTTCTGATAAGCGCCAAAGACGCGGTTGTCGCGCGTCATAATGTAGTCCCCGCCGAACTTGAACTGGTGCTTCCCCTTGGTCCAGTTAAGGTCCTCGTAGATCTGATACAGGTTCTGCGGACCACCGAACGGGATGGCGTTGCCAGGTGTGAATTCGGAGTATCCCGGATAGACCATCGTGTAGTTACCGCTCAAGACTGGAACGGAAAAGTTCGAGGTGTAAAGGGTTGGACAAATCCCCGTCGAGTTGGCGCAGCCACTCGTTGCTGGACTATTGAGCGGCTGCAATTGGTTCAGCCGATTGTAGATCAACTTGGTGGAACTGACGAAGGAGGGGCCGAAAACGTGGGTCAGGTTAATTATGACGTTCTGGTTGAACAGCTTTTGGCCAGTGTCAAACCCAACATACGGACTGCTGTTGATGGTCCCCGCGAAGTCGTTCTCGTTGTAAAGGGCGTAGCGGCCATACAAGGTGGTCTTGTCGGAGAAGTTGTAATCAATGCGATTCACCGTGCTGTAGGTGTTCTGCGGAAAGCCGGCGCCGGAGTCTCCCGCCGCATTATACTGCCCCGCCAAACCAAACGGAGCGGAACACGCCAAAGGCGCGCAAATGGTCGGATCTCCGCCGGCTCCGAGTGCATCGCCCCAGTTGACGTGGCTGACCGTCTGGAAGTTGGACCGGATTTTGCCGTACGCGTTGAAGAAGTTTACCGTGGCAGGGTCAACTGCAGACAGGGCCAAAAAGGCCGGGTCGACAATCCCCACTGTCGTAGTCGTGCTACCGCGAACCCGGGTCCACTCGGTGCTGCTGAAGAAGAACAGCTTGTTCTTTACGATTGGGCCGCCAATCGAATAGCCGAACTGGTTGCGGGTGAAGCCGAAGTCACCCACACCGCAGGGCGTCCCCACGACGCAGGTACCGTCGATGAATGCCTGTGCGCGCTGCGCATTGTTGTTATAGGTGTTGGCCGCAAGCGCCGATACGCGGTTGAATTCATACAGCGTTCCGTGAAAACTGTTGGTTCCGGACTTGGTGGCAACGTTCACCACACCGCCGCCGGCGCGGCCATATTCGGCCGTGAAGTTGTTAGTCAGGACGCTGAATTCCTGTACGGAGTCGAGCGGAACGCTCTGGCCTACAGTAGCGGTAAACAAATCGACGTTCTCCCCGCCGTCTAGCAGGATGTCGGTATCCGACGAGCGCATCCCGTTGATCGAGTAGCCCGCGCCGCGACCGCTGTTGCTGTCCTCGGTCACATTGCCAGAAGCGGCAACCAAGTCATACGGGTTGCGAGTCAGGGTGGGCATATTTTCGACCTGATTGGAGCCGATGACCTGCGATAAGGTCTGGTTTTCGGTATTGACGGTGGCCATTTCCGAAGAGCCGGTCACTTCCACCGTGGTGGACGCGGCGGTCACACCAAGCTTCGCCGAAACGTCATTCATCGAGCCGACACCCACCTTGACGCGCTGGGTGAATTTCCGGAAGCCTTGAGCTTCGAAGGTCACGTCGTAGGTTTTCGGCGGCAGGTTGGTGATGGTGTATTCACCGGCCGACTTCGTGGTCGTGGTACGAACCAGTCCGGTATCGATCGAAGTCGCCGTGACCGTGGCTCCTACTACGACTGCACCGGTGTTATCGGTGACAGTGCCGTTGATTGCCCCGGTTTCGGCTTGGCCAAAGGCCCAGACCGAGAACAGGGTCAAAATCGCAAGCAGGGAAAGCAACTTTAATGTGTTTTGTTTCATCGCACTCTCCGCACCAAAATTGTTAAGAAAAGGGGAATATGGAGATTCTCCCCGTATTCCTTTGTGCACGAGAGTGGCCACGGCATCCATATTGATTACAAGCAAGTTACATCTATCCAACCCTTGCGCCTATTCTATTTGGTAGAAATATCCGGCCCGGCATTCTGGATTCCGTAGAATTGGTGCGGATGGGATCGCACTTTCGTACAACTAAAGTTGTAGAGAACTGGTTTGGCGACTCGTTTCTTGTGTTTATAAATGAGTTATCTAGCGTCTAGATATATAACTGAGTAGTAAGCAACCTATGTCCCGGTCGCTGATGTCTTCGCGGGTAGCGTGGTCGCTGACAGAGAGGACTGGCACTCGCCGGAAGGGGCCCGCGGCAAGTCAAGGTTGATTGTCAGGTGTGAGCTTACTCTCCCCTGCCTAACGCCAGCGTGAGAAGGGTCTTTTGTTCCAGTTCGTGAGCCTTGGCTGAACCCGTTGCGGGGGTCGCATTGGCCGCTCGCTTCATGCTTCGTAACTTGGAGCCAACCACTCGCTTCAGGCGAGGAGCAACGAAAGTAAGCGCTCCCATGTTCGCCGGCTCTTCCTGCACCCAGATAAACTCGGCTGCATTCTTGTAGCGGCTCAGTAACGCACGAAGCTCGTCTTCCGGGAAGGGATACATCTGCTCCAGCGAAATGATCGCCGGTCCCTGCATCTTCAACCTTCTGCGCTCCATCCTCAATTCGTGGCCGATCTTTCCGGTGCAGAGCAACACGCGCTTGGCAAGCAGCGCGCTTTCATCAGGGATGACATTCTGGAAGCGCGGTCGCTCCAGTTCGCTCAATGGCGACATGGCTTCGGGATGGCGCAACATGCTCTTCGGCGTGAAGCAGATCAGCGGCTTGCGCCATTTGCGTAACACCTGCCGGCGCAGCAGATGGAAGTATTGTGCGGCCGTCGAGGGCTGGCAGACCTGCATGTTGTCGCGCGCGCACAGTTGCAGAAAGCGCTCGATGCGCGCGCTGGAATGCTCCGGCCCCTGGCCTTCGTGACCATGCGGCAATAGCAACACCAAGCCACTTAGCAGGTCCCACTTGTCTTCACCTGAGACGACAAATTGATCGATGATGGTCTGCGCCCCATTGGCAAAGTCACCGAACTGCGCTTCCCAAGCGACCAGGGTTTCCGGATAATCGCGCGCATATCCATATTCGAAACCCATGACCGCAGCCTCGGAAAGTTCCGAATTGTAGATCTCAACCCGGGCCTGCTGCGGAGCCAGATGGCACAAAGGTACGTATTCCTTCTCGTCAATAATGTCGATCAACACGGAATGACGCTGATTGAAGGTGCCGCGGCGGCTGTCCTGACCGCTGAGGCGGATCGGCACATTTTCCAGCGCCAGCGACCCGAACGCCAATGCCTCGGCCATGCCAAAATCCAGCGGCCGCTTGCCATAGCCCATCTCGCGGCGCTGCTCCAGCAGCTTTTGCACCTTGGGATGGATGTGGAAGTCCTCGGGATATTTCACCAGGCCATCGGTGATTTGGTGCAAGCGGTCGGCGGTTAGCCCGGTGTCAACTTCATCGGCGGGATTGTACGGGCCGCCGTGAAATGGCGACCAGTAGCTGGGCAATTGACGCATCGTCGGTTTCTTGACCATGCTCTTGCCGGCCTTCTCCGCGGCATCAAGTTCGGCCTGGAACTTCTCAACCTGCGGTTGCGCATCCAGACCGACGTTGCTGGCGTAGATCTGATACAGCAAGGGGTGATCTTTGATCTTGCGATACAGGATCGGCTGGGTGATGGTCGGATCGTCCACCTCGGAGTGGCCGTGGCGACGAAAGCCGATGAGATCAACCACCACGTCCGTACCGAAGTCGTAGCGATACTCGAGCGCCATGCGGCCGACACGCACCACCGCATCGGGGTCCTCGCCGTTGACGTGGAAGATTGGAATCGGCAGCCGCTTGGCAAGATCGGAGGAGAAGCGGCTGGAATAGGCGTCGCTTGGGTTGGTGGTGAAACCGATGAGATTGTTGACGATGATATGGACCGTGCCGCCGACGGTGTAGCCGCGCAGGTTGGCAAGATTCAAGGTCTCCGCCGTGATTCCCTGCCCCGCGAAAGCGGCGTCTCCGTGCATCAGGACCGGCAGAATCTTGGTCTTGCCTTCGCGCCCGATTCGCGTCTGTTTGGCGCGCGCGCGTCCCAGAGCCACGGGATCGACCGCTTCGAGATGGCTCGGATTGGAGACCAGGTGAATGCGCACCTGGCCGCCACTCGCACCAGTAAAAATGCCTGTCGCACCGACGTGATATTTCACGTCGCCACCGCCCAGCACGCTTCGCGGATCGACATCCTCGAATCCGGCGAAAATCTCCGCCGCCGGACGGCTCACGATGTTGATGATGACGTTGAGGCGCCCGCGATGGCTCATTCCCAGCACAGCCTGCTCGGCGCCTTGCACCGAGGCTGTGTTCAGAATCTCGTCCAGCAGCGGGATGAGCGCCGTGTTGCCCTCCAGCGAGTAGCGCTTGGTACCGATGTAGCGGGAGTGAATGGTCTGCTCGAAGATGTCGGCGCGCACCAGTTGATCGAGAATTCTGGAGCGGTCCACCGGCTCCGGCTGCGGCGACTCCATGCGCTCCTGAATCCACTGGCGCCGCTCCGGATCAGGGATGTGCATGAACTCGACACCGATGCTGCCGCAGTAGATACGGCGCGCCAGATCGACGCCCTCGCCGGAGATGTCCAACTCAGGATGCGAGAGCGGGCCGAAGTACCCCAGGGGATCGAGATTGGCTTGCAAGTAGCCCCAGCGGCGGAAGGCGTCCATGACGCGCTCCAGCTTCTCGCTGTCAACGCTGGTGGTCTGGCTCGATATCGTTAGGGTGGACAAGGATGACAAACTCCCTGGCCGGGCTCCCGCGACCTGTAGCCTCGGCCTTTGCGTATCGCATGTGTAAGTAATAGATTCGCTGGCGGCCGGGACGGATGCGACCGCCGGTTCTCGGACCCGAAAGCCGATGGCGACCGAACCGCTCAGTATATAGAAACGCGGTAGGATTATGTAACCAAGTGGGGCACATCGCAGCATCGTCGGGCACTGCTGCGATCATATTTTTCGACGAGTAGCTCAAGCGTGGCCAGCAACCGACACTTAAGTAAGGACGATGACTCAACCGCTGACATCGCAGGACCGCGTGTTCGTGCTGACCGGCGCCGGCGTCAGCGCCGAAAGCGGACTTCCGACCTTTCGCGGCGCCGATGGACTTTGGCGCGGACATCGCGTGGAAGAAGTAGCCACGCCCGAAGCTTTCCACGCCAATCCCGAACTGGTGTGGCAGTTTTATTCCGAGCGGCGCAAGCGGGCGGCAACGGTGGCTCCCAATCCCGCTCACCGCGCCCTGGCGGAACTGGAGCGCGCGCTGGACGAGCGCTGCTTTCTTTGCACCCAGAACGTCGATTCCCTGCACGAACAAGCCGGCTCGCAGCGCCTCGTTCACATGCATGGCCGCCTGATGCAGACGCGCTGCTCGCGCGAAACCTGCCGCAGCTCGCCTTTTGACGACGAGCGTCTGTATCTGTCGCGAGCGGAAATTCCCAGCTGCCCGCAATGCGGCGCGCTGCTGCGACCACACATCTGCTGGTTCGGCGAGGTGCCCTTTGCCATGGATCGCATCTTCGAGCAGCTCAGGGTGTGCACCATGCTGTTGACCGTTGGGACCTCGGGCGTGGTCGAGCCGGCGGCCAGCTTCGTACGCATGGCCCGCATCAATCGCGCCCGCGCCCTCTACATCGGACCGGAAGAGCCGGCCAACGGCAAGTTCTTCGATGAGGTGGTGCTGGGCAAGGCAGGAGAAGTGTTGCCGGGGCTGGTGAAGGAACTTTCTAGCTTGCGGAGGTCATAACTCAGTGAACGAAGTGCCCGACGATATTGTAGGCCGCGAACGCGGCAACATAGGCGACGACGGTCATATAGCCGAACTGCAGCACCGGCCACTTCCATCCGTTGGTTTCGCGACGCACCACGGCAATGGTGGACATGCATTGCATGGCGAACGCGAAGAAGACGAGCAGGGCGACGGCGCCCGCGGGTGTCAGCTCATGCTTCAGCGCCGCCTGCAAATCAACAGCGTGGGACTGGGGATCGATTCCGTTCAAGGTGCCGAGCGTGGCGATAATTACCTCGCGCGCAGCGATGGAGGTCAGCAGTCCAACTCCGATTTTCCAATCGAAACCTAGCGGACGAATCGCAGGTTCGATGGCGTGACCCACCCAGGCAACTACGCTGTCCTGCACCGCGGGCGGTTGTCCATGATGCATGGGGAAGTTGGTCGCCGCCCACAGCAGCAGCGAAACCAGCATGATCACCGTACCCGCGCGATAGAGGAATGCCTTGCCGCGATCCACCACCCGCAATCCCAGAGACACAAGGGTGGGCCAGCGATAGGGCGGCATCTCCAGAATGAAGGGTGCGTCCTTGCTCTTCAGAACCGACGACTTCAGCAGCCGCGCCGTGAACACCGCCATCAGGAA
>OBLU010004862.1_pt1 | contig 12094 bp, 6 predicted proteins | sample 1518681 | NCBI WGS metagenome assembly OBLU01 (sample SAMEA3539304, study PRJEB22396) | soil metagenome | biome: tundra; feature: field; material: soil | place: USA | collected 2010-05 | depth 0.15 m | reverse complement strand
ACATCCCGGTCCGTCAGGTCGCATCTTCGATACGACTGATCGCAAATTGGAGGAAACCTTCCGCGGCTTCTTGTTTGACATGTCCTCTCCTCCTATTACACAAGTAGTAAACAACTCGGGGTACTCTACCTGCTTCGGGAGAGAAGTAAAGCGCAAAATATTTTCGGAGTGTATGGCGGTTTTGTTCGCGAAACCGATTGCGGTTTGAGACCCTAGTCTTCCCCCATAGTTTAGTGCCCAACCAAATCAACCGGAGTCAAAACATGAGAACCTTCCTTTTGTCCGTTTTGCTCATGTCCGTCGGGGCGGCTGCTCAAACATCAACTACCAATTGCCAAGGCACAACGGTGGAAGTCCCCGTGGGGCAGGGCACCTACGGAACCGGGCAAGTTAACTGCACGACGGTGACAACTCCGGCCCCGGCACCGGCGGTTGGCACCCAACAAGCCTATGAAGCGGGGCAAAACCTTGGTCGGGGTATCGCCAGCCTGCGTGCCGGTCACTGGGTTAAGAAATACTGCAAGACTCATCCGGGGGAGAGTTGGTGGTACAGAAATCCCGCTGCCGGAATAGATGCCAGCGGAGTATGTGAGTCGACGAACACATTCTCTACGCAAAGCTCGGGAAGATCAGAGGCCGCTGCGCGTTCGTGGCACACACAGAAATACTGCGAGAACGACGGCTTTGTCTGGAGCAACGGTGAATGTCATGCCAATGCTCAAACGGCCTCTAACCGGACGAGCGCTGAGATTCAACGCAGTAGCGGAAGAACGGACCCCTGTCCCTGCGTTGGCTCTCGTAACGAGGCGACATGTCGGGCGAATTGGGCGAGTGTTTGCCAGAGCAAATAGATGTAAGCCAGCTTCCATGTCCAGAAAATGAAAGGCGGAAAGATGAGCAACGTAAAGGACATCTACGGTCCCGGTCCATGCGAAGCGATTGTATGCCAACGGGAGTTGCACGGAGGGGACCGAACAATTAACAGCGCGGATGACCATATTCGTGTGGGAGACAAAAACTACCACAGAGGGTGTGCGCCGCCGTTAGAAGAGTCGGGCCTTCCGTGACTTTCCGCTATTTCTGGGATGAAATCGACCTCCTAGCGCTAGCGTAAAAAGGGGTCCGTAAGCATGGGCACCCTTCCCCCAGCGGAGGGAATCCGAAAAATCGGCGAACCTTACCCTCTTCGAGAAGGCGTCAATTCGATTTAGGCTTAGGCAGACTGTTGCGGCTAATTGGGCCATGCGACGGACCAATTCCGGCCTCAAGATTTCCCTACCCTCATGCCGTATGCGAAATTCCGGAAGAAATGCTGTAATCGCCAAGTCGATGTTTGGGTGGAAGCCTAATAAAGCCTCTCAGTAGATGCTGGTTCCGCAATCGTCTGTCCACGATGTATCCCTGGTTGCCACCTGTGCCTGGCGTTGTATTGCCTTCAACGGAATGGAAGTATCCCTTGCCGGACTCGACAACGATACCGGTGTGCGAAAAGTTGAAGACCACAATGTCGCCCCGAACCGGCGTAGTGTGATGGCCATGAACAACCATGCAACACCCAGTGTGTGTTCCCCAGTGCAAAAGTCCAAACGCCGAGGCGGTTTTTGGCCGGTGTACTAGTGGAAGCGATGTCGCGTTTGCTGATTTTGTCAGAAGCTCCATAACGCACCAATCTACAAAAGCCGCACACCAGCTGTGAATGCGTAATATCGCAGGCAATTCTGGAGCTTCGTGAGTGTCGAGCAGTCGGAAATGCGAAGATAAGTCGCTTCCTCCTGAATTGAGCAAACTATAGCGAGAAGCGCGGTCCGAGCCGAACCCCGTATTTGTCCATTTTGGGTCAAAGGCACCGAGCTTCGCGTCAGTTGCCAACAAATACCCGTACAACGCAGACCGCCCTGAGTGCAGATCGCCACGTGTACCGATTTGGCTCTCCGCGATCCGCGCGAGGCAATCACCGACATCCATTGGGCGTCCCTTTCAAGTGTTGTTAATTAGCCACGTGGCCGTGCATTATACACAAAAGCTCGTCGCTAGGCGATTCCGAAGACCGCGCATTCCCCCCGAAAATGAACTTCGTGAACATAATGAACTTGGTGCAAGTCATCTACATGATCTTCCCTCATCCCTCTTTAATAAAAATTTCAGAGAGAACAGAGTAAGTTCTTGGAAGTGCATCGTTCACCTACACCAAGTTCCCGAAGTTCACCTAGTTCACTGTCGGTCGTTCCTCGGGAAAACCAGCCGGGGCTAGGAAAGGTTCCACATCATCTGGAGCAGGGGGATACTTTGATTGCAGCGCCTCCAATTCTTTCCGCCCGACTGGTATTCGATATCCGCTTGCCTTGCGAGTCGGTCTAAACCCGACCGACCTTAACAGAGCGCCAACCGTTTTAGCCGACATCTCAGCCGTACCTCGATCCGCACAGATCAGGTTTACCGCGTTCGTAACTTCCTGAACGGTGAACTTTCCATTCGAAAGAGCACCCATTAAATTCACCAAGGCATCGACCACCACTGCCTGTGGTTTCTCTGTTTGCTGTGTGCGACCGTATTCGCTCAGGAATTGTACAAACTGCTTCCGAAAATCCTCACTACTCGATACGCTGTAAATCGGCGTTCCAATCTGCGTCAGGCGTGGTTCTAGATGCAAGAGCGCTGACTCATCTGGTTTAATCTGGGTGCGCCTAGCCAGTCTTTGGACTCTCATCAATCTCGAAATTGCGCCTGAGCTTGGCATGTGGAGCAGGTGATGAGTCGAGCGGAGATAATGGAGGTCATTATGATCAAGAAAGATGAGATCGCCTATTTGCTTCTGCGCGTGACTTTGGGCGCGAACATTTTCCTCCACGGGCTCTCTCGGTTGATAGGGAACCATGCTGCCTTTACCACTCACATAGAAAACCAGATGCAGAATACTCCCTTGCCGGGATTCATGGTGCATGTCGTCGCGGTTATTTTGCCGTGGTGCGAGGGAACTGTCGGTCTGTTGATGATCGTCGGGCTGTGGACATCGGTCGCTCTGATTGCAGGCAGTCTTCTGATGCTCATGTTGCAGATTGGGGTTTGCTTAGCACAGAATTGGACGCTCGCCGGAGATCAACTCATCTATGTGCTGCTCTTCTTTATCCTGCTGACGTATATCGAGAGGAATCGCTGGTCGGTGGATCGGTGGTGGGAGAACAAGGAGAGGGTGGAAGAGTGAGGTTATGATTAAGACGCGGGGAGCGTAAGCACTGGGCTGTGCGTCAAATAGCGATATGGATTCGGACTGCGAACGCACGTGCCTTTCCACAGTCCGTTTATAGTCCATTAAGAGTGCCTTCCGATGTCCACCGGAGTAAAAAGAGCGTCCCGGCGCTCTGCAACTTGTTGAGAGTACGTTGGAGGGAGTTTTCGACCCCCACTCGCTTCCGCCATTTTTCAATGACCAGACATGCGAATCACTTGCGAATCATTCCGGCTTCGGCAGGGCCATCTGTAACACCTTGGAATGGGCTTCCTGCATCCCGTTTTGACCACATCCCCATACGCGTTCACGGTGCTGCGCGTCTCTTCTGAAACGTTTGCAGGGATTCACTCACTATAGATTCTGATGACCGCAGAATCTGGTGACCGGCAAACCAATTTCCTGCAAAATCTTATCTTCGCGAGGTACATGATCCATTGGAAGGAATGCGATGCATAGCAGCAACGGCAGGGCAAAGCCTTCACGTGCGCGGCGGCCCTGGCATTAACCTTGCCGGCGATTATTGAGACGAGGACTTGTCACGGAAAATAATTCCGAGATTTGCTCTTGACAGCTTGACAAGAATGTCGGAGAATCCTGCGCACCCGGCATCGCCCCTTTCGATCCCCCGGTCGAAAGCTGCGGAGTCAATATGCGGAGTGGTTCGCGGCGCAAGTGTTCTGGACCTTCTCCTCGTTCGGAATCGACGTCGCAACATTTAAATGGATGTTGAGGATTGGACCCGCGCGAGGGGCCAGTTGCGTCACTGAATGCATCGCGCATGGCAAGTGATGGCGTTCGTCCGAAGAGCAACCTGTGAAGCGAGGTTCGAATATGAAGTTAACTGTGAGTACAGTTTCCTGCCCGTCATTCGTTTTGTGCTTATCCGTTGTGTGCTTATCGATTTCATATTGTGCAGGCGCACAGGACAAGCGTCCGTCAGAGGCGGTTCGAACCGTCTCCAATACCAAGGCGGACAAGGTTGCCGATCGTGCGCGCGTACTGGGGGAGTATGGCGAGCTGCCACTCAGTTTTGAAGCAAACCAGGGCCAAAGCGACGGCAGCGTGCGTTTCCTCTCGAGAGGAAATGGTTACACGCTGTTGCTTACATCGACGGGGGCGGTGATGGCGGTATCCCAGCCGTACCGCAAGGCGCGCGATTTGCATAACCCTGGGGCAGGGCAAAGTACCAACGAAATCTCCCCGATCGAGATGGAGTTCCTGGGCGCGAATCCGAGAGCAGAGATCAGTGGAGTGGAGGAGTTGCGCGGCAAGACTAATTATTTCATCGGCAAGGACCCCAAAAAATGGCACACCGGCATCCCCACGTATGCCAAGGTCAGCTACAAGAACATATACCCCGGAATCGATCTGGTTTATTACGGCAATCAGCGGCAACTCGAGTATGACTTTGTGGTAGCGCCGGGGGCGGACCCAAAGGCGATCAGGCTCAAGATGGCAGGGGTTGGCAAAATGCGCCGTGACCAGCATGGAGATCTGGTGGTTCGCGTCGGTGCGACGATACTGCGCCTGACTGCGCCGAAAGTGTACCAGGAGGATGTGGAGCGGCATGAAGTGGGGGGCCGGTGGCTGCGCCGGAGTGGGCACGAGCTTCAATTCGCCATTGGTCCGTACGACAAGACCAAGACACTGGTGATCGATCCCGCCGCGCTGGTCTACTCCACTTACCTGGGCGGCTCACTGACGGATGTGGCAACGGGCATTGCGGTCGACTCATCCGGCGATGCCTATATCACGGGATACACCGCCTCGGGCGGCACCCAGGCCGCGGTGCCTTTTCCGACGACCTCTGGCGCCTATCAAACGCAATGTAACGGATGCACGAGTCTGACTGGCACGAACAATGCGTTTATCACCGAACTCGATCCAACCGGGAGCGTTCTGATCTATTCTACCTTTTTGGGAGGGAACAATGGTGATTCGACGAATGGAATCGCCATTGACGCATCGGGCAATGCCTACGTCGTAGGCACTACGTTCTCTTCCGACTTTCCGGTGACACCCAATGCGTTTCAGCCGGCCTGCGCTGGGAGTTGTACTAAAGGCGACGCCTTCGTCACCGAACTCGACCCCGAAGGCCAAGCTCTGGTGTTCTCCACGTTCCTGGGTGGCACCGGCGCCGACAAAGGGTTGGCGATTGCGGTTGGTACACCTGGCGGTATCTATGTAACGGGATCGACCACTTCCACCGATTTTCCCACTCAAAATCCGTTCCAACCGAGTTGTTCGGGGGGCTGCACCGATAGCGACGCCTTCATAACCGAGGTCAACACTGGTGGCGGCAGCCTTGCTTATTCCACTTATCTTGGAGGCACCGGCACCGATAAGGGGAACGGGATTGCGGTTGATGGTTCCGGAGACGCGTTTGTCGTGGGATCTACGGGCTCCAGTAATTTTCCTGTGTCCTCTCCTTATCAGTCGACGTGCGGCGGCTGCGCGAATGGGCTGACTGCGGCGTTTGTGACCATGTTCGATCCTGCGGGAACTGCGCTCACCTACTCGACCTTCCTCAGCGGTACGCAATATCCGAGCGGCGCGGCGGGCGACAGCGCTTTCAGTGTTGCCCTCGATGCAGCGGGCGATGCTTACGTCGCCGGATCGACTACATCTACCAACTTTCCCACGGTGAACGCGTTCCAGTCGAGTTGTGCGGGCGGGTGCTCTGCGAGCGACGCGTTTGTGACGGAATTTAATCCTTCCGGCAGCGCGCTGAATTACTCGACCTACCTGGGCGGCAGCGGGGCGGACCAAGCCTTTGGGATCGCGGTTGATTCGGTAGGGAACGCTTTTGTCACCGGGCAAACCTCCTCCATCGATTTTCCCACGCCGAACCAGAACTATGTTTTCCAGTCGGGTTGCAAAGGTTGTCCCAACGGGCATGACGCATTCGTTGCCGAGGTCTCCGTCCCCGGCAACGGCTTGGTTTTCTCCAGCTACCTGGGCGGAACGACTTCACAAACGGGAGCCGGAATCGCGGTGAATACCGCGGCGAATGGCACGAATACTGGCGATCAGGCGGTGATCGTGGGTTGGACCACTTCGTCTAACTTTCCGGTTACGACCGGGTCGTTTCAAGGGACTTTTGGCGGGGTCGAGGATGCTTTCATCTCTCAGTTCCCAGATGTTGCGAACTGTACCACCACTCACACCCTTAGCGGATTCACGGTTAACGCGACGGTTACCTGCACCGGCAATTTCGTTTCGGGCAATCAGAATCAGTTTGTAGGGTTCGTCTGGGGAGACGGCGCAACGGACGGCTTTCCGGGGTGCACATCCCCTTGCCAAGTCTCGTCAGGTACTGTTTCACTCTCGGTTTCGCATACCTATTCGACCGGGAGCTACACTGCTGCGCCGACCGTGAACGACGCTTCTGGAGCAAGCATCGTTACGGTCGGATTCTCGGTATCGGTGCCGCCGCTAGCGATCACGACACAGCCAGCCAGCCAGACGATCGACTCCGGGCAGACCGCAACTTTATCGGTAGTGGCGACGGGCGCGCCGCCGCTCTCTTACCAGTGGTACCAGGGGGTGAGCGGGAATACGTCGAGTCCTATCGCAGGCGCAGCGAACAGCACGTACACTACGCCCGCGCTGACTGCCACCACCAGTTATTGGGTGCAGGTCACCAATTCGTCGGGATTTGTTAAAAGCAGCACGGCGACGATCACCGTCAAGGCTATTCCTCCAACAATCACAACGCAGCCTGCGAGCCAGACAATCAACTCGGGACAGACTGCGACCTTATCAGTGGTTGCCAGCGGTACACCTTCCCCCACATATCAGTGGTATCAAGGTGCGAGCGGGGACCTTTCGAGTCCTATCACAGGGGCGATCAACAGTTCGTACACTACGCCTGCGCTAATTGCCACGACTAGCTATTGGGTTCAGGCCGTGAACGTTGCTGGAAAGGCTAACAGCAATACCGCAACAATCACCGTCAATCCTATTGCTCCAACCATTACGACGCAGCCTGCGAGCCAGACAATCAGTTCGGGACAGACGGCCACCCTATCAGTAGTTGCCAGCGGTACGCCTGCTCCCACTTATCAGTGGTATCAGGGCACAAGCGGAACCCTTACGAGTCCTATCGCAGGCGCGGTCAATAGCTCGTACACTACGCCTGCCTTAACTGTTACGACCAGCTATTGGGTGCAGGCCGTCAACGTTGCTGGAAAGGCTAACAGCAACACGGCGACGATCACCGTTACCGCTCCCGTCGTGGTCGCGGCGGCGACGCTGCCGGGAGGAACAATCGGTACGGCTTACACTCAAACCACGCTGGGAGCGAGTGGCGGAACGCCGCCGTATGCATGGGCGCTGGCCCAGGGGAGTCAGCCTCTGCCTCCGGGAATAACTTTGAGCACCACGGGAGCGCTCTCGGGAACGCCGGTGGCGGCGGGAATCTTTAACTTCACGGTGCAGGCCACGGACTCCAAGGGATTGGCAGCCAGCCAGGGGTTCAGCATTACGGTGGTGCCTCCGGCGGGTGCGCCAACCTGCCTCGCGCCCACCCTGCAAGCCAACAGCAACACCAATCCTCTGGCGGTCACGGCGACCAGCAATTGCACGGATTCGTCGGGTACGATTGCCAGCACTACCATCAATTGGGGTGACGGCAGTGCGCCATCCTCCGGAAGTCCCAGCTCTCACACCTACGCCGCGCAAGGTACGTATTCGATAACGGTGACGGCTGCCGATACGAACGTTCCGAGTCTGAGCGACAGCGCTTCGGGCAGTGTGACGCTGACTGCGCCAGTGGAAACTCCGGTAACGCAAGGGCAGTCAGCGCAGCAGAACACCAACGTGACGGCGCCGCTGGGGGTGCCGAGTGTGCAGGTGACTTACCAATGCAGCAGCGTGAATGGTCCGAGCGGAGTGCAGACGATGGCCTATTACAACCTGTCGTGCACCATCAACAGCGGTGGGGCGAGTGCCACGGTTACGCTGACCAGCACGCCGACACCCATACAGATCACGGTACAAACCAACAGCGCGGCCGCGGAACTGCGGCGGCCCGGTCTGCGGGGAATTGGAAGCGGGCCATTGTATGCGGCGTTTCTGCCGCTGCCCGGCATTGCGCTGTTGGGGATTGGATGGTCTTCGAAGCGGCGCAGGAAGGCGGGCCGTTATGTGGGGCTGGCGTTGTTGGGGGGATTGATGTTGATCTGTGTAGCCTGCGGAGGCGGCAGTTCGTCAACGACAACCACGACGCCCGCCGCTGTAACGCCGGCCGGATCTTATTCGGTGAACGTGACCGGAACCAGCACCACGTCGGGAAGCACTTCATCGTCGTCCACGATCACCGTGGGATTTTCGGTAAACGTGGGCTAGCGGAGTGAACTGAAACTAGTCTCAGGGGAAAGGCTTTCGCATGATTAAGAAGCACGTGTGGTTAGGGATTTGTTTCCTGATCGTCTCTTTCTTGCCGTTACATGCCCAAACGAATAGTTTTTGCCAGGCGAATGGCCAGGCTACGGTTAACGCGGGCAAGCTGGTTTGCCTGCTGCCGAATTTGGGCTTTCCTCCAATAAGCAGCGGGCCCGATCCGATCGCCGGATTGGATGCCGCCATCGCCAGCCAGGCAGGGTTGTTTCCCCTGGCATCTCCGGCCTCGGGCATCGTTTACACCAACGATCCCTCGCTTCAGATTCCGGTGGCGTCCGGGACAGAGAGTTTCGGTCCCGTGATGTTCGAGCGCGGCGAGACCCTGCATCGCGGCAAGGTGTTCGTTGCCTTCACTTATCAAAACTTTCAGTTCAATAATATGGACGGCATAAACCTGAAAAGCATTCCTGCATATTTTCCTGCAGCCAACAACGGAGTTCCGAATGCGGCAGTTGTAGAGACCAGCACGCGAGTGGACCTGAAGATCAACCAGTTTGCCATCTACGCCGATTACGGATTGACAAACCGTCTCGACATTTCTGTTGCCGTGCCTTTTCTCGACGTGAAGCTGGCCGCAAATACGGCGTGCGGGAGTATATATTTTGCGGGCACGGTCTACCCCGCCCAGCCTTGCCTGCTGCAAAGCAACGGGACAAAGCTGGCATCAAACTCCCGGACGGGAAGCTCTACTGGCATCGGCGATGTAGTATTCCGCGCCAAAGGAAGCCTGTGGCAGGGCGAGCATATACGCGTAGCGGCAGCGGTGGATTTCAGGGCTCCGTCTGGCGACGAGTTGAACTTCCTGGGCACAGGAGCGTGGGGAGTAAGGCCATTTGTGGCAGCGTCCTGGCGAGGGCGAGTGGCCCCGCACGTGGACTTCGGCTACCAGTGGAATGGGAACTCCGATATCGGCAGCATTGATGGGCCGGGGACCAAGGGCAAGCTGCCGGATAATATATTTTATGTCGCAGGAGCGGATGCTCGAGTAGTGAAACGCCTGACGCTCTCCGCCGATTATCTGGGGCAGCACTTCATTAGTGCGTTGCGGGAGGGTCTGCAGACGGATCCCACGTCCAATTTCACCGGCATCTCCACCACGTCGAACAACTTCAACACGAACTATGCTTCGGTGGGCGCGAAGGTGAATCCCGTGGGTAATTTGTTGATCACGGCGAATGTCTTTTTCAAGCTGGACAATAATGGATTGCACAACAAACCTGCTCCACTGGTGGGAATTTCATACACCTTTTAGAGCCAGCTGCGGTAATGGCCTGGCCTGAGGAGTTGGCGGAAGACTGCTACTCGTTCAAGGGAATAAAGTTGATGACCCAGCTGCCGCCCTTCTGATTTACCAGGATGGAGAAATTGGTTTTCGCGGAGGGGACTTTCATTTGGTCTGACTGGACCGACTGGGTGCACGACACCTGAACCTTGCCGTCGGCTAAGCGCGAGAAGCCGAGGTTCGAGAAGCTGACCCGGGTATTCGCGCCGTAAGCCGTTTTGATTTTCTTCAAGAGATCTTTGCCAATTCCCGGCCACAGTTCCTGCAGCTTCTTCGCGTCTTTATGTTCAAAGCTTGCGGCATACTGCGCCAGAAGATCGGAGATTGCCTGTTTGTCCTGAGGCGAAACTGCGGAAGCGTCGATAGTGGGCTTGGGAGGCGCCGGCGTATTGACGATCACGACAGCTTCCTTCTCAACCTCTTTGCCCCCGGGTGCAGTGGCGACAAGATGGTAGGTGGTCGTCGATTCCGTCGGGGTAACAGTCTTTGAACCGCTTGCGCTCACGGCTTGGCCGTCGATCCTGACGCTGCTCGCGTTCTGAATGTTCCAGCTCAATTCAGCTTTTTCGCCCTTTTCAATCACTGTGCGATCGACGGCGAACGACCCGGAGGGCAAAGGTGCAGACGGGGGTGGTGGTGCAGGAGGTGCCGACTCCGCGGGGCGGGCAGGTGGAGGGGTGGGTTTCATCTCCGCGGTAACTTCTTCTCGCACACCCGATTCAACCTTCACATCTTTCGTCCAGCGCTCAAATCCTTTCGCGTTCACCTCGACGTGGCGCAGGCCGGCCTGGACAGGCACGTCAAGCCTGCGCGAAGCCGGAAGCTGATAAGCATGGCTGTCGATAAGAACTTCGGCGCCGGTCGGCGGCCCTTCGATGGTGAGATATTGCTCAGGCAGTGTGTGGACGCCAGCAACTTTCTCGCGGAGTTCGAAGGAAACATCGACTTCATGGCTTTGCGAGACCTCGACATTACTGGCCGCGGGAATAGATTCGAAGCCCTGCTTTTGGACCACAATGGTGTGTTTTCCGGGAGCGACCGAGGCCGAGAATTGCTTATTCTTTCCCACCGACCCGGCGATCGAACCATCCACCAGCACAGAAGCATCTTCCACATTCGCATGGATAAGAAGCGTCCCCATCGCCAGCGACGGAGGAGGCGTTTCCAGCGGGGCAAGAGAAAAGGAGAAGTCAGGCGTGACGCCGCGCTCGACGTGGATCAACTCCGAATGCGCGACGTAACCGCCGTGACTGGCCTGCACCTGATGAGGTCCGATGGGCAGATTAAGCCGGCAAGGATTTGGGCAGGAACGGCCATCGACAAAGACAGCGCTGTCGACCGGAGTGGGAAGGATACTGACCGCGATAGTTGTGGGGCGGGTCACGATGCGATAGGCGACGACCCCGGCGACGGCGATGACGATGGTGAGCACCACAGCGAGCCACGTTCTCGATGGTTGCCGATTGAACTGGGCGGCTTTTGCAATAAGAGCGGACGGAGGCGAATCAACTTCCGGTCGGGACACTTCCGCGGGACGCACCGCAGACGTGGCGAGTGATTCGTCGGAACGAATTGATCCGATGATTCTGGTCGCCCCTACTTCTTTTTCATCTTCATCACTCGCGGCAGTCGACGCGTCTTGCACTAAGTCTGGGGGAGCTTGGGGCGGTTCTGGAAGTTCGATCCGACGCGCTTGTTTCGCGGCGAGGTCCTTCCTTTGTTCTTCCAGGCGCTGCAGCCGGCGAATTTCGTTTTCCAGACCGGGGAACTTGGAATGAAGTCTGCGAAGTTCGTTCAGTTGGTTGATTGCGTCGGCATATTGCCCGGAGGATTCGAAAGTGTGTGCCCGGTCCACCAGGGCGGAGATTTGTTCTTTGCGAGCGAGGACCGAGGCGAGTCTATTCTTGATCTCCTTATTCTCCGGATTCTTGCGGAGCGCGGCCTCGGCCAGGCGGATTTGCGCATCGTGTTCGGTTTGAAGCGCCAGGTCATGGTCCAGGGTTTCCAGTGCCATGCGCTTCACAACGGAGTCGGCGAAAGACCGAAATTCTGGAGTCTCGCAGTAGCGCTCCGGTTGGATCTCAAGATATTTGGCGGTTTCCACGGCTCCGTGATCCTGCAGGATGCGCTGGGCTTGCTCCATCGCACTGCGTAATCCCCTATGGAACTGATCCTTTTGA